>Ga0210407_10002783_pt1 | contig 14735 bp, 17 predicted proteins | sample IncBWC27MmetaG_FD_150860 | JGI IMG/M metagenome (GOLD analysis project Ga0210407, IMG submission 150860) | Forest soil microbial communities from Barre Woods Harvard Forest LTER site, Petersham, Massachusetts, United States - Inc-BW-C-27-M | ecosystem: Environmental > Terrestrial > Soil >...
TCGGGGCCCAAGCTTCCGCGATACAGCGAATTGCCGGTGCGCAAGGGCGCGCCCAAAGGGGCGGCGTGGGGCGTGTTCGGCGACGACGACGAAGTTGGAACGATCAACTTGATGACGCCGGAGCGGGTGGTCGCAGCAGTATCGTCGATTCGCAGCGGCAGAGTATTTGCGCTCAACCTGCCGATCAATATTCCCGATCCGCCGATATTCACCCGCGGCAAGCATAAGCACACGGTCAAGATTTTTCCGGGCGCGGATTTCGTGCTCGACGACTACCTGGACAATTTTTATCCGCAGGCGTCCTCGCAATGGGACGCGCTTGCGCACGTGAAGCATCCAGTTCACGGCGCGTACAACGGAATTCCCGACAACCAGATTACCGGGCGGGGCGGGATGCGGCTCGGGATCGACAACCTCGCAAGGCGCGGGATTGCCGGGCGCGGCGTGCTCGCGGACGTGGCGCGCTACTACGATCGCATCGGCAAGAAAATCAATTTCACCAAGCCCGAGTCGATTCCTCTCGAGGATGTGCAGGAGACGCTGATCCAGGACGGCGTCACGCTGCGCACCGGTGACGTGCTGCTGATTCGGATCGGATGGACCAGGTTCTACATGTCGGCGAGCGCGGAGGTTAAGGCCGACCTCGCGCGCGAGACGGTGGTGCCGGGAATCGAGGGCAGCGAGCGCACGGCGCGATGGCTCTGGGACAATCATCTTGCGGCGGTCGCGTCGGATTCGCCGGCGCTCGAGGCGCTGCCCAAGGCGGCGGGCAACGAGATGGAGTTTTTGCATTTCCACATGCTCGCGTTTTTCGGGATGCCGATCGGCGAGATGTGGAATCTGGAGAGTCTGGCGGAAGATTGCGCGGCTGACGGGCGCTACGATTTCTTTCTCACCTCGGCGCCGCTCAACGTGCCGGGCGGCGTTGGCTCGCCACCCAACGCGCTCGCGATCAAGTGATCCATATGAAGATAACAAAAATAATCACCGTCTCGATTTTGACGGCCCAAATGATCGCGCTGGCCGGCAGTATGACGTACGCAGGTGATGCTGCCCTGGACAGTCTCTGCCAGCAGGAAGGCCACATGGACATGATGATGGCGCAACAGCGGGACAGCGGCAGGCCGCTCCAGTCAATCCTTGACGGAATCGACGCAGCGCTCGGCCCTGGTTACAACGGCCAGGTGTCAGCGCAGGCAAGAGCGAGCGGTGCGCAGAAGGTGAAAGAGGCAGTCAGGCGGGTCTATGCGCATCCGGACATGACGCCATCGCAGGCCTACGACGCTGCGGTGAAGAGGTGCTACGCGGCGGGCAAGTAGGATTGGAGCGGCACTGCTCGCGCGGCTGGTGGGTCTACTAATGCCCGGCCTTCACCATCGCCTCGGTGGTGAAGAAATCGCGGCCGACCGCGCCCATGTTGATGTACCAGCATTCCTTCTCTTCGGTATCAGGGCCCGGCAGGTAGCAGGTGGTTGTGACTCCGCTCTGGACGTCGATGCTCGACGCGGCGGTGGCGAATTCGCGCTTGAACGGATAGACGGCGATCTTCGCGTCAGGCACCGGGCGATCGCGATAGGTCCCGAGATAGATTTGCGTCTTCCAAAGTTCGCCCTTGCGATCGTAGCTGTCGACGTAAGGATTGAACCATCCTTCGCCGTCGATATAGACAATCGTCTTCGACTGCAGGATGCCCTGGATACGCTCGGGACGCGGGGTGACTTCGACCATGTAGAGATGGCGCATCTCCCAGTCGTCGTTGCATGAAGTTGCGCCGCCGTCGGTGGGGCATGGATGCGCGGGAGCATTGCGCGCATGCACGCATCCAAGCATGTTTTTCTCGCCGAGGAACTTGAAGTTGTATTCCTGCGGCTTGGCCGCAAAGCCGCCGGCGTGATCGGGATCCCAGGTCGAGAGACCGGGCGATGAGCTCAAGATCACTTCGTTCACGCGGCGCACACGGCGAGTGCCGGACAGAAATGCCCACGCGTCGTCGGCGTGCTCCCCGTCCCAATAGCGGTATCGGATTCCGCCGCTGCCGCGATCGTCGGCCGGCGCGAGGGTCGGATACGCCGCCGCGCGCCACCATATGCCGGTTGCCTTGAAATCCGGATCGGCCGGCATCGGTTCAACTTCAGTGCGGCCGATATCGTAGTATCCAGCGAGGTGCCCAAGCTCGGACATCTTCAAAAGATTCTGCGTGGCGCCGGGGTCCAGGGTCGCGACCTGGCATTCGAAGTAGCGCAGATCGAAGTCGTCGGTCGCGATCGGCTTGAAGTACTGATTCCACATGATCTTGGTCGCGACGTCGGGGTCGTTGGGATCGAGCAATGGAAACGGCTGGCCGGCAACGTAGCCAAGCACGTCGCGATGGTTGGGCGAGAGGCGCACCTGGCTCGCGTACTTCTCGGTCGCGTTCTGGTAAGGCGGCGGCCAATCGATGCGTCCCGGGGCGACGATGTTCATCTGCATGCCCTTGGATACCGCGACGAAGGTGCCCGGGCTGACCAGGGTCCGCACCTGCTCGGCGTTCTTCGCGGTGATCATATCGCCGGGTTTGACATCGGCGCTCGCAGGCGGAGTCGCGGCAAAGATCAGCGCGATCGAGAGAGTGGCAGTAGCCGTGCGAAACGCGATAGGCAGACGGATCGGTTTTCTCATTCTTGAAGTATCACTTTAACTCTACGTTTACCTGGCGGAAGCGTCCTCCCCCGGTGTTGATGAGCCCGCGATGCGATCCCTTCCCGAACCATAGCACGCTACCGGTTGAAAAAGCTTCTTCCCGAATGTGCTCTACGTTACCTGCGGCAATCTCGACGACTTTTACCGGTCCGCCCTCGGCGACGTAAACGGCCGTGTCATGCGACCATCGGCGAACTTCGCTCTGCCCGCCCGGCGCGAGCGTGGTTTCCGATACGCGGACCCGCGCGTTGTCGAGGATCGTGATCGAGCCGGGCTCCGGCTCCTTGCCGGCAACCGCCTCGCATCCGACGAAGCCCAAGCGTTCGCGTCCCGGTTTCGCTGGGCGCTTGAGCTCGAACAGCGCTTCAAAGAATCGCGTGTCACCCATGTTGTGCGCGCTCTCGATTCCACCGGCGGGAACGAAATAAGTTGCGCGCGCCTTGACCGGAAACGGCATCATCTTGCGGCCGCCGGGCGACTGCGCACCGACGTTCGCACCCGACAGGATGAACAGCACGTAGTCCAACGTATGATGATGCAATCCGCAGACTCCGCCGGGCGCGAGATCCATCTCCCACACGCGCACGTCGTCGTTGTCGAAGATCATGCGAGTCGCAACGGGCCCGTATTCGGGGTTGGCGCTGGCACTCATAATTGCTCCTCCTGAAAGCATCCGCGGGCGGCGCTGCACGAGTGCGCGTCTACGGGCTGGCCGTCGGGGCCGACAGGACGTTGGGTCTTGAGACAGGTGTAGCAAGCAGTTGCGCTGTCAGGGTCGAACATGCGTTCGCCGTCGGGATTTCGATAGTACGCAGTCTTGGTGCGGAGCAGCGCGCAAAAATTGTTGGTGCGCGAGGGCATCTTATGCGGCCTCCAGGCCGGCGGCGCGCATGATCGCGCGGCGCACGATCACTTTCGCGATCACGATCTTGTAAGCATTGTCCGACATCGGCTGCGCTTCTTTGAGCGCTGCCTCGGCCGCCGCGCGTGCCAGCGACTCGTCGAGCGGAGCCCGCTTGAGCACCGCCTCGGCGTTGAGCGATCGCCACGGGATCGGCGCGACGGCGCCCATCACCACTCGCGCATCGCGGATCGTTTTCGCACCGGGCGTTCGATCGATCACGACCGCCGCGCTCACCAGCGGCCAATCGAAACTCTGCTTCTCACGCGCTTCGAGATAAACACTGCGCGCGTTCGCAGACGGCGCGGGCACGATCACTTCGGTGATCAATTCGCCGGGTTTCAGAAGATTCTCGCGCTTCGGATCGACCGTCGGCAGCGCGAAGAATTTCTCGAGCTCGACCACGCGCTCACCGCCCGGACCGACGATTTTCGCACTCGCGCGAAACGCGATCAACGCGGGCGCGAGGTTCGAGGGATGCACGATATACGACGGGCCGCCGCCGAGAATCGCGTGATAGCGGTTTAGCCCGCCAATCGAGTAGCACTTGTCGCCGCCCTTCTTCAGGCAATTCACGTCGGGGTTCCGGAAGTACCAGCATCGCGGGCGCTGCAGAATATTTCCGCCGACCGTGCCGAGATTGCGAATCTGCGGCGTGGCCGCCTCGCCCGCCGCCTCGGCAAGTGCGGAGAACTTCGCGCGAACCGCTGGATGCTCGGCGACTTCGCTTAACTTCGCGGTCGCGCCCAGACGCAGGTCGCCCGACGGTTTCAGCTCGATTCCGCCGAGCGCGTTCAAGCCCTTCAGATTCACCAGCACGGATGGTGTCGCGATATTCTGCTTCGCAAGATCAACCACATCGACGCCGCCGGCCAGGGCCGCGTGATCGTTTTGCGCGAGCAGTCGCGAGGCACTTGCGACGTCGGCCGGCGTGATTATTTCGAATCGATTCATCTCAAGCGTGCCCCAACGCGGCCAGCACGAGGTCCGGCGTGATCGGAAGCGAGCGCATCGGCACTCCGATCGCGTCGGACACTGCGCATGCAATCGCCGCGGCGCTCGCCACGTGTGCGACTTCCCCGAGTCCCATCACGCCGGTGTTGGTGACGCCGTTGGCGACCTCGACGAAGGTCACGTCGATCTTCGGAACGTCGAGCGAGCCGAGCATTTTGTAATCGTCCATGGTCGGATTCACCATTATTCCGAGCGCCGGATCGATCCGGCGATCTTCGAACAGCGCAAACCCGATTCCCATCATGACGCCGCCGTTGACCTGGCTCCGCGCCGTCAAGGGATCGATAATCCGCCCCGCGTCGTGCACCGCGACCACGCGGACAACGCGAACGATTCCGGTTTCGGTATCCACTTCGACTTCCGCGAACTGGCATCCCGCCTGGTCGGTGCGAAAGCCATCGTAATTCGGGCTGCGTTCTCCTTGCGCCGAAATCGAGTCGCCGGGAATCCGCTTGCACACGTCGGCAAACGCGATCGCGCGCGAAGGATTGGCGCGCACGCGAATGGTCGCGGCTGCTGCTTCGAGATCGTTTGGCTCCGCGCCGAGCATCGGCGCCGCGATTCGGAACAGCTTGTCCTTGAGGCGCGACGCGGCATGGCGCACCGCGGGAGTATTTGATGGCACGCTCAGGCTGCCGCCCGACGGCACCGAAAAAAGAAATCGCGTGTCGCCGATTTCGGACTTGACCCGATCGATCGGCAGACCGAGTTCTTCCGCCGCGATGATCGCGAGCGCGGTGCGCGTGCCGGTGCCGATATCCTGCGTGCCCACGCGAACCTCGGCCGTGCCGTCGCGATTCGCGATCACTTGCGCTTCGGGGCCGGACACTCCAACTGCATGCCACTCGGCCGACGCGACTCCCACACCGCGTTTCAGCGCGCCGGAGGATTTTTTCGCAGCACTCTTTTCGGACCATCCGAATGCGCGCGCGCCGATCTCGTACTCGATCGCGCGAACCGGGTTGTCGCTGTTGCGGCGCCGAAACTCGAGCCGGTCGATTCCCGCGTTGCGCGCCATTTCGTCCATCGCGAGTTCCAGCGCAAAGCATCCCTGCGGCCATCCCGGCGCACGCATCGCGGACGAAGGGCCCGCGTTGATATAGACGTTGCGCTCTTCGGTGCGGATATTTTCGCATCGATAGATCGACTTGAACGGACCGGCGCTGCCGGCACCGCCGCCGATCCCGCCGGTTCCGTGCTGGACGAGATCGATCGCCGTCAATTTGCCGGCGCTATCGACGCCGAGCTTGACCGCCTGCACCGAGCTTGGACGATTGCCGGTCGCGCGATGCTCGTCGCCGCGGGGCAGCATCACCTTGACCGGGACGCCGGCCTCCTTCGCGAGCCGCGCGGCGATAATCATTTCAGGCGTCGCGCCGAATTTTGAACCGAAACCGCCGCCAAGAAATTCGCAAACCACGCGCACTTTGTCCGGCGGCAGATTGAAGTACACCGCCAGATCGTCGCGCACCGCAAAAATTCCCTGGGTCGAGCACCAGACTGTAAGCTCGCCGGTCGCGCTGTCGAAGCTCGCGACCGCTCCGTGCGTTTCCAGCGAGACGTGAGTCTGCACCTGGGTCGTGTAGGTCGCCTCGATTGTGCTGGCCGCCTGCTCGAGTCCGCGCGGAACATTGCCGACACTCGAAGTGCCGACCCTGCCGATGTTCGAGCCGGTTCCGAATACGCGCGGCGAAGAGTCCGTCATCGCGGCGTCGATATCGGCCACGAACGGCATCGTTTCGTAGTCGACCTTGACGAGTTTCAGCGCGTCGGACGCGATATCGGTGCTGATCGCGGCGACTGCCGCGACTTCCTGCCCCGCAAAACGGATCTCGCGATCGTCGATCTCGAGCGCCGCGCGCACACCCGCGAGCCGCTTCGCCGCCGACAGATCGATATCGCGGACTCGCGCATGCGGCCGCGGACTGCGCAGTATCGCGCCGTAAAGCATCCCGGGCAGCTCGATGTCGTAAGTGTAGTGCGCGGCGCCGGTCGCCTTCAGCGGCCCGTCAACGCGCGGCGTCTCGCGGCCGACGATCGAGAGGCGATCGCCCAACTGCCACGGCGTCGGCTCATCGTCGGGAATCACGACCGTAACGTCGCGCGTGACTCCCTCGGCTCCCGCGTGGCCTTCGACTCCTAACTTGAGCGTGACCCGCCGCGACATCAGGCATCTCCACGCGTGCGCGAGGTCGGCGCTGTCTTGCTCGTCCACGATTTGGCGGCACTCAAAGCCGCCTTGAAGACGTGCGTGTAGGTGCCGCAGCGGCAAGTATTTCCTGCGGTCGCATGTTTGATTTCGTCGATCGTTGCTGCGGGATTGCGCTCGAGCACGGCTGCCACCGACATCACCAACCCGGGCGTGCAGAATCCGCATTGCAGAGCGTCGGCCTCGACGAACGCGGCTTGCACCGGATGCATTTTCGCCGGCGTTCCGAGTCCTTCGATCGTCGTGACGTCGTGACCGCGCGCATCCATCGCCAGCATCATGCACGACACCACCGGCTTGCAGTCGAGATGCACGGTGCATGCCCCGCACGCACCGCGATCGCAAACCAGTTTCGTTCCGGTCAATCCAAGATGCTCGCGCAGTGCGCGGAGCAGTGTGACGCGCGGCTCGATCGTGAGCCGGGTAACCTGACCGTTGATCTTCAGTTCGATTGACTCGGCGGCCGGCCCGAGACTCTCGGTGACTCCGGCGGGCAGCACTTTTTGATCGGCCGCCGCGGCCGGAACGCGCACCAGGCCGGCCGCAGCCGCGACCGCACCGGCGCCCTTAATAAACGATCGACGGCTGATCGCTGGAATTCGGCGAGGTTTGCGATCGTCGGTACTCATTTCGAGATTGCGGGGCCGGGATCGGTGTCTGGAGCGGCGGTCATGAAGATAACGATTGCGAGTCCGAAGAGAATCATTCCGACCGGAAGCGCGATCGCCGCAATCTTCATCGAGTAAACGCCCGCATTGAGAAGTTTGTCAAGGAACATTCCGACGTCGTAGCCGAAACGGTCAATCAGCCATGCGTTCGCCGACGCGCCGCGCGTGAATCGATAGCGGGCAACTTCGGCGCCGAGTCGGGCGACGATCGGCAGCGCGAGCGCGCCAGCAATCACCGCCGCGATCATCGAATTGCTCTTGAGCGACAGGCCATCCACGAGCCGCGCGCCGAGTCGAATCCCCAGGAGCATCCCGAATGCCACCGCCGAGCACTCGACCATCGCAAACTCGTTCGCATTCCACCACGCGCCAAACACAGGGTTGAGAAAACGAACCGCGATATGCGCACCGGTGCCGTAGCTCAGCGTCGTGATAGCCCCGAGCGCAATCGCGAGAATGGTAAGCCATCGCATCCATCGTGGAATTCTGCGCGGAGATCTTTTTCGGAACATCTAAATGATCGCTTCAGCGAATCGCCGCGACGATCGCTTCGGGCCCGCGCGTCAGGCCGAGCGACAGGTAAACGATCAGCAACACAATCGATCCGACTGTCAACCCGATCCGACGAAAACGCGCCTGGAGAATCGCGATCTCCGGACTCGGGCCAGCCGCCGAGAGCCGCCAGATCTGCACGCCGATATTTCCGTACTGGTAAAGCGCGAGTCCGATCACCACGACCACCAGCACCAGTTTGATCAAAAGAAGAATCGATACACCACCGACGAAAAGCACATTTAAAATTCCGGTTAAGACGAGCACCGCAAGCGACGTGAGCACGATGGTACCGAGACGCCGAATCACGCGGCGCGCGACTCGAAGCCGCGCCGGTGGATCGAGTTCCTCGGCAAGCACCGGCGCAAGCGCAAAGGTGCTGAACAGCGAACTGCCCAGTGCGACGATCACCGCGGCAACGTGGAGGAAGAGCACGACCAGGCGGAGGCTTAGCATCAAGCACGGGTTATTATTCTGTTTCGGTCTGAAACTAAAGCTCGCGCCGGTAGGTCACGAAATTTCCAGTCACGCGCGCGCCGAGGCTGTGCGCGGTTCGGCGCGATGCCCAATTGTCGTCGAGCACCAGCGTGTAGCCCGCAGAACGCATCTTGCGCGAGGCCATCGCGAGGTACGATCGCGCCGCCATCGCGAGCGCGATCCCGCGACCGCGCGCTCTTTCGAGGACTCCGATATTGATCAACGCGCCGCGGGTACCGCCGCCGCGTTCAGGCTCGAGGATGACGCCTTTGCGCACGTGCGCGAGCGCGGGACTTAAATCAGGGACCGAGAAGACTGCGCCGACCACCTCACTGCCAATCGATGCGAGCATCGACAAGTCCGCGACCGGGGTCTCCCACAGCGTCGTAAGCATCGGCCGCACTTCGGCGCGCGTCACCGGGTTCCATCCCCAGTGCCGATCGAATGCCGCGTTGGTCACATCGGTCCACGCGTCGATCGCGGCCAGGAATCCGAACTCGCGCCAGCTTCGAATCGTCACTCCGGCTGCGCTTGCCGACTCGGCCATCGCGCGATAACGGAGCAGCATTTCGGCGTTGAGCGGCGCGGTGTAATCGACCTGCCCTTTTTCGGTGACGAAGCCGGCGTCCTTGAAGTAGCGATGGTACGACGGCGGATTTCCGCGCAGCAGAAAGGACGGAAACGATCCATAGTTGTCGATCGCGTATGGATAATCCAGAAACGCCGCGAAGCCGCTCCGCGCGATGCGCATCCCGCGCTCGCGGAGCCATCGCACACTCTCGGCGAGCATCGCCGCAACCGCCTCGTCCTCATCGTCGAGCGCCTCGAAATGGATCAGCTGGCCAAGCGGCTCCTTCCAATGTTCGATGTAACGGCGATTGACGATCGCGGTCACGCGCGCGACCAGCTTGTCCGCGCGCCACGCGCAGAACGGCTCGATTTCCAGGTACGCGGCGAGCAGGCTCCGGCGCGCGAGCAGATCGATCTCGTTCTGCACGTCGGGCGGCCACCACGCATCGCGATCGGCGTAAACCTGAAATGGAAGCCGCGCGAACTGCTCGAGTTGTTCGTGGCTCGACGGGCGCTCGACTCGAATATTGTTGCCGGTCACAAGAATTGTTGCTCCGGCGCCAAACTGCCGAGCATCCAGGAGTTATATCCGCGTCACGACGCCGTCGTCGAGCCATCGCGCGAGCAAACGATTAAGCTCCTCGACGGGATTTCGCGTCGTGTCACAGTCGGCGGCGACGATGTCGCAGATCTTCGCGAACGTGACGCCCTTGCACAGCGCCGCGATCGCTCGCACCTCAGCCTCTTCGAGTTCGCGGTAGAACACTCGCGAGTTGCGCCGCCACACGATCACTTCGACGCCGCCTGCGTCCGCGGGTTTCCATTCGCGATGCTCTTCGACCGCCTGAAGTAGTGCCGCGACTCGATATTTCAGCTTGAGAACTTGAACCGCCGGATGCGTCCGCAGCTCGAGCGCGGGCCATTTCTCAGGTGCGATCGCGCGCATCTGCTCGGATTCGAGCACCGGCGCATCGGGGCCGTGAAATACCTCGACGACCGCACGCTCGAGTGCAGCCAGATCCGCGAGATACTGCGCGTCCTTACTTGGCAGATGGTCGCGCAGATACGCGGCCAGGTGACGCCCGCAAAAAAACACCGAGGGCTCGGTCGGCGGGTATTCGAGCAAGTAGCCGGTCGCGAGGTTATGAAAATTGTCGTCGCCGAGCACGCTCAGCGTCGCGGGAAAATCTTCCTTGAGCACATCAAGCAGGCGGTAGAAATACATGTTCGCGTAGATATCGACGCGAGCCTCCGCCGACAGACGTTCGTCACCGCGCACGATCGCATCGAGCCCGCCCGCCGGCATCCGGCGCTCGGCGGCCAGCCCTTCGGCGACGCCGCTAACCGCGGTGATCAGCCGGTACAGGATGCTTTCCAGTTGCTTGAGGCGAACGGCCATCGCGACTCCGCGCGTCATGCTCGCTTGTGACTGCATTGTAGATGCCGCGCGCCCGCTCCGACGCTTCGGCGAGCACCGCGAACTCCGGGATGTTGTCGTCCCACTCGATGATCGTCGCGACTTCGCCGAAGCGCCGCGCCGCTCGCTCGCATAGCGCCCACACCTCGTCGCGTATCGGATGATCGTGAGTGTCGAGCAGGTAGGTTCCGTGATCGCTATGACCCGCGAGATGGTACTGCACGACGCGCTCAGCCGGCACCGCGTCGATGTATTCATTTGCGTCGAAGCGATGATTGAATGCGCTCACAAAAATGTTGTTGATGTCGAGCAGAATTCCGCAGTCGGCCTCTTCGGCAATCGTGGAAATGAATTCCCATTCCGTCATCGTTGAGTCGGTGAATGCCATGTAACTCGAAACGTTCTCGATGAGCATCGGCCGCTCGAGCGTTTCCTGCGCCCGCCGAATCCGCGCGGACACGTGACGAATCGCTTCCTCGGTGTAAGGCAGCGGTATCAGGTCGTGCAGATTGCGACCGCCGACGCCCGTCCAGCAAAGATGGTCGGAGATCCACGCCGGCTCGAAGCGCCGCGCGAGATCGCGCAGTTGCCGCAGGTACTTGCGATTGAGCGGGTCTGTCGAACCGATAGACATCGACACGCCATGCATCGCGATCGGGTAGTGCTCGCGCACTGCTTCGAGCACCTCGAGCGCGCGTCCGCCCTCGACCATGAAGTTTTCCGAAATGACCTCGAACCAATCTACCTTGGGACGCTCTTCGAGAACGTGAGAGTAGTGCTGCCTTCGCAGTCCCACACCGAAGCCCAGGGATGGAAACTCGGAGCGATTCATAACTGGTTCGAAGCCCTCCGGTAGTTTTGAGTCTGTGTGAGGAGCGCGCAGGCCGCCCGGCGCGCTCCACTCAGTCGAGGTCCTACTAGGCGGTATGCCCGCCCTTCTGCGTGCACTCATCGGGGCTCGAGGTCATCACAAAGCCCTTGCCCTTGCAGGCGTTCTGACCCTTGCAGTCGTTCTGCGCGCTCTTGCACGAGCTCTGGCCCTTGCAGGAATTGGCGCCGACGCATTTCACGCTCGCGGCCTGCGCACCCGACCCGCTCGACTGCGCCATTCCCGAGTCCTGCGCCATCGCCGCCGAGGCAAAAAACAGCGCCGCTACCGCTGAGGCAAGAATAGCACCCTTCGTTTCCTTGTTCATCGTTCTACTCCATTTTCCGCTGAGCGGAATTGTTTTACTTGCCGGCCATCCGTGCGATGCGCCCAATCGCGATCGCGAGCATCATTTCTGGCCAACGACTGGTTATTCCTTTCCCCTCGCTGAAAGTTACACGGCGGCGTCCGCGCATTTGGCGAAATCCGGTAACTTTTCGTGTGCGAACGGGTATCTCCCTTCGAAGGCACGGAGGTGAGGCTCAGATGATCAACTTCAGAACGCCGACGTTTCTCGCCCAGGAAACTTTCCGCAGGCTCTCGTCATACGAATGGCTTGCGGCTCTTCTGATGCGGTTGTTCGTCGGATACTTCTTCTTCGAGACCGGCTTGGCGAAGTTGCATAACCTCGACGCCTTCACCGTCCGGTTCACGCAATGGGGTATTCCGCATCCGGCTTTCAGTGCCGCCCTTTCCGCATACACGGAGTGCATCGGCGGAGCGCTTACAGTGGCTGGACTCGGCATGCGCTTCGTTTCGATCCCGATGATGATCAACATGGCCGTCGCGATCATCACCGTAAAGATGAAGAACGTAAGTGGCATCAACGACTTCGTGGAGTCGGACGAGCCGCTGTATGGCCTCGTGTATTTCTGGCTGCTGATGTCAGGCCCCGGTGTCGTGAGCGTGGACTACTTGATCCGCTCCGGGCTAACGCGAGCTCGGCGGGTCAACTCGGAAGCGCTTTCTGAACAACAGGAATCCCGCGCCTGCCGATAGAGCGACGCCGATGAGCGCTGGGAGGAAATGCCACATAAATAAGTGCAGACCCTCGTCGATCGGGCAATTCACTCGCATCAACGCGAAACTGAACAGGAATGCCGCTGCGCCAGCCAAAGCACCGCCGGCCCCGCCCGCCAGGGGAGCGCCGCGTCTCACCGCCCAGAACAGCACCAGCAACGGAAGCGACGCGAACATCGCGATTCCAAACGCGCACGGCAACCCTTCATGAATGAAGGTTCCGATCGGCATGACCAGGTTGATCGGTTGATGCAAGAGCAGAAGCGCCGAGGCAACCGTCAGAACCACCAGCAAACCCAGCTCGATCCTGTGAGGCTCGCGTCCCGGAATCGCACTGCGCAGTGCGAACGCGGCGCCGATCGCGCCCGCCGCCGCAAAACTTCCGGCGCCGAAGAGGTACCACGGGTTCCTGAGCTGCTGCGCGAGATCCGTCCGCTGGGTATTGCGAATGACCCACAGCAACACGCCCGCTTCGATCGCGATCCAGATTGCCAGCCGGACGCGCACCGGCCACAGTCGCCGAACCGGGCGCAGCTCAGCGACAAGGTGCTCGACCAACGCGTGATGGCGAACCTCGTGGTCGCTTTGCTGCGAGTTTGCGATCTCACTCACCGATCAATTTCCTCAACGCTTTGTAGGCGCGATGCGCCCTCACTCTGAGAGCTCCTGCGCTGACTCCGGCTCGACCAGCAGCCTGCTCGATCGACAAACCTTCGAGCTTCAACATCGAAAATGCCTGACGCTGCTGTTCCGGCAGTTTAGCCATCGCATCTTCCAGGCTCGGCTCCGAACGCGGCTCTTCGTCAGCGAGCCGCTCGGGCATCTTGTCCGTCAATTGTTCGAAGCTCGCGCGCGTCCAGAAATGGCGCGCGTGATCCGACGCCACGTTGCGTGCGATCGCGAACAACCACGGCTCGAGCGGGCGCGAGGGGTCGTAGGTATGACGCGCCTGGAAAAACGCCATGAGGGTTTCCTGGTAGACATCCTCGAGCGCGTTGCGATCGGCAATCCGGCGACGCAGAAAGTTCGTCAGCATCGGACCAATGTCATCTAGTAGCGCCCGGCACGAATCACCGTCACCATCCTGCATGCGCGCCATCAGCCGGGCGCGGTTCCGGCTACGCTCTTCAGATGCGGTGTCGATCTTGTTCATCACCAAACTGAGCGCCGATCGCCTTTGGACTGACCCAATGGTCCGGAAAGAATCGTTTACAGGATTGCCGGTGCGCGGACTACATCGCGGAAAATCTCGGGGCACTGGAATTTGGGAAAGAGAGGATCGGACAGCAGATCGGCGCGGGCGGAACGTGCAGCCGAATCCCTCGAGGTAAAGGAGTTCGTCGATCCGAGCTTCTGCCCTACTTCGGATCGGACTCGTCATTCCGTCCGCTCCTGAGCGGATTGCCTGCCTCGAAACACACCCGGCCACAATGGTTAGTTCCGCCGCAAGCCCCGATTGTTACAACCCGCCGTCGCGGTAATGTAACGGCGCGCCGGACTTTTCCGCCGGCGCGCCAAAACCTTAGTCCGCCTTCGGCGCGGTCTCGGGTTTGCCGCCCGCCGCCACGCACTCCTTTGCGCTCGGGGTCATCACGTATCCCTTACCCTTGCACGCATTCTGCCCCTTGCAATCGCTCTGCGCGCTCTTGCACGCACTTTGCCCCTTGCACGAGTTCCCGCCGACGCACTTGACCTGCGACGTCGCAGAACCCGAAGTGTCCGCGGCCCGCACGACGCTGCCCATGAAAGTCAGCGCCACCGCAGTCGCCAACATCGCACCTGTCACTTTTGCCTTCGACATGATCTCTATCTCCTTTGGATTTCGCCGAACCTACTACAGGTTGATCCCAGTGTCTAAACGCCGCACCGTACTCCTTCGATACAATAATTATACTACTCATCTTGACTACGTATTCCGCTCACAATCGGATTGCGCGCGACACGGATGGCAATAAGTCTGCCGTTTCGGGAACATTTCGCCTCTATGCGAGATTTAAATGATACGGGATGCTATGTTTCTGAAATTCGCATATGGCGGACAAAGGCGGCACCGGCGCAGACCGGCGCAGGCGATTCGAAGAGGAAGCCCTGCCTCATCTCGATGCGCTCTACTCGATGGCGTTGCGCCTGTCTCGCAATTCCGACGACGCCGGAGACTTGCTCCAGGAAACCGTCCTGCGCGCGTACCGCTTCTTTCATCAGTTCGAGGCCGGGACCAATTGCCGCGCATGGATGCTGACGATTCTCTTCAACAACTTTCGCAACGGCTATCGCAAATCGTCGCGCGAGCAGCCGGCTGC
>Ga0210407_10002786_pt1 | contig 14718 bp, 13 predicted proteins | sample IncBWC27MmetaG_FD_150860 | JGI IMG/M metagenome (GOLD analysis project Ga0210407, IMG submission 150860) | Forest soil microbial communities from Barre Woods Harvard Forest LTER site, Petersham, Massachusetts, United States - Inc-BW-C-27-M | ecosystem: Environmental > Terrestrial > Soil >...
AGCCCAGGGCCGGCTGTGCGAGGCCGCGCAGGTTTGACGCGGCGTTTTCGCTTACCACTGCGAGCCCATCGCCATGGTGATGTCCTGCCCCTCGATGCCGAGCGCCTCGGGCCGGCACAGAAAGGCCGCGAGCGCGGCAACCTCGTCGGGACTCAAATAGCGCTTCTGCGGCAGGCTGGCCGCGATCTGCGCGCGATAGGCTTCGACGGAGGTGTTGAGCCCGGCGATCTCGATCTCCATTTTCGAGGCCGAATAATTGCTATCGGTATCGACGAAGCCCGGATTGATCGCGTTGCAGGTCACGCCATGGGGCGCGCCCTCGAGGGCGACACAGCGGGTGAGGCCGAGCAGCCCGGATTTCGACGCGCAATAGGCGCCGTGCATGGGGTAGCCCACATTGGCCGCGGTGGAGGCAAAGTTCACGATCCTGCCCCAGCGGCGGCTGATCATCCCGGGCAAGCAGAGCCTGATCGTGCGGTACGGCCCCGTGAGATTGACGTCGAGCATCCGGTGCCACAGGTCGTCAGGATGATCGGCCATGAATTTGCGGACGGAGGAGCCCGCCGCATTGATCAGCACGTCGACTTCGCCCAGCGTCTCGCGGATCGCTCGATGCGAGGCCTGGACAGACTCGTTCGAGCAGACATCGAGCGGAAGCGCCAGCGCGCGCACTCCCTGGGCTTCGATCTCGCCTTTCGTTACGGCCAGCGCATCGTCCTTGGGCGTATGGCAGTTCTGTTCCGGCAGCACCGCGGCACCGCGCTGGCTCGCGACCAGGGAGCCAATCGCCACGCTCGCGCCCGCGCGAGCGAGAGCGAGCGCGGTTGCCCGTCCCATACCGGAGGCCCCGCCCGTCACCCACGCCACGCGTCCAGCCAGATACTTGTCGGTCATCGTTCAGTTCAACGCCTCGGTATTCCGCTCTTTCGCATGCAGTCTAGGTTGACAAAATTACGCGAGTTTGGTCGGGTCACGCCATAGATTTGACTGTAGGCGCCAAGAAAATTCAGTGGGTGAACGATGGCATGACGGAAGCGGCTCCCAGCGTCCCTTTCCAAGTCGGATTTTTCCTGGCACCGAACTTTCCGATGCTGGCCTTCTCTGCAGCGATCGAGGCGCTGCGCGTCGCCAACTGGGTGAGCGGGCAACCGCTCTACGACTGGATGCTCCTGTCCGAGGATGGCAAGTCCGTGAGCCCCAGCAGCGGCATCGCCATGCAGCCGCATGCCGCGATGTCGGACGTCGACCGGCTGCCGATCGTGCTCTTCTGCGCCGGGATTGGCGGCAGCAACTACCACAACCGGCGGGTCTTCGCCTGGCTGCGGCGCCTCGCGCGCAACAATACCGTCCTGGGCGGCATCGGCACGGGCGCCTATGCGCTGGCGCGCGCGGGCCTGCTCGAGGGCTATCGCTGTACCCTGCATTGGGAGGAATTCGAGAACTTCTCCCGCGAGTTTCCACATCTCAGCCTGACGGCTGGGCTGTTCGAGGTCGATCGGGATCGCATGACCTGTCCCGGCGGCACGGCGTCCCTCGATATGATGTTCTATCTGATCGAGCAGCAGCACGGCAGCGACCTCGCCTGGGACACGGCCGACGAGCTCATTCAGCATGGCGTACGGAGCGCGCGGGATCCGCAGCGCATGTCCCTGCAATTCCGGACCCGGGTCAATGACCCCCGGCTCCTCACCGTCATTGCGGCCATGGAGCGCAACCTGGAGGAGCCGTTGCCGCTGCCGCGGCTGTGCGAGATCTCGGGTCTCTCCTTGCGCCACCTCCAGCGCCGGTTCAACGAGGTGCTGGGGCGCTCCCCTTCCAGCTTCTACAGGCAGCTGAGGTTGCAGCGGGCACGCAAGATGCTGATGCACGGCACTCGATCCATCCTGGACGTTGCCGTTGCCAACGGGTTCGTCTCCAGCGCGCACTTCGCGCGGCGCTACCGGGCAGAGTACGGTAGGCCGCCTCGGGAGGACCGTTCTCGCTGAGGCCCGCGCCAACCGCGGCTTATTCGATTGGGGGAGTTCGTGAAGATCACCGGCATTCAAACCTTCTGCTTGCGATACCAGATGCCGTACGCGCTCACATATGCCCGCGGCGAGTACAGCGTGCGCGAGGCTTTGCTGCTCAAGGTCCTGACCGACGACCCCGCCGTGTTCGGCTGGGGCGAATCCGCCATGTGGGGCGGGCCTCACGCGGTCACCATGGCCGTCATCGAGCGCGAGATCTTGCCGCTGATCGTCGGCGAGGATCCGCGGCGTCCGGAATTTCTTTGGGAAAAGGTGTTCCAGGAAACCTATTACCACGGGCGCCGAGGGATCCTGATGGCGGCACTCTCCGGCGTCGACATCGCGCTCTGGGACATCCTCGGAAAATCCGCCGGTCAGCCGCTCTGGCGCATCCTCGGCGGATTTGGCCGGCCGGTCTCGGCCTACGCGTCCTCAGGATATTACCGGCGCGACTATGGGCTGGACTCGTTCGGCGCCGATGTCGCGAAGGCCCGTGCCCGCGGATTCCGCGGCTACAAGATGAAGGTCGGCAACGTCTGGGAGGCCGCGCACCACGGCGTGATCCAGGACGTGCCGCTCAGAGGCTCGATCGAGCAGGATTTAAAGCGGGTACGCGTTGCGCGGGAGGCCTTGGGCGAAGGATACCTGATGGTGGACGCGACCACCTCGCTGCCGGCGCGCGTGGCGATGCGCTATGCGGAGGCGCTGGAGCCTCTCAATATCCGATGGTTCGAGGAACCGGTGATGGCGGAGGACGTCTCCGGTTGCGCCGATCTCGCCCGGCGCACCCGGATTGCGATTGCGGGCTTCGAGACGGAAACCGGCCGAGACGCCTTCGCCCGGCTGATCGATGCCGGTGCGATCCAAGTCGTCCAACCTGACATCGTGCAGGTCGGGGGCATCACCGAAGCGCGCAAGATAGCGGCCTACGCGCAGATGCGGCATCTGCCGTTCACCAGCAAGAACTACAGCACCGTCGTGAGCTCGGCCGCCTGCCTGCACCTGCTCTACGCGCTGCCGAACGGAGAGTATTTCGAATGCGACCAGGACCCGCTGCCGTGGCGCGAGGGCCTGCTCAAGCGTCCGGTGTTCCAAATCGAGGACGGCCTGGCGATGCCGAGCGACACCCCGGGGCTCGGCCTTGACCTGGACGAGACAGCGCTTCGGCCTTGGCTCGTGACGCCCTGATTGGAGGCGGGCCGACGAGAACCGATGGTTCTCGGAATGCCGCGCGCTCCCGATTGTTCAGCCCGCCTCTACGCCTTGAGGATATGAGGGTTCATGCGTAAGGGGACGGGCACGCTCGAAACCTGAATTTTGCTAAAAGGAACCCATCGCGAGGCGCAAACAATTGATATGCAAGCAACTTCGATTCAATGGCTGTCGCGAAAAACGTCAAAAACTCGCGGAAAATCGTCAAAAACCTGTTCAACAGGCCGGAATCGCCGCGAATCCCGCGAGGGAAGAGAACGCGAATGCGCCCCGGAATCGCCGTGCTTCCTCAGTCGGCCACGGTGAAGCGCCGCAGGGCCTCCTCATCGACCTCGATGCCGAGTCCCGGCTCCTGGGGCGGCCTCAGCATTCCCTCGCGGGGCTTGGGCGCATTCGGCACGAGCGCGTCGCGTATTTCGTTCGGCGTCGCCTGGAACTCGAAGAGCGACGTCCGCTCGATCGCCGCCGCGAAGTGGAGAGAGGCGGCGAGATTGATCCCGTAGCTGTAGCTGTGATTGACGCAGGGAATCCCATGGCTGGCCGCGAACGCCGCGACCTTCATCGCCTGGGTGAGACCGACGCGGGACACGTCGACTTGCAGCACATTGACGCAGCGCTCTTCGACAAGCCGCGCCAGCTCGACCGCGCTGGCGGCGAGCTCGCCGGCTGCGATCGGCGTGATGCCGCTCGCAGCCAGGCGCGCATAGCCCCGAAAATCATAGGGGCGCAACGGCTCTTCCAGCCAGAACAGCCGGTAGGGCTCGAAGCGCCTGAGCCTCTCCAGTGCCGTATCCGCGTCCCAGGCGAGCCCAGCATCGATCAGGAGATCCGTCTGGGGTCCGACCGCTCGGCGGAGCGTCCGGATGATCGCCTCGTCCTGCTCGGCGTCGGGCCCCAGGGGATGCCAGCCGAATTTGACCGCGGAGAAGCCGGCATCGCGCAACATGCCGCCGAAGCGGTCGGTCTCATCGAGATTGGCGCCGAGCGGATGCGTCGCATAGCATCGGATTGCATCCCGTCGTGCCCCTCCGAGCAGCTCGTAGACGGGTGCGCGCAATGCCTTACCCTTGATGTCCCAGAGCGCGAGATCGATCGCCGCCATGGCCTCGAGCGTCGCCCCGTCTCGACTGTAGTTCAAAGTCGCGCGTTCCATGCGCGCCCACATCTCCTCGACTTCGAGCGGATCCTGCTCGAGCAGGACCCATTTCAGGCCGGACATCATCTCGTGCAGGAAAGGGGCCTCGATGACCGCCTTGACGACTCCGGGCATGCTGTCGGATTCCCCGTAGCCGACGATCCCCGTGTCCGTTGTCACCCTCACGACCACGCCATAGGGCGCGCCATAGGCGCCCTGCTCTCCGCAGCCCCTCAAAGCGAAAGTATCGAGTCGAGCGATCCGCATCCGTCGGCCCTCCCGAGAAACGAGAGGACATCTTGCGGGTCGTTGGCGGGCTTGCAAACGCCGCGATCCCGAAGGCGTAATCGGTCCACGAGATGGCGCTTTCAGACTGAAACCGCGGGCCATCCAGCCATAGCCTTGCGGGAAAACAGGGGCCAGCCCGCCGATCGAGCCGATCCGCGATTTCGAAGTGTCGCGCTAGGCGGAATGAGCGGGACCGCGCCCTGACAGGCTCATCGAAGGGAGAAAGCCATGAAGGTTTCCGAGACGAAAAGCCCCGAGGGGCTTGAGTGGATGGCGCGCGAGGCGCGCCGCGGCCGCATGAGCCGCCGTGAGTTCATCCAGTTCGGCCTCGCCGCCGGTCTCACGGCCACGCTCGCCGATGCCGCCTTCAATGATGCGCTCGCGGCGGCGCAGAAGAAGGGCGGCAGCCTTCGGGTCGGGATCAGCTGGGGCGCCACCTCGAACACGCTCGACCCCGGGGCCATCCTGGACAGCTACATGGGGACCGTGAACCTGACGCTCCGGAGTCTCCTCACCGAGGTGGATGAGCACGGAAACATCACCAACGACCTGGCGGAATCCTACGAGCCCTCCAACGGCACGAAGACCTGGGCGGTAAAGCTGCGCAAGGGCGTGACGTTCCACAATGGCAAGGATCTAACGCCAACCGATGTGGTCGCCTCGGTTCGCCACCACTTGGGCGCCGATTCGAAGTCTGCTCTCAAGGCGACCGCCAAGCAGATCGCCGAGATAAAGGCCGATGGCGACCATGTCATCTTCAATCTCAGCGGCGGGAACGCGGACTTCCCCTATGTCCTGGGGGAGCATCGCCTTGCGATCATGCCCGCCAAAGAAAATGGCGAGGCGGACTGGCAATCGGGGATCGGCACGGGACCCTACATGCTCGAGGAGTTCAAGCCGGGCTCGATCACCCGGGCCAAGCGCAACCCGCACTATTACCGCGACACTTGGTTCGATGACGTGAGCCTGCTGTCGATCATCGATCCGACCGCGCGGACCAACGGACTGCTGTCCGGGCAGCTCGATGTCATGGATCGGTGCGACGCCAAGACGCTCAAGTTCATGGAGCAGAAGCCGGGGATCAAGGTCGACAAGGTGACGGGCTACGAGCACAACACCTTCGCCATGATCATCACGACTCCGCCCTTCGATAACGCGGACGTGCGGAATGCCCTGAAATATGCGATCGACCGCGAAGCGATCATTCAACGCGTGTTCGGCGGCATCGGGGTGCCCGGAAACGACAATACCGTGGCGCCCGCGGTGAAGTTTGCGATCAATCCGAAGCCGATCCACAAATACGACCCGGATATGGCGAAGAGCCTGCTCAAGAAAGCCGGCATGCCGAACCTGAAGATCGAGCTCTCGGCTGCCGATGTCGCGTTCACGGGGGCGGTCGACGCCGCCACCATCTACCGCGAGAGCGCGGCGAAAGCCGGCATCGACCTCACCGTCGTGCGAGAGCCGAATGACGGTTACTGGGACAATGTCTGGCAGCACAAGGGTTTCTGTGCCAGCGAGTGGCTCGGCCGCCCGACGGCGGATGGCACCTTGACCTTCGCTTACGCGGGAGACTCGAACCAGAACGACACCTTCTGGAAGAATCCCCGCTTCAACGAGCTGCTCGTTGCGGCTCGCTCGGAGCTCGACGAAAAGAAGCGGGCGGGGATGTATGCGGAGTGTCAGCAGCTCATGCACGACGACAACGGCGTGATCGTGATCATGTTCACGACCTTCGTCACGGCTCATTCCGCCAAAGTGGGTCATGGAACGCTGCTGTCGAGCTTGGATCTCGATGGTTTCAGGATCGCCCAGCGCTGGTGGCACGTCTGAGAGTAAGTCACTGAGGAATTTTCGAGGAGGATCGATGGCGACCGAGCAGCCCAAGAATGCGCCCAAGCACGTCAACCCGCTCAAGGGCCCGACCGTGGTGCGCTACCGGGACGCCTCGAGATTTCTGTGGGGGGACCGGAAATCCGGAGAGGTGGCCGACGTCGTCTATGGGCGCAACGAGAGAATCGCCACGCTCATCTACAAGCTGAAGCCCGGCGGGTATTTCAAATCATCGGACAGCTGGAAATCCTTCTTCGACCAGCACCGCTTCTATTACGTGCTCAAGGGAGAGCTGACGATCCAGGATCCTGGCACCGGCGAGATCGCGGTGGCTCGCGCCGGAGAGGCCGTGCATTTCCGGGGCGCAAAATGGCATTTCGGCTACAATTTCACCGATGACGAGTGCGCCGTGCTCGACTGGTATGGGCCGCAGGAACGCCCGCCCCATGTAAGCGAGATCGAGTTCGGCGCCACCAAGCCGAAATTCGCGAGCGAGAAGCCCGGTCGATCGGAGCTTCTCGGCAAGTGGCCCGACGCTCTGGCAGGCGCCCGAGCGGAAGCGGCGGGCACCGGCGGAGTGATCACCGTGACGAAGCGCGACGCGCTTCCCTTCATTCACGGCAGCGAGAATCCCGTTCTGGAGCTGCTCTTCGTGAGCACGAAGGAACTGACCGCGGGAACCGTGGACCTCAAGGCAGGCGCTCGCAGCGACGACAGGACCCACCCGAGCGACAAAATCATCTTTGTCACCGCTGGGAAGCTGCACGTCTATCTGCCCGAGACGTTCGATTGGTTCGAGCTCGACGCGTGGGACATGCTCTACCTGCCGGCTGACACTCGCCACCAATATTGGAACTACACGGATAGTGCTCTGACGTTCGCTTTCCTGGTGGTCCCGAAATACGCTTGAGGCCCAGGGCCCGAACGCGCCTGCGCCTTCCTAGCGAGCGAGCCTCTCGCGCCCGTACAGCAGCAGCATCGCGATGATGACGACGCCGTAGATGATCTGGCGTCCCGCCTCTTCCATCTGAATGACGGACAATATCGACTGGAGGAGCGTGATCAGGATGACGCCGGCGACCGTGCCGATATATTTGCCGCGCCCACCCAGGATCGAGGCGCCGCCCAGCACGACCGCGGCGATCGAGGGCAGGAGATAGGCGTCGCCCATGGCCTGCGCCGCCTTGCTCGCGTATCCCGCCAGCAATATTCCGCCGAATGCCGAAAGCCCGCCGGCGATCGCGAAGGTGACGAGAACGACACGCTGGGTCCGGATCCCCGAAAGATAAGCGGCGCGCTCGCGGTTGCCGATGCCGTAGATCGCGCGGCCGAAGGTGGTGCGCGTCAGCAGGAAGACCGTGGCGCCGCCGACCGCCGCCCAGACGATGAGCGCATTGGGTATGCCGAGCAGCGTATGTCCGGTGGCGATGAAGCGCATCGCGGCTGACGAGGAGTCTTGCGGCGAGAACCCGCCGGTGTGCACCACCATCAGCCCTTGCGCGACCGCGTTCACGGCCAGGGTGATGATCATCGAGGGCAGGCGCAGGTAGGCGACCCCAATGCCATTGACCAGGCCGAGCCCGACGCCGCACAGAATGCCGAAGGGTATGGCGAGCGCTTCGCCGGTCGGGCCCCATCCCGTCGCTGCCGTCGACATCATGCCGCCGACCGCCACCACCCAGGGCACCGACAAGTCGATCTGACCGAGTAGGATCACCAGCATCATGCCGGTGGCGATCACGCCCAGGAACGAGGCGACTTTGAGTTGTTGAAGCAGATAGTCGGGCGAGAGGAAGCTGGAGGAATAGAGGCTGCCCAGAAACAACAGCAGGACGATGCATCCAAAGGCGGTCGCCACCGCCGGATCGGCCTTTCGCCACAAGGCGCCGCGCGTCGTCATCGGGGCGGGTTCATTCGAAGAGGTCGAGACGATTGCGGATCTGAAACAGCCGCACCGAACCAAGGCATACCGCCGCCAGCAGCACGACGCCCTGGAACAGGGGCTGCCATAGCGGCTCGAGATCGAAGACGAACAAGAGGTCGCCGATGGTTCGGAACATGAGCGCGCCGAAGATCGCACCGATCGCGCTGCCCGATCCCCCGAACAGCGAGACGCCGCCAAGCACGGCGGCGGCGATCGAGAAGAGCGTGTAGGAGCCGCCGTTCGCCGCCGAGGCCTCGCCCGAGGCGGTGATGAAGGTGAGGAACAGGCCACCGACCGCCGCGAGCAGTCCGGAGAGAACGTAGACCAAGAAGCTCGCGGCGCGGACGGGCACACCGGACATATAGGCGGCGGCTTGCGACGAGCCGACCGCGTAGGCCGCGCGCCCGATCGCCGAACGCCGGAACGGAATCCAGATCAAGAGCACGACCACAAGGAGCCCGACCAGGCTCGCGGGGACCACGCCAAAGATGCGGCCGGTCAAGGCGTCGGCGAGATCGGAGTCGACGTCGCCGCCGGGCACCGGCCGCAGCGCCAGCGCGATGCCGAAATAAATCGCGCCCGTGGCGATCGTCGTCACGATCGGCTGCAGGCGCCCGTAAATCACGATGGCGCCGCTGATCGCGCCGCAGATCGCTCCCGTGAGCAGGACGCCCAGGACGCCCAAGCCGACCATCACGGGCGAGCCGAGTACGATCCAGGAGGCGAGGCAATTGGTCAGGACAAGCACCATGCCGACCGACAGATCGATGCCGGCGGTGAGGACGACGAAGGTCTGCGCCATCGCGACCAGCGCCAGCAGCACGCCCTTGTTAGCCGCCGTCTGAACGACATTGGCGGTGAAGCCCGCAGGATGGTTGCTGGCATAGATGGTGAACATGAGGATAAAGAACACGAGGGCGAGCAGGGTCCCCCGATGCTCGCCCAGCCGATAGCGCCAGTCCCTCACACGAGTGTCTCCGATGCCATGGCGACCCCGTCACCCTGCGTTGCTACGTTGAGGGCACTGCCGATCAGCGCGCGCTCGGTGATCCCGTCGCCGACCAGCACGCGTTTCACGGCGCCGTCGTAGAGCACAAGCACTCGGTCGCAGCAGCCGATCAACTCGTCGTAGTCGGTCGAATAGAAGACGATCGCGGCGCCGGTCTCGGCGAGCGTGCGCAGGAGCTGGTACAGCTCGACCTTGGTGCCGACATCGATGCCGCGGGTGGGATCGTTGAGCAAGATGATACGCGGCTTGACCATCAGCCATTTGGCGATGACCACCTTTTGTTGATTGCCGCCCGAAAGCGCGCCGACCGGGCCATCGATCCCGTCGGTGCGGATGGCGAGTAATTCGATCATCTCGTCGATCAGCCGGCGCTCGCTCGCGCGATCGACGACGCCGCGGCGGGAAATGCGGTCGAGCGTGGCGAAGGAGAGATTGACCCTGACCGACATCGGCAGCATCAGTCCTTCGGTCTTGCGATCCTCGGGGATCAGCGCCATGCCGATGCTTCTGGACTTGGCCGCGCTCGGGCTCGAGATGGAGGCGGGCGCGCCGTCGACCAGGATCTCGCCCGACACGCCGCGCAGAACGCCGAAGAGCGCGAGCAGCAGCTCCCGCTGCCCCTGCCCGTCGAGGCCGCCCAGACCCACGACCTCGCCCGCGCGCACGGCCAGCGAAATCTCCTTCAGCCGGCCGGACCAGGACAGCTTGCGCACCTCGAGGACCGGCGGCTTGTCGCTTGCGGCGAGCGGCCGCTTGGCCGGGAAGACATGGCTGTATTCGCGCCCGATCATCAATTCCACGACTTCATTGTCGCTTTTTTCGCCGGCCCGATATGTCGCGACATTGCGGCCGTTGCGAAAGACGGTGCAGCGGTCCGCGAGCTCCGCGATCTCATGCATGCGGTGCGAGATGTAGAGCAGCGCCAGGCCCTCGGAGCGCAGCCGCTTCAGCACCACGAACACCTTGGCGACATCCGCCGCGGTCAGCGCCGAGGTCGCCTCGTCGAGGATGAGCACGCGCGGGCTGCGCGCCAGGGCCTTGGCGATTTCCACCATCTGGCGGCGCGACAGCGGCAGGTCCTTGACGGGCGCCAAGGGATGAATGTCCTCGGCGCCGGCGCGCGCGAGCGCTTCCTCCGCGATCTTGCGCTGGGCGCGCCTGTCGATCAGTCCAAACTTCTTGGGCGGATTGCTGATCGAGATGTTGTCGGCGACCGACAGATCGGGAATCAGCGAGAGCTCCTGAAAGATGCAGACGATGCCCGCCTGATTGGCCGCCGCGGGAGAGGCGAATTTGATCTCGCGGCCATCGAGCAGCATGCGCCCCTCGTCGGGCTCGACGACCCCCGCCATGATCTTGATGAGCGTCGATTTTCCAGCGCCGTTCTCGCCGAGGATGGCGTGAATCTGCCCGGCCTCCACCGTCAGATCCGCCTTTTCCAGCGCCTTGACGCCCCCGTATCTCTTGGAGGCGCCTTCCATACGGAACAACGGGACTGCGACAGGGTCCATCCTCTCCACCAACGAAAAGCGCCGCGGGAAACAATCGTCCCCGCGGCGCCGACTTACCCGATATCGTTACTGGTTCTCTTTTGACTGGCCCATGATTTCCTGGGCGGTGAAGTTGATGTGGCAGGTCGGGAAGGAGTTGCCGACGAAGAAATTGTCGGACTGCTTCGAATAGTAATCCTCCCCATCCTTGAAGTTTGGATCCTCGACCTTGGCAAGCGGCAGCTTGACGGACTGTGGCACCACCTGACCTTCAAGCGCCACGATCGCGGTGTGAATGGCGACCGCCACTTGCGCCGGCCCGGTGCCCGCCGAGGCGCATTTCAGGCCGTCCCCTGAAAACTTCGCGCAGAATTTGCGGAAGCCGTTTTCCGTCTCGCCGCCGAACGGAACCATGGGATGCTTGGCGTCGATCATAGCCTGCACCACCCCGGTGTCGCCGCCCTGCGCGGTGATGCCGTCGAAGTGCTTCTGCACCGCTATCGCGTCGGCGGTGGCCTTCTGCGCGGTCGGATCGTCCCACTTGCCGAGGACCTCGATCACCTCCCACTTCTTGCCCGACTTGTCGAGCGTCTCATGGATGCCGTCATGACGGTCGCGGTCGACGGAGGTCCCGGACACCCCGCGGACTTCCAGGACCTTGCCTCCGTTGGGCACCTTCTTGACCAGCCAGTCGGCCCAATAGACGCCCAAGCCCTTCTGGTCGACGTTGACGTTGATCGCATCCTCTGTGTCGAGGATGTTGTCGAAGGCGACGAGAATGACGCCGGCGTCATTGGCCCGCTTGATCACCGGCTTGAAGGCGGCCGGATTCTGCGCATTGACGACGATCGCATCGAAGCCGGAATCGATGAAGTTGTTGATCGCCGCGATCTGCGCCGCGACGTCCTCGCCGGTGGAGACGACCTTGAACTCCTTGAGCTTGGCGGCGATCTCGGGTTGCGCCGCATAGGCCTTGGCCGTCTGGATCATCTGGATGCGCCAGGTATTGGCAATGAAGCCGTTGGCGAGCGCGATGCGGTACGGCGCTTTCTTGGCCGAATATTGGAAGAACTTCGTCTCCTTGGTCCAAGGCACGAAACACTCGGGATCGGCCGACGGACCGGACACGGTCTTCGGAGCGGCCAGAGACGAGGTGGAATTGAGCGCGCAGGCGGCGGTCATGAGCGCGGCGACAGCGACGGTGCGGAACATATTGTGAGTGCGTTTCACGTCTTCCTCCCTTTTGCTGATTGCCGTTTCAGTCTCGGGCTGCTGACTCTACGCCCGAATTCAAAACACCCTCAATCCTGGCACGCGAACCCGCATGCGGTAAAGCGAGCTCGACGCCGTTATGAACAGAGTCCGCAGGTCATCGTCGCCAAAAGCGAAGTTCGCGCAGGGCTCCGGCGTATGAATGACTCCCAAACTGTTGCCCAACGGCTCGAACACATGGATGCCGCCCGGCCCGCAGCAATATACATTGCCGCGACTATCGATCTTCATCCCGTCGGGGGCGCCAGGACCCTCGCCCTCCGTCTTGGCCCAGACACCGCCGCCCGTCACGCCGCCGGCCGGCCCGATGTTGAACACTCGAATGTGTTGACGCTCGGTATCGTTGACGAACAGTCGCGTTGCGTCGAACGAGAAGCAGAGACCGTTCGGCTGCAGGAAGTCATCGACCAGCAGCGTCAGGCGCGAGCCATCGCCTTCTATTCGGTAAACGCCTTGGATCGATAGATCCGGCGAGCGCGGCACGCCGAAATATGCCTTCCGGCCATAGTTAGGGTCGGTGAAATAAATCGAATTGTCGCTCGCGACGACGATATCGTTTGGGCTGTTCAACTCCTTGCCCAGATAGTGCGTGGCCAGAACCTCGGACGCTCCGTTCTGCATCACGCGGGTAACACGGCTCGTCGCATGCTCGCAGCTGATCAGCCGTCCTTCACGGTCGAGGGTGTTGCCGTTCGCCATCTGACTGGGTTCGCGGAACACCTCAATCGCCCCAGCGGGCCTCCACCGGTGCATGCGGTTGTTCGGGATGTCGCTGAACACCAGCCATTTCTCGTAGGGATGCCAGACCGGCCCCTCCAGAAACCCAAATCCGGTCGCCAGCCTGTCCAGAGACGCGTCCCCGACAATGTCGACGAAGCTCGGGTCCCGGATCTCCACGGCTGCGGACCTCACTTCCGAAGCCGGTTTACGAGGATTCCGGAAGCGTACGAATCTGGCGGACGCACGTCTTCGGGCACCACCCAAACGCCTTCTTTCGGAATCTCGGCCATCTCACAGATGGCGCCGGTGGCGCGGCACGCGATCTCGTTTTTGCGTTCCGGCGAATGGCCTTCGCGGATCCCTGTGTCGATACAAGCCACAAGGCGTCTCCCCGGCCGATTGCTTTGGAGCATCGACGTTAGTTACGGGCACTCTCTCACACGAGGTGTCCATTGACAACATCGACCGCCATCGGCTGCGAACCCTCGCTCGGTTTCCTTCCCGTTTTTTGCGGGTTGTCAGCGTGGCGACCGTACTCCCTGAGTGCCCGGTCCGCTTGTTGGGATCGCGGGCCATGACGTAGAGTGCGTCGGTACCGGTCCCGAAAATCCAGACCCGGCGGGCGGCCGGGCCAACGTGCCGGGGCTCTGGGGGGCGGCGCTATTCTTGGTTCTGTTGCTCACCATGCTCAACACCTTCGGCGTGAGCGCCGGCGTACGCCTCGTCCTGACCGGTCTCGTGATCGTCGCCGTCATCACCGCCGCGGGCGTACAGAAGGCGCCGCGCTGAGAGAGGCAGCGGCATGCCGCCTCATGAGCGGCACGCGGCTGATTTGCCGGGGCCTACCGCGGTCGTGCATCGATCTGTGCCGTGGCGGTCATCCCCACCGCCAAGACGATCCCGTCGGGCACCCGATCGATGTGGATCCGCACGGGAATCCGCTGCGCCAGGCGCACCCAGGTAAATATCGGGTTCACAGTGGCGAGGCCTTGCCCGTCAGGTCGCGCGTTCGGAACATTGATCCCGCGCGAGATGCCCTCGACGTGGCCTTGGACGATCTGGCGATAGCCCATCAGCTTGATGCTCACGGGGTCGCCTTCGTGGATCGAGTGGAGGTTGGTTTCCTCGAAGTAGCCGTCAACCCAGAACGAGTCGGCGTCGACGAGGGAGATTTCATTCTGCGCGATATTCGCGTAGTCGCCGAGCTGCGCCAGCAGGTTGGTGACGTAGCCGTTGACCGGCGAGCGGATCTGCGTGCGCTCGAGGTTCACCCGCGCCTGGTCCAGATTGGCGACTACCTGCTGATGCTGGGCTTCGGCGATCAGAGCGCTGGCCTCGAAGGTCTGCTGCTGCTCCACCGTCACCGACAGGTCGCTCAGCTCTAGGCGGCGTTTTGCCTCTCGCGCCGCATTCTGCGAGTTGGCCTGGGCCTGCTGCGCCGCGGCTTCGGCAAGGCTGACGGCAATCTTGAAGTTGGTTGGGTCTATTACCATCAACAGGTCGCCCTTGTGCACATATTGGTTGTCGGCGACCGGCAGCTCGACGATCCGCCCGGCCACCTCGGGCGCCATCGTCACGACGTAAGCGCGCACTGTGCCGTCTCGCGTCCAGGGGGCCGCCATGTAAGTATTCCACGCCGCCCAACCAAGCGCTGCTGCGGTTGCGGTCGTGATCAGGGTGATGATGACAGGAAGCATCCGCAAGCGGCGTCTTGACGAACCGCTGGGACCCGGCCCGCGAGACGACACGGAATCGGGACTGTCGGTCGCTCGATCTCGCGTGATTTTTGCTTCGATTTGCGACATGGAGCCGTCAGTGCCCTGCGACCA
>Ga0210407_10002787_pt1 | contig 14715 bp, 11 predicted proteins | sample IncBWC27MmetaG_FD_150860 | JGI IMG/M metagenome (GOLD analysis project Ga0210407, IMG submission 150860) | Forest soil microbial communities from Barre Woods Harvard Forest LTER site, Petersham, Massachusetts, United States - Inc-BW-C-27-M | ecosystem: Environmental > Terrestrial > Soil >...
TCCGCTCGAAGCCGCTGTCGCTGCGAATTTCCTCTTCCAGGTAGAGTTTTTCCTGCGCGAGCTTGTCCTTGAGCTCAGAGATTTCGTGGTAGGCCAGTGCGTTTTCAATTGCGATTGCGATCTGTCCTGACGCCCGACTCAGGAAATCAACATCTTCTGGCACAAAAGGGGTCTCTGTCGTGCAGTCGGCACACGGCACGACGAAGTTAGCCTAGCGCTGGATCGGATGGGCGCCTGATGCCGAGTCGTTTCATTTTGTAGATCAGAGTGGTGCGTCTCAATCCGAGCCGCGCGGCGGCACCTCGCGGGCCGCCAAGCTTCCAATTGGCGTGTTGGCAGGCTGCAAGAATTTCGGTGCGAATCTTGGCTTCCAGCGTGGGGTTCGAATTCTCGAATAGCGGTGCCTGGCGTTCCTGGGGAGGATCCGGCCGAAAGATACCACCCTCCGAAAGGATGACGCCTCGCGCAACATAGTTTTGCAACTCCCGGACATTGCCAGGCCAAGAATGGGAAATAATCGCGCGCATAATTCCATCGGGAATAGTATCGATGAGTTTACCCATAGAAGAGGCGAAACGCTCGACGAAGTACTCCACAAGTTCGGGAATGTCTCTCTTTCTTTCGCGAAGTGGCGGCAGAACCAGGGGGAAGACATTCAGCCGGTAGTACAAATCGTCTCGAAATTCGCGATCTTGAACCATTTGCCACAAATCTCCATTCGTTGCTGCGACGACTCGAACATCCACTCGCGTGGTGCGCGTGCTGCCGAGACGTTCAAATTCCCGCTCCTGCAGAACCCGCAGCAGCTTGGGCTGAATCTCAATGGGAATGTCACCCACCTCATCCAAAAACAGAGTGCCTTGATCCGCGAGCTCTAGGCGCCCGAGTTTGTGGGAGATCGCACCCGTAAATGCTCCCCGCTCATGACCGAAAAGTTCGCTTTCGAGAAGGCCCTCAGGCACCGCCGCACAGTTGAGAGTGACTAGGTTTCTCGTTCGCCGTGGACTGAGTTCGTGAACCGCTCGCGCGATGACTTCTTTGCCCGTTCCGGTCTCGCCGGTGATTAAGACGGTGGTGTTAGTAGGTGCGACAACACTCACTTGGGCAAGGACCGAGAAGAGACCACCGCGATGGCCCAGAATCGTCTCGAGAAAAAACGGATGGGCGCGCTCCTGCTTGGACACGAAGGGCCTTTTTACGGACCCTGAGACGGCTACAGCCGCGATTGCGTCTTCTTGGTATTGTCTTGCTTGCGACTCGTTCCCTATGGACATCGCCATCCGCTCCTCCGAGAGCTCCAAGTTGTTCCGCCATGTACCAATCGAGAGCAGAGCTTTCCCGATAGCTCGCGGTGATCCGGAGAGCGGGTGTGAGAGCAAGATCGTAGAGAATTTTCACCCGCTCGTTCTTCGTCCCGCTTCCGCTCAGAACCCGCCGATACCCGAACAATGATCCGTAAAGAAGCACAATGGCTCTAGAAGAAAGGAGTCGTTTTTGCAGATTTGAATCGCAAACTCAGATCGAGCGAAGGACCGCTGTCTCGCTAAGGCTCAGGACTCCGGCGGAGGAATGCGGGCTTTCGATAAGACATTTCGCACGGTCATTCCGCCGAGCCTTTGGAAGATCGACACACCAATATCTGTTCCTGAAGCGCATCGAAAAGGCAAAAAGCGTTGCTTCGACCTCGATGTGCGCCCTTTCCGAAGCGGCTCTGCAAGCGGGTTTTTCCGACCAAGCTGCATTCAGTCGAACCTTCAAAGCTGTTGTGGGAACTTCTCCTGGGCAGTGGCGGCGAGAAGCCTGTCATCGGGATTGTCAGCTATCGTGCCCGCCCAGTGGGGGCCATCCTCTACCGTCGGGTGGTTCTAGAGATCCAGGAAACCGCGCTTCACGGCAATTGTGACCGCATGAGCGCGGTCGTTTGCATCGAGCTTGGAAAGAATGCTTTTGAGGTGATTCTTGACGGTGTGCTCCGAAATGTTGAGATTCGATGCGATGATCTTGTTCGAGCTGCCGTTCGCAACTCCGCGGAGGACTTCGATCTCTCGCGCAGTCATCAAGTCGTCAGCGGCGTGCTCCGCGATGATGTCGGCAATTTCGCGGGGAATCCGCTTTCGGCCGCTATGAACCAGCCGAATTGTTTCCACCAGTTCAGTCCGAAGCAAATTTTTCAGCAGGTATCCGACGGCGCCAGCCTTAAAAGCTTGAAGGGCCTGCACATCGCCCGCCGCGGTCGTGAGGACGATGATTCGCGCTTGAGGAAATTCCCCCCGAATCGCCGAGATCGCTGCGATACCGTTCACCTTAGGCATCCGTATATCCATCAAAGTAATGTCGGGCCTGTGCTTGCGGAATAGTATTAGGGCTTCATCGCCGTCGCTCGCTTCCGCAACGACGCGCATATCTGGCTGCGCATTAATCTCGCCGGAAATCCCCGCCATCATCAACGGGTGATCGTCCACGGCCATAACGCGAATGACGGATGCACCCGCCATAGAAAACCGCCCCAGGGCTCTGATGAGATACAACGGGATATTACTCCTTGGCCGCTAGGCGATACCACCTCGAAAGGGCTATTTGCCCGTACCTCTTTTGAGGTTGTTCACCGTTGGACCAGCAGCTAACGTTCACGCTTTGCAGCGACTTTTCTCAATGTTTCCCGCTGGTGCAGCGGGATTTGGGCTCATGATTCTGCGGCTATGCGCTGCTGCGATGCTCGTGCGCAACGTGGTTCTGATTGCGGCGCCTGTGCTTTCCTGGTGGGAAACTGGGGCCTTGCTCGTTCTGGTCGGTGCGCTGTGCATTGGCGCGCTTACACCGGCCGCTTGCGTCGTATCCGTCGTAACGCAAATCGCATTGCTGATGTGGGCGTTTCCTCGGGGCCTCTTTGAAGCGGCGTCCTCGGTCGGACTTACGTTGTCTCTTCTTCTCTTGGGTCCTGGCGCCTTTTCGGTAGATGGCCGGTTGTTCGGGCGCCGGCGGATCCAATTATCAAATTCGAAATAAACACTCATCACGACAATCGGTCCAAAGCCGGCGGTGCTCGGCATCCCTTCTTGTCCTGTGGCGAATGGCTCGAACGGGGCAGTGGGTTATCGCTCTATTTGGTCTCGCGGGCTTCAAGGAAGAGCCTCTACAGTCTTCCTTTAAGGGAGACGTAAAAATGAGGCCATGGTTTCGATGGACCTAACCGAGGTGCGGCAACAGGGAACTGGAGTTCCGGCAGGGATCCGCGTCCCTACGATCAGTGAGTTTCCTGCATCCGGAACATATTGCGACCAGATGGCGAAGCATTTCCGGGTGGGAAGAGTTACGAGTCCTGTCATCGGCCGTTCGAGGTTGCAAGTTGCCATGACGCGTCTGATGTCTGCTATCGGGCTGCCCTCTCGCACCGCGCCCATCCCTTGTGACAAGGCGTTCGTGGTGGCTGTACATTTGACGGGCGAAGCTCCGCAGGGATGTGAAATCTGGCTAGGTGACCGCTATTTCCGCGTGATGGAATGGCCGATCGGCGGCATTGGCATATACGACTTGGAGCTCAACTTATCTCTTCGGAACCGCGGCCCCGTCGATTGGGTTCACTACTATATTCCGCGATCTGTTGTGGAGACACTTGCGGATGACCTTGAGATACCGAGTGTGCGAACTCTTCAGTGCTCGTTCGGCGCTGCCGACCTGGTCCTGCACCGAATGACGGAAATGATCCTGCCAGCGCTCGACGCTTCAGCAGGTTTTTCAGAACTATTCCTCGACCATTTCTTTTTTCTGCTGTGCACGCACGTCATGAAAACGTATGGGTCGTCTGCTCCGGTCAAGGCGTATCGAGGCGGTCTCGCGCCTTGGCAGAAGCGCCGCATGATGGAGCTCCTGACCGAGCGCCTGGACGGCTCAGTAAGGCTCGCGACTTTGGCAGAAGAATGCGGGCTTTCGGTCAGCCATTTTGCAAGGTCGTTCCGCCGAACCTTCGGAAGATCCGCACACCAATACTTGATCCTGCAGCGGATTGAGAAGGCGAAAGCGTTGCTTTCGGACTCGAGGTGCGCCCTTTCCGAAGCTGCGCTGCAAGCAGGGTTTTCCGACCAAGCCGCATTTAGTCGAACTTTCAAGGCAGTGGTGGGAACATCTCCCGGGCAGTGGCGCCGAGAAGTCAGTTACCGGCGCAGTCGCGCTCCGAATCGGCGCACAAAAGTAGGGCCGGAGCTGTTAATGCAGACCACGAGCGGTTCCTGATTTCGCCCATTGTGATTTTTGCGGGCTCAACCTGATACAGAATTGCCGTGCGTCGTAGCATCCTTTCTCTTCCGCGCTTTTCGAAACCATGAGTTGGAGTTGCCGTTCACTTCCGATAGGTAAGCCAATCGGGCCGGAATTTTGAGTTCCACCTCCGTCCCTGCACCTGATCGACTCCACATTTCGACCCGCGTGCCAAGTTTTTTTGCCCTTTCCCTCATGCCCGGCAAACCCCAATGGCCGCTCCGCTGCCCTTGCTCGAGGATCTTAGGGTCGATCCCCTCGCCGTCATCGCGGATTCGCAGACAGAGCTGGTCTTGTTCGTAGTGCACTTCGGCTTCGATCTGGCGCGCATGGGAATGGCGGAACGCATTGCTCAGAGCTTCTTTTCCGATTTGGGTTAGTTCATCGCACGCGATGGGACGAAGCGCGCGCGCCTCTCCATTGACGATAACTTTAAATTCACAAGGATGAAACTCTTGAAATTGACGACCGGTTTTTGCGAGCGCCGTCGGCAAGTCTTGTCTGCCCGCGGCGGTGTTTCGGAGATCCAACAGAAGCTCCCGGCCCTCTTTCATCACGTCATCGGACTGGCGGAGCACGTTTTCGAAAATGTCGCGGGCGGGCTCGTTCTGTGGCAGCTGGGAAGCAGCCGTGTGGAACCTCAGGAACAATCCCTGTATGGCTTGGAAGAAGGTATCGTGAAGGTCGCGAGCGATTCTTTCCCGCTCCGCCAATCGCTCGTACATGCGGTCTTGAATCCGCCGGGTCACTTGCTTTAACCGCATCAGATACGCAAACGAGAAAATGGCGAAAACCGCGAGGATGCCCAGCGACCGGAACCACAAGGTCTGATAAAAGTAAGGACGTTGCGTTATGTTATAGATAACGCCGCTGCGATCCCACACGCCATCGCTACTGCTGGCGCGCACATGAAACGCATTTGATCCGACGGGGATATTCGTGTACACCGCTGTTCGCGATGTGGTCGCGTCAAGCCATGCCGTATCAACGCCGTCCAATCGATACTGAAGGCGTATCTTTTCGGGGGACGAAAGATCCACGGCCTGCAAATGAATCTCGAGATGTTGAGTCCCGGGAGGCAGTACCGTCTCGCTGCCTGCAAGTAATCTGTCTTTTCCAACGGTCACGGCCCCAATGAACACCTTTGGCTTGTGGCCAGCATCCGGCAGACGGGCAAGATCCAGCATGGCCAGTCCCTTAACCGTGGCTATCCAGAGCTTTTTGTCCGGAGTAACGGCCATATTCGGAGAGCCAGTGCTGCATTGGATCGAGTTCAATCCATCCGCCCGATCAATTAGCTGATAATCGAGAGGAGCGTCGCGATGTTCACGGGAACTTTCCAGATCGGTCGGCCGAATACGAAGGATGCCGTTTGTGCCGCTAAACCAAAGATCGCGCCGCGGTGATTCGACCATGTCCAATACTTTCAAGTCTTCGTTGACTAGGACGATCTCGTTGTTCTTGATCATGCTGATTCCTTTCGGCGAATCAGCGGTGTAGAGATTACCGGTGGAATCCTCCGAGAATCGAACGGAAAACGGGGCGGCTTGCGGCTGTCCAGAACGGAATGAGACGAAGCGTTCTCCTATAAGCCGGTCAATGCCTCCTTGCGTCGCAGCCCAGATTGCGCCGGAGCGGTCTTGGTGTATGGCAAGAACGTGATTGCTCGACAGTCCATCTGCGCTGGTGTAGTTGCGGAATTGCCCGTTCTGCATATGGCTTATGCCATCGGGTGTAGCAATCCAAAGCGAACCATCGTGGGCAACAGCGATCTGCAACACGATTTGGCTTGCGAGCCCTTCCTTCAAGGAGTATTGGACAAACCGGCCGTCTTTAAATCGGAACAACCCACCGCCATAAGTGCCAATCCATAAGTTTCGTTGTTGGTCCTCCGCCAAGGACCATACGCAGGAATTCGAAAGGCCATCCTTCTCTACGTAAGACGTGAATCGTTTCCCGTCATAAGCGGAGAGCCCGCAATTGCAGCCAATCCAGAGCTTCCCGTCGTGGCTCGCCAAGACGGCCATGGGGATATTGCTAATCAGGCCGTCCATCTTCGTGAACATGTGCACAGTTCGGCGTTTGAGGTGAATCAGGCCATTGCCGTTTGTGCCGACCCAGTATCCCCCCTCGTGATCCGCCAGGAAACAACGCGGAAGGACGTCGTGAACGGGGGTGTCCTCCATCTCGCCGGCGATGATCCGGTACACTCCGGTTCCATTTACAACCCATTTATTTTCTTGAGTGTCTGTATAAGGTCTTCGAAAGGAAGCGGTTCGTGAAGCGATGAGGGGAAGCAATGGCGGTAAAGGTTTCGTCCCACGGCGCACGGTGCCCGCTTGGGTTGAAAACCACATGGTTCCGTCGTGGTCTTGGAATACGTCAAAGATGTGGCTTTCGGGCACGCCCGCGCTGGCTACCAGATCAGGACGTTGGATGGGTTGGTGACCATTCCATTCGATGAGTTTTGCGCCATCTATGACAAGCAGGTGCCCCTCTGATGTTTCAGCGATTCGACTAATGGGACCTGAAAGCGCTTCCACAAACTTTCCAGAGTCTTTTCGAAACAGACCGTGATGACTTCCCGCCCAAAGCGTGCCGTCACGAGCTTCGAAGAGCTCCAGCACCTCGTTGCTCGGTTCCTCACCGAGGTGATAAAAGGTCAACGCGCTGGGACTAAATTGATCGAGAGCCGCCTTTGGAATGCGCACTGCACCGGCATCTGTGCCCACCCAGAGATCGCCGTCCGAAGATTGAAGCAAGGAATGAATTGCGCCTTGTGGGGGCGAATCGGCGGATTGAAGGTTTACCGGGCTGAAGTCACGTCCGTCAAAGCTGGCCAACCCGGACTCCGTGCCAACCCAAAGCAGACCGTTCTCGGTCTCTACGACGGCGTTGACGACATTGTTCGGAAGGCCGTTATCAACGGTGAGGTCGGTTCGGATATAGTCAGCGGGAGTCAGCTTGTCGGCCCGACTCTGACTACTTGATTGGACGGTCTTGGGGGATTGATCATCCGCTGCCGCAAGGGAAATTGGAGGGCACACAGCGCAAGTGCCTAGGGCGAGCAGGTACATAGCCCGCCGAGAGAGTATTCCAAGACTCCACAATGGATCCATCGATCGACGCAGTCAAAAACAAGAGTGACAAGAGGTATTCTACTCTCGTTTCGTGAGGACCTCGCAGATGCAGAGACAGATTCGCAGCAGTAGCTCGTCATCGGGCATTTCGACTCAGCCTAGCCCGGAATTGCGAATCGTTTTCGGCTTCTCCCTCTTACGCATTTTTCGAAACCAGGAATTGCCATTTTCTTGCGATGCGTACGCCAAGCGCGCTGGAATTCTAAGTTCCACCTCCATCCCTGCACCCGATTGACTCCAAATCTCGACCTGCGTTCCGATTTTCTTGGCCCTTTCCCTCATGCCAGGCAAGCCCCAATGCCCGCTCCGATGTCCCTGCTCGAGTATGTTCGGGTCGACCCCTGCGCCGTTATCACGGATGCGCAGCCGCAACTGGTTTGGTTCGTAGTGCACTTCGGCTTCGATTTGGCTCGCGTGGGAATGCCGGAACGCGTTATTGAGGGCTTCTTTGCCAATTTGGGTAAGTTCGTCGGACACGATGGGATCAAGCGGACATGCGTTTCCATTGACAACGACATGGAATTCGGAAGGATAGACCTCCCGCAATTGGCGTCCCGCTTCTGCGAGTGTACCTGGCAAGTCCGTCCTATCGGTGGCGGCGCATCGCAGATCCAACAGAAGCTCTCGGCCCTCCTTCATCACCTCGTCGGACTGCCGAAGGGCATTCTCGAAGATGCCGCGAGCCGGCTCATTCTGTGGCAGCTGGCAAGTGGCCGTATGGAATCGCAGGAGAAGCCCTTGTACTCCCTGGAAAAAGTTGTCGTGAAGATCGCGAGCGATTCTTGTGCGTTCCGCTACCCGCTCCTGCAAGCGATCTTGGATGCGCTGGGCCACTTGTTTTAATCGCATCCGGCACGCAAGCCACAAAATGGCGATCCCACTCAAAACACACAGAGCTTTGAACAGGAAACTTTGCATGAAGGAAGGAGGTATCGTGAATGCAAATCCGGCGCCGGTTTCGTTCCATAGGCCGTCGTTGTTGCATGCGATCACACGAAATTGGTAATTCCCTGGCGGAAGATTGGTATATGTCGCCTCGCGAAGCGAGACGGGCGCACTCCAGTTCCTGTCGTATCCATCCAATTTGTAACGGAATCGAACCTTCTCAGGTACGCTCAAGCTGTATGCCGTGTATCCGATTTCGAGGGTTTTCGTGAGTGCTGGTAGCCGAAGATGCGGAGCAAAATCGTAAGCCTTGTGATCTGCGACGATACGAAGTATCTGCGCTGGGGGAAGGACCGCATTTTCGGCGACGTGGGAAGGGTCGGTTAGTTGCAGACCCGCGCTATCAATTACAAACCACAGCCGGCCATCTGCCGTCTTGGCGGCGTGCTGACCGAAAGCCGAGCCCCCGGCCTGCGAGCCGTCGAAAGCGTCCAGTACGCGAAGCTGGAGGCGTCGCCCGGGATCCTTCAACCATTTCGCTAGCTCGTCAGCCGGAATCTGTACCAGTGCGCACGGGCTTTTGAGCCATAGGGAGCCGCTGCCATCCTTGACGGCTGCTTCGATGGGGTCGCAAGGAAGGCCGTTGCTGGAGTTCAGCGTCGTAGCCTTAGTACCGTGATAGAACACCAGGCCTTCGTTCGTAGCATCCCAAAGCCCATTGGCGTCCACGAATAGGTTCGTGGACTGGATTGGGAATTGATCTTTGCTCAATTCCAGCCGTCGCTCACGATAGTGCGCTAGTTGCCCATTCCCAACGAGCCAAATACCGCCCGCCGGATCCGGAGCAATGGCGGTGACTAACTTGCGCAATTGGTCGGAGGAAAACGTCTCGACAACTTGATTGTTACGAATGCCAATCAACCCGCATCCGTTCCCCGCGAAGCTGACCCAAAGCGTGCCGTCCGGCTCTTCAGCCATGGCGACAACCTGTGTTGTGTGGTCGCAGTTTTTCGGTAAACGAAATTCGTGGAATCGATCCTTATCGTCGCGCCAGAGGAGGCTGCTGCCGATTCCAACCCAAAGACGTCCGAGGTGGTCTTCGAAAATGTCCGCGATGTTTTTGGCAGGCAATTCAAGCCCGGATTCGTATGTTCGCATTCCCTTGTGATTCATGTGGACCAGAGTGTGCATTCCTGAAATCCAAAGGCCGCCATCTTTGGAGGATGCTACGGACCAGACTACGTCCATCGGCAGTTCGCGATGCGGGGTGAGCGTCACCACTTTTACGTCGCGAAAGCGATCGAGGCCTCCGGACGTGGCGACCCATATATTGCCTTCCCGATCTTCGAAAATTTTGTTTACCGCGTTGCCTGACAACCCGTCGTTTTGGGTGAAGCGATCGACCTTTCCGTTGACTCGCCGGATGATTCCGTCCGCGATATCGCCGATCCACAGGGTGCCTTCCCGGTCACTCAGCATCGCCTCCGCCTCTACTTTCAATCCGGGAAGATCCTTACCAGGTTGCCAACGACCGGATACCAAACGCCAAACCCCACTGGGCCCTCCGTCAGCCCAAATGTCTCCATGAGAATCCATGGCCAGGGCATAGACGCCGAATCGGTCTGCGCGCGGTCGCGCAGGAAGGTCGTAGCAATCAGGCGTCTCGGCATGCCAACGGCAAACAGCGCCTTCGCCTCCAACCCACAGATTTCCTTCCGAGTCTTCATCCAAAGATCCGACGTAGCGCAGAGGAAATTTTTCGGATGCACGAAAACATTGAAATGCTCCTGCCGCAAAGCTGCACAAGGGAGGCACTTCGTTGAGGGCCCTGGTATGGCCAGCCCAAATCGTGCCATGACGATCTTCGAGCAGCGCGGCGAAGCGCCCATTTTTCGCGTAGATGGTGAGCTGGCCCTCTTTCCAGCGCGCCAAACCTCTGCCAGTTCCGATCCACAGACTTCCATCACTCGCACCAAGAAGGCTGAAGATCCGGAAGTCGGGCAAATGCATCGTGTCAGGAGGAGGGAAGAAATGCACACCATCGAATCGAAGCAAACCGCTTGCACCACCAATCCACAGTTGCCCATCCTTCGTTTGCGCGATGGCAAGCAGGGGACCCGAGAAATATCCCTCGCGAACGCGCCATGCCGTGTGTCCATACTGGGAGAGCCGAAGGCTCGAATCGAGCGCGTTCAAAGGAGGGGAGCACAGCAGGGCTACGGAAGTGAGAGCGAACACCAACCAAGTGCGGCAAGCGGGCGCACGCGATGCCAACAGGCGTCTCGGGAGGTTAACTCCCGTTTTTGGAGGCACTTGGGTCGTTGCGCGGCGACGACGTAGCCCGCAAAATCCATCGGAACCGATCGGGGGGGCGCCCATCCTACGTAATGAATGAGGAGAGGCTACGGGTGCGTGAGGCGCGCGGCACCGTCGATTCGAACTGCCAGAGAGCGCCCGCGTATATTCCCAGTGTGGAGTGCAGCAGATTATTCATGACGCCCACGCTCAAGCGAGATGCCCAACTCTAGGTGGGCAGTTCTATGTTGTATTGATGAAACCGTTCTTTTTTGTCGAATTCGACCTTGGCCCCTCACCATCTCAGCTGCGCGCAAGTTCGAGGTTCGCTTTGTCTGGTCTCCGGTAGCGTCAGGAGTTGGTTCTCGCCGCGTCTTCTGGACGAGCTACCCAGCGGGCTTGCGCTCGAGCTGGTAATTTCAGCAAGATCGACTCGACCTCTTTGTAGCGGGACAGCAGGGTATTGAGATATTCCGTCTCGCGCGAATCCGTGGGAAAGGTCTCGTCGTCGATACTAGGCTCGCGGAGTGGCTCGACGGGCTTTTCTTCTGAAACGGCTTCGGCCATCGTTTGGAGTCTGTTTGCCATCACGCGCCGAATCTTGATTAGCTTCTTGTCCGCAAGCAGGTCGCGGTCCTTTGTCCGACCCACCACAACCAATTCATTCCAAAGCAGGGAGCTCTTCCGCGGGAGCTTGGTGAAGGTCGGAAGAATGCTCTGCCGACGCAAACCATGAAGCGCCGCTCGAACGAAGTGTCTCAGCATAGGCCGTCGTCCGTCGGCATCCTTTCTCGCTTCATCCAAACGGTTGATGCGGCGGCTGATGGGCGCTATTGAAATGCGAGCTCTCGGATATCGATTGCGACCAGAACCGGGTTGGGGATCTTGCGCTTGTTCTCGTCAAAGCCCACAACCCTGCGAGTTGTCGGGACCATAATCCCGTCAAACTCTCGAAAGTCGTAGGCGTGGTTCAGACCCCTGGCTCCTCCCATCACATCGACGACATACTCGTGCCTTCGCAACAATCCATCGGGACCGAAGTACGAAACTTGTTGTTGGCAATGGCTGGCGATCGTGGACGGGAAAATAGCTCTTAGCGGGCGCCATTCCTCGCCATCCTCCTGCCAGGGTGGCAACTCCTGTGTGACGAATGCCGGATGGGCGTAAAGAAATGGAATGGTCAGATAGGTCCAAAGGGCATAGCTGTTGAAGTATGCGATGTGGAGATCGTCCCACGGGCTTTCGAACGATTGACCATCGAAAGCCGTCCGCGGATGGTCTCTGCTATCGAGCGTTTTGCCTTGCTCGTCCTCAATCGCAACTCGGCTTCGCGTGAAAAAAAAACGCCGATTCTGGCCAATGAGATGGGTGACGAGGCGCTGGAGATGCAGGGTAAGTTCGATGCGGATGTCTTTTAAAACATCCAGCTTTCCTTCGATCGGCCAGAGGGCGCCAGTTACCGACACATTCGCGGTCAGCGAAATCAACTGGTTCCAACGGTCGAGACCGCCGTGGGCTTCCATTGCGAACTTCAAGAGGCGGTTCATGGCAACTGTCTATCAACCCTCTGGAGACTCACACTTGAGAAGGGGACTCTAACCCCAGTACTGCCGGTTGTCTTGATAAAACCGGTCCTTTTTGTGAGGTTCGACCGCTTTGGTCCTGCGCAGTCTTAGCAATTTTCAGGTGAGAGCGACCCGCAATCCCGTTGGCTCCGCCCGGTCCATTTGGCTTTGCTTTCCTTGCGGTCGGTGCCAACCAGCGGGGCCCCAAAATGTTTTGGCAGAAAACTCCAAAAGTGAGCGATTTCGCAAAGACCAACGCGGTGGCATCTGGGAAAACATTCAGAGAGGGTGAGGGAGCGCGACCACGAAACCCTGTCCAACGGTGAGGAAATGAAAAGGGAATGGATGCGAGAGGAGCGAGGTCGGTCGAAAACGCATTCAGAACGGCGAGAAAAACCTTACAGATGAAACCAGAGAGGGGGACCTAAAATGAAATCTCCAGGAGCCAAACCAAGCATCGTGTTCTGCCACGGGCTCTGGGCCGACGGCTCGTGCTTCAGCAAGGTGATCCCAGCGCTTCAGGCAGAAGGTCACCAAGTGATAGCCGCCCAGTACGGGCTCAACACAACCGCGGACGATGTCGCCACCGTTAGAAGCACACTGGGGCGGGTCAGCAGCCCTGCCATTCTCGTCGGTCACTCTTACGGCGGAAGCGTCATCACCGGCGCCGGAACCGACGACCGCGTTGCCGGGCTGGTCTACATCGCCGCGCTCGCTCCGGACGCCGACGAGACATCTCAGACACAGCAGTCTAACTTCCCGAAGACGGACGTCTTCTCTTACATCGAAGTCGCGGACGGACGTATCTGGCTGCGTCCGGAAGGCATCGACTGTTTCGCAGGCGATTTGTCCGAGCAGGAAAAGAACCTCGTTTGGGCGACCCAGTGCGTGCCGGTTCCCGACCTGTTCAACGCAAGAGTCGGAGGAACTGCCTGGAAATCGAAGCCGAGCTGGTACATCGTCGGCAAAAAAGACCGCACCGTGCATCCCGATCTGGAGCGTTTTTTCGCCAAGCGCATGGGTGCAACCACCTACGAGGTTGACAGCAGCCACGTGCCGATGCTCTCCCAACCCCAACGCGTGCTCGACGTCATCCGCACCGCTGCCAAGGCAGTTGGAGCGCGATCCACAGCTGCGTCGTAATGGGTGTTGCGGATCCGCCTGTTCAATCTGGTCAAACGCCTCCCACCAACCCTCAAGTATGAACCCGGCAAAATCGTTGCTGATGGAGAGTTTGTAATTGTCCACGGACGATTTTCTGGTTTTCAGGCGGTGAGCTGGATTGCAGCCGACATTCTTCGAATCAAGGACGGCCTTCTTGTAGAGCACTGGGATGTAATCCAGGACGAAGCCACCAAGGAAGAGTCAAAGAGTGGTCTACCCATGTTCGGCGCCGAATTCCCCAGACAGGTGTAGAGGTTTAGCTGAGCGGTGCGAATCGGGAGAAAAAGGAGAGAGCCCATTGTGAGCAATCGCACACACGAAACGGTCCCGACACAATTTGTTGAGGCGGACGGAATTCGTTATGCGTACCGCCGCTTCGGCAAAGCAGGGACGGTTCCTCTGCTCTTTCTTGGATACTTCAACTCCAACATGGATGCGTGGGACCCGGCAGTAACGAACAGCCTCGCGGCGGATCATGAGGTCATTCTGTTTGACAACGCTGGCGTCGGCACCTCGGGAGGAGAAACACCGTACACGGTCGGAGAGATGACGCCTCAGTGCGTGGCTTTCTGTCGTGCAATCGGTCTCAAGGCGATTCACGTCGTGGGCTTCTCCTTAGGAGGGATGATTGCTCAGCAGCTAGCTCTGGACCATCCGTACCTCGTCCAGCGCCTGATTCTCTTGGGGACGGCCCCGCGTGGCGGTGAAGCACTAACCTTCACCGAGCTATCAGCTGAAGAACAAGCGGATCCGGTTGCGTTCCTGTTGGGCGCTTTCTTTGCGCCTTCCGACGCGAGCCAGGCGGCTGGACGCCAATACATGAAGCGCCTCGAATCTCGCACGAAAGACCGCGACCTTCCAGTGTCGAGAAATTCTGCCGTCGCACAGCTTGCGGCGATTAGAGAATGGGGAGTCATACCGAGCACCAACCGTTACGCCACGTTGAAAAACATCACACAAGAGACGCTCATTGTTCACGGCAACAAAGACGTTGTCGTTGCGCCGATCAATGCTCTCATTCTTGCGGAGCGCCTACCGAATGCCCAGCTAGTCGTGTACTCGGATTCGAGTCATGGAGCCCAATATCAACATGCTGGGACATTCTTGCAACATGTGAACCTGTTCTTGACCGAAGGGAATTCTCAGTTAGCTGACCCGGCTTCAGCCTCGGTTAAGTCTTCGGCCGCGTTTTAGAAATGAGCGGAGTTGCTTGATATGAACAATCATGGCCCCGAAGCGGTCCCCACACAATTGACCGAAGCCAAGGGAACAAGTTTCGCAAGGGAGGTATTCACCAGCAACTTCTGGACGTCTGGTCTTGCGATGCTGAAGTACATTCCGGGTTCGTTTCGTGTGAAGCAGGTCGACGGAATGGCTTTCTTCACGGAATCGAAACACGACGAGTTTCGGAA
>Ga0210407_10002790_pt1 | contig 14696 bp, 15 predicted proteins | sample IncBWC27MmetaG_FD_150860 | JGI IMG/M metagenome (GOLD analysis project Ga0210407, IMG submission 150860) | Forest soil microbial communities from Barre Woods Harvard Forest LTER site, Petersham, Massachusetts, United States - Inc-BW-C-27-M | ecosystem: Environmental > Terrestrial > Soil >...
GATCGGAATTCCGAGCCGCCGATTGATCACGTCATTGAGAAAGGAGTTTCGCGGGTCTTTGAAATTCTCCGCGTTGCCCTCGAATCCCTTCAGCTCGAACAGGAAATGCGACAGCAACTGGATCTTCTCGACCGTGTCCTCACCGGCGCGAACTATCGGCTCCGCTTCGCGAGCCAGCGCCGCGAGCTTGTCGATGTACGACTCGATATCGAGGTCGGGGTACTCTTCCTTCGCGATCAGCAACGCGCCGCGCGCCAGGGGCACCGGCTCCCGGGCCGCAATCTTTGCAAATTCGCGTCGTGCGTCGTTCTCGTTCATGGGGTACCAGACATTGCCTCTCGTATCATAGTTCCTTATGCACCGCGGTTTTGACAAGCGCCCGGATCAGTTTGATTCCAGCGCCGCCGCAACCTCGGCGCGGACTGCGGGGTCGTCGTCGCTTTTGCCCGCGCGCTCGAGTGCGCGTCGTGCGACGCCTCCGCCGACTTGTCCGAGCGCCCACGCCGCGTGCGAGCGCACTAATGGTTCGCGCTCGTGTTCGAGCGCTCGTATGAGCGCCCCAGCCGCGTCGGGATTTCGCGTGTTGCCGAGCGCGACCGCGACGTTGCGCAGCAGCCCGCGGCGCTTGGCGCGTTTCACCGCACTCTTCGAGAAGCGGGCGCTGAACGAATCGTCGTCGAGCGCGAGCAATCCGGGCAGATGCGGCAGAAGATCGTGGGCGAGATTCGCATTCGCGCTCGAACCATCGTTCCACGGACAGACCTCGTTGCAGATGTCGCATCCGAAGATCCAGTTGCCGAGCTTCGGGCGCAGCTCGCGCGGAATCGGGCCGCGATTTTCGATCGTCTGGTACGAGATGCACAGATCCGAACGCATCACGTAGCCGTCGGCCAGCGCGCCGGTCGGGCACAGATCGATACATCGCCGGCAGGTCCCGCAGTGCTCGCGATAGGGCTCCGCGCTCGGCTCGAATTCCACGTCGGTAAAAATCTCGGCGAGAAAAAAGTAAGAGCCATGATCGCGATTCAGAATCATCGTGTTTTTGCCGAACCATCCAAGGCGCGCTTCGACCGCCCACTCGCGCTCGAAAACCGGACCGGTGTCGACGTAGGCGCGAGCGATCGCGCCGGGGAATTCCTCGGTGATCAGGTCCGCGATAGTGCGGGCGCGCTTCAGCACGTAGTCGTGGTAGTCGGGGCCGAGCGCATACGCCGCGATACGGCCGCGCAACTCGGCGCGCCAATCGATGGTCCTCGAGTTTTCAGACGCTGCAACCGGCGCGTACGGATAGCCGAGACTCACGACGGATTTGTAGCGAGCGTCGAGCCGCCGCGGATCGAATCTGCGCTCAGGCTCGCGCGCCAGGTAGGCCATCGCCGCGTGGCCGCCGCCGTCGAGCCATCGATGGTAAGACTCCTCGCGCTCGTTGAGCCGGCGAAGTCGCGCGAACCCTACCAGCACGAACCCAAGTTTGCGCGCTGCTTGCGCTAATGTTTCACGTGAAACATGCATGAAATCGGTCAGGCGATCGCATTTCCGCAAGGTTTAATTGGGTTTTTCGCCTAAGTTGACACGGATGCATTGACTCGAATCTTACGCTAAGATTAGTTTCTTGGTAGAGCGCATTCATCGATAAGTAAGCGCTCCTAACGAAGGAAGTCTCCAAAAATGTCTCAAGAAGTTCATCACGAGCATAGCGAACAGGCGCCCGTTGAGCGAATCGACACTGCGTCGCTGCCCGACGTGAAGCTCACGCCCACCGCGATCGAGATGGTGCGCAAAATGCAGGCGAAGGAAGGCCTCGGCGCGGGGCACGGCCTGCGAATCGGCGTGACCGGCGGCGGATGCTCCGGGTTTCAGTACTCGCTCAATTTCGACTCGCTGAAGGAAGGCGACCGCGTCACCGATTTCGGCGGGGTGCTGGTGTACGTCGACGAGATTTCGCTGCCGTATATCGCGGGCACCACGCTGGATTATGTCGAAGGTCTGCACGGCGCGGGATTCCGCTTCGACAATCCTCGCGCCAGCCGCACCTGCGGATGCGGGTCGTCGTTCAGCGCATAGCTAGTCAGCACCGATAATCATTGCGGGCCGTTCCAGTGGGAGCGGCCCTTTTTTATTCGCAGTCGTGCTGTGTTAGACCCAAGCCGCGATGCTCTCGGGATTGCTCTACTGGCTGTCGCCGGCGCGCCGGCGTTTTATGCGGCGGTTGGCGAAGCCGGGACTCGACGCGACGCGCGCGCGGCTGAACGAGTCGGGGTCGCCGCGCGCACTCATGTTCATCTCGACTTTGCTCGACGCCAACGCGGAGTTCCTCGCCTATGCGCTGTCGTCGAAGGGACCGTTGGCGCAGTATCGCGATCGCGCCACCCCTCAAAGTGTCGGCGCGTGTATCGCGACGATGCTCATCTACTCGGTGAATCTGTTCGCGCGCGACGAGATGACGAAGAATGAGAGCGAACTGATTCCGCTGCTCGCGCGGCTCACCGGCCTTGCGCCGAAACAGGTGATGCTCCGGCGCGACGCGCTCCGCAAGTCGCCGCGCTCCGAGGAGTGGATGCTGCTGACGTGGCTCGTGAAAGACCTCGGCGCCGAGCCGCCCAAGTACGACGCCGAGCTTGAGCGCAGCTTCGGATACAACTATCTGTCGTACATCGCACAGTACCGGCCCAAGCTGGAGCGCGAGATGGCCGCGGCGGCGGAGACCGACTGAAGATACGTGGAGAAAGACGTGCAAGTTAAAGATCTCGAAGGCCGGGGAATAATTGTGACCGGCGCGACGCGCGGGATTGGGCGCGCGATCACGCTCGAAGTTGCGCGCCGCGGCGCGAACGTATCGTTCAACTACTTGAAGAGCGATCAGCCTGCGATCGAATTGAAGGCCGAGATCGAAAAGCTCGGGGTGAAGGCGCTCGCATACAAAGTCGACGTGGGCGATCTGAAGGCGGTGCGCGAGATGGTGAATGCGACCAAGAAGGAATTCGGGCAAATCGACGGGCTGGTCAATAACGCGGGGCTCACGCGCGACAAAGTTTTCGTGATGATGTCGGAAGAGGACTGGAGCGAAGTGATCCGCGTCAATCTGACCGGGCCGTTCAATTTCGCGCGCGCGGCGGCGTTCATGATGATGAAGGCGAAGCGCGGCTCGATTGTGAATATCACGTCGGTGAGCGGACTGATCGGGCTGCCCGGGCAGGCGAACTATTCGGCGGCCAAGGCGGGGTTGATCGGGCTGACGAAATCGGTCGCGAAAGAAGTCGGGCGGCTCAACGTGCGCGTCAATGCGCTCGCGCTCGGATTTATCGAGACCGACATGACCGCATCACTGCCCGAAGAGAATCGCAAACAGGCGCTCGCAATGATCCCGCTCGGGCGCTTCGGAAAAGTCGAGGACGTGGCGCCGATGGCAGCATTCCTGCTCAGCGACGCGGCAGCATACATTACCGGCGCGGTAGTCCAGCTAGACGGCGGCCTCGCAATGTGATCGGCGCACAATTTACGTTTGTGGAGACTGCAAAATGAAAAGACTGCTGTTGGTCCCAACCGTATTGTTGGCCGGATGCATCGCGTCGAGAATTGCCGAGTCGCAAGGAATGGATTCGTCGCGTTTCGATCCGGCGCAGCGTCTTAGTCCGACTGCGTTCGAGCAGAATGCCACCATGAAAGACACGTCGGTACACGAGGATCCGAACCTGCTCCGCGCGGGCGTGCCGCGCGATCAAATCATCGCGGCGTTCGGCCAGCCCAACGAGACCAAGGCGGAGGGCGGCCAGACCCAGGAGATCTACGAGTTCAATCCCGACGGTTCGAAGTTCGTGAAGCCGAAGACGTACGCGCGCAACATCGCCGCGGGCTTCTTTACCCACGGCGCTTCGACCGTGATCCATCAGGCCAGAATCCATCACACCGAGCAGCAGCTCACGGTATACCGCCTCACCTATGGAGCCGACGGAACCGTGCAGTCGGTGCAAAAAGAATCGCGTCAGGCGCAAGCCGACTCCGACGAAGGCGCGCAACCGCCGCCGAGTCCGTAGGCGGTCTATCGGCAGGCTCGCGCCGGGAGTTCTTTCCCTCGCTCTGTCGTCCTGGGCGGAAGCTGGTGGAGTCGAAGGACGTCCGCGAAGCGATGCTCTTCTCTTTGCTCCTGCACTCCTCTCTTTGTGTCACTCTGAGCGAAGCCGAAGGGCCCCGGATCTTTCACGGCGCGCGCCGGAGTACACCCTCCAATCATCACCACCCCGCCGCGATTGCGAAGCGACGCCCCTCTTTTTCCGCCCCGACCTCGCCGAAATCGGCACCCAGCGCGTAGTCTCAAACGTGCTGCGCGAAAAACGCCACCTCAATGCCAGATCCAAAACTCGTAGCCGCGTTCACCTCTTCCGCTAGCATTCGAGTCTCGGCAAAGGAGCATCGCGACTCAAAGTGTTACTCACGCCTTGATCTTAAATAATATGTTGTGTAATATGAATAGGGATTCGGAGGGAATTTTAAAATGGCAAGTAAAAACGTTAACGAGTTGACCAAAGCGGACATCGTTCACGCCGCGAAGAATTATCAGTTCACTCGAAAGATGGCGAAATGGACGGTGATCATCAACGGAAAAGAGTTTCCAGCCCGACCGTTAGTGCTGACCGCCGCATGCGTGCCACCAAACGACCCGACGAATTCCCACCAAGCGATCGCCATGCTGAAAAGCTTCGGCTTTGAAGTCCGTTACGAAGGTAAGGTCGTCTGACGGCTGACCGGAAAGACGTCATCGTAAGGGAGGCGCGGCCTCGCGCGATGACCCCGGTCACTTTCTAGGATGTGCGCGAATCGGTACAATCGTTGGCGGTTGCGGTGTGAAGTCGGATGGGTGGACCTACCGGACAGCATTTCTTAGCCCGGCAAGCGTACCTGCGCTTTTTTTGCCGAACGTCTAAGCCAGGACAAATTTACCTGTATCTGCGCGGCAAACGACCCGTGCCGACCAGCATCGCGAATGTCGCGAAGACGCGGCACCTATACTCATTTCAAGACGTGTAGAGCCAGATCACTCATACTATCGAAATTGAGGTCTTCGCACCTCTCGACGGTTATGCTCTTCCGATCATGGAAAGATTAAACAATGAGCGCGGAGAAGTGCGGCTCAACCGCACAGAAACGGAAACACTAATTATCTTTCTCGCTTTCCAACTGGTTCGGACGCCAGCGTTCCGCGACGATCTATACAGGTTCGACGCTGATATGGCAGAAAAAGTTCGTACGTCCGTAAAGCTCGAGGAAATGAAAGAGTTCCTCGAACGCGAAATTGGTGTGATCCCTCCGGACGACGAAGTTCGACATTTCTGGGAGGGCGCAAGTCAGAGAATTATTGAGCGATTCTCAACATCCGAGTACTGGCTAAGAAATATGGGCAGATTCGCTCGGCGCTTCGCGGATCAGATTGCAACCAAACGCCCTGAGCTTCTACGCGCGCCAAGCGAATACTTCGTTACATCGGACTATCCGGTTGTTATCAATCACGGACTGGGCTTGGGCGGATCGGATCTTTACTTTCCTGTTGGCTCTCATACTGCGCTCTACTTTCATGCAAAGCCGGAGCGGGAACTGCCACAAACGGTCCAAATTCCGTCGACCCAAGTTAGCGCCCACGTCGCGCGTGAGCTGAACAAACGCGCAATGCTTTCGGCCGAAAGATATATGTATGCCGCCGTCGAACGAGATGGTCTACGCAGGCTTTTCGACAAGACGGTGCCACCGCAGCGAATGAAAGCCCCTCACCCCATGTCTGAGATTTTAGCAGCCAGCTAGACTTCCCGCACTGTGCAGATTTTCGCTTTCAGGCAGACCGAGAGCAAAATACCGTTCGCGGGATTCTGCGATTGAATGGCGATTGAATAGACACTGGGTGCAGGGGTCACCCCTGCCGCCAGCCGCGCAAGCGTGGCTACGACTCAGTGCGGGCGCGGCTCGCGGTGATGAAACGGTTCGCGGGCGCAGTACAGGATGTCGATGGTGGCGCCACTGGCGAGGGTTTGGTACTTGTCGAGGAACTGGGTGTCGATCAATCGGAGGGGGGTGGGTTCGTGGTGACGCCATCGATTGTACGCTCCGGGACCGGCGTTGTAGGCGGCGTAGGCTGAGCGCGCGAGATGTTCGGCGACCGGGATCGGGTCGTCCTTTGGTTGCGCTGACGTAAAGCGCATCATCTCGGCCAGGACCTCGGCGCCGGCGCCGGCGTTGTAGAGGACGTCCCATTCGAGCCGCTCGAGACTGAAGAAGCCGCGCCAGATGTGCTTGTTCACCTGCATCACGCCGATATCGCCGGTCGGCGATTCGAGCCATCGCACACGCGCGCCGACCTTTATGAATTGGCGCCAGCAGCTCTCCTGCCACGCAGTGCTCTTGATCAGGACGACGTAGGTCGCGCCGTCGACCGCATCGACTTCGCCGTTGCCAAGCGCGTACTCGGCGCTGAGATCGAGCAGGACCGCCATGTCCTGTCGATAGTGCTCGGCGTTCTCTTCAGTCAGGACGGCGCGAAAGAGCCTCTCGGCGACATCCTGAAGCCGCGGGACGATAACCGAGTCGGCCGCGGCCGCGTCGAGCGGGGAGAAAATCGCGAGCCAGCTTTTGTGGAGGAACGAACTGGGGCCGAACGTCGAATGTGGCCGCGGCGCGGGCGATCGCATCGGCGCCGGCGCCGCGTCTTCGGATGTGTCGAGCGGACCGCGACTCTCGGGCGGTTCGGGAATCGAGAACGTTTTCTTCAGCTCACGATCTTCATGGTAGTCGAACTTGAGCGGGTCGCCCGACGCGGTGGGCGCCATGATATGCGCGAGAGTGCGCAGGTCGCGCTCCGAAATTCGCATACCGAGAGCCGGTGCGGCCTGATCGAGCGCAAACAACGCGTCGCCCGCCGAGATGAACGACAGGAATTCAAGCGCCCGCGCGCCGAGCATCCCGCGCGCGGCGGCGGAATGGACCGCGTCGTGAAGCTGACGCCATTCGTCGAGGAAAATAATCCGCACCGGATCGGGTCCCGCGTTCTGCGCCGGATGCTGCAGCGCATTGACCAGCCGATACCGGCTGTCGAGCAGAATTTGCAGCAACTGATCGCGGAACTGCTTGTCGCCGACTGAGTCGCCGAGTTGCTTGACCGAAAAAACCAGGAACGAGTCCCATTGTTCGAGCGCGGCCTGGAATGCCTTGAGCTCGGCAGGCGACGGAGCCGACTCGGAGTGGCCCGGCCCAAGAATCGGGGCGTCGGGCACGGTTATCACGACAGTTACGCGAATCCCTTCGTCGAGCGTCGCGATAGCCGGCTCCGCCGTGAGCGACGCGATCGCGGCGCGGATGCGATCGGCGACCTCGGGCGTGGCGGAATCGGCAACCAGCGCGGAGAATTGCCGGATGCTCGGATTCAGATCATACGAAAACGCTTCGAGCTGCGGGATCAGATCGTTCTTGATCAGATCGAAGCCCTGCGATACGAGCGTCGTCTTCTGATGTTGCGAGTCGTAAAGATTGAGATCGGTGAAATGAAATTTGAGCTTGAGCCCCGGCGCGATGTAGGGGGTGCCGAGCGCCTCGACGATGCCGCTCCAATTGACCGCGTTGAGGCATTGGCTCCCGACCGCGAGCCCGAGTCCGAGGCTGGCGGCGGTTTCGAGTTTCACGTTGGCGCTCGAGTCCGCGCGCGAGAACTCGGGATTTTCCGCGTAGAGAAACTGACAATCGTCGCCGCCATTCCAAAGCGGCGCTCGTCCGCCGGGCGCGGTGTAGAGTTTGCGCTTCAACGCCTCGCGCAGCGTGATGTAATCGATGGTCATCGGAATCCTGACCTGCGCAGCGAGTGCAACCCGCGGCGTCGCCGCGAAGATCGCGGTTGCTGCCGCGACGATTATCAACAGGCGGATCGGCACGGGGCGAGACAGCGGGCGAGTCGCGCGCATCGCGAGCAGATCAATTCGCGCAAGTCTTCGCATGAACAACACGGTATGCCGGAGTGCCGGAATTTTGAATCGCGCAGCCTGTTCCTATTCGCGCCACAAGTCAATCATTATGGCAACAATGTTCGTCCTTGAAAGCAGCGCCCGCCCTTACGATAATTGATCGAACGATATCGCAGTCGAACTTGCGGGTATTCCCCATGAGTACTGAACGGCAGGCAGATTTCTACGAAGCGGAACCGCCGCAGGCCTCGCGCGAACTGACGAAGCTGCGCAACTCCCCCGACTACCTCGCCCCGTTCGAGATCGTGCGCCGGCGCGTGATCGACGATGTGTACGACGGCAAGATGACCGTCGACGCGACGATCATAATCCGGGTCGGCACCGTCGAGGAGACCGAGGCGGCGTCGGGGGTCGGCGTGTTGCACGCGCTCGACGTGGCGCTGCGCAAGGCGCTGCTGAAATATTTTCCATACCTGGAGCCGGTGCGCGTTATCGAGACCTACCAGCATGCGACTGGCGCCTCGACCGAGGCGGACGTCGTATCGGTGAAGAAATTTTCCGACGGGCAGATGGTGTGGACGACGATGGCCAAGTCGTCGAACACCGTCGAAGCCGGATGGGTGTCGCTGCTCGACGGTTACGAATGGCGAATCATCAACGAGAACGCGCGGCTGCGGCGGATGAATGCGAATCCTAGGTTGTCGCGGCGCTGAGCCGGCACGAGATGAGCGCGCAGGAGGAATCGGCGAACCCGGGCAAGGCGACGGCGGGCAAGCTCGCGATTTTGTACGACGGAGCGTGCGAGTTGTGCCGCGCGAGCGTCGATGGAATCAACCAATTTGACAACTCGGGGTTGATCGAGCCGCTCGATCTTCAAGACGAGGAAAAGCGCGCGCAGTTTCCCGATTTGAAGCTGGAAAATTTGCTCGAAGAGCTTCACGCAGTGGACGACTGCGGGCGCGTTTACCGCGGCGCTCGCGCGATCAACGAAATTTTGCGCCGGCAGCGCGGGCTCAGGGGCTACCTCGCATACTTGTGGTACATCCCGCCGTACGCGTGGCTGGCGGATCGGCAGTACAAGCGAATTGCGGCCTCGCGCTACTCGCGCAATGCGCAGGGAAAGTTAAAGACGCCGGCGGCCGGAGCGCACTAGCGCGGCGCCTCGCAGTGAAGCCGTTTCACATCTTCAATACGCTCGATCGCTCGGTCGAGGAGTTCCAGGCTCTCGATCCGCCCAACGTGACGCTCTACTCATGCGGCCCGACGGTGTACCTGCCGCAGCATCTCGGGAACATGCGCGCGTATGTTTTCGTCGACAGCTTCAGACGCGCGCTCGCGTTCAACGGTTACCATGTGCGTCACGTGATGAACGTCACGGACGTCGGTCACATGACCGGCGACGTGGATGAAGGCGAGGACAAGGTCGAGAAAACCGCACGCGCAGAGGGGAAATCTCCGCTCGAAATCGCGAATCAATACCTGGAATTGTTCAAGCACGATTGCGCGCAATTGAATATCGTACTGCCGCAAGCGCCACACCTGTGCCGCGCGACCGATCATATTGCAGATATGCTCGCGCTGATCACGAGAATCCTCGAAGCCGGATTCGCGTATGTGACGAAGAGCGGCGTGTATTTCGATCTCGAAAAATATCGCGGCGAGAATCGGGTCGGGCGGCTCTCGCGGCAGAGCCTCGACGAGCAGGACGCGGGGCAGCGCCTCGAGCATTCCACGGATAAGCGGAGCCCGCACGATTTCGTGCTCTGGGTGCTCAACCAGCCGGGGCATCTGATGCAATGGGACAGTCCGTGGGGACGCGGTTATCCGGGCTGGAATATCGAGTGCTCCGCGATGTCGATGAAATATCTGGGCGAGACGATCGACATTCACACCGGCGGGATCGATCACATCGCGGTGCATCACGAGAACGAAATCGCGCAGTCGGAGAGCGCGACGCACAAACCGTTCGTGCGGTATTTCGTGCACAACGCGTTTCTGGTCGGCAAAGAGGGCACCAAGATCAGCAAGAGCGCGGGCAAGTTCCCGCTCCTGAGCGAGCTTACGGCGGCGGGACTCGACCCGCTTTCGTTCCGGCTATTCTGCCTCGGCGCAAAGTACCGCTCGGAGATCGTCTTCAACGACGAGGCGATCAGCGCGGCGCAAAACAACCTGGATTATTTTTGGGAGTTCGCTCGCAACGTTCCCGCGGAGTCGGCGGCGGAAGGAATCGAGAGCCCTGGCTGGGCGGCGGAATACTACGAGCGCTTTCATGACGCGATCAACAACGATCTGAATACGCCGCAGGCGCTCGCGGTGGCTCGGGAACTGATCGCGGAGGCTTATCGGCGCAAGGACTTCGGCGCGTGGGCAACGCTGCGCGCGCTCGATGCGGTGCTGGGACTCGATTTGGAAAAGCATCGCGAATCGTCGCACGGAGCCGAAATTCCGGCGGACGTGCAGCAACTGATCGTCAATCGCGCCGCGGCGCGAAAGGCCAAGGACTTCAGCCTCGCGGACCAAATCCGCAAGGAATTGGAGGCGCGCGGGTACGAGGTCAAGGACAATCGTGACGGCACCGCGACCTATCAAAAGCGCGGCGCCTGAGCCAAGCCGGCGTTTCGGCACATTTTCGGACTCACTTTGCCTTGAATGGTTGCGCGGAAGTCTCTTAGAATCGCGCCCTAGACGTTGAAGTCCGACCGCCAGAAGGAACCGATGGGGATTGAGTTAAAAAAGTTCGACACGCGGCTGCAGGCTGAAGGACCGGAGGTACGGCATCTCGATCCGGCCGCGGCGCCGTTTTATCTGCCGATCGGCGACGAAGTGGAAATCTTCACCGCCGCGTACAAGGCGCGCCTGCCGGTGCTGCTCAAGGGCCCGACCGGATGCGGCAAGACCCGCTTCGTCGAGCACATGGCGCACCAACTCGCCTCGCTGCCCGACGGTCCCAACGAGTTGATCACCGTCGCGTGCCACGAGGATCTCACCGGCAGCGACTTGGTCGGCCGCTTTCTGATCCAGGCCGACGAGACGGTGTGGGTCGATGGTCCGCTGACGCAGGCGGTCCGGCGCGGCGCGATCTGCTATCTCGACGAAGTGGTGGAGGCGCGCAAGGACACCACTGTGCTGATCCATCCGCTGTCTGATCACCGGCGAATTCTGCCGATTGAAAAGCGCGGAGAGACGATCGAAGCTCACGACGGTTTTCTGCTCGTGATCTCCTACAACCCCGGTTATCAGAGCATCCAGAAGAACCTGAAGCATTCGACCCGCCAACGTTTCGTGACGATCGAATTCACCTACCCGCCGGCCGACAAGGAAGTCGAGATCATCGCGCATGAAGCCGGCGTCGACACAGATATCGCGATGCAACTTGCGGTGCTGGGCGAGAAGGTGCGGCACCTGAAGGCGTCGGGACTGGAAGAAGGCGTCTCGACGCGGCTGCTGATCTATGCGGGCGAGCTGATCCGGCAAGGGATCGCGCCGCGGCGCGCGGCGACGGTAGCTGTCACCTGGTCGCTCACCGACGAGGCGGACAGCAAGCGGGCCATCGACGAAGTAGTGAAAGCGATCTTTCCATAAGTAGATAAAAGCGCGAGTGGCAACCCGGGCAAACAAACTTGAGCGAGGTCGCAGATGACACGGTCGGCATCTTCACTGAAATTGATTCTGGCTTCGGGCGCGATGCTCGTGATGCTTGGCGCGGGCGCGCCTGCGTCGGCACAGGACGCGATAAACGGGATGCAGTCGCAGACCGGACCGCGCCTCGATTTCCCGGCCGGGCTGGCGAGCGACGGGCGCGCGGTTTACGTTTCGAGCAGCCGCAACAATACGATCACAGCGATCGACGTTACCTCCAAGTCGCTCTCGATCGTGGCGGGCACTACGTTTCAGCAGGGCAGCAACGACGGAATCGGGCCGGCGGCGCGCTTCAATAGCGCGGATGGAATGACGATCGTCGGGCAGGATCTTTATGTCTGCGACACCAATAATTCCGACATCCGCAAGGTGAACGTTCCGAGCAAAACCGTCACGACGATCGCGGGAACCGCGAATATCTCCGGGACTGAAGACGGGCACGGGACCGCGGCGCACTTCAATCTGCCGACGCAAATTGCGACCGACGGACAATCGCTGTACGTCGCGGACAGCGGCAACAGCGCGATCCGGCGCATCGGGCTTGCCGACATGACGGTCAAGACGGTCGGCGGGCAGCCGGGAACGGCGGGCAAGACCGAGGGCAACGCGAGCAAATCGCAGTTTAGCGGTCCGCGCGGAGTCGCGGTCGACAAGAAAGCAATTTACGTCGCCGATACCGGCAACGACGTGATTCGCAAGATCGATATTTCCACGCTCGAGACCAGCACGATCGCAGGCACCGGCGAGGAAGGGGACAAGGACGGCCCCGCGATGCAGGCGCAGTTCAACAATCCGGGCGCGATCTGCACCGACGGCACCGCGCTCTACGTGCTCGACGCCGACAATCACTCAGTCCGCAAGATTGATCTCAGTGCCAACACGGTCACCAAGCTGACCCTGGTCAACGGCCATATCGGTTCGGGATGCGCGCTCAGCAGCGACGGCAAGCAGCTCTACTTTTCCGACACCACCGAAAACGCGGTCGAGGTCGTCGATACGAGCAGCGGAAACGTCACCACTCTGTATCCTCCCGGGCAATAGAAACACGCGAGCAATGAGCGTCGTGTCTTGATCGATCTGCGCAGCGATACAGTCACTCTGCCGACGCCCGAGATGCGCGAGGCGATTGCTCGCGCCGAGCTGGGCGACGATGTCTATGGCGAAGACCCCACCGTAAACCGGCTCGAGGAGATGGCGGCGTCGATGACCGGCAAGCAGGCCGCAGTGCTCGTGCCGAGCGGGACGATGGGCAACCTGGCCGCGATGCTGACCCACTGCGCGCGCGGGACCAAAGCGATCGTCGGTGCGGAGTCGCATACCAATCTTTACGAAGCGGGCGGCGCGTCGGCTCTGGGAGGCATCGTGCTCGATCCCATCGGCAACACCGAAGCCGGCGAGCTCGACCTCGACGAACTCGCGCGCGAGCTTGGAACTTCGAACGACGATCACTTTGCGCAGCCGTCGCTGGTGGTGATCGAGAATACGCACAACCGATGCGGCGGCGCGCCGATCAAGCTTTCGCACATGGCGGAAGTCTCTGACGCGGCGCATCGACGCGGGTTGCCACTGCATCTCGACGGTGCGCGGATCTTCAACGCGGCGATTGCGCTCGAGTCCACGGCGAAAGATATCGCGAGCCACGCCGATACGGTTTCGTTCTGCCTGTCGAAGGGACTCTCATGCCCGGTAGGCTCGCTATTGTGCGGGAGCAAGGAATTTGTCGCCCGGGCGCATCGCACTCGCAAGGTGCTCGGCGGCGGGATGCGCCAGGCGGGAATTATCGCCGCAGCCGGAATCGTCGCGCTGACCACGATGGTCGATCGGCTCGCCGATGACCATCAAAATGCGCGCGCCCTCGCGCAGGGCTTCGCGCTGGTCGCGGGCTTGAACGTTCGTCAAGTCAAGAATCGAACCAACATGGTGGTGTTCGACGTGGACGGCGACGCGAATGCGGCGCGGCATTTTGCGGCGGCGATGAAGGAGCGGGGAGTCCTGATAGGGACGCGCGGAGCGACCTCGTTTCGCGCCGTGACGCATCATGGAATCACGCGGGCCGATATCGATCGCGCAGTTGCGGCCGCGGCACAGGCGGCGGGCGAAGTATTCGGCGACTGAGGAGCTGGTTCGCGCGCATAAAGGATTCACGAAAAATGGATTCGCTCGAGTCGCTCTTCTCGATCCGGGGACATCGCGGACTAGTCACCGGCGCGTCGTCGGGGTTGGGAGTGGAGTGCGCAAAGGCGCTCGCACTAGCGGGCGCTGACGTTGCGCTGGTCGCGCGGCGCGAGGATCGCGTCCGGCAACTCGCGGCGGAACTCGCAAAGACGCACGGTATCAAGGCAATCGGCATCGGCGCCGACGTGACCCGCGACGCCGATCTGGATCGCGTAGTTGCGGAAACGGCGGCGGCGCTCGGCGATATCGATATTCTAGTGAACAACGCGGGAGTCTCTCCGACTGGCCGCGCCGAGAATTTCAAGCGCGAGGCGTGGGACGAGGCAATCGCGGTGAATCTGACCGCGCCGATGATGCTCTCGCAGAGGGTCGCTCGCCGACTAATCGAAACCGGCAAGCCCGGCCGAATTATCAACATGGTCTCGATATATGGCGCGGTGGCGAGCTCGGTCTATCGGCTCTCCGCGTACGCCGCGAGCAAGGCGGCGCTCGCCAACCTGACCCGGCAACTCGCCGTAGAGTGGGCGGGCTACAACATTCTCGTCAACGCGATCGCACCCGGATGGATTCCCACCGAGGCGACCGAAGCGGGGATGGCGAAGCCGGCGAACAAATCGCGGATGGAGGCGTTCACGCCAATGAAACGGCTGGGACTGCCCGAGGAAGTTCGCGGCGCGGTGATCTTCCTTGCGGGCCCCGCCTCAAGCTACGTTACCGGATCAGTTATTTCGGTGGACGGCGGATACCAGGCGTGGTGAGCGCCTTGCAAGTCGCCGTCACGGTGGAGGAGTGGGGATGAACAGCAACACCGGTCTGCGAGCACAAATTTTTCGGCGCAAGCCGTCGGCCGCACTGATTTCCGACGCAGAGACGCACGCCGGCGGCCTCAAACGCGCTCTGGGAGCGCTCGACCTCACACTGCTCGGCATCGGCGCGATCGTCGGC
>Ga0210407_10002791_pt1 | contig 14674 bp, 12 predicted proteins | sample IncBWC27MmetaG_FD_150860 | JGI IMG/M metagenome (GOLD analysis project Ga0210407, IMG submission 150860) | Forest soil microbial communities from Barre Woods Harvard Forest LTER site, Petersham, Massachusetts, United States - Inc-BW-C-27-M | ecosystem: Environmental > Terrestrial > Soil >...
AGCCTGTTAGCGAAAAGACTTTGATCGACACTCTGAACGCGGCACTTCGCGCCTAGAGATTGACGAGACTGGCGGCATCAATGGTTTAAGCGTCCGGGAAAAAATTTGCGCGTTTTGCTTCCTGCTTGGACGCCTTGCAACCGGAGAGGGCAATCGGATGGAAACGCAGATTCAGTATCGTGAAGCTGTCGAAACCGATGTGGCAACCTTCCAAAGCGCCTCCTTGCCCGAGCGAGCGATCCTCCGCAAAGAGGGCGAGTATTGGACCGTCGGCTACGGCGCGAAAACATTTCGGCTGAAGGACACCAAGGGCCTCGGCTACCTTGCTCATCTGCTGCGTCATCCGGCGACTGAATTTCACGTGCTCGACCTGGTCGGGGGAATTGGCGGCCAGCACGATGAGGACGACGGCAATCAATCGGCGCACGGCTTGCCTCGCGGGGACGAAGCTCTCGGAAAAGTCGGCCTGCACATCGCCGGTCTGGGCGACGCGGGCGAGATGCTCGACGACCAGGCAAAAGCCGCGTATCGGAGAAGGCTTTCCGATTTGCGCGAAGAGTTGGAAGAAGCCAAGCAGCTTGGCAAGGTCGAACGCGCCGAGCGGGCGGAAGAGGAGATCGCCGCGCTGACGAAAGAACTTTCGCGCGCGGTTGGGCTCGGCGGCCGCAACCGCAAGGCTGCGTCAGCTTCGGAGCGGGCACGGCAGAGCATCACCAAGACGATCAAGGCGGTGCTGGAAAGGATCGCGGAGAGCGATGCCGTGCTCGGAGAGATCCTGTCGCGATGCATCAGGACGGGCACCTTTTGCTCGTATCAGCCGGACGCCGATTTCCTGATCGCGTGGGAATTCGCCGCCACCGCCGCGGATTCGACGATCGAGCCGGCAGAGCATCCGGCTTCGAGCGCCAATCCAGATACAGCGGATGGCAATCGAGTGCGGGCTCCGGTGACGGTGCTGCAGGTGTCTCCGTTCTCGCTCGCGTCGCGAACTGCGTTTGCGGGGCGGGAAACCGAGCGTGACGTGATTCGCGCGGCGATCGATCGCGCGCGCGACGGGCGCGGCTCGCTGGTGATGCTCGGAGGCGGACCCGGCGTGGGCAAGACCCGCCTTGCGATGGAGATGGCGGAGTACGCGACGGGCCTTGGCTTCCGATGCATGGTTGGGCACTGCTACGAAAGAGACGAGCCTTTTCCCTATCTGCCCTTCGTTGAGATTATTGAAAGCAGTCTGGCTCATTCACCGAGTCGCGAAGTTTTCCGCCAGCGGATCGGAGCGAATGCACCCGAACTGGCTCAGATTGCGCCAAGCCTTCGACGAGTTTTTCCGGATATCCCGCAACCAATAGAACTGCCTCCGGAGCAGAAGCGCCGCTATTTATTCCAAAGCTTCTCAGAGTCGGTGGCGCGTGTGGCCCGAATGCGTTCGCAGTTGTGCATACTGGAAGATCTTCAGTGGGCCGACGAATCGACGCTCGCGCTCCTGATGCATCTGGCCAATCGCGTCGCGCAGCTACCGGTTGTGATCATCGGGACCTATCGCGACGGATATTCGGAGCATAATTCGGCGCTGGTCAGGACCCTGGAAGAGCTGATTCGAACGGGGACTCGGCCGCTGAAGCTGGGCGGTCTGTCAAGAGACGCCGTCGCGGAAATGTTGCATGACCTGAGCCAGGGGCAAGCTCCCGAAAATCTGGTGAACCTCATCTTTGAGGAAAGCCAGGGCTATCCATTCTTCGTCGAGGAAGTGTACCGGCATCTGGTCGAAGAGGGGAAAGTCTTCGATGAGGCCGGGCAGTTCCGCAAGGACATCAAGATCGACGAGATTGACGTTCCGGAAAACGTGCGCTTGATCATCGAGCGTCGTCTCGAGCGGTTCAACGAGAATGAAAAGCGGGTGCTGACAGCAGCCGCGATGATCGGACGCACTTTCAGCTTCCGGCTGCTGACTGAGGTCAGCCAGATCGACGTTGACGAACTCTTCATCGTGATCGAAAAGGCGCAGCAGATGGGGATAATCGTGCCCAGCTCAGAGGGACCCGAGCAGCCGTTCATCTTCGCCCACGAACTCGTGCGTCAAACGCTTCTGGCCGGCATCTCGGCTCCGCGCAAGCAACGACTCCACGCAGGAGTGGCCGCCGCGATCGAGCGAGTCTATCCTCGTTTCGTCAACGAGCGCGCCAGGGAGATCACGGACCATCTCCTCAAGGCAGGGTCCTTCGCGGAAGGCGCGAGACTGGTCAGGTATCTGACGCTTGCCGGCAAGAGTGCACTTGAGGCGGCGGCATTCGAGGAAGCTGGACGCAGTTTTCGGTCGGCCCTCACCTATCAAGGCGCTCTTGAACCGACGGAAAAAGCGGACTTGTTGGCGGGTCTGGCGATGAGCGAACTGGGTCTCGAGCGATGGGACGCGGCAGTCGCCAATCTCCGCGCTGCGCTCGACATTTACACTAATCTCGGCGACCGGGAGATGATCGGCAGGAGCTTTGCCGAGTTGGCCGACGCCCTCATTTGGGTTGGTCGTTTCCAGGACGCATTCGAAACCGCTCGTAGCGGTCTCGCCTTCCTTAAAGAAGATGTCAGCGCCAACCGGGTCCGCCTTCTTTCTGCCCTCGGGCAAGCGAGCGCTGCCTCGGCTGGCCGTGAGAAAGCTTGTGATGCGCTGGGGGAAGCACTGGATATAGCATCCAGACTTTCCGATCCGAGGCTTGAGGCCAGGGTGCTCGGCGCTCGGTCGATTGTAAATCTGCATTTCTTTCGTTTGAGAGAAAGTGCGGAAGATGGACTTCGCAGCGAACAACTGGGCGGATCGGAACCATGGCAGCGCGCGGTGCAGCTACGAGTTCTGCATCAGACATTGCTGACACTGGGGAGATTGGACGAGGCGGTACGAGTAGCGGATGAGCTTGAGCCGTTGGCGAGCAAGATCGGCCAAGCTTATTCCATCGCGCTTTGCTTGAGCACCCGAACCTGGCTCGAATTTGTGAGAGAGCCTGATTTGGCCAAACTGAAAGCCGGCTTCCAGGAAGTGTCGAAGTCGGATGCGAAGGCGAGGTTTCCCTTCTGGGCGGTGCTTTCCGAGGTACAACTGAGTTTGGTGGATTTTGTTCGCGGTGACTGGGCGGGCGCTCTATCGCGTGCTCAAAACGCCGCACGTATCGACCCGCAAATGAGCTCAATCCACGGCTTCGGAGATGGAGCACTTTTTCGGCAGATGGCATATTCCGGCGATCGCGACGGCGCATTAGCAATTCTTGAAAAAAATCGTGCACTGTTACCTGTTAGCGGCCAAGAGAACTACAGAGGTTCGTGGTGGATGCTCTCGCTGGTGGTCGAGGGCCTTTTCATGCTCGGCGAGCAAGCGCAAGCCGGACAGCTTTACCCATTGGTCCGCGAGTTGATCGACACCGGAGCAGTAGTGCTTTGGCCGATCCCACGCTACACACAGACAATCGCGGGACTCGCTGCGGCTGGGGCACATCAGTGGGAAGCCGCAGAAAAGCATTTTCAGCTCGCAATGCGGCAGGCAAATTTCTTTCCGGATCGCTTTGAACAAGCAGCGATCCGCCGCTTCCACGCGATGATGCTCCTGGATCGCGACGGCGCAGGTGATCGAAAACAAGCGCAGACTTTACTTGGCGACGCGCTGGAGACTTACACGCGCATCGGGATGCCGCGCCATATCGCGATGACGCAGGCCCTCGTCGAGCAGAGTGTTGGCAGATAGCGGAGCAATTCGAAACCGGCTTAGCAGTTTTCGAACTGCCGCACCCAGACGCGTCTTCAGCATGAGTGCCATTGGGGGATTTCCTCGAGTTCTTCCGGAAACACCAAGCACTCGCCTCCGGCATGCCACCGCACCTTGAGAGAGTGCGATCGAGATTGCGAATGGTGCCAATGATCGCCACTTCTTCGCTTGGCAGATGAACTGTGCCACTGCGCGGATCGCGTACCCATTTTTGCAGAGTTGCCGTAGTCATTCCTTTTCTCCCGCTCAAATTGTCGAACGAACTATTCAGGTTTAAGGCGGGAGACCGGCAGGCATGGTTTGTGCGGCGATCTTTCACGCCCAACATATGAGTGATAACGGAGGCTATGGAGATGGCTCACGAGGCAATTTGCCGGGTTTGGTATGGTAAGCGCTGGGGAATGCCACAGTCTTACAGAGAAATTGGAAATTTCTACGGCGCAGTGAATTTGGCGACTTTGGTCATGGCCGACAGAATCGAAGTTATCCGCCGACCGCAAATACCGGCATTAGCAATGAAGCCAAGGACGATACCGAGGGAACAATGACCTCCGTTCCCAGGGTTTCGTGACTTCCGCAGGCAACACCGTCGTCATCATGGCGGACGTGCCGGAGATCTCCCGCGAGGAACTCCGGCTGCGGCTCCGCGACCCCGCGCTCACGATCGTCGACGTGTTGCCGGCAGCGTCTTACGTGTCCGGGCACATTCCGGGCGCGATCAGCATCCCGCTTGAATTAATTGCCAGTCGCGCGCGCGATCTTCTTCCCGACCGTGGCGCGGAGATCGTTGTCTACTGCGGAAGCGTCACCTGCGATCGAAGCGAGCACGCGATCCGGCAGTTACATGAACTCGGCTACTCGAACGTTCGCGACTACCGCGGAGGTCTTGCCGATTGGGTCGAGTCGGGCGAATCAGTAGAGAGTGTGGCTGAAGAGCTCACGGAGCCGGACTCATCGGCGACGATTCTGGATGGGCCTCCACTAACCATCTCACCGAGCGGAGAGATCGGCCGGGCGCCCGCACGCTTGTCGCAGATGCGACGATTGGACAACTCGGTGCTCGATCTGATCCAGAGGCGCTCCGCATTGCAGCTGTTCCTCATCTGGATCGGAATGATCCTGCTAAGTGGCGTCGGGTACTGGCTAGCTGCTCGGCTAGGCAAGCCGGCGCTGGTCGAGGCGGGCTTGCCGGTTGGCGCCGATCTTAAAGGATTGGCTAGCGCGCTCTACTTCAGCTTCGTAACTGCCACTTCGATCGGTTATGGCGACATCCTGCCGCTCGGGATTACGCGGGTGTTTGCGGTCGCCGAAGGGATCACTGCGCTGCTGATCTTCGGCGCGGTGGTCGCAAAGTTCGTTTCGCATCGGCAGGACGAGTTGGTCAGCGAGATCCATCAGATCACGTTCGAGGAGCGACTCGATCGTGTCCAGACCAACCTGCACGTGGCAATTTCTGAAATGCTGGCTATCACAGCGCTGTGCGAAACAAAAACGCCCACGAACGGAATCGGCACGCGACTCGATAGCGCGGTAGTGATCTTCGATGGTGAGGTCCGTGCGATCCACGGCTTACTTTATCAAGGCCGATTGGTTGTCGAGGAAAGGGTCCTGGCCGCGATTCTTGCTAACCTGTATTTGGCGCTGACCGTTTTGTCAGAGCTGTTGCAGAGCCTGCCGCCAGCGTTTATGCGTTCTCAATCACTAACGATCGCGCTCGATGATCTGAAGCGTCTTGCCGAGGAAATTTGCGGTAACTGCGTGCCTCACGAATATACTCCCAGGCTGATCTTCTGGATGGATCGCATCCAGGCAACTGCGCAGAGAATCAAGTAAGGCTCTTAGCGATGTCCGCCGCCGCCGTGGCCACCGCCCCCGAAGTGCCCTCCTCCACCAAAGCCGCCTGGATGGCCACCACCAAAGTGAGCTCCTCCTGCCGAGCCCTGCCAGAACGTCTGGTGATGCCCGCCGTTCATGTGATGGTCCTCCCAGTCATGGTGGTTCCTGAAGTCAGGATCGTAGCCTCGACCCCACCATCCATATCCGTACGAGTATGGAGCGTATCCATAACCTGGATAGCCATAGTAGTCATAACCGGGTTCACCGCATCCGCTTATTCCAAAGCATAGTAGACCTATTATCAGAGTTCCTAGTAACCAGCGTCGCATGACGAGCCTCCTTGAATGAATCCTCGTAGGTGGTGACTACGGAGCTCCCCACGCGGGCTTGCCGTTCTCATGGTAGAAGGCGAGGCCTGGCGTTTTGGCCGCTGGCACATCGAGACTCGTGCGCAGCTTATCGGCGGCGTCGTAGAGTCCCAACCCGGGCGTCCCAGTCGGGCCAAGCGCGAAGGTGGCGCGCACTTTGCCTTGAGGATCGTAAAAGTCCAACCCTGGCGATCCGTCCGCCCCCGTATCCAACGTGATCCTCGTCTCGCCTTTCACGTCCGCGAGACTCAATCCCACCGCGCCGTCGGGCATAGTACCGATCGCACCTCGCACCTTGCCGTCACTACTGCGGAGCACGAACTGCTCTGCTTCAATGGTTTGCGGTTGCCTCGTCTGACCCATCACAACCAGCGCACCGGTCACCAGGAGGATTACCCCGGTAAGCGATCTCAGCCTTCGATTGGTGCGATGAAGTTCAGCCTGTTTGCGCTCCAGGCAGTTCACGCGCTCGACGAGTTCTAGCGAAGTTAGTTCTGTACTCATCATCACTTTCTCCTGAGTTGATAGAAGCTCAAGCATGAGCGCGGGAAGCGCTCTGATCTTGAGCAAGCGGCCGGGTGCGGGCGGGCGGCGCCATGAATTCCGGCCCCACAGGATTCCTGACCGTGCTGCGGATGATCCGATCGATCTCGTCAAGCGCGTCGGCATCGAGCGTCCAGCCCATCACGTCGCCGATCGGATCGAGCTGGCCCGGATGCCGTGCGCCCCATAGCGCGCTGATGACGCCGCCCTGATCGAGGACCCATCTCAGCGCGAGGTGTATGACCCGTTTCGAGTAATTTTCCCGCGCGAATCGATCCAGCCGCGCAACTGCAGCGAGGTACCTTGCGAACCGCGGTGGCTGGAATTTTGGATCGGTTCTACGCAGATCGTCGCCATCGAATTTAGTGTCGGGATTCATTCGGCCGCTCAGCAACCCGCGGCAGATCGCGCCGTAGGCCAGAACTGCGATGCCGTCTCCCGCGCAGTAAGGCAGCACGTTGTTTTCGATCTCGCGCTCGAAAAGGTTGTAGGGGGGCTGCGCCGTGTGAATGGGAGCGACCAGGCCGAACTCATCCATCTGCGCCGGCGAAAAGTTGCTGACACCAATCGCGCGGATCTTGCCTTGCTTGTGCAGCGTGGCCATCGCGTCGGCAGTCTCCTCGATAGGCGTCATCGGATCGGGCCAATGCACCTGGTAGATGTCGATCACGTCGGTCTTGAGCCGTTTCAGCGACGCTTCGATCTCGGCAAAGATTCGCGCGCGGGTCGCGTTGCGAAACGGCTCGCCGTTGGCCCAATCGAGTCCGACCTTGGTGGCGAGCACAACGCGCCGTCTAAAACCGCCCGACGCGAGCGCCTTGCCGACGATCTCTTCCGAAGTGCCGAAGCCGTAAACCGGCGCAGTGTCGATTAGCGTGATTCCGCGGTCGATCGCGGAGTGGATCGTGCGAATCGATTCCTGTTCGTCGGTCCCGCCCCACATCCATCCGCCCATCGCCCATGTGCCAAGGCCGATTCGTGACAGCTCGATATCCGAATAGTTAATTCTGCTGAACTCCATTGTGTTCTCCTTTCACGAATTGCTCGGATGGTTTTCGACCGGCTGGACCGGTTCGCCATCGCGCGCGGCTTCTCCGACGTTCACGGCAATCAGCTCCTCAGCGCGAAGGTCGCCGCTGACCTCGACCGTGTAGCCGTCGTCGTGGCCGAGCGTTACTTCGACCAGTTTGAGGTGGTTGTTACGCACGACCGGCAAATAAGTTTTGTCGTTGCGGAATATGAGTGCGTCGTCCGGCGCTGTCAGGCTCGCGGAAGTCACGTGAGCCGTCACCTTCATGTTCGCGTACATTCCGGGCAGCAGCGACTCATCTTGATTTGGCAGATCGACCTCAACCAGCATCGTGCGCGTGGTTTGATCGAGAGCCTCGGGATGACGCGTGATCGAGCCGCTGAAACTGCGGTTAGGAAAATCGCTGACCGTTATCGTTGCGGGATCGCCGTCCCTTATAAACGACGAGATGCTTTGCGGGACGTACGCATAGACTCTGAGCGGGGACAGCGTGGCCAGCGCGACGATTGGTATATTTGGCGTCGATGATGACGTAGTCGCTTGCGGAATCAAGGTCCCAGGATCGACGTAGCGCGCAGTTACGATGCCATCGAAGGACGACCGCACTACCTCGTACCCCTGGAGCGCGAGTTCTTGCTCGTAGACCGCCCTCGCCTGCAACATCGCGGAGTGCGTCTGGTCGGCCGTCTGTTGCGGAACTACTTGCTGGCGAACGAGTTCCTGGTTGCGTATGTCGGTAACATTTTGAATCCAATAAAAAGAATGCGCATCGGCTACTTGCTTGTCCGTCTCGGGCGATTCGATCAGCGCGATGACCTCTCCAGCCTTGATGTGATCGCCCTTGTCCACGTTGATGGTCTTCATGTATCCGGCGACCTTCGCGTACACCGGGGTCTCGATGTAGCCGTGAATGCTGGCCGGTAGCTCAATCGTGCGCGATCCATTGCCACCTGAAATCTGCGTCACCAGCACGTGCGGTCCGATCGCGACGTTGTGAGCGAGTTCCGTTGTCTGGCGCTGAAGCCGATCCTGACGGGCTAGCACGAATCCGCCGGAAACGCTGAAGGCTACGAATACTGCCGCAAACAAGGCGACCGCGAGTACGCGTCCGGACCTGCGTTGATTGCGCTTCTCTTCTGTCTGCTTGTCGATGGAACTCATTGTTCATGCTCCTGGTATCGCGATCGCTTCGACCCGCGCGTCGCGCTGCTTTTTCGTGATCAGCGTGCGACTGAAGATTGAATAGACTGCGGGCACCACGAACAGAGTCATCATGGTTGCCGCGAAAAGTCCGCCTATGACGGCCCGCCCCAGTGGCGCGTTCTGCTCTGAGCCCGAGCCGAGAGCGAGCGCCATCGGCAGCATCCCGAGGATCATCGCCAGCGCCGTCATGATGATCGGCCGGAAACGGACGTGGCCCGCCTCGATCGCGGCCTCGATCGGTCCCATCCCTTCCTCACGCATTTCGTTGGCAAAGGTGATGAGCAGGTTGCCGTTCGCAACCCCAACGCCGACCGCCATGATCGCGCCCATCAGCGACTCGACGTTGATCGTCGTGCCGGTAAGCACCAGCATCCAGAGCACGCCGGCCAGCGCGCCCGGAACGGCCATTATGATGATGAAGGGCTCAAGCCACGACTGAAAATTCGCAACCATCAGGAGATAGACCAGGACGATCGCGAGGATCAGGCCTAAGCCCATCGTCTTGAACGACTGGTTCATCGCCTGGCTCTGTCCACGAATGACGACCTTGGTGCCGGCGGGCAGATTGCCCAGACTGTCGATCGCCTTTTGAACCGCGTTGGTCGTGCTGCCGAGGTCTCGTCCAGCGAGGCCGCAGTCCACGTCGATAACTCGCTGCACCGTGTAGTGCGCGACTACCGCCGGGTCGACGCTGTGGCTAATCGACGCGACGTTGCCGAGAAATTGCGCCTTCGGTCCTACGGTGCCGTTGGTGAGTGGCGTATTGTTGGTTCCGTTGGTGAACGGTGTGTAGGAGGTGCCATCGATAAGCGGCGCGCTGGTAGTGCCGTTGGTGAGCGGAGTGTTGGCAATCTTATCGATAGACGCCGTCGTCTCGATGGGTGCCTGCGTCACGACGTTGTAATTGACGCCGTTGACGGGATCGAGCCAGTAGTTCGGTGAGATAAGAGTGTTGCCGCTCAGCGAAGACAGCAGCCCCGACGCGACCTGCTGCTCGGTCACCCCAAGCTCGAGCGCTTTTGCGCGATCGACCTTTACCTTGAAGCTTGGGTAGTCCAGCGGCTCCGCGATTCGCATATCGGTGACGCCCGGAATCTCCGCCATCTTCGCGGCGAGGTGTGAGGCAATGGCGTAGTCGGATTTTAGATCGTTGCCCGAGATCTGTGCGTCGATCGCCGCCGGCAGTCCGAAGTTCAGCACCTGGTTCACGATGTCGGCGGCCATGAAGTAGCCTTCGACGTTCGGAAACCTGGTGCTCATCATTTCCCGGATGCGCTGCTCGTAAACGGCGGTCGGATGATGATTGGGTTTGAGCTGGATCAGAATTTCGCCGTCCTGGGGACCTATGTTGTCGCTCGGGAAAAAGGCGATCGCGTACGGTTGAGGGAGATCGATATCGTCGCTAATCTGCTGCAGCTCATCGGCGGGAATTATCTGCCGGATCGAGCGCTCGATATCGTCGACAATCACTTGAGTCCGCTCGATCCGCGTCCCACTCGGTGCGCGCACGTGAAATTTCATGAGTCCGGCGTCCACCGTCGGAAAGAAATCCTCGCCCGTGACGTACAGCAGCGGGGTCGTCCCGATGATCATCAGCGCGGCGCACGCCAGTGCCAGCCCGCGATGTTCGATGAAAGTGCTCACCGCCGAGACGTAATGCTTGCGGAGGCGCTCGAAGCCGGCTTCGAACCCTCGCAAGAACCCGTTCCAGAGCCCCGCGCCGTGGACCTCCTGATGCCTTTCCGGCAGCAGGTAAGAGGCCATCGCCGGCACCAGCGTGCGCGACAACAGGTACGAGGTCAGCATCGCGAACACGACCGCAAGCGCGAGCGGAGTAAAAAGAAAACGCGCGACGCCAGTCAGCAGTACCACTGGAAAAAACACGATGCAGATGGACAGTGTGCCGATGAAAGTCGGTGTGGCGATCTGATGCGCGCCGTCCAGAATCGCCACCAGCAGCGGCTTGTTCATCGCATGATTGCGATGGATGTTCTCGATCTCGACGGTCGCATCATCGACCAGCATCCCGACCGCAAGCGCGATCCCGCCCAGCGTCATCGTGTTGATCGTCTGGCCGGCAAGATGCAGGCATGCGATGGAGGTAAGAATCGAAAGCGGTATCGACGCGATCACGATCAGCATGCTGCTCGGCGATCCGATGAACACCAGCACCATCAGCGCCACCAGTGCCGCAGCGATCACCGCTTCGCGCACGACCTCCCACAGCGACGCGCGAACGAAAGCGGACTGGTCGAAGGTGAGCGCTATCTTCAACCCTTTGGGCGCGACCGAAAGAATGTCCGGAATGCGCGAACGGACGGCGTCGACGACTGACAACGTCGAGGCGGCCGCGTGCTTGATCACAAGCAGAAAGGTTGCGGGACGCCCGTCGATCCGCACGACGTTGCTCTGCGGCTGATGGGTATCGCTTACGGGGGCGACGTCGCCGAGAAAGATCGGGATGCCGTTGGTTACTCTTATCGGCAGCTTGTTGAACTCGGACACCGTCGTCGGATTCATGTTCAGGTCAACGTCGTACTCGTAGTTACCCATGCGAGCGGTGCCTGACGGGATGACGACGTTGGTGGTCGAAAGAGCGTTGCCGATATCCACCGGCGACAGGCCGTTGGCATAAAGCTGCTTGGGATCGAGGTTGACAACGACCGCACGCTGGACGCCGCCAATCGGCGCGGGCGACGAAAATCCAGGTATCGTAAAAAGTTGCAGGCGAATGAAATTCAGGCCGTAGTCAAACAGCTGCTGTTGCGAGAGCGTCTCGCTAAAGATGTTGAGCTGGGCGACCGGAACGTTCGCGGCGTTGTAGGAAATGATATTTGGCGCCGTGGTGCCCTGCGGCGCCTGGCGCAGGATCGTCTCCGAGACCGAATCGATTTGCGCGATCGCGGCGCCGATGTCGGTGCCCGGCTGGAAATAAACTTTGAGCACGCCGATTCCGAGAATCGACTCCGACTCGATGTGCTCGATTCCATCGACAGTCGTCGAATAGGCCCGCTCGCTGATGATCACGAGCCGGCGCTCCATGTCGACCGCGTTCAGCCCGGGGTAGCTCCAGACCACCATCACGACGGGCAGATTGATCGCCGGAAAAATGTCCACGTTCATCAACGTGAACGACAGGGCACCCATCACCAGCATCAGCATCGCCATGACTGCCACTGAGAGCGGACGCCGTAGTGCCAGTCGTACAATCCACATCATGACTGATAACCCTCCCTGGGACCCTCTCAGTCGTTCATCGCGCGGCTACAGCCTTGAGTCTTGAAGTTAGGGTAGTTGGCTGAGATTTCTCGTGGACCCGAGCCTGCCGCTCCATTTCGCGGATCACGCTCGAGAAATCCTCATCACCATTTACCGCGGCCCTGGCGGCAAAGGTCTGATGCGCGGATGCGGCCAACGGCATCGGCGCGCCGAGTTCGGCCGCTTTGGCGAGAATCAATCCGAAGTCCTTGCTCATGAGCTTGAGCGGGAATTGCGGCGAATAGTCGTCGTGCTCGGCGCGAATCAGCTTGTTCTGATGCGCCGCCGATACCACCGCCGTCTTGGCGAGTACTGTCAGAAGGAGATCGCGATTGAGGCCGGCCTTTTCTCCGAACGCCACCGCCTCTGCGATCGCTTGCATGTTCACTCCGAGCAACGCGTTGACCACCAGCTTCATCGTGGTCCCGGAACCGCTTGGCCCGAGGTGGAAATACTGCTTCGCCAACGCGGAGAAGATTGGTTTGCATGTGTCGAAGGTGCTTGCATCGCCGCCGCCGAGAAGCGTCACGGTGCCTTGTTCCGCGGCGGGCGTGCTGCCTGAAATCGCGACGTCCAGGACTTCGATGCCGCGCTCTCTGCCCATCCGATGCAGCGATCGCGACGTATCCGGCGAGATCGTGCTCATCTCGATCACGATGCTTCCCGGATTCGCGCAGGCCAGAACTCCTTCGGAACCTTGATAGACGCTCAGGACCGCTTCGTCGCTAGGCAGGCACGAGATGATCACTTCTGATTTTCGCGCGAGCTGGCGAAGGCTTGGCGCAACGATCGCTCCGTAGGAAGCAAGCTCCGCCGTCTTAAGAATCGTGTGGTCGTACGCAAAGAGCTTGAAGCCGCTGCTCAAGAGTCTACGCGCCATGCGCTGTCCCATGGCGCCAAGTCCGATAAATCCGACGGTGGAATGTTGGGTGATCATGGTTGCCTCGATTAGGTCTGCTTCAAAAGAATCGCTAGATAACTTTGAACTTGATCAGTATCGAAAAGAGCGCGATCGCGAGAACTCCGAGCCCGATCAACACCATGGCGTTCGCAGCCGCCGCTTCAGTGTAGGAACCGTACGGAATCGCGCGGGAGATAAAGCTCCTCGTCTGGTGATTCGCGATCCTCGTCAGGAATCGAAAATTGGCGACTTGTTTGGAGTTCATGTTTTGTAATCCTCCGTTGTTTCAATAGAGAAGGCGTGAAAAACCGCCGCACAATTCGCCTGCTATGCGATCGCACGGCGAAACAGCAGTTGTTCGAATTTCACCGAACCGGCCGATAAAATCCGCCGTGGGGTACACCGATGGGTGGCAGTTCCCGCATCTGGCCGGCAGCCGGAAACGCCGGACTCGAAAAGGGCTGGTAGAAGCGACTTTCAGGCGGCTCCATCCAGGGTTCGGCGGGAGTCACGGGATGCACCGGCGTGTAGCCGCCGGACATCGGCGCCGGCTCGGAGTCCATCGGCTCCTCTGGCGCGGGCCCGAGAGCGGTATCGCTGCGTGAGCCCGGGCCGACGTCCCACGATTCACCGAGCTCGGGAACCGCGGGCGTGCTCTCGCCGTCGTCGAACTGTGCGAAGACCGGCTGAATGCACAAAATCGTCACGATCGCGACCAATGCCATCGTCGTAAGAAAAGTCTTCATGTTTCTTTCCTCCAATGGAGTCATGTGAGCGCGGCACAATTCCGCTAGCGCTCGGGCTCTGAAACGTACTTCTCGATTTGTGGCGGCGAGTTCAGATTCTCTTTGAAGGTAAAGCGCCATATCAGACGCCCACCGTTATCGAACACGTCGGCAGAACCCTGGCCCTCTCCGGCCCGGTCGTCAGGCCTTGCCCCGTTCTGGAGCGCATAGACCGCAAAGCGATTCCCGTTGATTTTCGCGGTCCTGAGCGGCGAATAACCGATAGGGGCATCAGGATCTCGATGCGCGAAGCTCGCGATGTGCACCACCTTGGACAACGCGGTGTCAGAACTCACCGCAGATGCGCTGCTGATCAGGAAAGCCGCGACCGATGCTATTAGAGTAGTTGCGAAAGCAGCCATGGCGCCTTCCTCTCGCTCTGGAATCCGGAATAACCGGAATCGCATTCAGCGTTTGGAAATCCTTCACCATTGCAGGCGTGAAAAATCCCGGCACAAATCTCTTTTCGAGTGAGTGCGCCGAGATTGGGCTGCTACCGATACCCACCTCCTACTGCACGTCCCTCCTCGCGGACGACATACACGGGCGCACTTCTGACCGGCGTTTCCGCAGGCACGGGACTAGTGTCAATCAAGCGACGGATCGCCGTGTAGAACACAGGGGTCAGGAACACTCCGAAGAACGTCACGCCGATCATGCCGAAGAACACGACCGTGCCGAGAGCTTGTCTCATCTCGGCGCCGGCGCCGGTAGCGATGATCAGCGGAATCACGCCGAAGATGAACGCGAAGCTGGTCATGAGGATCGGGCGCAGGCGGAGCCGCGCGGCTTCGATCGCCGCGTCCGCCGCTGTCATCTTGAGATGGTGCTCCTGCTGCTGCTTGGCGAATTCCACGATCAGCACGGCGTTTTTCACACTCATTCCCGCCAGCACGACGAAACCAATCTGGGTGAAAATGTTGTTGTCCATGTGCCGGGCCCAGACCGCGGTAATGCCGCACAAGAGGCACATCGGAACGATCAGGATGATCGCGGTCGAAAGTG
>Ga0210407_10002793_pt1 | contig 14669 bp, 10 predicted proteins | sample IncBWC27MmetaG_FD_150860 | JGI IMG/M metagenome (GOLD analysis project Ga0210407, IMG submission 150860) | Forest soil microbial communities from Barre Woods Harvard Forest LTER site, Petersham, Massachusetts, United States - Inc-BW-C-27-M | ecosystem: Environmental > Terrestrial > Soil >...
CAACAAGAACCAGATTATCAACGCCATCGACGAAACCACTCATCTTCACCTGGATGCACCCACCTACGAGCGGCTCGCGAAAGAAGGAGTCACTTATTCTAAGGACGTGCCGATACTGCCGGGAGCCGTCGAGCTTCGCCTGGTGCTGCGGGACGGCACAACCGGTACGGTGGGGGCCGTCAGCATTCCACTGGCGAAGTATTTCCCTGCGTCTAGTCCCGCCAATTGATCACACGAAGCGGCCAGCTTGTTAGTCGGAAGCGGCGGAGTGCGAAACGACGGTGGCGAGCATCGCGTCGATTTCACGCTTCGCTTGTTCGTTGATCGGAAGCAGTGGCGAGCGCGGAGGGCCGCCATAGTAGCCGAGTCGATCGAGCGTGTATTTCAGTCCGGCGATGCCGTATTGCGGGCCGAGCATTTTGGCCGGAGGGATCAGTTTCTGCGCGAGCGAGTGCGCTTTCTCCGGGTCTCCGGCAGCGGAGGCTTCGAAAATATCGACGCACAACTCCGGAAACGCGCAGGCGAGCGCCAAGATTGCCCCCACGGCGCCGACCTGTAGCGATTCGTAAAGCGTGGACGCAGAGCCGACCAGCGTCTTGAACTCGCGCGGTGCCGCGGCAATGATTGCAGCGACGCCCTTTACGTCTCCGGAGCTGTCCTTCATTCCCAAGATGTTCGGATGTTTTGCGAGGCGTGCGACGAGTGGCGCCTCCACCGTGTAGTGCGTGAAAACCGGGACGGAATAAACCATTACCGGAATGCGGGCAGCATCGGCGACGCGCAAGTAATATTCTGCTTCGGCGTCAATGGTCATCTGCGGCTTGAAGTAGTGCGGCGTCCGAACGAGAGCAAAGTCGTAACCGAGTGACGCGGCGCGATTCGTGTGTTCGATCGTTTCGGCCGTGGATTCCGCGGCAGTTCCGGCGATCGTAATTTTCCCTGGCGCGGCGGCTTCTTTTGCAATTTCCCATAGGCGATAGATTTCTTCCCAGCGCAAGAGAACAGACTCGCCGGTGGAACCATTGAGCACGTAGCCGGCCAGCCGGATGCGATTGTAACGCTTAATATTTTCGCGCAAGCGGTCCGGAGCGATGTCGCCATCTGGCCCGAATGGCGTCGTGAGCGGAGGAAAAATGCCGCGAATGTTCATGAAGATGATTTTATATCATAGAAGAACTGAAAGTCGCCTTGGAGTGAGCGGTCAGCTAAGGGCGCTCAACGCGCGCGGCAGCGGCGGATTTCCGGCGGTGCAAATCCTGAAGCGCAGCAACATCGGTCGCGCGGCCCGCCATGGCGCGAATGCCCTTTGCTGCTGCACTGGCGGCAGCTAGAGTGGTGATGCACGGAATGTTGTAGCGGACCGCCGCCCGGCGAATCGATTTTTCGTCGTAGAAGGATTCGCGGCCAAGCGGAGTGTTAATGACTAGCCCCACTTTGTTCGTCTTGATCAAATCCACGATGTTCGGACGGCCTTCATTCACTTTGTAAACTGATTCGACTTCCATTCCAGCCTTTGCGAGCGAGGCCACCGTTCCACGCGTAGCAACGACCTTCAAACCGGCCGCGAGGAGGTCGGCGACTACGGGCGCGATTTGCCTCTTATCGTGATCGTTCACGCTTAGGAAGACCGTTCCCTCCAGCGGCAGGCGCTGGCCGGCGGCAAGCTGCGCCTTTGCGAATGCCAAGCCGAATGTGGAAGCGATGCCCATCACTTCGCCAGTCGAACGCATCTCTGGGCCAAGGATCGTGTCCACCCCACGGAATTTGTTGAATGGAAATACGGGCGACTTCACAGCGTAGAAGTCGCGGACGGCAAGTTCTTTCACGCCATTCGCTTCGACGAACGGCAGATTCAAATCGCGCAGCTTGCGGCCCGTCATCAATCGTGCGGCCACTTTTGCGAGTGGCACGCCTGTCGCTTTGCTGACGTACGGAATCGTGCGCGAGGCGCGCGGATTCACTTCGAGAACGTAAACAGTGTCGCGCTGAATCGCGTATTGCACGTTCATCAGCCCGACGACATGCAGAGCGCGGGCAAGCCGTGAAGTGTAGTCGCGGATGCGCTCGAGCACCGACGGCTTCAGTGTTACGGACGGCAGCACGCAGGAGGAATCGCCGGAGTGAATGCCGGCTTCCTCGATGTGTTCCATGATACCCGCGATGACCACGTCTTCGCCGTCGGCGAGCGCGTCCACATCCACTTCGGTGGCATCTTCAAGGAACTGATCGATCAGAATCGGACGGCGCGGGTCCGAGGCGCCGCCGATCAGCGCGGCTTGCGCGACGTAGTCCTGCACCGTTTTCAGGTCGTACGCAATCACCATGGCGCGGCCCCCGAGCACGTAGCTCGGGCGCACCAAAACCGGCAAACCAATTTCGGATGCGACGCGCGTGGCTTCGTCTGGCGCGAGCGCAGTACCGGCGCGCGGCTGGGGAATTTTCAGTTCGTCGAGCAAGCGGCCGAAGCGGCGGCGGTCTTCAGCGAGATCGATCGATTCAGGGTCCGTGCCGATTATTTGCGCGCCATTGCGCTTTAGTTCGAGCGCGAGATTGAGCGGCGTTTGTCCGCCGAATTGCACGATCACGCCCTGCGGCTTTTCGCGGTCAAGAATCGCGAGAACGTCTTCCAAAGTCAGCGGCTCGAAGTAAAGGCGGTCGGAAGTGTCGTAGTCCGTCGAAACGGTCTCGGGGTTGCAATTTACCATCACAGTTTCGTAGCCGTCTTCCTTGAGCGCGAATGCAGCGTGGCAGCAGCAGTAATCGAATTCGATTCCCTGCCCGATGCGATTCGGTCCACTGCCGAGAATCACCACTTTCGGGCGGTCGATGGCGTCCGATTCATCCTCTTCCTCGTAAGTGGAATAGAGGTACGGGGTGAATGATTCGAATTCGGCGGCGCAGGTGTCGACGCGTTTGAATACCGGACGAACCCCGAGCTCATGGCGGCGTGCGCGGACTTCCTCAGCTGTCGCTTTTAGGAGCCTGGCAAGCTCTTCGTCGCTCGCGCCGGAGCGTTTCGCTTCGAGAAGGAGCTCGCGCGAGACACCGCTGAGCGATTTAGCGGCAACGCGGCGGTCGATGGCGACCATTTCCTCCATCTGGCGGATAAACCACGGATCAATTTTTGTGAGCGAGCAAATCTCGTCGCGGGTCATGCCGCGTTCGAGCGCTTCGAAAAGCCAGTGCAGGCGGTCGGGACCAGGTACGGTGAGTTTTTCCCGCAGGAGCGCCGTTGTGACTTCAGTGGGCGCACGCCACGGCGAGTGCGGCTCCAGCGAACGAATACCTTTGCACAGGGCCTCCTGAAACGTGCGGCCGATGGCCATCACTTCGCCGACGGATTTCATTTGCGTTGAAAGCGTGGTGTCGCTGCCGGGAAATTTCTCGAATTGCCATTTCGGAATTTTTACGACGACGTAGTCGATCGTCGGCTCGAACGAACACGGCGTCTTGCGCGTAATGTCGTTCGGAATTTCGTCGAGCGTCATGCCCAGCGCGAGCTTCGCGGCAATCTTTGCAATCGGAAATCCGGTGGCCTTGCTTGCCAGCGCGGAGCTGCGCGAGACGCGCGGGTTCATTTCAACGACCACCATCCGTCCTGTTTCCGGATCAATTGCGAACTGAATGTTCGACCCTCCGGTTTCGACGCCGACTTCGCGAATGATGGCGGCTGCGGCGTCGCGCATGCGCTGATATTCTTTATCGGTGAGCGTTTGCGCGGGCGCTACGGTGATCGAGTCGCCGGTGTGGATGCCCATGGGATCGAAGTTCTCGATCGAGCAGATGACGACGAAGTTGTCGCGAAAATCGCGCATCACTTCCAGCTCGTATTCCTTCCACCCGAGTACAGACTCCTCGATCAGCGCTTGGTGCACGGGGCTGGCGTCGAGTGCGCGCGCGATGGCGTCTGAGAATTCCTCGCGGTTATAAGCGATCGAGCCTCCCGTTCCTCCGAGGGTGAACGACGGCCGGATGACGACGGGATAGCCAAGCTGGTCGGCAAGCTCGATGGCCTTGGGAATTTCAGTCACCACAGCTGACGCCGGAACTTCGAGTCCGATTTTGCGGCACACGTCCTTGAACAAAAGCCGATCCTCGGCGATCTTGATCGAGCGAAGCGAAGCACCGATAAGTTTGACGCCGTGTCTTTCCAGGATGCCGCTTTCCGCGAGTTCAACGGCGAGATTGAGTCCCGTCTGTCCGCCGACGGTTGGCAGCACGGCGTCAGGATGCTCAACAGCAATGATGGATTCGAGATATTCCTTCGTGAGCGGCTCGATATACGTGCGATCCGCGATTTCCGGATCGGTCATGATCGTCGCGGGATTCGAGTTGACGAGCACAACTTCGTAGCCCTCCGAGCGCAGCGCCTTGCACGCCTGCGTCCCGGAGTAGTCGAACTCGCACGCCTGTCCGATAATGATCGGCCCCGAGCCGATGATTAGAATCTTTTTGATGTCAGTTCGCTTCGGCACTTATGTCCCTAGCCCGCGCATTTTTATTGGGCCGCCGTCATCATCGTGATGAAATCATCGAAAAGGTAGCGGGCATCGTGGGGGCCAGGCGAAGCTTCCGGGTGATACTGCACGCTGAAGAGCGGAAGCGAACGATGCCGCATCCCTTCATTTGTGTGGTCGTTCAGGTTTACGTGCGTGATTTCGACGTCGCTCGACGGGAGCGAATCCGGGTCGACGCAAAAACCGTGATTCTGCGCCGTGATTTCAACTTTCTCCGTGAGCAAATTCTTTACGGGATGATTCGAGCCGTGATGGCCGAACTTCAATTTGAATGTCTTGCCGCCGAGCGCCAAACCGCAAAGCTGGTGGCCGAGACAAATGCCGAAGATAGGTACGCGGCCGAGCAACTTCCGAATGTTCGCGAGGGCGTACCCGATCGGCTCCGGATCTCCAGGACCGTTCGATAGGAAAACTCCGTGCGGCTTGAGCGCGAGCACGTCCTCGCCGGAAGTTTGCGCGGGGACAACCGTCACGTCACAGCCATGATCAACAAGCAGGCGCAAAATGTTCAGCTTGATGCCGAAATCGTAGGCCACCACGCGGTGACGTGCACTCCTTTCCGGTGATTGCCGTTTTCCGGAAACGGGCTCAGCCAGATCAATGGAAGTGTGAGTCCATGCGTAGCGCTTTTCGCACGTGACGCGACTTGCGAGTTCCTGCCCAGCCATGGTCGGAAGGGCTCGCGCTTCGGCAATGAGTTTCCCGGCGGACGTGCCATCCGTCGAAACAACGCCCCGCAGCGCGCCGACATCGCGCAGATGCCGGACCAGTGCCCGCGTATCGAGATCCGAAATCACCGGAACGTTGTGCCGCTCGAGGTATCGCTGCGCGGATTCGGTGGAACGGTAGTTCGATGCCAGCTGCGAGAATTCGCGGACGATCAGGCCTTCGATGTAAGGCTTGCCGGATTCTTCATCGTCGCGATTCGAGCCGACATTTCCGATGTGCGGGTAGGTGAGGCAGACAATCTGTCCCGAGTAACTTGGATCGGTAAATACTTCCTGATATCCAGTGAGACTGGTGTTAAAAACGACTTCGCCGCCACGACGGGTGCTAGCACCCGCCGCACGGCCGTTAAAAACTCGCCCGTCCTCGAGCGCGAGAATCGCGCGGCCTGCGGGGACCTCGTTCAGTGTGTCCTCCAGAAGATTTCATCGCGATGCTTCAACCGTAGACGACAACGCGAGCGAACCGAAATGATCGACGGGCCAATACGCGAACACAGCTTTGCCGTAAATATTCTGCCGCGACACGGGACCGAAGACGCGCGAATCGTTCGAGCTATCCCGATGATCGCCCATCACGAAATAACTGTCATCGGGAATCTGCACGGGCGGATAACTTAGATCGTCCAAATAGTTCGGCGGAACGTACGGCTCTTTCCATTCTTTGCGGTCCACGTAGACGCGTCCGGCGCGAACTTCAATCGTCTCTCCGGGCAGTCCCACCACGCGCTTGATGAATGACTTCGAATGATCTCGCGGATACCAGAAGACGACCACGTCGCCGCGCCCGATCGGCTCAAAGCGATACACAAATTTATTGATAAAGATGCGCTCCTGATCGCTCAGAAGCGGGGCCATGCTGGTCCCTTCCACCTTCACCGGCTGATATAGGAAAATGATGATGACAAGCGCGAGGCCGAGCGCCACGGCAAGATCGCGCGTCCAACTGCGCAATTCCCGCCGCAATTGGGGAAGCGGCGCGTTTTCAGGTGGATTCAGTGGGCCAGGATTTAGATTGTCGAGCATACTCGTTCAACTGTTTATATCACGGTGAACCACGCGCGCCAAGCGCGTGCGAACACTCTGCAAATAAGATGCGATATGCGCATGCCTGGTTACCCCCCAAGACTGAAATGGAGAATCGCAAGAGAAGCAAGGACGGCGGTCTCGGTGCGGAGAATGTTCTCGCCTAGGGACGTCTCCAGAAACCCGGCCGCGCGGCCAACAGCGATTTCGTCGTCGGTCCAGCCTCCTTCGGGGCCGATAGCAAGCGCCGCGCTTGAACCGATACTCGAACCCACGCTGGAACCGGCAGTAGAGGCGAGTGTCACGTTCACCGGCTTCGCATCCGCGCGCTCGCTGAGCAGTATCTTGCAGGCCGCTGTCGATTGTGCGAAAGCGTCCGCGGGGCGAATAGCGCACGAGATTGCCGGCGGGCGTAGCCGGCGCGATTGTTGCGCAGATTCCATCAAAATTCGCTGCCAACGCTCGACGCGTTTTTCGGCCGCTGCAAGAAGCGGCTTATCCGTCCGAGCGGCGGCTAGAGGAACGATCGCACTGACGCCGAGCTCCGTGGCTTTTTCGAGGCACCATTCGAAACGATCGAACTTGATGAGCGAGATAAGCAGCTGAATTTTCAGGGAAGGCTCGCGCGCCGCGATCGGCTCAACGAGTGCGAATTCGATGCGATTGTCGCCACGCTTACGAATCGAGATATCTGCAATGCGCCCAAGCCACACACGCTCGCCGTCACTCAATTCATAAACCTGACCCACTTCCGCCCGCAGAACGCGCCCGAGGTGCTCGGCAGCATCACCGCGCAGCGTGGCGGAGCCGGCGTCGAAGCGATCGACAAAGAAGCGGCGGCGCATATCAGGATTGTAACTCCGGGAGGTTGCGGAAACGGCTATCCGAAGATGTCTTTTACTTTGTCGAAAAAGCTGGACGAGCGTTCGGCGGGCTTGTTCTCCACTTTCAGCGACTGGCCAAGCTGTTCGAGAAGCCGCCGCTGTTCGCGGGAAACTTTCGACGGAATCACCACTCGAATGTTGATGTAGAGGTCGCCGCGTCCTCCGTGCGGATTCGGAAGGCCCTTCGCCTTTTTGCGAAAAATCTGTCCCGACTGCGTTCCCTCGGGAATGTCGAGTTCCTCTTCTCCGTTTAGGGTGGGAATTTTTATCTGCGCTCCCAGCGAAGCCTGAGTCAAACTAACCGGAATCGTGCAGTAAAGATCGGCGCCACGCCGCTCGAAAACGGGATGCTCTCTCACTTCGAGAAAAATGTAGAGATCGCCGGCGGGCCCGCCGTTTGTCCCTGGCTCGCCGTGGCCGGTCATGCGCAGGCGCGTACCAGTGTCGACGCCGGCGGGCACTCCCACTTCCAAAGTGCGCTCGCGCTCGATGCGTCCCTGCCCTCGGCACGTCTGGCACGCGTCTTTGATCACTTGCCCCACGCCCTGGCAAGCCGGGCAGGTGCGCGTGATCGACAAAAATCCCTGCTGGTACGCGAGCTGCCCGCGTCCGCCGCACGTCCGGCACGTGGACATTCCTGTGCCCGGCTTCGCGCCGGTCCCATTGCAAGGCTCGCACGCTTCAAGGCGCGTGACGCGAATCTTGCTCGTTACACCTGCAGCGGCCTCTTCGAAAGTCAGCGACATGTCGTACCGCAAGTCGGCGCCGCGCTGTCCGCGCGCTTGCCGGCCGCGTCCGCGGCCACGCCCTCCGCCGAGCACGTCGTCGATACCGAAAAGATCACCGAGGATGTCCTGAAATTCCTCGAATATCGTTGAGTTGAATCCGCCGGTCGGCTCGAAGCCGCGGTTTCCGAGTCCCGCGTGCCCGAATCGATCGTAAATTCCCCGCTTCTGCTGATCGGAGAGGACGCTGTACGCTTCCGTGCAAGCGCGGAAATTCACTTCCGCTTCCTGCTTGTTTTCGGGATTACGGTCCGGATGCCATTGCAACGCCGCTTTCCTGTAGGCGGACTTGATCTGGTCGGCCGAAGCGTCGCGTGCGACGCCGAGAACTTCATAATAATCGCGAGAAGTGCTGGGCATAGTTCCCTTTCAATTCGCTAAATCAAATCTTACGATCGGCCTTATGCGCGCGAAGCTTTCGTGGGACTGCTCGCGACGCGCACCATGGCAGGCCGCAGAATGCGCCCATGAAACACGTATCCCGGCTGCAATTCATCGATAACGGTTCCTTCGGCGTGCTCCGATGTCTGCACCTGTTCGATTCCGTGGTGAAAATGCGGATTAAACTCTTTGCCGACGCTCTCAATTCTTTCGAGGCCTTGCTTCGCGAGCGCATCCCAGAGCTGCCGCCGAATCAGTTCGAAGCCTTTGTTGTATTCCGCATAAGCTGGATCGTCGTGAGCGGCGATGGCGCGATCGAACGCGTCAAGCGCCGGCAGGATATTCTCGATTAATGATTCAACGGCGCGGTGGCGGTCTTGATGCCGTTCTTTCTCCACGCGCTTGCGGTAATTCTCAAAATCCGCCTGTCGCCGCACAAACGTGTTCATGAGCTCCTGTTTTTCAGCGACGGCCTTCTGGAGTTGCTCGGCTAGAGAGGTATCGGAAACACTGGCGGAAGGATCCGGGACATCTGCCTCAGTCAACCCGTCGCGCTCAACGGCCTCCGCAGGCGTGCTTTCGACCTCATGTATTTTGCGGGGATCCCGGGACGATGACAATTCAGCTTCCTTCCTGACTCTCGGTGAAGAATTGGGCCATGAAAGCCACGGCCGTAATCACTCGCTCGTAGTGCATGCGCATCGGCGCAAGGATGCCAAGCGTCCCCTGCACCTGATCGTTCGCCGAGTACGACGCGGACACCAGCGCAAGATGCTTTCCAGCGGCGGCCATGTGATCGAGGCCCAACTCCACGTGGACAGGCTCGGGCGCTTCGATGCACCCACTGAGGAGCGCAATGAGCCGATCTTTTTCCTCAATCGCTTCGAGCAGCTCGCGGAGCTGCTCCTGATCTGTAAATTCCGGTGACGCGGCAATCTTCGCCGCGCCTTCCACGTAGATCGTCCGTTCTCCGGTATCGCCCAAAACACTCGGCCCGCATAGGAGGAGCGCATCGCCGGCAAGGCGGCCATACTGCTCCCGGTCCCGTTCCACTTGAGCGCGAAGATCGGTGCGCATCGCCTCCAGCGTCCAGCCTTTGTAATGACGATTCAGATAGTTAGCCACCAGATCCAAATCTTCCTGGCCGAACACGCGCTCCGGCCGAACCACTTTATCGCGCGTGAGGTTTCCGGAGGTGATTAGGACAACCAGAACGCGATTTTCCGGCAGCAGCACGAATTTCAGATGCTCCACGACGCTGCGCGCAAGCGGCGGCGAAATGAAGATGCCCATGCCGCGCGACACCGCCGACAGCACATGGCTCGCGCGCTCCATCACAGCTTCCGGAGTCTGCGCCGCTTCCAGCTCACGACGAATCCACTGACGATCCTCAGGGCTGGCGGTCGCCTGCGCCGCGACTTGCTCGACGAAGAACCGGTACGCCGAAGCGGTCGGCACGCGCCCTGCCGAAGTGTGCGGCTGGTAGAGGAATCCTTCGTCTTCGAGATCAGCCATCACATTGCGCACCGTTGCGGAGCTGAGCGGGTCGGCGTGCATCCGCGCCACGCTGCGCGATGAAACGGGTTCGCCCGTCTCGATGTATGCGCGCACTACGTCGGTCAGGATTTGCTGGTGCCGCCTCTGTTGTAGGACCGATGGCGTCATAAGTTCGCTGAATCGCTTCTACAAAGTCTAATCGGCTGGAACGTAGGCGTCAACTCGACTGGCAAGCGACGATGACAACCAAGCACGTATTCCTGAACGAACAGATGATGTTGCTTGCACGACACGCGTGACATATGCTGTGCGGGCTCTTCTAGGGCAGGGGTGCGCTCTGTTTGAGGGCCACGAAACTTTTCGATCCCACAGGGCGTATCTAGGAGAGGCCGCTCGCGTTAGCTTCCATCGCCAGCGCAGGCTGTAGCCGAAACTGGGCAGGAGGGTGCATGCGTCATTTGGGCTGGGCCGCGTTTCTCGTCGGAACATTGGCTCTAGGGGGCACGTTTGGCGGCGGGCACGCGTCGAACACTATTCAGGCTCAGGTCCAAGCTCCAGCTCCGGCGGCAACAACTGCTGCTTCACCGGCGGCGGGCAGCGGCCATCAACCGCTGTCGACACGTATCGTCGCGTACAACATCGACGCGAAGCTCGACGCGGCGAAGCATACAATCACGGCGAGTGAGACTCTTACATATCGCAATCTAACTGGGCAGCCGCAGCAAACCTTCCCGTTCCATCTCTACCTGAACGCCTTTCAGCCGCAGTCCACATTTATGACCGAGGTGCGCCTGTCCGGCACCCGCGGCAACGACCCGAATTCCGGCTGGGAGCCTAAGCACTACGGTTCCATCAAGGTGAACAAGCTCGAAGTAGAAGGCGTGGGCGATCTGACCGGCAAAATGGAATTCATTCAGCCCGACGATCGCAATACCAACGATCGCACGGTTTTCCAAGTAACGCTTCCGAAACCGGTCGCACCGGGCGCGTCCGTGCAATTCCGCATCGCGTTTGACGATCAGCTCCCCGAGGTTGTCGAGCGCACGGGCTACAAACGAGATTTCATCATGGCTGGGCAGTGGTTTCCCAAGGTTGGCGTTTGGTGGAAGAACGCATGGAACTGCCATCAATTCCACGCCACCACGGAGTTCTTCGCGGATTTCGGCACCTTCGACGTGAAATTGACCCTTCCGCAGAACGAAGTGACCGGCGCAAGCGCCGACCTAGTCTCGAACATCAACAATCCGGACGGAACGAAAACACTTACTTATCATTCCGAAGACGTCCACGATTTTTCCTGGACAGCCAGCCCCAGTTTCACCGCGGTCGAGGACGAATGGACCGGAAGCGCCGGCACCGTCAAGATTCATATGTTGATGTCACCGGGCAACATATCGTCGGCGGCTCGATACATGACGGCGCTCAAGGGTTCACTCAGGCTTTTCGATGAATGGTATGGACCATATCCATACGACAGAATCACAGTTGTAGATCCGCCGCACGGCGGCAGCGACGCCGGCGGGATGGAGTATCCCACGCTGATTACGGCGGACACGTCCTGGAATATGCCCAAAGGATTGCTGGTGCCTGAGGTCGTGGTCGAGCACGAGTTCGGGCACCAGTATTGGTATGGAATGGTCGCCACGAATGAATTTGAGGAGGCCTGGCTGGACGAGGGCATCAACAGCTACACCGAGGCGAAAGTAATGGACGAGCTTTACGGCAAGAAAACTTCGGTGCTCAATTTTCCTTTTGCGCAAATGGGTAACTCCGACCAGCAGCGGCTCAGTTATCTGTCTCGGCCGGACACCGACCCCGTCACGCGCTTCGCCTGGCAATTCTACGGAAGCAACTCTTACGGCGGAGTTACCTACGGCAAAACCGCCACTCTTTTGCTCACGCTCGAAAAAATAATCGGCGAAGACACCATGCGCCGCGCTCTGCACACCTATTTCATGCGCTATCGCTTCACCCACCCCACGGGAGAAGATTTTCTGAAGACGATCGAAGAAGTATCTGGGAAGAATTTGCGCTGGTACTTCGATCAAGCCGTGTACGGCACCAACATCCTCGATTACGAAATCCTGAAGGCGCATTCCGATCGCCTGAATTGGTATGAAAAGAAATCCGCGTTCGGCGATAGTTCGAAGGACAAGGACCAGGTCTACCGCACGTCCGTCTCGGTACACCGCAAGGGCGACTTCGTTTTCCCCGTGGACATCGAGATCAAGTTCACCGACGGGCAAACCGTTCTCGAACATTGGGACGGACGCGACCGCTGGATCCGCTATGAGTACGTTCGCAACGCCAAAATTAAATCGGCCGAAATCGATCCCCAGCACCAGGTGTTGCTCGACCGCGACCTCTTCAACAACAGCTATGTGGAAGAGGAGGATCCGCATGCGGTTCACAAGCTTTCGCACATCTGGTTGTTTGCCAACGAATGGTTGGCACAATTGTTGTCGTGGATTACGTAGTGAGCGCTTTGACTAGGTATCGTTTCGAACGCTTGGGAACGCCGGGAGCGCGGGAATGACAAGAAAACCGAGAACATTTGCTGCCGGAGCCGGGCTGGTGTGGCGTCGTCAACGCGTGCTGTGGTGGATTTACGCCGTCAATCTCGTGCTTGGTTTCTTCGGCACGGGCGGCATGGTGGACCGTGCCGGCACCGTCTTGAATCACAGCTTGGCCGCGAGCCGCCTGGTCCACGGGTTTGATCTGTCAACAATTGTTGGGCTGCTGATGCGGCCGGATGACCCTCTGACGCCGGGCCCCTCCAATCTTTTCTTCATGATTCTCTTCGTGGCGTTCATGCTGTTCACAACCGGCGGCGTGATCGCCAGCTATTTCCGCGACGAGCGTCTTCCATCCGGGCCATTCTTCGAAGCTTGCGGATATCACTTTTGGCGTTTTGTGCGGCTGCTCGTTTATTTCGCCATCGTCCTGATTCCCGTTGGCCTTGTAACTCAGGGCGCAGGATTGCTCTACGATCGCATCGACGAGCAAGCGATCTCTCCTTTCCCCGCAGTCTGGTTTTTTGCTGCAGCCGCCGTTGTGATCCTGTTCGTTCTGATGTGCGTGCGCCTCTGGTTCGACATGGCGCAGGTAATTGCCGTGGCGGACGATGAACGCCGGATGCACAAAGCTCTACGCCGCGCCGCGACTCTGGTTCGCCGCAACTTCGGCTCGCTCTTCTGGCTTTACTTCCGTATCAGTTTGATTGGCTGGCTGGTGTTTGGAATCACCGTGCAATTTTGGAAGAATTACATGCGCCCGGAATCGCTCGGCGGCGCCCTGTTTGTTTCACAATTCGCGATCGTTTTCTGGCTTGCCTCGCGCCTATGGCAACGCGCGAGCGAGGCATTGTGGTACCGCCAGCATCAGAGCGCCGTGTTTGAACCCGCCCCTGAAACCTCCCCGGAACTGGTGCCGGCGGACTCGGTTGCCGCGATGCGATAGATTACCAAATCCTGCAGCGCTCGGCTTCCGCGCGAACCATCGGCGTCTTCGTGCTGCACTGAAACGCCTTCGCAAACGCTGGCATGTTCGACAGCGGCCCGTTCACCCGGAATCGCGCCACCGGATGCGGGTTTACGTTTACGTACATCCGCGACAGCTCGATTCGGATATTGCTCTCCCAAATCTGCGCCCACCCGAGAAAAAAACGCTGCTCCGCTGTAAACCCGTCGATGAGCGCTGGAGCCGCCCTTCCTTCGAGCGCTTTCTGTAGCGCGGCATAAGCAATCGTCAACCCGCCGAAATCGGCGATGCTCTCCCCCTCGACGAGTTTGCCGTTCGTGTGCAGTCCGGGTTCCACCTCATAGCCGTCGAATTGCTTGGCGATGCAATTCCCCCGGTCCTGAAAATTCTTCAAATCCTCGGGCGTAAACCAGTTTACGAGATTGCCCTGCGCGTCAAACTTCGCGCCCTGGTCGTCGAAGCCATGAGTTAGTTCGTGTCCGATAACGGCGCCCATGCCGCCGTAATTCATGGCGTCGTCGCGGTTCGGATCGAAGAACGGCGGCTGCAGAATCCCCGCCGGAAAAGTGATGTCATTCATGGACGCGCGCGAATAAGCATCCACGGTAGGCGGCGTCATCACCCACTCGCCGCGGTCCATGGCCTTGCCGATTTTGGCGATGTCGTATGCGTTCGCGTATTCGTTGCCACGGCGCGCGTTTTCCACGTAAGCCGCGCGATCCACCTTGAACTCGGAATAATCGCGCCACTTGTCCGGATAGCCGACCTTCACTTCCATCGCGTCGAGTTTCTCGATGGCCTTCGCGCGCGTAGCCGGGCTCATCCAATCGAGCGTCGAAAGGTCGGCGCGCAAGGCAGCGATCACATTTTTCACCATCGCCATCGCTTTCACCTTTGCTTCCGGCGGAAAATTGCGCTGCACGTAATACTGCCCGAGCGCTTCCCCCAGCTGGCGGTCCGTCGCCTGCACGCAACGGCGCCAGCGCGGGAGGAGTTCCTTTGTTCCGGCGAGCACGCGTCCCGAGAAATCGAAATCTTCGTCGACAAACTTAGCCGGCAGCGTGCCTGCCACGTAGTTAACCAGTTGCCAGCGCAAATATGCTTTCCAATCGGCGAGAGGGATCGAGGCCAGATCCGCGTCGAATTGTTTGAAGAATTCAGGCTGGCCAACGTCCACCGCTGAAAAATCGGGCGCTCCCATTTCTTTGAAGAAATCAGGCCACGTGAAGTGCGGCGTGAGTTCTCCAAGCCGCGCGACCGCCGTCATGTGGTAGTTCTTGTCCGGATCGCGAAGATCAACTTGGCCCGTCGAGCCTTTGGCGAGTGAAGTCTCAATGGCCAAAACCGCTTTGGTTTCGCCTACGGATGCCGCCT
>Ga0210407_10002794_pt1 | contig 14664 bp, 14 predicted proteins | sample IncBWC27MmetaG_FD_150860 | JGI IMG/M metagenome (GOLD analysis project Ga0210407, IMG submission 150860) | Forest soil microbial communities from Barre Woods Harvard Forest LTER site, Petersham, Massachusetts, United States - Inc-BW-C-27-M | ecosystem: Environmental > Terrestrial > Soil >...
CGAACCGCTGACCCACCATCCACTTCTATTGGATGCTCACACACGCGCCCGCGTCAACAATCACCTTCCCTACAACGTGCCGCTGGAGGGCGTCACCACGATTTTTTCTACGGTCGTGCTTTCGGGCAATCGCAGCGCGTCGACCACTGTACGGGCGACGGTTTCGGCGGACATCATTTTGCGCCTTGGCGCTTTTGGCCAGAGCGTGTCCCAGATTGCGGTATCGGTTGCACCGGGCATTAGGGCGATCACGCGAATGCCCTTCGGCCTCAACTCTTCGCGCAATGTGTTGGTGAATCCGAGCGCGCCATGTTTCGACGCATTGTAGGCGGCTGACCCCGGGAAGACGCGCTCGGCGGCGATCGAAAGATTGTTCACGACCGTGCCTCCGCGCTTCATTACGGCGAGTGCCGCCTGCGTCATTAGGAAGAGGCCATTTAAGTTGGTGTCGATCACTTCCATCCAAATGGGGTAGGGCAACTCGCCGACGGTGCGACTGGGATGTCCGATGCCAGCATTGTTGATGAGGATATCGAGCGGCTTGTGCAATCCGCGGACGAGCGCGAAAAGGTAGTCGACCGAGTCGGGGCTGCGGACGTCGCAGGACTGCGCCAGGACTTGAACGTTTAGCTTTTCCAGTTCAGTGCGCGCCTTGGCCAAGGCACTCTCGTCGCGGCCCGTGATGATTAGGTTGCATCCTTCACGCGCCAGCGCTCGGGCGATGGCGAGACCGATGCCGCGGTTGGCACCGGTGATGAGGGCTAGGCGGCCGGAGAGCGAAGGATCGCGCAGCGTCGTTTCGCGAAGTCTGGGTTTGCGTTTCGGCATGCGGTTTTCAGCTTATGCCAAGCGCTGCGATCTTACGAGCAGGGAGTCCACAACTCGGCAATAATGGCCGTGGCGAGCCCAGAGTTGCACTGAGCGCAAGCGACTGCCGAGCTTTGCTCGGCTTGGACAGCCGGGGGCGGCTGTCCCTACGCAACCCTGGACGGGCGAGGCGCCCGTCCCCACACTAGCCTGCGAATCACACGCCGTTTGTTCTCTGGCGGATCAGCGATAGGAATTCGCTTCGCGTTTCCTCTTCGTTGCGGAAGCAGCCTAGCATGGACGACGTTACCGCCGACGAATGTTGCTTCTCGACGCCGCGCATCATCATGCACAGATGCCGGGCCTCGATGACTACGCCGACGCCCTGTGGTTCGATCGTGTTCTGGATTGCCTCCGCAATTTGCGTGGTTAGCCGCTCCTGGATCTGCAAGCGGCGCGAGAAGATTTCGATGAGACGCGGTATTTTGCTCAGGCCGATGACTTTTCCGTTCGGGATGTAAGCCACATGCACCTTGCCAAAAAATGGCAAAAGATGATGCTCGCAGAGGCTGAACATTTCGACGTCTTTCACGATCACCATCTCGTCGTAGTTGACCGTAAACAGCGCCTTGCGCAAGAGGGCTTCGGGGTCGTCCTTGTAGCCCTTGACGAGAAATTCCATGGCCTTGTGCACGCGCGCTGGTGTGCGGGAAAGGCCTTCGCGATCGGGATCTTCGCCGAGGCGGACAATCATTTCGCGCACCAGGTCTTCGTAGGTGGCGCTGGTCAGGGTGTTTGGTTCAGTGGTTGATTTCATAGGTTCCTGGTCGTTAGTCTACGGTCGATGGTCGTTCGTCGTTGGCAAACCTTATCCGCGAACGACCAGCGACCATCGACTATCGACTTTCTTCTCCCGAATATTCAAACGAATTCATCATCGTTTCTTCGATTCGTACCTTCTCTAGATGAGCTTGGCGGAACCCGCGCTTCACAATTTCGTAGATTGCGACGCATAGGTTTTCTGTGGTCGGAACCTGCATTGCGAACTCCGGCAACTGGTTCAGATTCTGGTGGTCGTAGCGTTCCAGTATCTGGTTATGCACGAAGCCGTCCAGATCGACTAGATTGCAGACCATGCCGGTCTCCTCATCTACCGGCCCGCTGACTGTGACTTCCACCATGTAATTGTGACCATGCCCGTAGGGATTATTGCACTTGCCGTAGGTCGCGTGGTTTTCTTCCTCCGACATTTCGTCGCTGTGCAACCGGTGCGATGCCGAGAACATGTAACGCCGAGTCAGATGCGCCTTCATGCTTCTCCAAAGAAATCGACAAAGAGATCGGGCGTTTCGTATACGCGCACACGATGCAGTTGCGCCGCGTTGAGTTTCGGCGCGAGGCGCTGCCAGATGGCGATGGCTAGATTCTCGGTCGTTGGGATCCTGGTGAAAAATTCGGGCACTTCCTTGTTCAGAAAGCGATGATCGAGCGCATCGAGCACTTCCCTGCTCATGACGTCCTTCAATTGCTTCAGGTCGACGACGAATCCCGATTTCGGATCGACCGCGCCCTTCACGGTGACTTCCAGGGTGTAGTTATGCCCGTGCCCATTGGGATTATTGCATTTGCCGAAAATGCGCGCGTTCTCTTCGGGGGTAAACGCCGGGTTGTGATAGTAGTGCGATGCGGAAAATTCCGCTTTGCGTGTTAGGTAGACCATAGAGGCAGCTCTTAGCAATTAGCAATTAGTATTTAACAATTAGCTCCTAGCTCTCAAACCCTCGTTCTCAATCCCTGGAACCGGTTTTTCGGCTTGCACTTTCGCGGGCGTGGTTCCAGTTGGAGCGCCGGTTCTGTAGGCACGGCCTTTCCAACTTACCTGGCCATTCTCGTGGGCCTTCTTTGAGCGCAGTAGCAGGTAGGCGAACATGGGCAGGCCGCAAGCGATTGCGATCAGGTTATTTGCAGGCGAGAAATGCGCGACGCGGATTCGCCGGTACAGCAAGAGCCAGATGCCCGCGAATGCAATTCTCGCGAAGTGATGGCTGAGTGGACCAGACACGGCTACGCCAAACGCCGACCATGCCACTAACCACAGGAATAAACTCTGAACGGCCAGCCGTTCGGGTTGAGGGAACAAGAGCGCCAGATTCTTCGTCCATCCTTCACGAAGCTGCTCCCAGTTGCGGTACATGCGCGCGCGTACGGCGTCTCCGCCATAACGGAAATAAACGGTCTTACCTTCATTGCGGAACCGCCGCGCCAGCGCTACGTCTTCCAGTATTTCCGTGGCCACCGCGGCGTGCCCGCCCACGGCGTCGTAGGCTGCGCGGCGGACCAAAATATACTGGCCATTTGCAGCTATGATCCCCGAATTTTGCTCGCGCACTTTCTGGGGCGGATACTTTGCCGCTAGCTCGGCGAAGACTACCGGCATCACGGCCCGCTCAGCGAAGGAGACTACCACCTGCTGGGGCGAGTAGGACAACAAATCCGCTCCCTCCCTTTTCGCTTCGGCCAGCGCGCGCGCCAATGATCCAGGTAGATGCACGGTGTCCGCGTCGGTGAACAAAAGCCACTGCGCGTGCGCTTCTTTGGCTCCGGCAATGACGGCATTGTTCTTTCCCGTCCAGCCATCCGGCAGAGGCCCCGCGGAAATCACCCGCACTTTGGCAAAACTCTGCGCGATCTCGCGCGTGTGATCGGTGGAGCCGTCGTCGACCACGATGATCTCGAAAGCCACGCCGGTTTGAGCGGTCAGCGATTCCAGACAGTCGCCGAGGCTGGCCTCTTCGTTCCGGGCCGGAACGATGATGGAGAGCTCGGCTGGAAGTGAACGATCTGTCATGAACGATCCATCAGTTTTTCGCAGTTTTTCGCTATTATAGCGGGGTGAGACAAACGCTTCTTGCCACGCTTCTAGTTATTGGATTGCTGTCCGCTCTGATCGGATGCTACAGCGGGGGCAATCCTACCCGCATCGGCTCGAATGCGCCGGACTTCACTGTTCAGGATTCCGACCACAAGGTGACGCTTAGCCAATTTCGCGGGCAGGTGGTGGTTCTGAATTTCTGGGGAACTTTTTGTCCGCCTTGCATCGAAGAGACTCCATCTCTGGTACAGATGCAGAAAAGGCTGAAGGACAAAGGGGTCGTGGTACTCGCGGTCAGCATTGACACCGACGACAACGCGTATCACAAATTTTTGAAGGACTATCACATCAACTTGATCACGGTTCGCGATGGGGCGCAGAAATCCAGCTCTCTCTACGGTACATTTGGCTGGCCGGAAACGTATGTGATCGACCGCAACGGTGTCATCCGCCGCAAGTTTATCGGGGCTGTGGATTGGAGTAGCCCGGAGATTACGGAGTACCTGAGCAAGCTTTGAAGAGCAGGTGTCAGGTCTCAGGTGTCAGGTGTCAGGAAACCCGAACGAGCTGACGCCTTCCGCTAATTGTTGCGCCCCCGGCAACATGGCCGGTTTTGCTTTTCCTGAGACCTAGTACCTGGCACCTGGGACCCTATAGCTTCACCTTCCGCAGCCTTAGCGAGTTCGTGATTACCGACACCGAACTTAGGCTCATTGCGGCCGCGGCGAAGATCGGGCTTAGCAGCAGTCCGAAGAGCGGATACAGCACGCCTGCGGCAATCGGCACGCCGATCGAGTTATAGATAAATGCGAAAAACAGGTTCTGCCGGATGTTGCGCATTGTGGCCTGGCTCAGCTTGCGGGCGCGCAGGATTCCTTCAAGGTCTCCTTTAAGGAGCGTGATGCCGCCAGTTTCCATGGCGATGTCGGTTCCCGTCCCCATGGCGATTCCGACGTGCGCTTGCGCCAGCGCGGGTGCGTCGTTGATGCCGTCGCCCGCCATGGCAACGATGCGGCCTTCGTTCTGGAGGTTCCTGACGATCTCGGCTTTTTGCGCCGGCAAAACCTCGGCTCTGAAGTCTTCGATTCCGAGGCTTCGTGCAATTTCCCGGGCCGTCGCTTGGTTGTCGCCGGTGAGCATGACCAGGCGGATTCCCTGGGCTTTTAGATCGTGCAGAGCCTTCGGGGTCGATGCCTTAATCGGATCGGCGATTGCAATGGTACCGGCATACTTACCATCTACCGCCACAAGAACGGTGGAGGATCCAACAGGTCGGCCGACAAAGACCCCTTCCTTGTCCCCGAAAGCACTGAGGGCTCGCATCAGCATGAGGTTGCCAACCGCCACGCTCTTCCCTTCGACGGTCCCGCTAATCCCCTGCCCTGGCACGGATTGAAAATTGGAGGGCTCGCTCAAACTTAAGTTCAGCTCATTCGCCTTCAGGACAATCGCCGCGCCTAGCGGGTGCTCGCTGGCGCGCTCCAAACTTGCTGCCAGGCGCAGGATCTCGTGCTCTGAGTAGCTGCCGCCGACAGCAACCTCAACCACCTTTGGTTTTCCCTCGGTCAGAGTCCCAGTCTTATCGAAGACGATGGTATCCACCTTTTCCAGCGTCTCCAGCGCCTCGGCATTCTTGATGAGAACGCCCGCATGCGCGCCACGTCCGGTGCCGACCATGATCGACATCGGCGTCGCGAGGCCGAGCGCGCACGGACACGCGATGATCAGCACGGCCACGGCGTTCACAATGGCATGCGCAAAACGCGGCTCCGGTCCGAAGCTCACCCACACGATGAATGTCACGACCGCAATCGCGATCACGGCCGGAACAAACCAGCCGGCTACTCTGTCCGCCAGCCGTTGGATCGGGGCGCGTGTGCGCTGCGCCTGGCTGACCATCTGGACGATCTGCGCCAGCATGGTCTCGCTGCCGACGCGCTCGGCGCGCATCACGAGAGCTCCGTTGCCGTTCACGGTCGCGCCGATCACGCGCGAGGCCGCCGTCTTCTCCACGGGCACGGACTCGCCCGTGATCATGGACTCGTCCAATGTGCTCAATCCTTCGAGCACTACGCCATCGACAGGAATTTTTTCGCCGGGCCGCACCCGAAGCCGGTCTCCCGGCTTCACGTCTTCGAGCGGGATATCGCGTTCCGAGCCGTCTTCGCTGATCAGGCGCGCCATCTTCGGGCTTAGATCGAGCAGCGCCCGAATCGCGCTCGAAGTCTGGCTGCGCGCGCGCTGTTCCAATACTTGTCCCAGCAATACGAGTGTGACGATCGCTGCTGCGGCCTCAAAGTAGACGTCGGGGCGATCACTCATGCTGCGGAACGATGCGGGAAAGATCTGCGGGAATAGGGTTGCTACTACGCTGTACACGTAAGCGACGCCCGTGCCCATGGCAATCAGTGTGAACATGTTGGTGCTGCGATTTACTACCGACGCCCATCCGCGCTGGAAAAATGGCCAGCCACCCCAGAGAACGACTGGCGTGGCGAGCAGCAGTTCGAGCCAGGGCAGCGCTGGGTTCCACCATGACGCCATGAACCGATTCGGCGACAGCATGCTTCCCATGGCAATCGCCAGCAATGGCGCGGTCAGTGCCAGACTGATCCAAAAGCGCCGCGTCATGTCGCGCAGCTCAGGATTGTCTTCTTCGACGGTCACCGCGCGCGGCTCAAGCGCCATGCCGCATATCGGACAACTCCCCGGCTCGGCTCGCACGATTTGCGGATGCATCGGGCAGGTGTACTCGCGCCTGGTCGCGGGGAGCGCCGGCGACTCGGGATCGAGCGCCATTCCACACTTGGGACAGGGTCCAGGGCCGATCTGCCGCACCTCGGGGCACATCGGACAAACGTAGGCGCGCGAGTCCTTTGCAGGTCCGCCCGCCGAGATCGCATTAGAAGTCGCAGCTGGCTTGCCCATTGTTGGCATGACCAAGACCGGTCCACTCAGAGACACAAGTCCCGATCCCATAGGCTTGGGCGCGGATGAAAGAATCTTCTCAGGATTCGCTTGAAACTTCGTGAGGCAACCGGCCGAGCAGAAGAAAAACTCCTTTGCGTTGTGTTGCGCTTGGTAGCGAGCGTTTGCTGGATCTACATCCATGCCACAAACGGGGTCTTTCTGCCCGGCGGGGGAAGATGCGGCGTTCGAGGTGTTCACAGGGTCGAGGTGGTCCATAGTTTCGTGCCAGAAATCCTAGCTCCGATCCAGGGCTGCCGCGATCTGCCGGCAACTGCCGAGCTGCGCTCGGCTTGGACGGCCGAGGGCGCCGTCCCTACACGGGCAATTCGCGCTTGGCGGAAGCTAAACCGTATTAGATACTTATATTAGATAGTCAAAGAGTAATCTTCGAATCTTAATTCCCTGGGAGAAATGAAATGACGTACCTCGAAGTCGCCTACCACTACCAGAGTCCGCCCGGAGAGGCTGAGCTGCGGGCCATTGACAGTGTCCGAGAGGTCTATGGAATCCAGGGCATTCAGTTCAACGAGAAAGAGCGGACGGTGCGCGTGCTGTTCGACGCTTCGCGATTGAAGAGCGATTCGGTCGCCAAATTACTGCGCCAGGCTGGCATCGACGTGCAGGATCAGCTGGTTGTAGCCTGAGCGCTCCTTGCGAGAATCACTGGCGAGAGGTAATCAAACGGCACTCCGCCCATTTCCCGGCTGAATCCTCATTTTGGGAGGACTTTATGGGGGAAGGGCCGGGAAACTGAGCGGAGTGTACTTCGGCGACAAACGGAGTTGCAAAGGGGCATCCGGAAAGACCTCTGGCCGAAGTATTTTCCCAAATGCCCCGTTGCGCGCCACTTCGTCTGCCCTAAGGAGAAGCATGTCGCGTGCCATCCGCTAACGCATTGGCAGCACGTGTGGATAGAACGCTGGGTCGGGTAGGTTTTGCGCTCGGCCGGAAACTTTTACCCTAATTTACAAGTCTTGTAGTTTCTTTTATTTCGGAAAGGCCGCCGATTTCCACAGCCAGCGCGGGATTTGGCGCGAATCGGGAGCGTAATCGAGCGGATCCGTTGCGCGAAACGATTCTGTTTCCGTTATAATCCGAAGACGCAATTCTGCCGGATGCGCCCGTAGCTCAATTGGATAGAGTGCATGGCTACGAACCATGAGGTTGGGAGTTCGATTCTCTCCGGGCGCACCATTTTACCTACCTGTTCTGGGTTGAGAACCGAGTTCATTCGCGAAGCCGTTAAGGAGACTCTATGAAAAGCATTCTCTGGGCTCTGTGTCTACTGGCGCTCGTCCGTCTGGGAACCGATCTCAGTGCTCAAGTCAATCCCTACAAAGAGGGTACTCCTGGACTCTCTGGGTATCGATCTGAAGTCTTGGCTGAGGTGATGATTCAGGAGGACAAATTCGTGCGCTTGGCGGAGGCCGTACCCGCCGATAAATACATTTGGCGTCCGGCGCCCGATGTGCGTTCCTTCGCTGAAGTATTCCTGCACGTATCGGCTGCCAACTACAACATCTATAAGCTCGTTGGCACACCTCCGCCGGCCGGCGTCGATGTAAAAGGGCTGGAGAAGTCGACCACCGACAAGACTAAGGTTATTGCCACGCTTAAGGACTCGTTCGCGCATGCCCGCAAAGCGATCACGGCCATGCCCGACGCCGACCTCGACAAGAGCCTGGACTGGTTCGGCGGAAAGAACACCGAACGTGGCGTGCTCCTGTTTGTCGTCCGCCATGCCGCCGAGCATCTGGGACAATCGATCGCCTACGCCCGCTTCATTGGAGTTGTTCCGCCCTGGACCGAAGACGCCCAGAAGCAGCAGAAACCAAAACCGGAGACTGCGCCCAAGGCCAAGCAGCAATAACCGCGGAACTTGGTCCTGCGAATGCCGGGCTGCCAGGGACCTACTGGGAAGCCGGCTTCTTCATCAGATTGGAGTGAGTGGCCACGCATACCCATTGGCCTGCGGAGGATATCCACGTATCCGTGAAGCGGCCGTAACGATCGAATGATTTTCCCCTGTTGGTCCCCTTAAAGTGATAAATGCCAGTCACCACCGCTACACCCGGATAGAAGTAGACGTCGACTCCCTCATTCGCAAGAACGTCGGTCTGTACGGCAGGATCTTTGTTGTCGGCGATGAATGTAGCTTTGTTCATCAGCGTGCCATCCCATTTGGTGAAGATATACCTGTCCCCCATCAGTAGATTCAGGGCCTCTCGATCGCGATGAATCTGCGCCTGGTTCCAGGCGTTTTCGAACGCGATTAACTTGCTCTTCTCCGCCTTCTCGTCCTGGGGCAGGACTTGCGCGCTGGCCATTAAGCTGGATACCAGTACGAGCGCTTCCGCAAATCTCCGCCTCATCATCCGTTGTCTCTGCCGGCATTGTCTCAGCCAGTCCGCCAGTGCAGGATTTCAGCCCTTCGGGCCAATGTCCAGGCACGAATGGTCAGACCGCGGTCAGTACTGTGTTCTTGATTTGCTTGAACGCTTCCGAGGTGGGGTCAATCAGATCAAAATGGCCTGCTTGCGGAATCTCAAGCAACTGGACCGACTCGCCCGCCTTCTTTTTTTGCATGACATAGTCTCGGCTGAACTCCGACGGCACCGTGTCATCTTCGCTGCCGTGGATCAGCCATTGGCGGGCTTGCGGAATGCTGAACTCCATGGGGTCCGCTTCCCGGTAATGCTCTGGCACCGCTTCGGGTTTGCCGCCCAGAAACTCCGCAACGGCGTCGTGGCTTAGATGCAAGGCGAAGGCTTTTTTTAGATCGACCACTCCGGCCAGCGAAATTACGCGACGGAGCGACGTCTCGTGCGCCGCTAGACAGAGTGCAAGTTGCCCGCCCGCCGAATGTCCCGTCACGACCAGCCGGTCGAGGTCCAGATGGAATCGGGAACGTTCCTGCTGAACAAAGCGGTAGGCCGAGCGGATGTCCTCAAACGTACCGGGCCATCCTCCGCCGGCATTGCCGACTCTCCGGTATTCGATGTTGAAGGTCGCGACGCCCGCGGTGCGCAGCGCTTCGCACAAATGTCCGGCGTGCGCGAGGTCGTACTTCGCACGCCAAAAGCCACCGTGGATGTTTAGCAGAACGGCGTGCGGTCCCTTCGCGCGCGGGAGACGCACTTCAAGAAACTGATTCGGGTCGACGCCATAGGGTACACGGGCATCGGGTGGCGGCTGCGGCTGAGTGAGAATGTCTTCGGCGGACATAGATCGCCTCCCCGCGCAAATCAGCCCCTAAAGGGGTATCTGATGTAGAAGAATTTCGGTATCGCTAAAGCGATACCCTGATACGAATCGTTCTGTATCAAGGGGTGCTAGCCCTGCTTCGTCTTGAGTTTGCTTTTATTTTCTTCAATGAAGACCTTAAGGTCGGGAACAGCATCGAGCAGCTTTATCCACTGTTCGTAATAGAGCGTGACCGGAAAGCGGCCAAGTCCGTATACGCTGACACCGCCCTTCTCACTCACGCGGAACTCCATGGCGCCGCTTCTCTTCTTGGTCTCGACTTGCTTTTCCAGATCCGATAGGCGAGCTTTCAATTCTTCATAAGTTGGTTCTGTCATGAATGCACCTCGAATGTTTCTTTTTTATCATTCTTTTTTATCATAGGGTGGCAGCACTCGGTGCCGTCCCTGATGGGACTCCGATCTGTTCCGCCTTGCCTTCCCGGCACTGACATGCCGGGCTTTCCTGTATCGCCGCTTCGCGGCTGGAGCGATGGCGCCTTCCACTTTCTTCAGGCGCTCGATGTTGCGACACGGACTCGTCTCGGCTGCTGGCCGGGCGGGGACGCCCGGCTCTCCACCGGGTTTATTTAGAAGAAGCGGCCCACCTTGAAGAAGAACTTGCGGTGATCGTTATCTCCGATGCTTCCTCCAAAGAACAGGGGGCCAAAGAGCGTTTGGAACAGAAGTCCGACGGTTGCATCCTGCGCGACCTTCCTCGCGCCCGGCGGTTGACCGTAAGCCTTGCCGGCCTCATACATCGTCAGCAGATATACGTTCTGCTTCAATAGCGGCGAAATTTCCCGCACTTTGTAGAGGAATGCCGGCTGCAGTAGAAAATATTGATTGGTCAACAACTCGTTGGTCCCGTAGGCTCCGAGGCGCAGCGGACCGCCCAGGCTGAAGGGCGGGAAGCCGGTGTTCTTAGTCGAGAAGGCGGTGCCTCCCGATGCGAAGAATAGCACCGACGACTTCTGGCTCGTGCGCTCCGCTAGTCCGAGACGCAGTTCTTCCGTCGGCACTACGTCGGTGGTGCCAGGGGCAGTGTCATAGAACTTAAAGGTCGACTCCAAGCGGGCACCGCTGCGCGGAATCACTGGATCGTCAAAGCGCTCGAGCCGGTAACGCAGCGACGTCGTTCCGAACCGTCCGCGGACCGCTGGCACCACTGGAGCCCCAAGATCCTGGCTGACTTTCTGATATCCGGCCTCATATCCCACGCGTAGTTCCGCGCCTCGTCCAAAGGTATAACCCAGGTCCAGGCCGCTGCCCATCACACGGTTGCGGTATTCAGCAAGAAGCTTGTTGCGCTGGTAAACGAAAAACGGACTGCTGTCGGCGATCCCATGCACTGCTCCGAACCAGCCAGTGTGGGAGGTGAAGGGATGAAAGTATTCTGTTTTCAGTCCGTACTCGGAGCCCGCAATGATATCGTTGCGCCACTCCGACCCGAATCCACCGACGTCGAGGAACGTGATGCGCGCTCCAACCTCGAATAACACATTCTTGTAGTCCGACCCATCAATGACCAGAGCAGGATGCACCGTTGGTGGTGCGTAGTCTTTCTCTTCGGCTTCGACCTCCAGCCCGTGTTGCCCGTCCCGCACCACGTCGCGATACCCTGCTCTGGTGAAGCGGCCCAGACCGGTGACGCCCATCATCTTTTCGTCCAGTTGATGAGGATCGATCGGGTGTCCCGCCAAGTCGGCCAGTTGGTGCTGAAGCCCCTTAAGGACGTCCCCTTGGGCGCCGGTGACTTCCACGAACTCGGGTACCGGCACGGGTCTGCGCTTCGCTTTCCGCGCATCCACGATCTGGTGCCACTCGTCTTCGCTGACCTGGAGACGAGTAAGCAGCGCACTCTTTGTCTGGGCGGCTTTGTATCCTTCGGCCTCTATCTGGTCGTAGAGGTTGTAGTCGATCGTAGTAAACCGCTCCACGTCCGCCTTCAGCAGAATGTCGGCGTCCTCAATGCTGCGCAGCTCGTTGACCGCGATGCTCAAGTTTGCCGAGCGCTGCAATACGGCGACCGACGAGAGGGGCGCCTTCGGATCCAGGCGCGGCAGCGCTAAATGAACTGCGATCACAATGTCTGCGCCCATTTGCCGAGCGACGTCTACTGGCAAGTTATTGACCAGACCGCCGTCAACCAGCACGCGGTTGCGTTCGCGCACCGGCGTAAAAAATGCGGGCAGTGACATTGAGGATCGCATCGCTTCCGCCAGCGAACCATGGTCGAACACGTACGAGTCTCCCGCGACTAGATCGGTCGCCACACAACGGAAGGGGATCGGCAATTCGTCAAAGCTCTTCATTTCCGAATAAGGCAGGCCTACGCGGTCGAGAATCAATCCCACCTGCTGTCCGGAATTGAAGCCGCTGGGAAACTGCGTCCCTTTCTTCAATCCGAATTCGAAGGCATTCTGATATTCCCGCCGGTCTTCTTTCCGGCGGAATGACAGGTCGGCATAGGGCGTGGCACCTCGGAGCACTTCGCTCCAGTTGATATTGCGGATCAAAGTTTCGATCTGGCTGGGCGATTCTCCGCTGGCATAGATTCCTCCGACCAAGGCGCCCATGCTGGTCCCGGCAACGACGTCCACCGGGATGCGATTCTCCTCCAGCCACTTGATCACGCCGACGTGCGCCAGGCCGAGAGCTCCACCGCCTTCGAGCACAAGGCCGATCCGCGGCCGTGGGCTGCCGGACGCCGCTGCCACGGCGTTGGCTTGTGGTTGGGGGCTGCCGACAGGGGTGTCCTGCGCCCGAAGACTCGACACGACCATCAGCATCACGCAAACAGCGAAGCTACAGAGTTTCATTTCGCCTCTCTTTATCATCATCATTATCATTGCGCCTCTCATCCTTACTACTCCGCCAACGCGGCGCGAAATCTTAAGATGCCATGTTAGCCTGCGAAAGGAATGGGGCGAGGTCTTCGCTAAGAACTGCCGGTACTACTGCGACACGTTCCCTTTAGTTGCAAAAGTCTTCACAATCGTCTTTGCGAGCGAGCCCTTCCCCGCGATCTGGCGCTGCCACAGCCTGTTTGGGCTCCCTCCCTGGGGCGGGAATGGAAGCGCAAATGCTAAACTAACTTAGGCAACACCTTCCGAATTCAGAACCGAGTGGAGAACACAAGATGGCGAAATTAGTGAAGAATGCACTTCTTGAGAGCGTGCCTATGCTGGTGCTGCTGGGGCTGCTCGCTGGCGCTGTGGGAGGCCTGGGTATCGGCCTGATCCAGTTGAGGGCCGCATCATCCGCAGCCAGCACCGCCAAGTAGATTCTGATTGCCGCGAGGAATCAACCTGCCTGAATCAACCAAGGACTGGAGCGGGAGACGGGGATCGAACCCGTGACATCCAGCTTGGGAAGCTATAGTCAACCCTTCGGCCAACGATAAATCATGCACATAGAGCGGGCCCCCAGGGGTCAAGTGCGGCACTGTTGGCGCGTATTGAACACAATTCTGAACACAACAACGATAACAACGGTCCACCTTGGACGACAATCAAGAGCCGTTGGTTTTTGCGCGGTAGTCTGGTCGCCGAGAGAGTGTCTCGGGGCGGATCAATGATCCGTTCCCCTGGATTCCCCAAACGTACCTAAAAGCACCAGAGTCGCCCTGTTTGTCACGTTTGCACACTCCGTGCCACCGTCTGAACCACTTCGAAAAAGTCTGTAAGATCGCCCAGACGGAATTCGGGTTGCAGTCTCGCATCATTTTCCGATATGACCAGACTTCGGGAACTCCGGACTGGAGGAATCACAAAGAAATCTTTTATGGCATCATTTCTATCATTGAGGCGCGCTACGAGCGCAATTTGTCGACGTTCACCAGGCACAGGCTTCACTAACCATCGAGGCTCCCCCTTGTATTCAAACAGAAGCCCTACAATCACGCTCACGAGCCTACCGGTTCGAAGACGGAGCCGGGTATGGCGTGTTGGGCTCATATTGATTGTCACTCGGCCCCGCGAGAGCGCCGTTATCTGGCTCAGCAGATTGCTTCGGATAGACTGCACCCGACGTTTCTGTTCTTGTCCCTGTTCATTGCAAGTGCCGTTGTATCCCGAGAGTCGATACGCATTAACGAGTGATCCGAAACGCGCCCTGTAGGTCTGAGGACAGGGAACGTTAGGTGTTGCCCTGATCAGGGCTTCTGAGATCCTTCCTTCCTTGGCAATAATCATTTTCAGGCTCTCAAGGAGTTCCGTGTCAGACCTGTTTCGAGGCCAGAGGCCGATGAGCGCCTGAGCTCGTGCAAAAGTTCCCGTATCGATTAAGGGCTCAAAGGCTCTTGGGACAATTGTCCATTCCGATCTCGGAAGAATCACAGTCGGTGAATAGAGCTTTTGGCTCGACCGGCCATAAACATTACAGCCCGTATACCTAGGGTGTGTCAGGATGGTTTGGACGGCGCGCGCGTTCCAGGGTGCGTCGCCAAGATACGCAATGCGCTTCCGGTTCAGTTTCCTAGCAATGGCAGTGAAGTTCATTTCTTGCCTCACGAACATCTGATAGATGTCCCTGACGCAACGCACTTGATCGGGAAGACCTCGGACCTGAATAACGCGGTCGGCTACGATGCTCTTTCGTTCTCCGGCACGCAGGATTTGTTTCGGGGTTCCGCCCTCAGAGACCAATAACCGTCTCAAGCCATATCCCGCCGGACCACCCTGTCGATATCCCAGTTGAGCCAATCTTTTCTGGCCAGCGAACACCTTACATCCCAGTTCTCGACTGTATTCAGCCGCCATCACTCTCTTC
>Ga0210407_10002800_pt1 | contig 14645 bp, 13 predicted proteins | sample IncBWC27MmetaG_FD_150860 | JGI IMG/M metagenome (GOLD analysis project Ga0210407, IMG submission 150860) | Forest soil microbial communities from Barre Woods Harvard Forest LTER site, Petersham, Massachusetts, United States - Inc-BW-C-27-M | ecosystem: Environmental > Terrestrial > Soil >...
AGAAGCCTATTCAACTATTGTCCGGACCGCGATGATTTATTCATCGCGTCAAACGCTGCCAGCGCCTCTTCTGGCCGGGCGCGGACCACGAAATCTTCCGTAAGATTCACCCAGCGCACCTTCCCCGACGGGTCGATAAGGAATTCCGCTGGTCGCGAGATGTCTGCACCGTCGCGCCGGCCGTGAAGGTGCACCAGATCCCACCTGCGAATCACGTCCTCCTGTGCATCCGAAAGAATCGGAAACGTGTAGCCCTGCGACCGACGCAGGTTTTCGGAATCCTCGGGAGAATCCACACTGATGGCCATCACTCGAATTTTCCTTGCATCGAATTCCGGCAGCGCCTGCTCGAAACTCCGTAACTCGGAGTTGCAGAACGGTCACCAATATCCACGGTAGAAAATCAAAATCACGCCGGCTGCCTTGGCCGCGCTCGTCGCGGCGCGGGTTGTACTCTCTGGAGTGAACGGAGAATTCAACGCACCCGTTAAACTCACTGGGTGGTTCTGCGAATCCGGCAGCGTGAAATCTGGCGCCGTCTGGCCCACCTGCGGCGCGCCGTGCGAAGCGGGCAGCACATGCCGCGCGCCGATAAAAATGCCGTAGAGGAAAAATCCGCTGAATGCCAACGCTAGCACCGCGAGGACACTGCCGAAAAGTTTGCCGCGAAACAGGTCCGAATGCCGGAATGCGCGCACAAGCCCCAAGGCGAGCAGCACCAACCCGAGCGCGATCATCGGCAGGTTCGCCCACGGAAAATCGCGAAGCGCCGGGAAGCGAACGAAAAACAGCGGATAGCTAATCACTCCCAGGAAAACCAGCGACGCGCCGGTCCACACTGCCCAGTTCCAGTTTCGTTTCATCGCTAACGCCTCTCCCCGCTCCACTCCAAGTACGACTTCCAATCTGCCTGCCCCGGGAGCGGGGATTTGAAACTTGTGCCTTTGAGTCTAGCCGAAAATCTATTACTGGGCGCCAATCACAACTATGGTGATCACGCAGTCATCTCTTGGCGCAACACTCGCAGTGTCTTGGCAACGCTTTATTGGAACAGCAGTTGGAGCGGCGCTTGGCGCGTTGGTGATTCTGAATCAGTTCTTCAATGTACTCGTCCAGACACTCGAAATGAAGTGGAACTGCCGTTTGTGTCAATCACGGGCCAAATAGTGGCTGCGACGAGACATCGCCGCGGGAAAGCGTGTTTGGCGAGTGGTGTTGCAGATTTGTGTCCTTCCTCTAGATTTCAACCATGCCGCCATCAACGACGATTTCGGTGCCAGTTATAAAACTCGAATCATCACTTGCAAGAAACAGAACCGTCTTCGTAAGCTCGATAGGCTCGCCCATTCGCTTCATTGGAATAACCGAGTTCAGACGATCTTTTGCCAACCAGCAACTCAAGAAATTCTTCGGCATGCCGCCGGCCCATATCTGCGTCGTCCTCGCCTTCAATTCGGGCGGTAGCCAAAGTAGCTCCAACCATCGATGACCTGCTCTTGGGGAACCGCGGCGGATTCCCAACCGCAGTCGGCCGCCAGAGATTAGATCCGCAGCCCCAGCGTCCTCCGGCTGGGCTCATTTAGTGGCTCTTCTGACCAAATGTGGCGCAATTCCCTGAGAAGCCGACCCGTGGTTCTATCCAGGCCAAGGAGAACTCAATATGGTTCCTCCCTATTTTCACAACCCGTGATAATCGAAATAGTGGGTCGGTTAGAAATCTCGTGAGCAGGAGGCCTTTGGAAGGCGTCAACTCTCATTCCATTCGCGTTTCCCGAACTGCTTCGGCGATCAACGCTGAGCAGTTCTTCCTTACGCCTCGGGTGAAGTCTCCTTTTGCGATAGTTCTCTTTCTCGCAGCCAGGTGAAGATCACGGGAGTCACGATCAGCACGTGCAACAGAGAACTGACCATGCCTCCGAGTACGGGGGTGGCAAGCGGCTTCATCACTTCGGCCCCGGTGCGTGTAGACCACATGATGGGTAACAGGCCCGCGACAACCGTGGATACTGTCATGATTTTGGGACGCAAACGCAGCAGCGCGCCTTCCACCACCGCTTCACGCAAACCCTGTACAGTAAGTACCCCCATCGCGACTCGCTTTCGTTCCACGGCCTCCTCCAAGTAGATCACCATCACCACGCCGGTCTGCACGGCGGTGCCGAAGAGGGCGATGAAACCCACCCAAACGGCAACGGAGAAGTTGTATCCCAGCAGCTTCAGGAGGAATACTCCGCCGCTCAACGCAAAGGGTACGGCGAGGATTACATGCGAGGCTTCTCTGAAGGAGTTGTAGGTTTTGTAGAGCAACAGGAAGATGATCAGGAACACGACAGGGATGACGAGTTCCAGCCGTTTCTTTGCACTGATCTGGTTTTCATATTGCCCGCTCCATTCGATGTAATAGCCGGGCGGCATTTTCACTTCGCGGGCCACAGCGCGCTGCGCCTCGTCCACGAACCTGCCAACGTCGCGCCCCCGCACGTTCATCAATACGCTCCCGCGAAGAAGTCCGTTCTCGCTACTGATCATGGACGGTCCCATCACAACGCCAAGGTCGGCCACTTGTCCCAGCGGAATTTGGGCGCCATTGCTGGCGGTGACCAGCACGTTATTCCGAAGCTCGTCGGGGTCATGGCGAAAATCAGGGGAATACCGCACCCGCACGGGGAGTCGTTGGCGACCATCAATCGCGGTTGTGAGGTTCTTGCCGCCAATCGCAGTCTCGATCACGTCCTGTACGTCGCCTACGTTGATTCCGTAGCGAGCGGCGGCTTCGCGATTTACTTTGATTTCCAAATACGGCGCACCGGTGATGCGCTCGGAATACAGATCCGCGACGCCAGGAACCGGACGCAGAGCACGCTCGATTTCAGTTTCCTTCTGCTCGATGGTCGCGAGATCGTTGCCGAAGACCTTCACTCCGACCTGCGTGCGGATCCCGGTCGAAAGCATGTCGATGCGGTTGCGGATCGGCTGGGTCCAGATGTTGGTCACGCCGGGCAGACGCAAATTCTCATCCAGCCTTTGCAGGATTGTTTCTTTGGTTGTCCCAGCGGGCCATTCGTTCTTGGGTTTGAAGTTGATGACCGTTTCAGTCATGTTCACTGGTGCCGGGTCAATGGCGCTTTCAGCGCGACCGATTTTACCAACAACGCTCTCGACGAGCGGGTCTTGGGCGATGAGCTTGTCCTGCCAGCCAAGAATCTCGGTTGCCTTGGTCAGGGAAATGCTGGGGTCGGTAATGGGCATGAATAGGGCAGTCTCTTCATCGAGCGGCGGCATGAACTCGGAGCCGATCGTAGTTGCAAGCCAGAGTGCCGAGCCAAAGATTACGATTGCCGCACTCAGCGTCATGATCCTGTGCTTTAAGGCCCAGCCGAGTGCCGGTTTGTAAATCATTCGCAGACCGTGCATCACGGGATTTGCGTCCTCGCAGTGCAGTTTTCCGCGGATCAGGAAGGTGCAAAGCACGGGCACCAGAGTGACCGCGATCAGGGTGGAGCACACCATGGCGAAGGTTTTGGTGAAGGCCAGCGGATGAAACATCTTGCCTTCCATGCCGGTCAGTGCAAATACTGGGACGAAAGCCAGAATGATAATGGTCATCGCAAAGAAAATCGGTCGACCTACAAGCTTGGCTGCTTCCAGAGTGATCTGGCCAATCGCCGACTTGTACTCGCCATGTTCTTCGTAGTACTGCTCTGCGTGCCGCAGCACGTTTTCGGTCATCACAATCCCGGCATCGACCAGCACCCCAATCGCGATTGCGATCCCGCCGAGTGACATGATGTTGGAGGAGATGTCGGCATAGTGCATGAACAGGAACGATCCCGCGACCGCCAGCGGCAATGGCAGCGTGACGATCAGGATGCTGCGGAAGTGCCACAGGAAGATTACGTGCGCGAGCGTGACCAGAAGAATCTCTTCGAGGAGTGCCGACTTCAACGTATTCACCGCGTGAAGAATCAACGTGCTGCGGTCGTAAAAAGGAACGATGTGGACGCCTTTGGGTAACCCCGGTTCCAAAGCGGCTAGCTTCGCTTTGACACCGCTGATAACTTCTTGGGCGTTGGCTCCATTGCGGATGACGACGACCCCGCCCACGACATCCTTGCCGTCCTTGTCGAGAACACCGCGGCGGAATTCCGGCCCCAGATGGACGTTCGCGACATTGCGGATGTAGACGGGTGTGCCTGCCGTCGCCGTCAAGACGATGTTCTCAAGGTCTGCCGTCGATCGGATCAAGCCGATCCCCCTGACAGCCATCTCTTGGTCGCTTGCTTCGATGACCTTCGCGCCAACGTTGGTGTTGCTGCGCTGAACACCTTCGATCACGGTGCGCAAGGGGATGTTGTAAGCGCGCAGTTTGATGGGATCAACGTCGATCTGGTATTGGCGTACCCAACCGCCGATGCTGGCCACTTCTGCCACGCCAGACACCGAATTCAGTTGGTACTTGATGAACCAGTCCTGCAGAGAGTGTAGGGTCCCGCCGTCGTAGGGTCCCTCGACCGTGTACCAAAAGACTTGGCCCACGCCGGTTGCATCCGGACCAAGAACCGGTACGACTCCTTCGGGCAGGAAACCCGATGCCAGGTTGAGCCGTTCCAAGACCCGGGTGCGTGCAAAATAGGGATCAATCTTGTCCTGGAAAATGATGTTGATCATCGAGAATCCCAATGCAGAGGAGGAGCGCACGTCTCTCACTCCCGCCAAACCTTGCAAGTTCACAGTCAACGGATACGTGATCTGGTCTTCGACTTCCTGCGGGCTACGGCCTGCCCAGTCGGTGTAAACGATCACCTGGTTTTCACTGAGATCAGGAATGGCGTCGATCGGCGTCCTTAGCATTGCCCAGTAACCCCAGACAGCCAGCAGCGCGTAAGCCAGCAAAATGAGGCCGCGGTTCTTGAGCGAAAATTCAATGAGCCGGTTAATCATGGTTTCTCCCCTTCACTGCGCATTCAGCCGGGCGTGATAGCTACCCAGGAGTTGCCCGCTGCGGCTGGCATTCACTTCGACATTCCATGAGCCCGCTGTCGGGACCTTGATCGTGCCGACGTAATCAGAACCCTTCCACGTGAGATCGCTCGTCGCACGCATCTCGCCCATGCCCATCGCTGGCATCGCCGGCATGATGAGCGTGACCTTTACCTGCACATCCGTAACGGGCTTTCCTGAAGCATCGAGCACGGTTACGTGCAGCGTCGCATCGGAGTTGCCGCGAGGTGTTTGCGGATCAGAACGGAAGCCGAACTTAATCTGAGGAATGGCGGGTGCTTGTACCTGACCTTGGTCGGCCTGACCATGATCGAATTCCTTCGATCCGCCAAACATCCCGGTCATACCACCTGTGATTCGAGTCTGCGAATCGATCAGGAAATTGCCTTGGCTGACGATGCGTTCGCCTTCTTTCAGGCCCGTGAGCACCGGGTAATAATCCGTGCCTGCTGGACCGAGTTGCACTTGCCGTCCTTCGAATTCACCATTGCCTTTGGCCACGTAGACGAACTTGCGCATACCTGTATCGAGAACGGCAGAGCGCGGTATGGCTAGAACGTCGTGTCCTGCGGGAGCGGCAAATTTAACTTGCACGAACATGCCGGGGCGTAATCGCATGCTGGGGTTCGGAACCTCGATGCGAGCTGAGGCAGTGCGGGTCTGAGGGTTAATGGAAGTGTCAAGGAATCCGACTCGCCCGTGTAGCCTGGCGCCCGGCAGTGAGTCGGAGGTGATCTCAACGGACTGGCCGGTGCGGACGGAAGGCAAGTCGGGCTGGTACACGTCTGCCTTCACCCAAATCGTGCTCAGGTCGGTGATAGTGAAGAGGACTTCTCCGGCGTTTACGTATTGCCCTTGCGTAACTTTGCGCTCCGTCACGATGCCGCTGACGTTCGAGTAAATGGGCAGCTCGATCTGAGGCTTCGCCGATGATGCGATCTCATCAAGCTGCTGTGTCGTGAGTCCCCAGAGTTCCAGCCGGCGACGGCTGGCGTTTACGAGGTCTTCGGCGCCCGACACTGCTAAGGGCTCGGCACCCGTGCCAAGACGCTTTCGGTTCTCAAGCGCAAGTCTGTACTCCTCGGCAGTGGAAAAGACTTCTGGGCTGTAAAGGGACGCAGTGGTCTGACCACGGCGCACTTGCTGGCCCGTGAAATCGAGGTAGAGCTTGTCGATGCGGCCACCGATGCGCGCACTGATCGAAGCCAGCTGCGTTTCCGGCTCGTCCACCTTAGCGACGGCCATCAGTGCGCGTTGAAGGTTCCGTCGCCTGACTTCAACCGTTTCAACACCAACGTCAGTCTGCTCTTTCTGGTTTAGCTGAATGCTGGAGACAGAAACGTCCGCTTGCACTTGTTCTGTGCGCGGAGAGGTTGCTTGTTCCGGGGCTGCCTCGTACTTGAGACTCGGGGCCTCTTGAGTCTGGGCAGCGCCTCGGTCGGGATACCGAAGGCGCCCTGCCGCGTATGCCACCAAGGCCAACAGCAGGCCGAGAGCGAATCCCGTAACAAGGAGTTTCTTTTCATGCTGCGTCATTAGCGCACCTCCGGAGTGACCTGAAGCAGAGAAGCTTGAGGGATGGTTGCATTCGATTCCTGCCCGTCCCGCGTCAAGGGACTTCCCACTGCACGTTCGAGGTCCCCAATCCGCGATTCCAGTTCGGACGCGGCGCGGTAGTAATCGAGTTCAACTTCGAGAGTCGTATTCTGACTGTCGAGCAGGTTCAGGAAGTCGGTGCGGTCGGCCTGATAAGCAGCGACGGTGGACTTCAGTGTCGCCTCTGCCTGTGGACGAAGCGTCTGGCCATAAAGATCGACCAGGCGCTTAGCCGATTGCGCGCGAATCAGAGCTTCCTGGATTTCCTCGAACACGAGCGCACGCTGGTTGTCGAACTCGGCTCTCTCAGCCGAGACATCCGCTTGCGCCTCGGCGATCTCGGCGTCGTGGCGCCCGCGGTTCAGCCAGGGCAGTGTGACGGAGAGCTCGGCCATGTAGGTGTTGCGATAGCGGGCGCCGTCCGGCATGAGCATGTAGCCTCCGCTGAGGTTGTAGTCCGGTGTGTATGACTTCTGAGCAAGCTTGGTGCGAGTCTCGCCCTGCCGCACGTCGGAAGATGCCATTGCCAGCTCGGGCCGATTCTCCAAGGCGCTTTTTTCCAAGTCCAAAAGCGCGGGGAGCTTCTGCGGTGGCGAATAGTCACCCTGGATTTCGAGTGGAGATCCGGGGTCCCGTCCTAATAGCGTATTCAGTCGGGCTCGCGCGAGACCGCCGTCCTGTTCGAGCATCACGAGGTGCTCGACCAGTTTGGTGAGTGCGATCTGCGCTTTCAGCACGTCTTGCTGCGGAACGCGTCCCACAACATACTTGATGCGCGCCGACTCCGAGGACTGGCGAGCCAGCGCCGCCTGCTCGTCATGCAGCAGGAGTTCGTCCTGATTGCGGAGGAGGTCGTAGAACGTCTTTCGGACTTGAGCTGTCACATCGTGCTTCTTCGCGTCCAGTTCCGCTTTGACCTGCTCCACTCCCTCCGAAGCAAGTTGTGTGCGAAGTGCTCGCTTGCCCGGACCGGGCAGTGACTGATTGAACATGAACATGTGCTGCGTCTGGTTCAGGTCCCAAGGCTTGGCGAGTGGTGTGCCCCAGCCGCGATACATGAACTCGGGATCGCTCAGAGACCCGGCACTGCGCACCCGTGTCTCGGCGATGGCGACACGACGCATAGCCACCCGGATTTCGGGATTGTTGGCTAAAGCCGCTGCTTCGAGTTCGGCAAGGCTCAGCGGCGGCGTGGACGGCCGAGAGTGCCGATGATCCTGTGCCAAAAGGCCAGTAACACCAGAAAAGGGATCGACATCGGCGGCTGGCTCACTGGCAAAGCCGAGCGCACCGCTGAAGGCGATCAGCAGACAAACTCCTACACGTAGAGCTTTCATTGCTCCTCCGTAAAAAAATCACAGGTAGAGGGATGGAAGGCGTGACCGCGCACGGCGCACCAAGGGTGCAACAAGGCAGAGCACAGCCTCATCTGGGCAATGAAGGGTGTCTAGATTCTCAGAACGGAACTACAGTCAGGAGATGGTTCTGGGGGTGGGGCATGAAGAAACAAAAGATGGCAGCGCACTGTCACCGCAGGCAACGCCCCTAACGAGGCAACCGGCGATATCACTGCGATCGTGAGGGGACGAACCGGTCCGGCGGCCTGGGCCTGGGGAAGAACAGTGTTCGTTGGTCCCTGAGCCTTGCAGCAGGAATGACTGGCCGGCATCATGGAACTTCCACACTGCTCCGCCATGTGGTGGCAGCATTCCCGTTCAGCGGGAGTCATTGTCACACCTGGAAGCACACAAGCCATGGCTGGCGTGATCGCCCACAACAAGGCGATCGTCAGCAGCGCGATTGCTCGGGTTCGTGTCACTCTCATCAGTGTACGTTTTCTGAATGCTACGAACAAGTCACTTCCAACGACAATCTTAGACCGCACTCCGGACGACCGCTGTGACGGCGATCACAGTCCCAAGAGTCGGACGGGGGCGCCTTGGGCAACATCGGCTGTTTGTTCACCGCAGCGAATCCCTCTTGACTCTGGACATAACTCCAGGGTCTATCCTCCTAGACGTGGAGGACACTGTTCAGATCGGTAAGGCCGCGAAATCGGCCGGTGTCACCGTGGACACGATTCGCTTCTATCAAAAGCTCGGACTCATCAAGAGCGCGGGTCGCAGCGTGGGCGGATATCGCCTGTTTGACGACGAGCAGATTCGCGATCTCACATTTGTGCGACATGCCCAGGAACTCGGGTTCTCTCTGACCGAAATTAAGGAATTGTTGGCGCTACGGCAAAAGATCGATCAGGGGCCGAAATCGTTTGGGTTCGCCGCCGATAATGGCGACCATCAGGGGAAGGCCGAGTGTGCCGGCGCGAACGAATGATTCTGGAGTGCCACCGACGCCGACCCAAATCGGCAGTGGATTCTGGAGCGGACGCGGATAAGCCGCCTGTCCGGTGAGAGGAGCGCGGTGTCTTCCACTCTAATGAACATGAATGTTCTCGCGGATCTTAAGAAGAAGCTCCAGCTTCTCTGAGAAAAGTGAGTCATACTCGTCCAGATCGAAACCGAAAAGTGGAAAAGCTTCGATTGACGAACCTCGTCCCGCGACGATTTCAGCGCGCCCATGGGAGATCAGGTCCAGAGTGGCGAATTCCTGAAAGATTCGAACGGGGTCGGTGGCGCTGAGAACGGTTACGGCACTTGTTAGGCGAATGTTCTTGGTCCGGGTAGCGACCGCACCCAAAATAACAGGCGGAGCCGAATCCACGACCTCACTGCGGTGGTGTTCCCCGATGCCAAAAACATCGAGGCCAACCTTGTCGGCCAAGGTAATCTCATCCAGCAGATTGTCCATGCGCTGGACAGCGCTCACGTTCAAAACCCGTAGCTGGGTCAGAGATGACTGCTCCGAAACTGTCGACACCGATCTGCATCTTTGTAACTCCTGACATTTGTGGACCGCGCACGTCCGATCCCCGCTGCGGACTCTATGGAAGTACTCCTCACTGAGCTCGTAACGTCTTCAGTGCTGCCCCCCAGGAAATCACCTCGTCGGCCACTAAGTGCACAGCCTTGTCGTGCTGTTCGTGCGGCTTAAAGGTCGTGAAGTTCTCGAAGTCTGTCCACATCGAGAGCGCCACCTGAGCCCGCACGTCCGCAATCTTGATTTCGCCCATCACCAGTCTCAAGTTCTCCACCGCTCGGACACCACCTGCACCCCCATATCCAACAAATCCCGCCGCTTTGTTATTCCACTCGTGATAAAGGAAATCGATCGCGTTCTTTAACGCTGCCGAAGTCGCATGGTTGTATTCGGGGGTGACGAAAATGTAGGCGTCGAGTGAAGCAATTTTCTCGCTCCAGCTCTTTGTGTGGGCCTTGCCGTACTGATGCATGATGGGGGGTACAGGTTCATCGAGGAGTGGCAGTTTGTAGTCCTCGATATCGACAATTTCAAACTCCGCGTCGTTGCGGTTTTTCAGAAGGTCGTGCACCCACTCTGCGACGGCCGCGGCTTTGCGTCCCGGTCTCGTACTGCCGACGATGATTCCAACCTTTATCATTTGCTCTTTCTCCCTTCAGTGCGGTCCCTCACGTGACCGATGGTTGCTCACTCAGTGATCATGATCATTTTCCTGCCTTGTACTCTGGTGCGATTGGCCGTCACTTCCTGGCGGCTGAGTTGTTCAGCCGCCAGCAGCCCGAGCTTCTTAATGGATCCATAGAGTTCTTCCTTTTCCTTCTGGGACAGTGCAGACATGAGCGCCTCAAGGTCCCTTGCATGCCGATCGAAGCACGATACCGCCAGGCGCCTTCCTTGCGCAGTCAGGTGAACGACACGCGCTCTTCGATCAGTTGGGCTCGACTTGCGAACAACCAACCCTAGTTTCTCGAGGCGATCAACTGCCGCAGTCATCGAGCCGCTGGCCAGGCGTACTTTATCCTGAATCTCAGAGATGGTGAGCGGGCCCTTGTGTAAGAGGGCTTCGAGCGCGACGAAATCCGTGAGGCATAGCCCCGTGTTGGCAATACTCCGCTCAGCCAGCAGGCTTAGAGCCCGATAACTCTTTGCAATCACCAGCCAGAGCCGAGGTGCTGTGATGACACCGCTCTTCTTCATTATGTGTGTCCGATCAGGCGGCAAGCGGCCGCACCTGGCTCCTGATGCTGTTCTTCGCTGGGGAGGACAGCAGGCGATCGAGGGAAGCTGCGCCTGCGCCGCGAATCATCAAAAAGACCGTCATCGCTAGTGCCAAGAGGTGGAACTCGAAACCCTCTCCCTTTTGCGTCCCCGCCCAGTTCATAAAGAAGCCGAACTGATGATGGACCATTGCGACCGCTACGAACATGTTGCAAAACATTCCAAAGGCGGCAACCCGGGTGAACAGGCCGAAGATGAGGCCTAGTCCCCCGAAGAATTCGGCGGCAATGGCCAGAAATGCGAATACGACCGGGATGTGCATCATTCCGGTGAAGAAGCCCATCGTGCCGGTGAAACCGTATCCACCAAACCACCCGAGCATCTTCTGGGCGCCGTGGGCAAAGAAGACAACCCCCAGCACCAATCGAAGAACAGTTATGGCACAGTCGTCGTCCGTCGCTGTGAGTTTGCGAATCATAAAGTCCTTTCCTGCAAGCTAAATTGCTGAAGTCGGGCAAACACGAGATTGGATGAAGTATCCTTATATAAGGATTCTTTTGTCGAGCTAAACAGGGAAGTGCGACAGGAGCGCGATTATGTCAGGCGACGCATGGATTTTAGTGTCTGATATGATGTATATACATCAATGATGACGGAAAACATCCCCAAGCCGTGCGCATGCGCCATCGTTCGTAGAACGGCGCGCCTATTGGCTAGAACGTATGACAGTGCCCTCGCTGGATCAGGAATCAATGTCACGCAATTCGCAGTTATGCGTGCTGTCGAGAGGCATGAAAATGAACCGCTTTCTCGGGTTGCTGAGGACCTTGCGATGGAACGAACGTCTCTGTATCGGGCCTTGGCGCTGCTGGAAAGAAATAACTGGATAAAGCTGAAGTCAGGTCGGGATAACCGCTCCCGTTGCGCATCTATCTCCAGCCTCGGGCGGAGGGCCCTCGACAGAGCTCAGCCCGATTGGGCGCACACTCAGTCGGCAATTGTTGAGAAGTTTGGGCGTGATCGGTGGGCGCACTTCGTCACGGAAATGCACCAGCTTTCCCAATGCGCCGCAAACCTCGAACGGGGTACGGCGAAGAGAGAAGCGAAGTGAACTCCGCGGAATCGCAGCTCGAGATGGGCCACAAAATAGAACGCAGTGACGCCGCGGGCGTGCAGCACCCAGCCAGGGCTGAATCGAAAGAAGGTCCGTGTACAAGAGCCATGTCGCAGGCAGAATCCCTCTTAGCTGCGGAGAAGCGAACGCTAGAGATGATCGCCGATGGCGCAAGCCTAAAGGAAATACTGGACGATCTGTGCCATTCCATCGACGTTGTTGCCTCGCCGGTGATATCAACAGTTTTGTTGATGGACGCGGACGGGGAACGCCTCTGGCATGCCGCCGGCACCCTTGTCCCCCGCGAGTGGCTCCCCGTAGTCAGCCCACTGCGCATCTCTCCACACGCCGGTTGCTGCGGCGCCGCCGCGTACTTGAAAGAGCGAGTCATCGTCGCTGACGTTTCAACCGACATAAATTGGCTTGATGAGTATCGAGACCTCGCCGTCAAGAACGGGATTCGCGCAGCGTGGTCCGAGCCGATTTTGACGAAGGATGGCGAAGTGCTTGGTACCTTTGCCCTGTACTCTTCCGAGTCGCGGATACCCACGGACGCCGAAATCGAACTCATTGAGGGCGCACGGCACATTGCACTGATTGCGATTGAGCGCCAGCGATCGCAGGCGGCCCTGGTGCTGGCACTAGAAAGGATCAAGGCGAACGAAGAGAGCCTGCGCCTGATCGTCGACAGTATTCCCGGCCAAATTGCCGTCATGACCGCGGGTGGTGAGGTCGAACTTGTCAACCGCCAAATTCTAGAGTTTTTCGGCAAGACGACCGAGGAATTGCAGAATTGGGCGACAAGCAACGCTTTTCATCCGGATGACATTCTTCCCACGATCGACGCCTGGAAGCGCGCGCTTGAAACTGGGCAACCGTTTGAGTTTGAGAATCGTGGCCGTCGAACCGATGGCGTCTACCGCTGGTTCCACGTGCGAGTTCGTCCGCTTCGTAACGCAGAGGGTCGGGTTGTCCGTTGGTATGTCTTGGCGACCGACATTGACGACCGCAAGCGCTCCGAGAGTGAATTAGGGAAGGCTTTCGAAGAAATCAATCGGCTGAAAGACCGCCTTCATGAGGAGAATGTAGCCCTAAGGGAGCAAATCGATCAGGTCTTCATGTTTGAAGAGATCGTGGGATCCTCTCCCGCCTTGAAAACTGTCCTTTCCAGCATTGTGAAAGTCGCTCCCACCGACTCCACCGTGCTGATTACCGGTGAGACCGGTACCGGCAAGGAGCTGATTGCGCGTGCCATCCATAAGGGTTCGCACCGCGCCGGCCACGCTTTTATCAGCGCGAATTGCGCCGCGATTCCTTCCTCGCTCATCGCCTCAGAATTGTTTGGCCACGAGAAGGGCGCCTTTACTGGTGCCCTGCAACGGCGACAAGGTCGTTTTGAGTTAGCGCACTCCGGGACGATTTTTCTGGATGAAATCGGCGAGCTTCCCGCGGAAACTCAGGTGGCGTTGCTCCGAGTTCTCCAGGAGCGCCAATTTGAACGAGTGGGCGGAAGCCGGGTCATTCCCGTTGATGTTCGAGTCATTGCAGCCACAAACCGCGATTTAGAAGCCGCCATCGCTGCCGGTGTGTTCCGGAGCGACCTCTTTTACCGGCTGAATGTTTTCCCGATTGATGTGCCGCCCCTCCGGCAACGAACAAAAGACATTCCGATGCTGATCGAATACTTCGTGAAGCGCCATGCGGAGAAGGCGCGAAAGAAAATCAGCAAGATTGATAAGACTACGCTGAAGCTTTGCCAGTCCTATCATTGGCCAGGCAATATTCGTGAGCTGCAAAATATCGTCGAGAGATCCGTTATTCTTTGCACTGGGGATACCTTTTGGATCGATGAGGCTTGGCTTTCAAGCCACAACGCACCTCGCCAGGCGTCGTCACATCCTCTCACCGAGAACCTCCACAACTATGAAAAGGAACTTATCCAGGCGGCTCTTGCGGAAAGCAACGGAATAGTTGCTGGACCAAATGGCGCGGCGGTCAAACTCGGAATTCCGCGGTCGACGCTGGATCTTAAGATCAAACAACTCAACATCAGGAAGCACACCATCCGGTAAGCCCCCTCGTTGAACTCCCAGAATCCTGGCGCACTCCCAACATTCCGTCACTCCAATTTCTTTTCAAGCCCTGTTTTCAGTGAGATCCAATGGGCACTCGGTTGCACCACTCGTCGTCGGTGCTCGGATGGAAAGGCATAGAGTGCACGACAGCCACGACCGCAAGTCGGTCAAATGGACTGATCGATGACTTTTAGGATCGAGACTACGCCGCGAGGGAAGTTCACCGTGTTCATCCTAAGTGGACGAATCGAAAGCCGGGCGATAGACGAACTGAGGAGGCTTTTTGAACTCCATGCGGACCGTCGCGACATCGTCCTTGATCTGAAAGACGTCGGCGTGGTCGATCGCGAAGTAATGCGCTTCTTTATGAGTTGTGAAGCGGATGGCGCGAAACTTGAACATTGCACTCCATATATTCGCGAATGGATGGAAAGAGAAAAGGACTGAGTAGTTGCGACCTGGTAGCGCCAGGTTGATCGTTGAGACGGACTAGAAACAAATGAGGTACAGACAAAATGAAAGGCACAGAAGCGCAGCGAATATAGGAGCCGGATATGGATCATGTTCAAGACAAGGCCAACACCGAGGAAATGTCGAAGCGCATTTTCCCAGTCGTTTCAACAACAAAGATTCTGGCTATCGGACAATTCACGAAGCCTCCAACGCCGGAGCAAATGAAGGAGATCTTTCCGAAGGAAGTGCCGGCTACGCTTCGATTGTATCTGGCAGGCAAGATCGACCAATGGTGGATTCGCCAGACGCAG
>Ga0210407_10002802_pt1 | contig 14641 bp, 18 predicted proteins | sample IncBWC27MmetaG_FD_150860 | JGI IMG/M metagenome (GOLD analysis project Ga0210407, IMG submission 150860) | Forest soil microbial communities from Barre Woods Harvard Forest LTER site, Petersham, Massachusetts, United States - Inc-BW-C-27-M | ecosystem: Environmental > Terrestrial > Soil >...
CGGACAGAAGGCAATTTGCATTCCCGCATCTGCGATGGGCACTTTCCAATCTCGCCGGTATTCAAGAAAGAAGCGGGTGCCTCGCTTATTTATCATCCAAAGAAGACCGAAACCCTTCTCCCTGTCGGGCTTCGCAATTAGCTTCTCGAGGTCGGAACAGCAGGCAGCAAAAATCATTTCACAGCTCCTTATTTTCTCTCGCCGGAATGAGTTTAGCGCTATTGCAGCATCCGGGCCGCTTATCGAACGGCTCGCGGGACTTCGCTGGTGCTCACCCGGCGAAGCCCATGAGACTCCCCGGCAGCATGCTAATATCCTTGGCGCCTGGAGCGATGCGATGGAATCAAAGAATCTTCCCGCAACTCTTTTAATGTCATGAAACGCCCCTTTTCCGTCGCATTCCTCGGCTGGCTGTTCATCGCTGTGGGCTCGGCCGCCCTCTGCTATCACCTGGTAAAAGACCGGCTCGATTTTTGGATGATTCCCATTGGGTTTGTCGAGATAACCGCTATCGTGGCCGGGATCTTTCTGCTTCAGGGGCGCAACTGGGCTCGCTGGCTCGTATTAATTTGGCTCGCCTTTCACGTCGTCGTAAGCGCGTTGAACTCACTCTCCTCGTCAGTGCCGCATCTCCTGCTGTTGATCGCCGTCGGCTATTTTCTCTTCACCCCGCCCGATTCGGCATATTTTAAGTCCGCGCCGTCAAAATAATCGCTCCAAGTCGCAATCAGAAAAGATAGCCAAACTCCTAACAAGTTAATCAGGAGTTCATCACGGTTATCACGATGTCGGTGTAGAATTTGAATGTCCATGCGCCGCGCCATCGTGCCCTGAATCGCCGCTAGCTCACACGGATTATAGGAAACCGACCCATTCCCGGCTTTCAAATGGAATCCCGGGCCCCCGCTATCTTGCTGCAACGGAATCCCTTGGTCCCTCTGAGATTTTTCTTGACATCCGGGTAACTACTGTGGTACTATTCTTGCAGTTAGATTTGCGTCCCGCTCCCGGATGGTTTCTTTTCCCGTACATTCCGAATCGCGCCAGACTCGCGGAGCGGAGGCTTTGGGCCATAACCATCTGTACAATACTAGAACTTCGCTAACTCCCTTTAGAATCAACACTTCCAAAAGTGTATCAAAACAAAGGATTTCAACTCTCTTTAGAATCAACACTTACGAAAAAGGGGGGAGGGGGTGCCATTCAATAATCGTAGTCCCGCGGGCCCTGCCCTCGGCGAACCGGCTCAATTGTGCGATGGAAGTTCGTCCCAGATGGCGGGATCTTCCATCCCGAGAACCCATGAGCAGAAGCCTTGCAGTTCGCGCTCTTTTGCGAGGGCATAGCGTTCGCGAAAGGTATGGACATCAGTGAAGAAAATCCACTCCCGCATATCGTCCCGGTAAAAGTACAGCCATGAAGTACGGTCAACCGCGTCCCACTCAACGTGCCCACCGTAGGCCTTGGCGAGTCCCAACGCATCGACCGTGGCGATGAACTCCGCGCTTGGATTGGGTTTGTCGGTTGCCGGAAACCCAGCCTGCGGCGGCGCTTTCACCGGTGTGCCGGCAAACCAGTGATAGCCATACAGCGGAATTCCCAGCGACAGCTTTTGCGGTGGAACAGACTTCAACGCGTACTCCAGATTCTTGGTGGTCCAGCCCCACCCAGCCACGGGACCCGGAGTTGTCCACCGCGTGTGCTGATCGTACGTCATCAAGCAGATGAGATCGACGGATTGCCCCAGGGCTTTCAGGTCATACGCGCCGCGCCAATTCTCGTAGATCCAGTTGGAGAAGCCGCCCTCGCCCGGCGCGCCCGGAGCGCTGGGAACGGTGGCGATCGTCAATTGCAATTTTTCTTTGTGAAATGCCGCGGCAGCTGCGGCGACCCGACTGGACAAAACATCGCGGTCGCTCCATTTCACATTCTCGAAATCAAATTGAAATCCGATGTAGCCGTTTTCTTTGCAGATGCGAATCAGCTCGCCGAGCATGTGCGAGAAAGCGGAATCGTCTTCGAGCAGGCTATGAAAATTGACCTGGTCGAAATCCCCGTTCGCGACGATGGGCATTATCGGGACGTGCATTTGCCTGGCCTTCTCCAACACTTCCGGATTCGGGCCGCCGGAGACCAGGCCATCGCCATTCACCGAATACCATGCGGGCACAAGGATGTCGATCTTCGAGGCGTGTGCTAGAAACGAGCGCACGGAGTTTGGATCGCGCGTCATGTAGAACAGTGATTTTGGCTGTTGGGCGCGAACCGAATGTGCCGCGCAAGCGATAAAAACAAGCAAGAGAATGGAACGTTTCATATGGGCTGAAGAGTGTAGCCGCGATGCGTAAGGCGCGCAATGGAGAGCTTGCCAGTTGGGCTATAGACGTTTTGGCTAAATCAAGCGCATCGAATGTGTGTGGACCTGGAAACTAGAGTTAAAGTTGTGGCACAAGGCGGCAGTTTGCCGCAACGGAGGGAAGTTCAATGAACAGGTTCGAGTTGTCTCGAAGGTATTTAGCAGCAATCCTTTTTCTCGCCACGGCCGGTGTCTTTGCGATGGGACTCGCGGCTCAAGACGATGTTTGGCAGCTCATGCGCGCCGACTACGGATGGAAGGGCCAGCGGACGGACGTGACTGGCCTTCTCCAAGACCTACTTTCAAGAGGCGGCGTCGAAGGTCGCGTTTTGGTTAGCAATCAAACGATGGGCGGCGACCCCGCAATTGGCAAAGACAAGTCGCTGCGCATTTTCGCAAGAAGTGGCAGAGGGCAGGAGCGCGAATTTGATTTTAACGAGGGCGCAACCGTAGATGTCCGCATGTTTGCGGTGCGAAACCGCGACCGGGACGACCGGCCCTCAGGTGACGCGGATCGCGACCGTGAACATGACCGCGACCATGACCGCGACCGAGGCGAGGGGCGCGGAGTGCAAATCATCCGGGGATTCTACGGCGTGAAAGGACACTCGGTGAACGTAACCGATCTGCTGCAGAACCGGGTTCGCGACGGCGTGCTGGCCGTCAATGTGAGCAATGACTCCCTGGGTGGAGATCCAGCGCCCGGAGCGGACAAGATTTTGATTGTGATTTACAAATATCGGGGCGAGGAGCAGGCCGCCGCGGTTCGCGAGGGCGGTACGTTGACACTTCCTTAGCGGGAATACGTCAATTGTCGCTCACGACGTGATCTGAGCCTTCGCGCAAACTTGGAATTAGAACCAATCGCTGCGATAGGCCACCCACCAGCAGAACATGCCGATGGGAATGGTTGCGAGGAGGGACCACATGAGTGGCAAGGTGACATCGGCGATGAGGCCGAGCGCTCCGAACGTCAGCCAGAAGACCTTGCGTTGCATAGGTTCAGTTTAACGCGACAGGTATTGCCGCGCTCGACGATGACCCTGCGCGTTGCCATGCTGCTACTAGTGGGGCGCGTTTGCACCATGACATGCAAGCGCGCCCCATACGTCGCGTTTCGCCGCGCCAGGCGGCGATCGATCGTCGGCGAGCCCTACTTCTGCGAAGCTGCCCCTGCCTGGTTTTGTGCCGACCTCGCGGCGTCCGCACTGAACAGCGTCACTTCCACGCGGCGGTTCTTTTCGCGGTCGTCGCGCGTCTTCTGCTCGTTCACCGGTTTATTAACACCGAGACCGACAATCTGAATCCGGTAAACGGGGATGTCGTGGCTTCCAACGAGATAGGTCTGCACAGCCTCCGCGCGGCGGCGGCTCAGTTCGAGGTTGTGGTCGGGGGTCCCGGTCTTGTCCGTGAAGCCCTGAATCGCCACAAAGTAGCGCTTCAAGCTGGCGACTTGCGCGGTCGTCAATTGATCCAACTGCTGCTTTCCTTCGTCGGTCAACTTCGCGGAATTAAATTTGAAGAGTACGGTGACGTTGCCCGAAGTTTTGTAGTCGTCCAGGTTGGCGATCCGGTCGTTCAGTTCATTCCGCAAATCCGCGCGCACCTGGTCCGACTTCTTGGACGCCGCGTCGGCGCGGCCCAAAGCATCGGTGGAGCGTGCATCGGCAGAAGTAGCCTTCTCGTCCGCCGCGCTGATCCGCGGCTCGTCGCCTTCCAATTGCTTTTGCGTGTTTTGCTGATTCTTGTCGACCTCGTTGAGTTTGGCGTTAACCGGATCAACGTGCTCGGCAACATATTTCTTCGTGGCACAGCCCCCCAAAAAGACTACGCCCGCTAGAATTGTCATTTCCATGAACCGCTTCATCGATGTCATCTCCGTTCGAAATTAAAACTAGATACACCCAGGGTTAATACGGCAAGTTTCGGCTGAGCAGAAGCAGGCTGGAATTGCTTCGAGGGAAACTAGTCTGACACCGCAGCCCGGCTGCGGCGTCATCGATAGAATCTTACTGCAAACCGATTCAAGTTGCCAGATTGGATCGCCAACTTCAAAAATTATCGATGCTTCGGATTGCGGCGCAGTTCCAGTACCAGGTAGATCACCACCGCGATGTTAACGAGCAGCAGGATCACCTTCAGAATGCCGGGGTGCTTCACGAGTTCGTAGATTTCCAGCGGAATGAAACCTGCCGTGGAAATAATCGTCAAGTATTCTGCCCATCGTTTTCGGAGAGCCAGCCCGATGCCTTCCGTAAGAAATACCGCGGAATAGAAGAAAGTGCCCAGGCTCAGCTCTCGCAGTTTTTTGGCATCCACATGGGATAATTTTTCCAACAAAAGATGAAGGTAGTGATTGTGGGGATCGACGCGGAACAGATCGACCCAATGCTGGGCTTCCAGGACCAAGTCTCTGTGGACCAGCGTGTGCGCGGCGATCCCGACGGCAAGCAACGCCAGACCTTTGAATAGTTTGAATGCCGCAATCACCATCAGGCCGCGCGGGTGCTTGTGTGTGGTCGGAACCATTTTCGCCAGTGGCGGGGGATTGTACATCATCCGCTGCATGATGTTTCTCGCCGGCTCTCCGCGATTGCGCCGCACTCGTTATTTCTTGCCGCGCATCCAACCAAAAGAGGAAACCAACGATGTCTTTGCGAACATGGAAAGTGCTGGTTTCACCGGCGCTTTTGATTTTATTCGTTGCCGTGGCTGGCTGTGACGTCCATAGCTCCAGTGATCAGGACCGCCGTGCTCAGGACGAGAAAACAAAGGATGAGACCGCCAAAGCCGTCGAGAAGGCCAAGCCCGCGCTCCAAGAGGCCGGCAGAGACATAGAGAAAGCCGCCAACGCAGCTGCGCAAGAAGTCCGCGCTGCGGCGCAAGGAGCGAAGGAAGGTTGGGAGCGCGGAGGCCATTCTGCCGTGGATTTAAACTCCGCTTCGGAAGCGGATCTCACGGCGCTACCGGGTGTGACTCCCCGGACGGCGAAGAGGATCATTGCCCATCGCCCTTACCGGGATAAGCATGACCTGGTGAGCAAAGGCGTTTTGTCGGAGCCCGCCTACGACAAAATCAGCGACGATGTCGACGCCAAATAACGAGCGACGCGCACAACTTCAGTGAGCGCGACACTGGCTGGCAGCGAAACGCTGTAACGCTCCAGCGACTGAGCGCTCCGAGGCGCCCCGCTCACAGCCGGTCCGCGTTACGGCAACGTGAAGGCCACGACGGAGTCGCCTTGCTTGGTCCCGAGCTTTCCGTGACCGCCCGCCGCAATCACCACATACTGTTTCCCGTTTGCGCTGTAGCTCATCGGCGTAGCTTGTCCGCCAGCAGGTAAATCAAACTTCCAAAGGTCCTTCCCCGAATCGGAATCGAAGACGTGCAGATAGCCGTCTTGCGAAGCCCCGGTAAACACCAGTCCTCCCGCGGTCACCATCGGCCCGCCTAGATTCACCGTTCCAGTCGTTGCCCCCGGCAAGTACGTTCCCAGCGGCACGTCAAAGACTTTTTTTCCAGTGAAAAGATCGACGGCTGCGACCGTTCCCCAAGGCGGCGCGTTGCACGGCGTGCCTTTTGGGCTCAGCAGTGGCGTGCGAAACATCGCGTACGGCGCCCCGGTTTGCCGCGCGAATTCTCCGTGGAGGCGGTCTTGTTCGCTTGCTGATTTTCGCTGTGCGTCAAATTCATCGCGCGGAATGAGCCGCACGTAGATGGGCAGTCGATTCGTGTCCATATATAGCAGGTGCCGCGAAGCGTCGTACGCCGAGCTGCCCCAATTCACGCCGCCGACGTTGCTCGGGAAAACGATGACACCACGCGTGCTGGGCGGCGTGAACATCCCTTCGTTACGCACCGCGCTGATTTTGTCGGCGCACCACTGCTTTTCTTCGGGAGTGCTGCCCCAAGCGTCTTCGACCGCCAATTTCTCCGGCACAACCGAGATCGAAAAGGGCTGCGTTGGAGATGCCTCTTCGCCGGGAATATCGCTGGCTGGAGCGGGACGTTCCTCCACGGGAATCAACGGCGCGCCGGTCAAACGATTCAAGACGAATACGCGGCCCATCTTCGTGGTGATGGCGATTGCAGGGGTTCCGTCTTTCCATGCAAAGAGCGTCGGCTGCGACGCCACATCGTAGTCCCACAAATCGTGATGCACGACCTGAAAGCCCCATACGAATGCGCCCGTGCTGGCACGCAGCGCCACGACAGAATTCGCCCACTTGTTGTCGCCCTTGCGGATGCCGCCGTAGTAGTCGGGGCTGGCGCTGCCGGTGGGAATGAAAACCAGATCGTGCTCCGCATCGACAGAAATGGTGGACCATGCGTTGCCCGCGCCTGTGCGCGGAGTGGTCTGATTAGCCCACGGCGCAATCGGATCCCAACTCCAGCGCAGCGCGCCGGTGCGTACATCGAAGGCGCGCACGATGCCTCGCTCGAGAGTGACAGCGCGATTGTCCCCGATCGAGGAACCGGTGATGACGAGGTCCTTGAAAATCGCGGGAGCGGAAGTCACTTGATAGTCGCCGGGATCACGCAGCCTGACGCCGCTGGTGAGATCGATTTCGCCATTGGTGCCAAAATCCGCGCAGGGCTTTCCCGTGGCGGCATCGAGAGCAATGAGCCGCGCATCGAGCGTACCGACAAAAATGCGCAGCGCGCACGGCTCGCCGCGCTTTGCCGTAGAAGAACGCCATACAGAAACGCCGCGGGAGGTGACTTCCGAAGCGCCGTAGGGGAGTTCGAGCTTGGGGTCAAACTCCCAAATCTTTTCGCCGGTTTGCGGGTTCAGGGCGATCACATGATCGTACGGCGTGCTGAAGAAAAGCTTTCCTTGAACGAGGATTGGCGTGGCTTCAAACGCGGCCTTGTGATTGAGTTCGTTTTCCTGGTCCAGCGCGTGCGTATGGAACGTCCACGCCACCTTGAGTTGCGTCACGTTGCTGCGGTCGATCTGCGCCAGCGGGGAATAACGCGTGCCGCCGGCGTCGTTGGCGTAAGTGGGCCATTCCGTATCCGGCCTGGATTGTGCGATGGCATGTGTGGCCAGCCAGAGAATCGCGCAGCCCACGAGGATCCAGCAATGAAGGCAATGTAGTTTTGCGGTGCTCATGTGCATAGTCATACGGCCAATCTCCACTCGCAAGCAATCTTCCTGGGACGACCGGGCCTGCTATTGGGACAAAAAGGCGCGCTGCATCCACCCGACATTTGTGTTTCAAGGGAGTTTGAGAAGTTCGGGGCGCTGGGTGACGTAGCGGCGGCTCCAGCGGAGTTCGGTGCCGTCGAGGAGCATGACTTTGTATTCGCCGTGGAACCAGGGCTGAAGTTCGCGGATGGCGTCGAGGCGCACGAGACTGCCGCGATTGACCTGTACGAATAATTTGGGGTCGAGCAATTTCGTCAGGGAATCGAGCGTGGCGCGGAGCGTGTGCGTTTTCTTGCCGCAATGCAGCAGCAGATAGTTCCGGTCGGCTTCAATCCAGGAAATTTCGCGAACGGGAAGGAAATAGGCGCGTTCGTTCTCGCGGATGAGGATGCGCTCGGGGAAAGATTTCTCGCGCTGCAACTGCTCGAGCATGGATTGCAAACGCCCAGCGAAAGCGTCGACAGGCTGCGAGTTCTGCGTTGCCGCGCGGCGCAGTGCGCCACGGAAGCGATCTTCGCTCACCGGCTTTAGCAGATAGTCGAGCGCATGAACTTCAAAGGCTTTGAGCGCAAATTTGTCGTGCGCGGTAACGAAGATAATTTGCGGCGGCATCTCTCTCAGGGTGGAAAGTGCTTCGATCACGCCAAAGCCATCGAGTCCGGGCATCTGCACGTCCAGAAAAACGAGGTCTGGACGCTTCTCGGCGATGGCGCTGACGGCTGCTTCGCCGCTGTCCGCTTCGCCCGCGACTTCCACTCCCGGCTCTTCCCGCAACAAACGAAGAATTTTTCTTCGCGCGGGGGCTTCGTCGTCCACGACGAGCACGCGGAGTTTTTTCCCGGGAGTCATTCGGGGGTTTGCGATGACGCTGCAGCGGTATGGAAGGGAAGCCGCAGCGTAACTTCGGCGCCGCCCGTGGCGCGATTGGCGATCTCAAAGGTCTGATTGGCGCCGTAGAGATGTGTAAGCCGGTCGCGGATGTTGGATAACCCCACGCCGCGACCAAAGACTTCTCCCGATTGCGCTGCGCCCAGGCCTGAGCCGGTATCAGCAACGTGGAGCACGAGGCTGCCATTGTCGCGCCGCGCATCAATCTGCAGATCGAGCGTGGCGTCGCCGGGTTTCATGCCATGGCGAAGCGAGTTTTCCAGCAGCGGTTGCAGCACCAGTTGCGGCACCAGCGAATTGTGAAGATCGGGGTCGATGGAATAGCTTATCTTGAGCTTGTTTTCGTAGCGTTTTTGCATCAGATCGAGATACAGGCGGGTGATCTGCAGCTCTTCCACGAGGGGAATTTCGTGCGAGCGCGAGGCGCGCAGGGTCAGCCGCAGCAGATCGCTTAACTGCGAGATCATGACGTCGGCGGCGGGCACGTCTTCATACATGACGCTGGAAATCGTGTTCAAAGTATTGAACAAGAAATGAGGCTGCAATTGCAGACGCAGATTTTCCAACTGGGCTTCGGCCAATTTCGTTTCCAGTTTAGCCGCGGCGAGTTGCTGCTCCTGCGCGGCTCGCAGGCGTTGGAAGAAGTAGTAGAGAAACACGACGCTGGTGTAGCCGATGATGTCGTTGGACATCTCCATGGGATAGCGGTACAGCATGATCCCGTAGTCGTAGTGGCCGATGCCAAACAAGGGGCCCAGAATTTGCCGGCTTAAGGCCATCAAGGTTGTGTGCGCGAACGAAAAGGCGACGGCGAAGAAGACGTGCAGAAATACCTTCCGCGGCCAGCCTATGTGTTCGAAAAAATAGTAGCGCGCGGCGCGAAACATGAGCGGGAGGAGCGCAAAAAAAGAGAAGACACCGGTCAGTTCTTCGAGAAAGCGGAGCCAAAACGTGCCGTGGTGTTCCCGCGTGAGGTCGTCGAGGTATTTGTAGCTGAAGAGGAGGACGAAGATGGCCACATAGATGAGAAACAGAATCGTCCAGACAAGTTTACGCGGCACGCGAGGCGGAAGTGAGTTGGGTAGGGCATTGGCCATTGGAAGCAAGCTCGGGCAGGATTATGCGCCATATGCCGCAAATCGGAATAGCGCTTTGGGATGGAGATTATAGGAAGAAGCAGGAATTGAGTCCAGGAGACGGTTTTAAGACCGGGGGCGGTTTGAATTGCCGACCGAGCTGACAAGAGTGACGCCGATGAGCAAAAGAACCGCGGCGAGCAGCGCGAAAACGATCATGACCGAACGGCCTCCAGGGTACACAGAGCGAAGGGCAGGTCGGTTGCCATCTCTAAGTGCTTTATTATTAATTATTTAGAATGTCGTCCGAAGGAAAAGTGTTGCCAATAGAGGACAAGTGCAGTTCTTGCCGCGCACAGGTTTGCGCTGCTGCACGCTAGCCCCGCACCGCGCGCCGTCAAAACCCACCTAAGAGTCCTTCCGATGGGCTGGTGCGGATTGACTCACCACGCTTACGGCGACGAGCATTAGAATTGCGGACACGATCAGGACGACGATCATTTCTTGCCTCCCCCAAACGTACCGAAGGAGAGCAAGCCAGGTGCCTCAAAATAAGAGTTGTGTTGTCAATGGGTTACGGCGATGGGTGCAGGGATTCCCTTAGAAAATACTGCCGTTATAAGTGGCCAGCATGTGTAAAAAAGGCTGCTCTACGTCAAATGCAACGTTTGCAATGTCGCGCGGCTTGACAGAAATCAAGACCGCGGCCCATCAAGAGGCCAATCCCAAGAGGCCGACCTTATGCTAGCTAGGCTAGCTCTTGTTGAGGCGGATTGAGCCGTCGCCGGTGTGAATTGTCAGGGTTTGACCGCCGCCATTCATTTTGCCGTGGATTTGGGAGTTGCTGAAAGTGCCTTCGACGGTTACGGGCATTCCCAGGCTGATGCGGCCGTCGCCCGTGCTGGCGTCGATATTGGATTGCAAGTCGCCCGGGAGCACCAAGTCTACGCTCCCGTCGCCCGTATGGATGTTCCAAGCGGTGGACATTTTGGAGCCGGGGAGCACCCGGGCATCGACGCTTCCATCGCCCGTCTTGATATTTAGGCTTTCAAACCGCCCGGCAATGCGTACGTGGCCATCTCCGGAGTCGGCCTCGCATTTGCCGTCCAGATCGCGAGCTTCGATGGAGCCGTCGCCCGTACGCAGGCGTATGTCGCCCTTTAGAGTGTCCGCAGTGATGCTGCCGTCGCTGGTGTGCAGATCGATGGTGCCGGAGAGCGTGTTGGCCTTCACCGAGCCGTCGCCGGTGTGGACGGACACGTTGCCATTGAGGCCAGCAGCTTCCACAGAGCCGTCGCCGGTCTCGACTTGTAAGTCGGCGTCTTTGGGCATTTTGACTTCGATGTGCAGGCGATGGTTGTTGCCGCCCCAGGAGAAGCCCCAGTGACCGGTAATACGGGCGGTAAGCTCGACCTTGTCGCCATCCTGGCGCGCGTCAATGTGGAGGTTCTTGTTGAGGTCGTAGCCCTGATAATCGACGTGGAATTCGACCTTTTTGGAGTCGCCGGTAGAAACGCGAACGCTACCGTCGTTGGTGTTGACGCGGACGTTGGCGCGGCCGGAAATGTCGAAGGACTTGGCGTAGTCTTCGGCGCGGGCGCGCGGAGTGGCGGCGGCTATGGCGAGAAGGGCGGCGCAGGCAATGGCCAGGCGCGCGGCGGTACGGTAGGGGTGAGAGTGCATGAGCAAAAGCCTCCGTAATGGTCCGTAAGGTCGTACTGTAGGGAATATACGACACCTGATTCCAAAAAGTTCCCCCCGCCATGAAGCTGTTTGTTTGCACGGGTTTGGGACGCCCCTTTCAGAGCTAGGTTAGTCAATCACAGGATGGCTTACGCGTGCGTCCTAAAGCTACTCGAGTGGCGCGTCTCTTTCCCTCGAGCTTGGTTGATGTAAGATTCCACCCACGCTTCACTAGGGAATAAAGTGCATTTAGTGCAGGTTAGCATTCTGAAGGAAGTTGATGCGCCCCTGGATGAAAACCGCCCTCACCATCATGTTGCTTGGCACCATTCTGTTTCCGCGGAATGTAGCCAGTCAAAATGCTTCGCCAGTTACGAACGCGCCGCCGGCATATCCGGATTCGGAAGCTGGGCTGAAGTTACTTTTGGAAAATATCTTCGAAGCAGTTCCAGCCAACGACGAAGGCAAGATGTCGTTATATTTTTCTAACCTGGAGTTTCCGAATCGGGATGCGTGGTTCGCAAAGACATTCGGACTGGAAGAAGGAGCGCGTCTCGAGGCCAAATACGTAGAAATGCTTCCGCATGAAAACGAGGGAATAAAGAAGATGTTTGATTACGCTTTAAAAGAGCAGCGAACGATTGTCAGCGTGAGGGCGACACACAGAGCCGAGGAAATTCAGGGACTCTGACGCGCAGTGATGCTGGCCATGGTCCAGCCGGCGACACTCTACCGGGCGAGTGGCCGCAATCCAAATCAAAAAGACGGTTATGCTCTCGGCGATTTCGTTTACGTGGATGGTGGATTTCGTTTCGTTGATACTCCCGTTTGGCAAGCTCTGGGTACCGCGCCGCCGATGCGGGTTCGCATGGGCGGGAATGTGACCGCCGCGAGTCTGACAAAAAAAGTCCCGCCCGTGTATCCAGAAGAAGCGAGAGCCGCGCGGATCCAGGGAACGGTGGTGCTACACACCATCATCGGAAAGGATGGGGCTGTGAAGGAAGTAACGGTGGTGAGCGGCGATTCCGCTTTGGTGAAGGCTGCGGTAGATGCGGTGCAACAGTGGCGGTACCGGCCGACGCAACTGAATGGAAACCCGGTGGAAGTTGACACGACGGTAGCGGTGAACTTCGTTCTGAACTAAGTGTTTTGGCAAGACACTTTGGCGAGCAACCCCCGATATTCCTACTGCGAATGGACACGGAACGCATTCAGCAAGACCGAGTTATGCGCGTTTCTCTGCGGGTTCAAAAGTAGAATTCATTTTGACATGCAGGTGGTGACGCCGAAGCGCGTTTGCAGTTCGCGTTCGCCGAGGTGGGTGATGCGGAGGGCGCGAGTATTTGGCTGCCTAGCGAGCCATCCCAAAGCGAGCAGGCGGGAGCACAGGGCGGTACCGAGGGCGCCCGCGATGTGGGGGCGGCGTTCGGTCCAATCCAGGCATTGGCGGGCGAAGGCGCGGCGGGACCGGCGCAATGGCTCGGTTTCGATGCCGAGTTTGGCAAACCACACGGGGCCCTTTTTGCCGAGTTCATAATCGCGCTCGCCGTGCGCGCGGATTACGCCGGACGATTCCAGCGCCTTGGTGAGTTCGACGGCGATGCGGCCAGCGAGATGGTCGTAGCAGGTGCGCGCGTGGCGCAGGGCGGAAACTTCACGGGGATGCGGTTGGAGGGAGTTGCGCGGTGCGGTGGAAATTGCACCGAGGGCTTCCAGAGCGTGACCTACTTCGGGATTGGCGATTTTGTAGTAGCGGTGGCGGCCTTCGTTTTGGACGCTGAGCAGGCCGCCATCGACGAGTTTGGAAAGGTGGCCGCTGGCGGATTGCGCGGAGACGCGGGAGAGCAAGGCGAGTTCGCCTGCGGAGAGGGCGCGGCCGTCGAGAAGGGCAACAAGAATGGCGGCGCGGGCGGGTTCGCCGATGAGGTCGGCAACGGCGGCGATGGGATAGACGGCGTTCATGAGGTGAGTATAGCGCCACATTGGCACTCATATTTCATTTGTGAGTGAAACATTGCTGTTTGCGTAGGGCGTATTCTGAAAATGTCATAATACGTAGCTCGGAACGATTTTGTGCTTGAGGATTTGGGTTACGGGGGAAGGAAAGGGAAACAGTATGAATGCTCAGCAGAACAAAAAAGCGGGGGCGCTTCGCGGCATGCACGCGGGGGCGGAGATTCTGGTGTTGCCGAATGCGTGGGATGTGGCTTCGGCAGTTGTTTTTGAAAAAGCGGGGGCCAGGGCGATTGCGACGAGCAGCGCCGGCGTGGCGTTTTCCTTGGGATATGCGGACGGGCAACAGATTTCGCGAGCGCAGATGATGGAAGTGGTGGCGCGGATCGCGGCGAAGGTGAGCGTGCCGGTGACAGCGGACGCGGAGGCGGGCTATGGGCGTGCGCCGGAGGATGTGGCGAAGACCACGCTGGCGGTGATTGAAGCGGGGGCCGTCGGATTCAATCTCGAAGATATGGACGAAGGCTCGAGCGCGGTTCTTTTTTCGATGGAGGACCAAGTGGAACGCGTCCGCGCAGCGCGGGAGGCGGCGAAGCAGGCAGGCGTCAACGTCGTCATCAATGCGCGGACGGACGTTTTTCTGGGCGAGGTCGGAGAGCCGGCGAAGCGGCTCGACGAAACGGTGCGGCGCTTGAATGCGTATCGGGCCGCGGGCGCGGATTGTTTGTTTGCGCCGGGCGTTACGGATGCGCCGACGATTGCCGAGTTGGTCCGGCAGGTTGCAGGGCCGCTGAATATTTTGGCTGGGTCTGATGCGCCAACGATTGGGGAATTGCAAAAGCTGGGAGTGGCGCGGGTGAGTCTGGGTTCGGGAATGATGCGCGTAGCGCTTACGGCTGCGAGGGACGCGGCGGTGGAATTACTGGAAAAGGGTTCGTACTCAAAGCTGGTGGGGAACCTGATTTCGTTTCGAGAGATGAACGACTTGATGAAATAGCGCGCGATTTATCGGTCATCGGAGAATTTCTTTATCCGGAGAGAGAAATCCAAATGATCACACTTTGCATTCGCTACGAACTCAATCAAAACAAACTTCGCGACTTCGAGGCGTACGCGCGGTCGATTGCCGAGCCGATTCGCAGCTGCGGGGGAGATTTGATCGGGTATTTTCTGCCGACAAAATTCGCGGGGCGGACCGACCAGGCTCTCGCGCTGATTTCCTTCTCCGATCTGGTGGGCTATCAGAAGTACCGCGAAGCGTTGCAGAAAGACGCCAAATTCGTTGCCAGCGTCAAATGTATGGAAGACTCGGGCTGCGTTCTTTGCGAAGACCGGTCTTTTCTGCAAAAAGTTTCGTAGCCGCGGCAAATTGCGGCGGCCGCGCGGACGCCGGCGAGGGCTCCGAGTTATTTGCGGGCGGCGGCTTTCTTGGTGGTTGGAGGAGCGTGTTTCGCGGCGCCGGGCTTGGGGCGGAGGGCGGCGAGGAATTGCTCCGTCGGCAGCGTGTTGATCACGTCTTTCTTCTCCAGCCAG
>Ga0210407_10002804_pt1 | contig 14635 bp, 19 predicted proteins | sample IncBWC27MmetaG_FD_150860 | JGI IMG/M metagenome (GOLD analysis project Ga0210407, IMG submission 150860) | Forest soil microbial communities from Barre Woods Harvard Forest LTER site, Petersham, Massachusetts, United States - Inc-BW-C-27-M | ecosystem: Environmental > Terrestrial > Soil >...
CGGACGTGCCCGACTAAGGCATCCGGCTCTCGGACAAAACTTCACGCCTTCACCCACGGCACGTCGTGCCCAAGCCTGCTCAGGCGTACGAGCCCAAAGTGCCCGTAAAGATGCGGAAGTGGATAGGTCCCGCCCTTGCGACGCCTGGTTTTGTGCTTGAACTGCAACCACCGGCGCAACCGCATCGCTGCGTAGCTGTCGAGTGCCCGATACGCCTTGCTGACGGTGCCTACTTGGAAGTAGTTCGCCCATCCGCGCAGCGTGCGGTTCACCTTGCCCACCAGCTTTGTGGTTTCTTGCCATGTCCCCGTTCGGTCCGTCAGTGCGTGGATTTTCTCAACCATGCGCTTGATGCTCTTCTTCGATGGCCGGTAACCCAGGCGCGCCTGGCCGGTTCTCTCTGAGAACATCCGTCCGAACGTGTAGCCCAGAAAGTCGAACTCTCCTTCCGGGACCTTGCAGATTCGTGTCTTCTCCTCGTTGACCGTGAGCTTCAGCTTGCTCCTGATCTTGCGCAGTTGCTGCAGTGCCTGGTCGGCATTGCCCTTCTTGCACAGGATCACAAGATCATCGGCGTAGGTCACGATACGACTGCCGAGGCGTTGCTCCAGTCCGAGCTTCTTCCATCCCAGTACGAACCGGCGCATGTATATATTCGCCAGCAACGGTGAGATGGGTGAGCCTTGCGGAATGCCTCGCCGGTTGTCCCGGGCTTCGGTCGTGCGTGTCTTCCTTCCTCGATCATCGGTTTCTTCCACGGGGCATTCCAGCCACATCTTGATCAGATGCAGCACGCGCCGATCAACAATCCGGCGCGCTACCGACTTCAGAAGTTCGGTATGCGGAATGCTTCCGAAGTAGTCCGCGAGGTCGGCATCAACGACTTCCGGGTGGCCTCGGAACAGCAGCCCGTCCACCTTGACCACCGCCTGTTGGGCATTTCGCCCAGGACGGTACGCGTACTGTTCGGGTGGAAGGTCGGCTTCGAAGATCGGCTCCAGCACCAGCATCGCTGCTGTCATGCAGACCCGATCCCGCAGGGTCGAGATGCCCAGCGGCCTGAGCTTGCCGTTGGCCTTCGGGATGAACACTCTTCTGATAGGATCCGGTTGGTAGCTCTCCTCCCGGAGCGCAAGCGCCAGTTCACCTAGCCACCGCTCGACGCCATACGTCTCAATGTCCGCGAAGTCCTGACCGTCTACCCCCGGTGCGCCCTTGTTCGAGCGACACTGGGCGTAGGCGTGTACCAGGATGTCCTCGCGGCTGATCTTGTCGTACAGCGCGTAAAAGCGATAGCCGGATTCTGCCTTCGCTTTCGCGTGCAACGCCTTCTGCAGCTTCTGGACAGTTTTCGGAGTTGATAGGTTACCCAATCTCCAAATCCCTCACCACTTGTTGCGTCTGTCTTGAACTGAGGTCCCTTCCCTCCACCGGAGTTACCCGGTCTCAGCGGTAATACGAACCTCTCCGCCACCCCATGGCGGCCGACCTGTCCCTCGCGGGCGTTCGGTTGGTCATCGCTGACCTCGCCTTGGGGCTTCCCGTGTTGCGTACGCTTTCCTTGTGTACATGCCGCCGCCAATACCCCGGTGTAGCAACTGGGCATACTCTTCGCTCAACTCGCCCAGCTATTTCAGCCTTCCCCGATATGGCAGTCGGGTCGGCCTACACATCTTCCTTTTCGAGGCTTGCTCGACGTTCACTCGCGTTGCGGCCTGCACACTCGCGCTGTCACCAATTCGTGACACGCTAATCGAAGGCTTCAGCCACTTCGTTACCTCCATGACTGCTCCGATTGCTTCCGGCTGGAGCGGTTGCCGGGTGGGGCTTGCACCCACTGGAAAGCGCCGCCTTTGCACGGCGCACGCCAATAGCGGAAGTCATCACGTCGCGGATGCCTGGATTAGTCGGACAACCCCGCCTCCCGAAGCGCGGCGATCATTTGATTGCACAGGCCCAATGAGCGGGGGATAGCCGAGAGGACTTCTCATTCGCCATCTCCTTGACTGCGTTTTTCGTCGACCAGCGCCTTCACTGGCCAGGCGTTTCCGTGACCACCCATGGTCTTTGCACCCCTGACCAATCCACTACTCTCGGTTCGAGAAAAACAAGCGCTTTTGCTCCTCTCTCGCGGTCAGTCTGAAGTGGTGGTTCGATTATGTATTTTATGCTGCTCGCCCTTATGCGCAGCTCGCCGCTCAATGAATGAAGGGTAATAAATTTGGTGTCGAGCTGGAGCTCCTTCAAGAAATTCTCTGGGGTATCGTTGATCGAGAGCGGGATTTCAGCAATCCCCCAAACGTGTGCCGTCAATGGACCCCGATTACCTCCGGAATCTCCTCGAACGGGTTTGAGCGTTACGCTCAAACTGTAAGTAAGCGCCACTGCTGTCACTTTGGCAGGATCGAAGATGTAGGTAGTTTGATTTTCACCTAACTTCATAGTCGCAAGGGGCGGCAACTTGGCTCAGCCTCTCCATCGTTCGCCCAGCCGAGACAGCGTTCCCGCGGACTCGAGTTCCTGGCCATGCGCTTCGACATAAGCGGCAAGGCCCAGCGTGTGATCCCGCGCAAGTTTTTCCGCAAGTTCGGTGTCGCGCTGTTCGAGTGCTTCAATGATCGCCAGATGTTCGGGCAGCGACGCGGCGATGCGTTCGGTGCGTCCGATCGTCATTTGCCGATAACCGCGGACATGCAGCAGGATTTCGTTGGTCATGTTGACCAGGGTGGGGGATTCGCTGAGCGAAATCAGCGCCTGGTGGAAGGCGATGTTGGCCTTCGAATATTTCTCGATGTGGTCCTGCGGCGGACGATCCTTGCCGAAATCCTTGAAGAAGTCGCGCAGGGCGGAGATGTCTTTCTTGCGCGCCGTCGTTGTGATCAATCGCGCGGCCATGCTCTCGAGTGCGGCCCAGGCGCGGATCATGTCCACGACCTCGCTCTTGGTCCTCCTCACCACTATGATGCCGCGACGCGGCACGGTTTTGACGAAACCGTCCTGCTCCAGCATGGCGATCGCTTCGCGGATCGGGGTCCGGCTGACACCGAGACGCTCCGAAAGCGCGCGTTCGTCCAGCATGACGGGCTCAGGCGTCGCATAGATGTCCATCTTGAGGATGGCTTCCTTCAAAGCCTCATAGGCCTTGTTCTTGAAGCTCGTCTCCGGGACGATCCGAACGACAGCAATGTCTGCCTCTGCCATGCTTGTAGCCCTCCACGTCTGCCGCGAAGACTGCGACGAGGCGTCGGTTGATGTCCATGGGGGTCTGACATGTGTGCCCCGAGCCAGCTATGGCGGGCAGTCTGGGGCCTGAGGGGACCTCCCGTCAACCTAAGGGCAGGTTGGCGCCAGACACGTTACGGTCACTTATTCTGGTAGTCTTGCTCGCGCAAGCGCCTCGCGAAGCGCTGGTTTTTTTGAGGGGGACGGGAGGTCAAGCGAGAGGCCGCCCAGGCGGCCTCTTCACTTCAAACCAAGTGTATGCGATGTCGCTTATCGGCCCGTCGCCCGCGAGAGTCTGATCGCTAACGGCGTATAGCGGAAGTTAGGCGCGGCCGATCATTGCAGAAGGCGACGCTTCTGACCCTCTTCCGACATGCGGCTTCGAGAATTGCCGCGGCGCAAAATCACGCCACGATCTGCGTCCTCTAGAGAACGATCAGAAGAAGACCCACTACCGCCAACGCGGTTCCAGCCATCGTCGTTGCCATGCGTCCCCCGCGGCAAATGTGGCGGTCATTAGCACCGGTTTGTCGCCTTGACGCCGCTGCACCATTGTGAACAGCAAGATCATTGGCAATGCACTAGGCAGCATCATGCCAACCATCATCACGGCCCACATTGTGGCCGTGAGCGAGAAAGGTGCAGGCCCAGACGACATGGCCATCCCTGGCATGTCCTCCATTCCCGACATGTCGTGGGAGAGACTAAATAGGTAGGCCCATGCAAGCCCCGCGACGGCAACGAGACTTGCAACAACAATCGCTCGATCCCGAACGATCGCTGCCATATCGATGGATCAGGCTGCTTTGCGGTGAGGCCCGTTGGGTCCGATGTCGATCATTGCCAAGTGGGCGTGCCGATCGGCCCAATCGTGTGGAATAGGGCCACTTGCCTTCGTCGTGCTGCTGCCGAATTCAGCCTCAATGAACTCGAAGCCTTCCGCTAGTGTCACCTTAACCCGATGCGGTGCTCTGTTGACCGGATTTCTTACCGGTTCAGCGTGGGAGTTCACGATGCCATCGACCGAGAACCGTCCGGTACACGCACTTACATCTGCCTCGAAATTGATCGGTCGGAAAAGCGGCTCATCCATCTTGGTGATCGTGCTGGCGAAGACATTGAAGTAGGTTGCACCCGGTTCCTGTTCCTTGCCACTCAAGATCGTCAACAAAGCATTCCGCTGCTCTTCGGTTGCACGTTCATCGATGATCGCAAGAGCCTCGCCGTTGCCCTCGTGGATCGCACGGGGCCATGCGAAGAGTCCGACCCACTTCAAGCCATCGAGGGAAACAGCGCCGAAGTGACCCTTTTCGATCTGCATCGCCACCGCGGCACGGCAATCGCCATGGGTCGGCAGACCGTTGAACTGGCATGGGCAACCCCAAGCGCAGTTACATGTTGCGATCTGGGGGCCACGGATACTCCAATCGACGTGCGCCATTGTTTCCTCCCCTAAGGCGAGCCATTTGGCTGCCAATTCTGAACCGACATTTCCCGATAGGCGGCTGATCCGCCAGCCGTAAGTTAATGCTATCCAATTATCCCAGCAACCCTTCATGAGGCAAGGAAATGATCCGGACCAATCATATTCGAGCTTATGTTGCGCTCTGTATGGCGGGAGAGACGTTTCCGCTTGCCAGTCACTTGAACTTCGCTACCAGAGAAACTGGTGTTCAATCCGAACCGCAAAGACCGTAATTTGGGTCACGCGCGCCAACAAATCAGAACAAGCACGATCAGCGCAACGATAATGCCAAGGGCAATGAGTCGGAGCCATGGATAACGGCGCGGTGTCCTGTCGCGCAAGCGATACTGTGGAATATAGCGGGCGTTATCCATCTTTCGTTTCTTCAAGCACAAAGTTAGGCTAAGCCCGCGTCCGACACCGAAGAGGCGTCACGCGCCTTCTTTCGGAGGATGTGCCGAAAATAAATTCGCGCGACCGCATCTACCACTGTCGAGACGAGTTCATCAGGTCCTAGTGCATCACGGCGCCTCGCTTCGCGCATATATTCGGCAACTTCTTCATTCAGTTTCTGCAAGCTCTCACCATCACAAATCGGCGTTGCCGATTGACGCCGTTCGCGCGCGCGCGCTGATTCTCCTCTTGAGGGCATGGCAAAGCTCCAACATTGTTTTTTGATCTTGAAGGTCGTGGAGAGACCAGTTCCCACGATCAATAACAGTCGGTTTTTTCAGGGGATGCCGGTTGAAGTCCGGAAGTAGGTCCTCAGATAACCGAAAGCGGTGTGTCGGGTTCCTGACCTAAGCAGCGAAAACGGATTGTTCCTTTGACGGAACCACTGGTTTCCATTTTGCGGCGGCCAAGCTAACAAGATTGGCCTATTACACCATCGTTCCGATGGCCCGCACCCGACCTTGCGAGACCAGCGCTGACTTGCTGCGGGCGGTAGAGGTGCCGCTCTTCCTTTCCTCTGGAGAACAGCGAGCGCGCGCCGAGAACATCGGTCGAAATGATCGAGACTTTCTACGGAAAGAAGCGGATGCGGGACCCGAAGATGGCGACCGAGGTGACAAAGTTCAGAGAGCGGTAATGCCCGTCATCTACCGCTATCGAAGAGATGGCGAGGAATTTGCAGAGTTTTGGAAGCGGGTGACACCTGTAGTAAGAAATGCTTGAATCCCAAGAAAATGCCCCAGGTTGCCCCATGAAACCTAAACCCTTGACCGATGCCGAGCTTGACCATCTGAGCGCAGTTCTCGCACGTTTTGGCGATAAGCGTTCGATGAACTTGGAGCAATTAGATGGTTTCCTTGCTGCTTTGATTTGCGGTCCTGAGCTTGTTCCTCCAAGCAAGTATCTTCCCAAGATTTGGGGTAATCGAACGGTCTTTGAGGACGCGTCTTCTGCACAAGAGTTTTTGTCCCTTATCATGCGTCATTGGAATGCCATCGCCGATACTTTGAATTCCGGTGAGGTGTATCTGCCGTTGCTTCTTGAGGATGAGAGCGGGATCGCCCATGGGAACGATTGGGCAAGCGGTTTCTTGCGTGGAATGGAGTTCGGAAAAGAAGATTGGACTCTTTTGTTAGACGATGAAGACCATGGCGGATCGCTTGTCGCGATTTTCGCGTTAGCTAACGAACACAATCCCGATCCCAAGATGCGACCGTATAAAGATCCAATTAGCACGGAGCTTCGCGAAACGTTGATTGTGAGTGCGGCGGCGGGCATGATGCGGATTTACCAATATTTCAAGGCGCAGCGTTTCCTTTCCAACGACCCGCTTGGCAACATGCCTGACTTCCTCCGCACGATGCCAAAGATTGGACGGAACGATCCGTGTCCGTGCGGATCGGGCAAAAAATTCAAGCAGTGCTGTGGCAAGACCACCCTGCATTAGACCGATGCTCTACTCCGCCGCTAGGACGGAAACTCTGCGTCGGTAATGCGAACGTGGTCTGCACGGAGTGACCATTCCTTCACGCATTCGCTTTCACAGAAACTGACCTTGGCCAAGTCTACGGCCTTCAATTTGTCTGCAGCATCGACTTCCATCGAACGCTGGCAGATTTCAGCTTCGTGTCCGTTATCGCCAAGCACGACTTTCATGAACTGAACTACATATCGTGACATTGAAGTCTCCCTAGGCGATTTTCGAAGGACCCGGACCGCGCCAAGGCATCGCCCCCGCTAAAGACCGCTCGAAAAATGCAACAAATTCATCTTGAGCAAAGAAGCCAATGCCAGCGAAGTCGCCATTACGCAAAAGCCGCCAAGGTCTCCCTCGACGGCTAGTGCCATTGCGTTTGCTTGGGAGGTGCGCTGCGTCGAGCAGAGCTCGAACGCGGTGCCTCTTCTTATTTGGACGCACTGTCTCAATTAGGCGACGGGTGCGTTGCCAGTGTGTCGGGCCAATGATCCCCGATGGTCGTCATGTGTGACTGGCAGTGATGCCCTTCAAGCCAGTGGTGCTGTCCTAAACGTGAACTGGCTGACGCGTTGATGATCGAGGCTCGCGCGCAGTGGCGGGAGCGGCGTGATAGGCGCAGGCGCCCAGAACTAGAATTTGATCACCGTGGCTTCCTCCCCCGTGCGACGTGCGACAGTCCGGACCAGCCGCAGGCGCACGGTTTGAAGTGAGGCGGCACCTCGCCTTCCGGCCACGTCCAAGCTCTGAAGCCGCGCTCGCCGGGAGGAGTGTCGATTGCGTGCGCGACGTGGTTGTGCGCGAGAACGCGCCCCGACGGAATCTTGCGGGGCACGAACCTGCCGACGTACCGTATGGTTGCCATCGCCGGGTCTCGTTTGCCCATGCAAGTGCTCTTCCAAAAGGATCGTGGGGGCGAACCTATTTGACGATCGACGAGCGACATTGATCTGGAACAAGAGCCAAGGGCGGCCCTCGCACGGCGCCGAGATCAGGGAGCGCGGGCCGCCCCTTGAGGCGGCCTTACTTCCTTCTCCGCTTCATATACGCAACGATGACTATCTCTGTTTCATAAGAGGGTGTCGTTTTCGCGACGCCGTCGGTTGTCACTCCTTCGCCTTCAGTCGCGCTTCATTTTCGGCAATAAACGCGCGAATCTCCTCGGACATGTTCAGAAGTTTCAGCCATTGCTCTTTGTATAAGGTCACCGGAAAGCGTCCCATTCCGTACACTGAGACGGCACCCTTTTCACTTACCTTCATGCGGGTGCTGTCGGAAGTTCCTTTTTTGAGAGCAGCGTTCTCGTTGCGGAGACGTTCTAGCTCAGCTTTATCGTCGTCGGACATGGCAGTTCCTTTTCGCGAGCCTAAGTCAAAAACGTTTGATTGCTGCGGGCCCGACGGTTGCGTTCATGGCAGCAGCCTCCGCTGATCATCGCGCCTCGCTGCATGTGATCTTATCACGACGCGCCGGTCGCTCGTAAACAAATCGAAGCACGAAACATTTTTACCGCAGTTACTTCGAGCACTCAACTGGAGCGGACATGGCCAGACCGGACTGATGAGCCGGATCGGAACATACTCATCTCGTACCCACGATCCACGCCGGTCAACGAGAAAATCACTCCACGCGGCTGCAGTCCGTCCGTAAGCGGCGGAAAGCGTCAAGAGCAAATCCAAATGATTGCGACGGCCATCGGCAGGCCGACACACACCGCACCACAAGCATGATCATGATATCTCGAAGCAGACCGTGAGCTGACATACTCTTACTCCATCAGCTGAATGAAGTCAGTCTACCCTTCGAGCCCACTGCATAAGTTAATGCCGCCGCCTTGTCCTCCTTATCCACCGCAAGGAGTTTCTAAATGTCGCGACGTGAGTGGAAGATTATTGCCGCGTTCGTGATCGTATGCGCGCTATTGACCGCGCTAGTTTTGGCGCTGTGACGGCTACAGCCTGTGTTAAGATGCTCCATTGGGAGAACGCCTCGGATCAGTTTCCGGCGACGGCGGCGCCCGCGAGGCGGTCAAGGCGCTGATCGTCGCGAACCACTTTCTCGTAATGAAGAAGCTTAGGGCAGCGGTCTCGCCAGGCTATGAGCGAGGCCAATTGCTGCCGCGCGACCGCAAGGATTGGTATGACTGAGCACATACTAGGATGCGAGAAACACGGAGGCTTGCATGACTGATTGGGGGGCGTTGCCGCAGTGGGTAACAGCGTGTATTGCAGGCGGAGCGCTTGGCGTGGCTATAATTTCGATCACGAGTCACAGCCAGAACTGCGGCAGGCGGCATTTTTCTTGCCGTGCGCCCCGCGACCGATCTAAAGTTATCACTCTGTCTTAAGAAGAAGGAACGTGGACGTGGCTACTGGTACAGTGAAGTGGTTTAACGCAACGAAGGGTTATGGCTTCATCCAGCCGGACGGCGGAGGCAAGGACGTGTTCGTCCACATCTCGGCCGTCGAGAGGGCCGGGCTCAGCGACTTACGCGAGGGCGCCAAGGTCACGTTCGACATCGTCTCGAACAGGGGCAAAGAGGCGGCCGAAAATCTGCGGGTGAAGTGAGGTCGACCCGTCTAAGCAATATCCGATCCTGATCATTCCATCCCCTTCGACGATGACACCACACAGTCATCGTCTTCTACGTTTGGGCTGGATTAAAATGTGTCCATTATCCCTTCGTACTCAAGGATATCCCGCGCTTTGCTGCCATCACGCTGGTTGCACCGGGTGTTCGCTTTAGTGCCTTGGCGATTTTCTTGACGCCCTGCTTATCTTTGGCCATCGACTTCAATGTTCGCAAATCGTCTTTGGTCCATGCGCGACGAACTACTTTTTTCTTCTTCGCCATATCGGTTCCTTTTTGAGAACCGGGCTTTTATCATGGCGCGTTCAGTAAGCGATGTTGCACCAAACAATTGGCAAGTTAAATTGTGGAAAGGTGCGGGCTTCCGAACCGCGAACGTTTGCAACTTACGTAAGTTCGAAAGTCTCCCGTGTTTTGGAGGTGGCGTTGTAAATCCTTACCTGCAACATCGGGAAGCGGCTCTTAAGTTCAACAGCGCCCTTTCTGGCACCCTCCTCCGTTTGGAATTCTGCCTTAACGCGACCGTCAACTTCTAGAGCGAACCCGGATTTCGGCGGTTCACTTGGGAAGGGTTTGCTCATGCAAAAATGCTCCGCTGTAGCCGAGACTCCTTACGGCGAGTCGAAGATAGGCGATTCGGCTGGCTGCTAGTCAAAAAAATTCGACGTGCCCTCGCTGCAAAAGTTCAGGGTACCCGCGCCTTCAATCACGCGCCGAAGCTATTCGGCCCTTCCCCGCACATTGCTCGCATCGTACAGGATAGATTCTGCGACCCGGCTGTGTTGGTTGCTTCACCTTGGCAAATCCAGTGCCCTCGCAAGCTGGGCATTTGATTTCTGCAACTACCTCTTTGGGGTTCAATTTCTTCATAAAATTCTCGCCTCCAAAAGGGAAGGGTTACTCCTCTCGTAGGCGGACACCAGCGCCTTTGCCGACCTCGAACCAGTGGCCAGCCACCTGGAAAATATATTGTTCCTTGATCTCTATTGTTGCTCGTCACTAGGCTTTCAAATGAAAGCGCATGACTTCGCTACGGCCGCTTGAGCCTATCGCAAACCCGACCTTATATCCCGACGCGCGCTAGCCTGCATAGCCGACCGCTTTCCATCAGAGAAGCTTTGCCCGAGCGAAAAGCATGCGCAATGCATTCGTAGCTTGAACGCTCAAGATAGCATTTTCTGCCGCCGCCTCCAAAGCGACCTTCGCATCGTCGTGCAGAGATCGGAACTCCATCCACTCGACTGTACTGAGGCTGGTTATGAACCGGTAGGCTTGTCCTACGGTCGCAATTGCAACCGACTCGCCGTTCAGTTTAATCTTGAACGATGCCTTCAACGGAGTCTGAGAATTTGATACGTCGCCCATGCTTTGGTTGTGCAACGGGTATTGGTAAAGTCAATCCTCTATCTTCCGTGTGGGAGTTATTGACTCAACCAAACGCCGGGGCGCAAGGGACCCGCATTGGGGACGACGTAAGCTGGGGACGTCCGCTTCTGCGCACATAACGGACTCAACTCGGACATCGCGTCATGTCCGAAACATGCCAATGAGCGACATTCACTCGGATCACGATCCGTCCGCCCCGGTGGCGGGGATCGTAAACTGAAAGAGAGCACCCCGCGGCTCGCACCCGGTCGCCCACAGCCGCCCACCATGGGCTTCGATAATCGAGCGGCAGATCGAGAGGCCGATGCCCATGCCGTCGGGCTTCGTCGTGTAGAAGGGTTCAAAGAGGCGCGGCAGGCTCTCCGGGCGCAGCCCGTGGCCGGTATCCCGCACCGCGACGCACACGCCCTCCGGCTCGATACGCACGCTGCTGATGTGTATTTCGCGGTTGCCGTCCTCAACGCCACTCATCGACTGGATGGCATTGACGATCAAGTTCAACATCACCTGTTGCAGTTGCACCCGATCGCATCGGATGCGTGGCAACTCGCCCGCCAGTTGCGTGCCCACCGTGACGCCGGTCTTGACCGCTTCGCTGCGCGTTAGGGCGGTCGCCTCCAGGATTGCTGCATTGAGGTCGACGACCTCCTTCCGGGGAGGCGCTTTTTTGACGAGAGACCCAATCCGGTCGACGACGTCGCTGGCTCGATCGGCGTCGTCCACAATGCAGGTAAGCGCCTCCCTCACCTCTGCCACATCGGGTGGGCTTTCGTCTAAGAACCGCAGTGCAGCAGCGGCGTTTGTGCGTGCCGTCGCAATGGGCTGCTTGATTTCATGAGCAATCGAGGCGGGGAGCTGGCTCATGGTAGCGACGCGGTTGGCATGCGCCAGCTCGCTCTGCATCTCGCGATATTGCCGCTCGCGGCAGATGCTCTCTAAGGCAATGGTAGCTTGCGCAGCGAAGTCCCTGAATAAGGAAATCTGTTTGTCGGTGAACGGCTGTACCTGTTTGCGAGCTAAACTAATTATCCCGACTATCTCATTGTCTTTGAGCAACGGCACAAACATGCCCGTTCGAATACCTGCGTTCGCCACCCTGATGCAAAAATCATCCCGATGATCGCCTTCAACTGCTGTGAAGTCGGGAATGTGGGTGGATAACCTGCTTGCGGCTAATCGATCCGGAAAGCTCCCCCTTTCTGCGAGCACTGGCAATGATGACCGCACCTGACTAACCAAAAGGGGGTCCCCTCGCACCGCCACGAGACGAAGGCCGCCTTCTTCGGAGAGACGTAAGGCGCCTGAGTCTGCTCGACAGAGACGTGTGGCGCTGTCGAGGATGGCGTCGAAGATGGGCTGCAAGTCGTGCGGCGAGTTCGCAATGGCGCGCAGCAATTTCGAGATGGCCGTTTGTTGCTCGATGAGTTCGGTCACCCGATCTTGCGGCTCGGCAGCGGACCTTTCTCCGCAGATCCTCTCGTTCATGCGGAGCAGTTCCTCGGCTGAGACGGTGAGGGCCGCATAACATCGCCCAAAAGTAAGATTGGCCGGTTCGACAAACATTTTCGGCCACACCCGAGCCATGAGTTCCTCCTTGCTGACCAGCTCGCCATGGTGTTCGACCAGTGCGATCAGGATATCGAGCGCTCGGCTGCGGAGTCGGAGCGGCTTTCCAGCTCCAAGCAGCAGCCGTTGCGTCGGAATCAGGTAGAATGGGCCAAACGAGAATGTGCGCGCCGCCCGCCATTGACTCGACCGGTCATGGTCGATTGCTCAACATCCGGAGGGGACCCGCCGATATCGCCAGCAAGTCTGGAAAGCGAGGGTGGTGCGCATGGACCGTTCTTGGCGTTTTCGCCGACGCCAAAGCGGATCGCGTTCAGGTCCGTGATGCGCCGATCGGCATCATCGATTATGGTGTGGAACTCGATGCATGTGTTGTCGCACTTCTCGCTCATATCAAGCTCCTCAATTGAACGGACGGGCCGCTTCGCTTTCTGGCCAAGCGTTGAGAGGAGGGTTACCCAACCGTCCCGCTTCAAAAAAGGATCGTTCGGGCCAACAACCGGTCAATTCCGGCCAAAGGCGCCGGATCGAAAATCTCGACAATCTTGCTTGGCGAATGGGCGGAAAACGTCAGGAAGGCCGCGCGTAAGATGCCCTACCTCCGAGAAGCCGGTTCGATATCGATTCTGCCGCGCCGATATTCGTGCGGCGCGCTCTTGGTCCAGCGACGAAAGGCATGGCGAAACGCGGCTGCGTCGCTGAACCCCAATGCGTATGCGATGTCTTCGACCGTCAAATCCGTATCTCGGACGTACTTGATCGCTGCATGCGCCCTCAGCTCGTCGATCAGTTCGCGAAACGACGTGCCTTCCTGTTCCAGCTTGCGCCGCAAGGTGCGGGGACTCATTCTGAGACGTTCCGCGACGAGTTCCAAGCCTGTGGGCTGCCCCAAGCGGCTAAGGAAAATTCCGCGAACCTTGCCCGCAACGCCGGTGTTCAGCTTCAACTCGCTCAGCAACCTGTCGCAGAGTTGCAATACCTCGGAATAGGTTACCTGATTTCCAAAATTTGGTGGGGTATTCAGCCAATCGAGGTCGAATAAAAATCTGTTTTCGGGCTGTCCGTAGAGCACCGGGCAGCCAAAGACTTCGACGTCGTTCTTGGCGCCCCGAGGTCGGCCGAATGTAAAATGCAGCTCCGACGCGCGGAAAGATTGGCCCATGAAATCGCGATGCAGCGACAGGTGGACACCGGCCTGGAGTTCAACGATGAATTTGTAGAGTGGTGCATCGACCTGCGGAAACGGAAACGGGCTCATCGTCCAAACCGCGACTTTGTCTTGTTCTGAGAATTGTATATCGACGAGCGGCGCAGCGAGCTGGTGATATTCCACGGCAAAGGCCATGGTTCGGCGAAAGTCCGTGCTGCTCAGGATTGCGAAGCCGTACATGCCGTAAGTTGAGACGTGAAATCTCAGGCCGGTCTGGTAGGAAAAGTGCGGGTTTCGAGAAAGCCTGATGGCGTTGCAATACGATTGAATAACCTCATTTGCGGATACCCGAACTGCCGGTGAGCACAATTGCGCCTCCGAAATATCAATGCCTGCTAGCGCTTCTTTGGACGAGACGCCTTCGCCCCTGAGCGCATCGACGATCATCGCGATCTTAATGACCGGATAGAGCTTTTCTTGAGGCCCAAGCTTGGTCATCGAAGCACCGGTAGGCTCGACCATAGCAGCCAGCATCTTGCAAACCGACAATCGGCGGAATGTTACCAAGGAATTGTCCGGCCGTGCCAAATAATCACCATTGGTGGGGCTCGCCGGCTAAGTATCTGCAGGCCACCAGCGATGAAATGGTGCGAAAGAAGCGCCCCAGCTAGGGGGGCCCGCTGAGGCCCCTAACTCCCGACGGGGGACTACACCTAGTCGGGGCGTTCCTGCGCTCGATATCGCCAAGAACAGAGGCACGTGTATCATTTCAGAAACGTGTTGGGCCAGGTCAACAGGCCATTCAGATCGAACGTCCGTTCCGGGTCAATCGCGACCAGTGTCGCCGGTCTTGCCTGCCCTCTGATGTCCGCTTTGCACCGAAAGCAACCTGTGCGGAGGGCCGGAGACGAGAGCAACATTCTTGGTGCCGCTTTGCGCCAGAAAGCGTCGCCGTCGGTGAAGCGGAAGACCGCGTCAGTGATTCCGGTGCGGCATCAGGTGCCGAGGATCGCCTGACGCAAAAAAGCCTCCACAGCATCACGCCAACATCGCAATCGCTTCGCGGTCTGTTAACCGACTAACGGGCATGCTCGCGGCATGCAACCATTTGCAAATCAAGTTCGACGTGAGGTTCGGCGGGTTCGGTATAACCACGCTAGGCTGGTGCAGCCTGGGTACGCCGATCGCCCTTGTGTAGTTTCAGCTGTCTATTCGAACGGGGCCAAAATCGTCGTTTCGGTTCGGTGCTTCGCGCTTGCCCTGGCAGCCGCGTCGCTTGCCGGCTGTGCCGCCCAGTCCTCGGTTGCTTCGAGGAAATCCGAGTTTGTT
>Ga0210407_10002805_pt1 | contig 14625 bp, 12 predicted proteins | sample IncBWC27MmetaG_FD_150860 | JGI IMG/M metagenome (GOLD analysis project Ga0210407, IMG submission 150860) | Forest soil microbial communities from Barre Woods Harvard Forest LTER site, Petersham, Massachusetts, United States - Inc-BW-C-27-M | ecosystem: Environmental > Terrestrial > Soil >...
GCCGCGCGGCAGAAGCCATTTTCTCCCAAGCCCCGGGCTCATGGGAGGTCGCTGTGGCGCGCAAAAACGTTGCAGCGGGTGAATTTTGGCGCAAGACCATCGACGCGCCGCAAGCGTCGAACATCCATGAGCTCGACGTGGCGACCGACCAATGGAACGGGCCAGTCTTTCGTTTCGCATGGCGTACGTGACGATTTTCAGGGGCGAGGTGCTCGTTTTGACCGCCTACGACGCCGGGCGCAAACTGCGCCGTCATTTCGGAGGACCGCTGATGCGCCATTCGATCGCTGCACTCATGGTGTGCGGGTTGGTATCGGGTTTTGGGGTGTACCGCGCACAATCGGCGGCGCCCAAGCGCGAAGAGGCAGCCGCGATGACTAAGCAGTCAGTCATCGGTGCCTGGCGCCTCGTCAGCATCGACTACTCAGGTCCCGACGGCGCGCTAGCCGACCCGGTGTTCGGCCCAACTCCGCAAGGCATCATTGTTTACGATCAAACCGGATGGATGAGTGTGCAAATCGTTACTGCGAACCGTCCGGTGATGAGAAGGCCGGCGACGCGAACATCGGGGGTCGTAACAGCCGATGACGCCAAGCTCGCAGCTGCAGCTTTCGACACGTATTACGCGTATTTCGGAACCTGGGAATTCAACGCCGCTACGTCGGTGATTACCCACCATGTCAAGTCGTCTTTGCTGCCGTATGAGACCGGACTGGAGTATCGAAGGGAAGCGACGTTCGACGGCGCCCATTTGAAATTGACCGCTCGCTCGCAGGAGAGTGGCGAGGCGCGCCAGCGCACGCTGGTATGGGAGAGAATCGCCGATTCCGGGCTCATCGCAGCGCCCGCGGCGGCGCCAGCGGTAAGCAACCAAATCGCATCACCGGTCCCAGCCGCGCCAATTGCTCAAGCGCAGCCGTCACCGCCTGCTGCAGTTCCGGAGTCAGGGCCGCCGACGCCGCCGCGCGTGGTGGCCACAAAATACGGCGACATGCCTACCAATTACCAGGTGCCGATCCGCAAGTACTTTCTAGAACACCTGAGGCATCCGGATTCCGTGCAATATCAGGAGATCACTGCGCCGGAGCAGGGATACACGACATCGATCAGCGGCTCCATTTTGATGCGCGAGAAGCGTCAATACGGTTGGACGGTCAAAGCGACGATCAACGCGAAAAACTCTCACGATATTTTCGTCGGCTTCAAGACATACACGTTCCTGTTCCGCGGCGACAGGATCGTCGATATCCGATTGCCCCTACCCGGGGATGAGATCATTGAGGCGACACCTTAGCGGAGGTCCGGTGCTACGATTGCCGCGTCCGCTCACTTTGAGCACCCGACCTGCGGTGCGCGAGGCATGACTTTGAATTCAACTTCACTGGGCACGTTCCGGATTTTGCTGTTCACGGCTGTCATGCTCGCGGCGCCAATTGCCGGGTCTGAAACGCCGAGTCAGGCGATCAAGTGGGCCGGCTTCACGCAGTTGTTCGACGCAGCGGCCGACGGCGATCGTATCGTTGGGGCGGGAGTCATACTCGTAAGCGATGGGCACATCGTTGCTCATCACGAGCACGGCTATGCCGATCGTGAGCACGGCGTTCCCATCACTCAGCAGACGATCTATCACTACGGGTCAATCACAAAGACCCTGACCGCGATCGCAGTCATGCAGCTTCGCGATCGAGGCCGGCTATCGCTCGACGATCGCATAACGGGCTACATTCCCGAGCTACGCCAAGTCCACAATCCGTTCGGATCGATGGACAACATCACGATCCGCATGCTGCTGTCGCACTCGGCGGGCTTTCAGGATCCGACTTGGCCTTACAAGCAGGGCAAGCCCTGGGAGCCGTTTGAACCGACGACTTGGAATCAGCTCGTCGCGATGATGCCGTACCAGGAGGTGGCCTTCGAGCCGGGATCGCGATTCAGCTATTCGAATCCCGCTTTCATCTATCTGGCGCGCGTGATGGAGCAGCTCACCGGAGACCCGTGGGAGACCTACATCCAGAAGAACATTTTCAATCCGCTCGGTCTCACGAAAAGCTATTTCGGCGTGACTCCGTACTATCTGGCCGCCGACCGTTCGCACAACTACACCCGGCTCAAGGATTCCACCGGTCTGGAAGTGGTGCGGGACAACGGCGCGGACTTCGACCCTGGCATCACGATACCAAACGGCGGCTGGAACGCGCCGCTCGGCGATCTCGCGATTTATCTTGCTTTCCTCACCAATGCGACACACGGCAACCGCGAGACCCAGCATCTGTACGACACGGTGCTGAAGCACGCCACATTGACGGAGATGTGGCAGCCACTGCATCCGGTAAAAGGCGATGATTCGATGGGGTTGTCCTTTTTCAATGTGCGGCACGGCACGTCCACGATCATCGGCCACACCGGCAGCCAGGCAGGGTTCTTGGCCTTTCTCTACCTCAATCCCGCCACTCGCGCTGGTATTGTGGCAGCGTTCAACACCGACAGCGATCTACCGGAGGGCGGGCAGCCATCAGCCTTTGAGCGAATACGGAGTAGGGCAGTGGAGTTAATACGGTAGTTGGCGGGCATGCAGCGCATTTTATTGGCGATTGGTCTGGCGGCAGTACTGGCGGCGACGCCGGGCCGGCCGGCCGCGCCTGCCGCGGCCAGCGACGTTGTGATTGGCGACATCGATGACCTGTCCGGAGTGTATTCGGACAATGGGGGCGCCGGCGGCATTGAGGCCATCAAGATGGCGATCGCGGACTTCGGCGGCAGCGTGCTCGGCAGGAGAATTGTGTTGCTGTACGCAGACCACCAGAACAAGCCCGATATTGGCGCCTCGAAGGCTCGAGAGTGGACGGATCAGCGCGGCCTCAACATGTTGCTGGCCGGAGCGAACACCGGCGCCGCCATCGCGATGTCAAAAGTCATCGCCGCGAAGAAGGTCCCATATTTTGTCATAGGTTCGGCCGGCGCGTCGCTGGTGAACGAGGACTGCACCGCTTATTCCGTTCAGTATGTTTACAATACCACCGCGCTCGCCAACGGCACCGCCTCCGCGGTCGTGAAAAGCGGCGGCAAGACCTGGTTCTATTTGACGGCCGATTACGCCTTCGGGACTCAGTTGCAAGCTGCGGCATCGAAAGTTGTCGAGGCGAATGGCGGCAAGAATCGCGGCGCGGTACGGGTGCCGCTGTCGGCGTCGGACTTCTCGTCGTTTCTGCTACAGGCGCAAAGTTCGGGCGCACAAGTTCTCGGTCTTGCAAATGCGGGCGACGACTTCATCAACTCATTGAAATCCGCCAACGAATTCGGCATTACAAGGACCATGACGCCGGCAGGTCTGCTGGTCTTTGTCAATAATATCGACAGCATCGGCTTACAAATTGCGCAAGGGCTATATCTGACGACCGGATGGTACTGGGACCTCAACGCCGACAGCCGTGCTTTCGGCAAGCGTTATTTCGACAAGATGAAAAAAGAGCCCTCGATGGTTCAGTCGGGGTACTACTCGGCAACGCTGACCTACCTGAAGGCGGTCGCGGCGGCGGGCACGACCGATGCCGACCAAGTGATGGCGACGCTGAAAAAGATGAAGATCAACGATATGTTCGCCAAGGGCGGCTACATTCGCGCGGACGGCGTGATGATTCATGACATGTACGTGATGCAGGTCAAGTCCCCGCAGGAGTCCAAGTACCCCTGGGACTACTACAAGGTCGTCAAGGTTATGAGCGGCGAGGAGGCCTTCGGCCCGATCACCGGTCTTTGTCCGCTCGCGCCGAAGTAGTAATCCGCCGCCGGCGCCGAATTCTTGCCGTGCTCGTCGGGCTACGCCGATACGCCCGCTACGCGCAGGCGCGCGATCTCGGCCCGCGGTGGAGCGCCGAACAGGCGCCGGTATTCGCGGCTGAACTGCGAAGCACTTTCGTAGCCGACCCGATGCCCGGCAGTGGCGCATTCGATGCCATCGGCGAACATCAGCCGTCGCGCCTCGTGCAGCCTCAAGTGCTTCTGGTACTGCAGCGGTGACATCGCGGTGACCGCTTTAAAACGATGATGAAGAGCCGACGGGCTCATGTGTACGGCATCAGCGAGTTCTTCGATGCGCAGGGGCGCCGCATAATGCTGCTTGAGCCACTCGATGGCGCGAACGATGCGATGATTGCCGCCCTCGCTCTGGGCCAGATCGGCCAGACGAGAGCCTAGTTCGCCGCGCAACATGCGATAGTAGATTTCACGCTGGACCACAGGCGCGAGCACGTCGATATCCTCCGGCGTATCGAGCAGCTTCACCATCCTCAGTACCGCGTCCAGCAAAGGCTCGTCCAAGCGCGCGACGAACAGGCCCCGATCGGCGGTGGCCGGCGACGGTCCCCGATCGCCCAATTCCAGCACCAATCGCGCGATTTCCTCCAGGTCGAGGTTCAGACGAAGGGAAAGGTATGGATGCTCGGGAGTGGCTTCGATCACTTGGCCCATCCCGGGCAATGTCACCGACACCACCAGGTAGTTCAGCGCGTCGCAGTGGAACACTTCATCGTTTAGTAACGCGCACTTGCGACCCTGCACGACGATGGCCAGGCAGGGCTGATAGACCGTCGGCATGCATATCGTCGGCACGCTGCCACGGGTCAGCGCGAGCGACGGCAACGCTGTTTGATGGGTGCCGTCAAAACGCGTCAATCGGGCAACCCGCGCCGACAGCTCCTGCTGCCGCGTAGGGATCCCCGCGATCTCGCGAACTCTCTGCAAACTGCTGTCGAACATGGCTGTTTCTCAATTCTCGAGTGACTTGCGCATGGTAATCGGCCGCCGCGCGGAGCGATAGCTCATATCATGCCGATTGCAGAACTAGGCAAGAACTGGACAGTAATGAACTAACGTAACAATGGCGCCGGTGTCTAGCATACAGGCTACTTTAACCCTGCCAGGGAGCGCAAAGCATGAAAATTCCGCGTCGCAAACTCGGTCCGCAAGGCCTGGAAGTCTCGGCAATCGGCTTGGGCTGCATGGGCATGTCGGATTTCTATGGCCCGTCCGATGAAGCCACCAATCTGCGTGTGCTCAATGTCGCTCTCGATATCGGCATCAACTTCCTCGACACCGCGGATGTGTACGGCGTCGGCGCCAACGAACGCCTGTTGGCAAAGGTCTTGGATACGCGCCGCAACGAAGTCGTGCTTGCCACCAAGTTCGGAAGTGTGCGCGGTCCCGACGGCGCGTTTCTCGGCATCAACGGAACACCCAAGTACGTGCACGCGGCCTGCGATGCCAGTCTTAAGCGCCTCGGCGTCGATCATATCGATCTGTACTACCAACACCGTGTCGACCCGAACGTCGCCATCGAGGAAACGGTGGGCGCCATGGCGGATCTGGTCAAGGCGGGTAAGGTGCGCCACCTCGGCCTCTCTGAAGCCTCGGCGACTACCATTCGCCGCGCCGCCGAGGTGCACCCCATCACCGCGCTGCAGAGCGAATTCTCACTATGGACGCGCGACCTGGAGGCCACGATCCTGCCCGCCTGCGAGGAACTCGACATCGGGGTCGTCGCCTACAGCCCGCTCGGCCGCGGCTTTCTTACCGGCGTGTTCAAGAGGCCGCAGGACTTCGACCCCGGCGATTTTCGGCGCAACAACCCACGATTCTCGAGTGAGAATTTTGCCGGCAATCTACAACTGGTGGAGGTCGTCGCGCAGATCGCGCGCGAGGAAGGCTACACACCGGCACAGGTCGCCCTCGCTTGGCTGCTCGACTGCGCACCGTATGTCGTGCCGATTCCGGGCACGCGCAACATCAAGCGCCTGAAAGAAAATGCACTGTCCGTCATGGTGCGGCTGGGCGATGCACAACTCGAGCGGCTGTATGGGATCCTGCGTGAACGGCCGGTGACCGGAGCGCGTTACCCTGCGGCATCGATGGCGACAATCGACGCCTGAAGGAGGGCTGCCATTGACTCGGCGCGCGTCGGCTCGCGGCGTCGAAGCGCGGTTCGCGGCACGTATTGACCGGCACCGGAACGGTTACTAGAATGGAGCCGTCTTAGATCGCGCTATCTCCATGAGCGCCTCGTCATTTTGCCCATCCGCAATGACGAGGTTCTCCGATGTCCACCTTTCGAGCCGACTGCAGCCGCTGCTGCGGTCTCTGCTGTGTCGTGCCCGGCCAAATGGCCGTGCAGGGATTTCGGGTCGACAAACTCGCAGAGACGCCCTGCGAGCATCTCAATGGCTCTCACCGGTGCTCGATTCACGCGACCCGCCGGTTACATGGATACGCCGGCTGCGAAGGCTTTGATTGTTACGGAGTCGGGCAATGGATCACGCAGAACCTGTTCCAGGGTGCGCAGTGGTCGGACTCCCCTGACACGGCACATCAAATGTTTGCTGCCTATCGTTACTGGGCGCCGCGATTTGAGGCTGCGGCGCTGCTCGAGGCCGCGCTGCCTCACGTGCGCGATAACGCGCGGCTCGCATTCACCGCAATGATGACAGCGTTGACTACCGGCGAGACAGCCGATCAGCCGACCGACGCTGCGCGACTGCGTCGTGAGACGCTTGCGGTGATTCGCTCGGCGCTCAGGTCCGACCGGATGCCGCCTTGAGGGCTTTACGCTCCGTCTGAGCATAAAACCAGTCAAAGACGTGCTCCGGTCTGAGAGGTCGGCTGAGGAGATAGCCTTGCGCGTAGTCGCAGCCTAGTCTCTGCAGGACCGCGAGCTGCTGGGGAGTCTCGATCCCCTCGGCGATTACTTCCAGTTCGAGGCCGTGAGCCAGGTCGATGGTTGATTTGACAATGAGCTGATCACGGTCGTTGCACAGCAGGCCTGCAACGAAGGACTTGTCAATCTTGAGCCGATCTACTGCCAGTTTCTGGAGGTAACTCAAGGAGGAGTAGCCGGTGCCGTAGTCATCGATGGAAAGAGTGATGCCGAGCGCTTTGATGGCCTGAAGAATGCGCATCGCCCGATCTGGATCGCGCATAATGGCGCTCTCGGTGATTTCGAGTTCCAGAAACTCCGCTCGTATGCCGCTGCGGCTGAGTAGGCTGCCGAGCCAATCAGGCAATTGCTCGTCCTGAAGATTCCTGGCTGAAAGATTGACGGCTGCTTTCAGCGGTAGGCCTTGCGCATGCCAGCCTCTGCAATAGGCAAGGGTGCGTTCTAGTATCCATTCGGTCAGCGGTCGAATGACGTCGCTCGCCTCGGCTAGGGGAATGAATTCTGCCGGTGACACCTCGCCCAGCGTGGCCGAGTTCCAGCGGCACAGTACCTCCACCTCCGGCGTTCCCTGTTTCTGAAGCGATACCTTGGGTTGAAATAGTAGATGCAACTCATCCTGTTGGATGGCCGAGCGCAACAGGGTAAGCACTTGCAGTCGACGGGGGCTCCGGGTGTCCATGGACGGGTCGAAGGCCTCAACGACGGTATGATTGCGCTTAGCTGCATACAGCGCCAAATCGGCCCGCTGCAGCAGCAAGCTGGCGTCTCTGCCATGCAGCGGGGCAGTTGCGACCCCAATGCTGGCTCCAAGGGAGATCGGAATTCCCCTGATGAGTATCGGCGCTGACACCGTGGCGCGTACTTGCGCGCAGAAAGACTCAATGCCGGCGGGCGGCTGCTCGGTCAATAGAATGGCGAATTCATCGCCACCCAAGCGAGCCACGCATTCGCAGTGCGCATTCAAGTCGATGAATCGCTTTCCGAGTTCCACCAGCAATGCGTCGCCCATGTCATGGCCCAGCGTATCGTTGACTTCCTTAAAGCCATCTAAATCCAGCATTAGCAGCATTAGCGGCGCATCTTCTGAAGCACCCTCGAGTTCGCCAGCCAGCAATTCCGCCAATCTCAACCGATTGGGCAAGCCGGTAAGGCTGTCGTGCATTGCTCTGTGGTGCAGTTCTTTTTCACGGCGTCGCTGGGCGCTAACATCATGAATGGTGACTGCTATGACGGAGCTGTCTTCCCAGGCGAGATGTCTTGCGGAGACTTCGACCGGTGTCTCCCTGCCGTCGAGATGTTTGAACTCAAAGCGCTCGCGCACCAGTTCCTGCTCCGGCGTGAGGCGGCCAAGCACCTCGCAAAGCTGTGGCGCGAGGGTGTGCAATGGCGTACCTGAGATAGTGGCAGGCTCTCGCTCGAGCAGACGGCCTGCCGTACCATTTGCCGTGCGGATAGCACCATTCGGATCCAAGGTTAGTAGCGCATCCACTGATTCATCCACGATTTGGCGAAGCAGTGCATCCTGGTGTCTCAGCTTGCGGCTTGCTCGCCAGCTCTGCCACGTTTCCGTGTAGAGCATGCTGAGTGCGACACCCATGAAACTACATAAGACGACGGCGATGAAGGGTGAGGGCCCAGGAATCTCGTTGCAGAGACCGTAGAGCAAGAAACTCGCGAGCGAAACTACACCGATCCATGCACCCATGACCCATGGCAGGCGGCGCCATGATCCCTTTCCCATCGTATAGACGCACGCCACCGCGCACAGCGCGAGGGCGGCGAGTAACGCGCCTGCTTGGAGATGACGCAGTGGCGCTCGGCGGCCGCTTTCGTATGCGATGGCCTGCAAGACTACGCCTGGTAACGAGCGGTACACCGGGACCGGCACGATGTCACCCAGCTCGATGGCTGTAGCGCCGACCAGTATCGTCTTGCCATGTAGATCGGGTGCGATGGCCCCTTGCACAAGGTCGCAATACGAGTACTTTCGAAATGAGGTCGGATCCACCCGGTAATCCAGTGTCAAGACGGGTCGCGGAGCTGCACCGGTCAACCGGCGCCAAACCGGTGGCGCTGATGTGGTTCCGATGGCGTCCAGATTAGGCACTTCGCGCACCAGGCCATCGAGGTCAGGAATCAGATTTACCGATGCCATCGATGCATAGCGGCGAAATTCGGGCAGTGGCTCGCTGAGCAAAAGAGGCTTCGAATCGACGCTCAGGGGTTGCCAGAATGCGGGCAGTACTACGAGGCCTTGCACGCGTGAAAGTGCTTGAGCCAGTAAATCGTCTTCCGAGGAAGTCGACGATGAGCTGAAGTCAACGTCGAAGAACATGCGCCGGGCCCCGAGACGCTGCAGGGTATCGATCAAGACAGCGTGTCGGCCGCGTGGCCAAGGCCAAGAGCCCAGCTCGTGTAGGCTACGGGCATCGATTTCGACGATGACGATGTCGGAGCTAATAGTGTTCGAAAGCAGCCGAGTGCTGTTCTCGACAAACGCCCGATCAAAGGGGCCCAGCAGACCTGTCACGTAACAGAGTGCTGCAAGGGCGAAAGCGCCTAACGCGGTCAGTGCGGGCGGGAGGAATTTGTGGGTATTTCCCCGCCTGCTGGGTCCTGACACGAGCGTCTAACTTTATGGTTTACCGTGGCCGAGACACTGTCCGAGTCCGGTCCCGTTGGTCTTGCCATTGCAACCGACCACTGGGGAAACAGGTACGCCGCCGTTTGATCCGGAGGAGCTGCCGTTTGATCCGGAGGAGTTGCCGTTTGATCCGGAGGAGGCGCCGTTTGATCCGGACGAGCCACCGTTTGATCCGGATGAGCCATTGCTTGCGCTACTGCTGGATCCAGAACTGCCCGTAGAACCGGAAGCTGAGGTAGCAGCGGTCGCGGTCAACACTGCGTGTTGAGCCGACACTGTAGCACCAACTTCTGCCAAGTCCCGGGTTACAAGGGCAACCTCGACTGCATTTACCTCACCCGTCGCGGGCGCCTCGGCCTTAGCAGTGCTGCTCTTCAGGTTCCCCGGCATGATGGGAGCGGCTTCAATGGGGCTCACCAGGAGCGAACCTTCCCCGAGGCTGTGTCGGATTGACTGATTGGGCTTGAGCAATACATGCTGGCTCACGCCGGGGGCTGAGACATCCAGCGAGCCCTCCATCAGCGTGACGCTGGTTGTGCCGTCTTCAACGGCAACTGTGAAGACCGTGCCTTTGACGACTGAGACGAGGTATGGGGTCTCGACCGACATGGGCCGACCATGTCGGGATTGAATATTGTAGAGCGCGGCGCCGGCGCTCTGCAGGTAGCGATCAACGAGGCTTCCCGACGGGCCGGTGTCGGGAAGAGCGACGGTTGAATTGGGCCCGATATGAACGAGCGAATCATTGTCCTTGAGATCGAGCGTGCCGTCGGAGCCCGTCCTGATCTGCGCCGGTAGAGTGAGGTGTGTCGAAGCGCTTACCGGCACCAGATGATTACCCTGTGTGACGCTCACGCTGCCGCGGCTTGAGACGACTGTAACTTCCGTTGCGTGCGCCTTTTCGCAGCACAGTCCGAGCACCGCACTGGTGGCTACGAAAGGCAGGAATATGTGTACTCGCATGCGGTGCTCCCTGATAGATGGCATAGGGTAATGAGTGCAGGCTCACAGTTACCGTGATCCTCGTCACGGGCAACTCAGTCACTGTGGAATAAGGCGAGTCAGCGCACGGATTGCGCCAATCCAACCGTGAAAACTGCGCGCAGGCCATAGATCTGCGGATTATGCAAAAAGCGCTTATTGTTACGGTTCTGGTCGCCATGCTCCTCGGCGGGCGCTTGGTTTGCGCCGATTCCGCATCTGCATTGTTTAGCGGACCCTATATCTCGGGCAGCTCGGTGTATAGCGCGCGCGATTTCGCGCCCGATATCGCCGCGCATGTCGGGCGCCCTACCTCGGCTGCCGTGCTCGAATCACTCCGCAGTGCTATCCGTAGCCGCTACGCGCGTGACGGCTATGTCACGCCCATCATCTCCGTTCCCGCCCAAGACTTGCAGTCGACCAATCCGCGCCTCATCATTCACGAAGCGGTGATCAGCGCCGTGGAAATTCGCGGTAATGCGGGCCCCTACCGGACTCGAATCGAGGAACTGGCGCACGAACTGCAGCGCTCGCAGCCGCTGCGCAAGGAACAGGTGCGCTCAGTCTTGAGGCGCATCAGCCAGCTGCCGGGCATCACATCAAGGCCTCTGTTCGATCAGCGGCCCGATGTCACTAATGAGTTCCTGCTGGTGCTGCGAGTTGAATACCAGCGTGTCACGGGAAAGGTGGAGTTGAACAATGGGGGTACCCGCGGTCTTGGACGCGAATTGTTGACAGCCGATCTGGCGATGAACAATCTGCTCGGCATTCAGGAGCAGCTGCGCCTCAATGGCGCCGTTTCCTCCCACCCGGATCGCTATCACTACGAAGAGGCGCGGCTGGCACGACGTTTCGATAACACCTCAGTTTTCGCGGATGTCAGCGGCTCGACGGCGGTGCCGGATTTTGACACCCACTTTCGCGACGCGCACTTCAGCACGGGTTTGGCGCAGCAGCTTCAGCGGTCGGGCGCTGGGATCTTATCCCTTGTGGCGTCCCTGAATGGGGATAACGGTTCTATTCGCGATTCCCGTGGTATGACCTCGATAGAGGATCACGAGCGCAACATAGCATTCGGTGTAACCTTTGCGCGCAGCGAGGCCTCACGCGGCAGGCTATACATTGGCGCGCAGCATGGCCTGGATGTAGCAGGTAGCCAAATAAACGAGGGCGCGAATGCAGACATAGATTCCCAATACACAAAGTATCTGCTGGAGGCAGAGCAAGTCTTCTCCTTGGGCACCACCTGGACCTTTCAGATCGATTTTGACGGGCAGGTCACCGGAGCGGTCCTGCCGGTGTTAGAGCGGTTCGCTTTCGGCGGCATCGGTTTTGGAGCCGCATTCGATCCTGCAACCCTATCCGGCGATTCTGGTGCCGAGGTCACGGCGGTGTTGGCGCATGTCATTCGTGCAACCGGCGGGCGGCTCCAATACCTGCGCGTCTATCTTCGGTCGGACACGGGAATTGCGTGGAACAATTCCCCATACTTTTATCATCGGGATGAGGCGACCTCCGCCGGCGGCGGTGTGCTGGCCCGTTGGACACACGTGATTGCGACACTGGAGCTGAGCACGCCGGTTGAGCAACCTCGATATGTTTCTGCGGCGCAATCGCTGCGCACCTTTGGTTCGGTGGCATACGTTTTCTGAATTCCCCGCGTCTGGTATCAGCCGTTCAATAGCATTGTCGAGAGATTCCAGGTCACCGGCGGCGGTTCGACTCCAAGTGGGGAGTTGTGGTTGGGATCAAAGGTTTGCAGCTGGCGCTGTAGCCACGCGATGAAGCGAGCGTCGCTCTCGAGCCTTAGTCCGTCGTTGCCGCGCGCATAGTCCTGCAGCGCTTCGGTTGAGATCAAAATCCGTATCATGCGGGAACGCTTGGCGGGGCGCAGTGGGTCGTGCAGGCGCCAGGTGGCTAAGATCATCATGCCTTGCCCGCGAGGGATCAATATGTGGCAGTCATCGGGAAGCTGATCCTCGACCAGCTTGCGAAAATGCGGAGCGAAATCCTTCACGAAAGGTCCATATCTTTTACTGCGTTATCATCTTGGCGTTGAGCAGGGAGTCCTTAAGCATTCGCGACATTCTGGAATATGTTCCGAAAAGTAGGGCGCCGGCAATGCATCGAATCACAGAATCAGAATTATCGAGCGCAGCGGTCGTATAGTTAGAAGTTTAAAGAGAAGGGCACAAGTTAGGCATGAGTAGCATAGTCGACCGAAACACTCGGCTCGCCAAAATCCTGGACATCGGTCACGACACTTCGATGCGGGGTGCCGGAATTTCCTTGCGAGAGGCGCTAGCCGTCACGGGTTATGCAGAATATCGCTCAAGCTTTACCGCCGTCGATCTCCTGCCTATCATTGCCGCCCATCCTGAGCTCATCGAACAGTGGTTGTCGTACTCGGAGGACAAGCGAACTGATGGTGGCTGGTACATCAAACGGGATGGAACAGTTGGGCGGGTTTCACAGTCCGCGACTGAACGGCAGTTTGCGACGATTCCGTATGCCGTTGCGGAGTACGTAGTGCTGGAGCTGGATTTCTGGGCGCACCTGGGCGAGGGCGTCTGATAATGGACCTGGCGCGCTAGTAGTGGATGGGAACTGGTGTCGAAGTGACGGACAAGAGATGAGTGCGCCACCCCCGCCAGCACAGGTGATGCAACTATGAAAATTGACACTTTTGCCCGAGTCGTGTTGCGCATGTCTCTTGGAGCGATGCTAACAGAGCCATTAGCGGCATCGGCAATTACGCCAGTCTCCGAACCGGTCGTCATCGGCGAAAAATACCAGATCGAGTCCAAGGTATTGGCGGAGACCCGGACCTATGTCATTCATACCCCCGCTTCCTACAAAAACGGAAAAGACGCCTATCCCGTGCTCGTACTTCAGGACGCGGAGAATAACTTCGGGCTTACGAGCGCGGCGGTCAATTTGCTATCGGGCAATGGCCGCATCCCAGCGATGATCGTCGTTGGCATCAATAATACTGACCGCACGCGCGACATGACTCCCTCCAAACCCAGCACGGGCTTTGGCGGCACCCCCTGGACAGGCTCCGCCGGCGGAGCGGACAAGTTCCTATCCTTCATTGCCGACGAGCTTTTGCCAACGGTCGATCGCAACTATCGAACCCGTCCTTATCGCGTGTTGATCGGTCATTCGCTCGGCGGTTTGTTCGCGGTTTACGCACTGATTAACCGCCCGGAGGTCTTCAAGGGCTATCTCGTCATCAGTCCGTCGTTGTGGTGGGACGACCAGGTCTTGGTCAAGGCAGCGCAGCCGTTTTTCGCCGCTCACAAGGATCTTCGCGCCGATCTCTACATGAGCATGGGAAGTGAGGGCGACAGGATGTTAGGCGGCGCGTGGAAACTGTCTGCCGTGCTTGAAGAGAGCAAGCTCGCCGATCTGCGCTGGCAATTCAAGCGCTCTCCCGAGGAGGACCATGGCACCATTCCCTATATCAGCACTTACGAAGGACTTCAGGCGATCTTTCGCGGTTATCGGATGACGGACCCAATCGCGGTATACGAGGAGGCAGGGCTGCCTGCCTTCGAACGGCACTACGCCGAAGTGTCCAAGCGCATGGGATACACAGTTCCGGTGCCTGCGGACGTGTATGGCGGGTTGGTCTTTGAATTGTCGAATCGCGAGCGCTTTGCTGAGGCCGAAGAAATCGGTAAGAAAATGTTGCAGCTCGATGCGAAGAACACGTGGGCTCTTTCCGCCCTTGCGCAGGTCGCGGCGAAGCAGAAAGACGATGCTCGCGCGATCGGCTATCTGACTCAAGTATTGCAACTCTATCCCGGCAACAGCCAAGCACGTGCCACGCTTGTCAATTATAAAGTCGACGTCGACAAGATCGTTCCGAGCGTAGAATTGTCAGCTAAGTCAGTGACGCCCTATGTCGGTGAGTACCGTTTCAAAGATGAACTGTGGAAGGTCGCGTATGAGAAAGGCAAGCTCATGGCTACCAGCTCAGCGGGTAAATGCGAACTGCGCGCGCTGACGCAAACCAAATTTTATTGCATCGATATCGAGGTGGCGCTCCAGTTCAGTAAGGATAACCACGGCCGTGTTGTCGGCGTCACGGCTGAGTGGCTGGACCACAGCGAGGACTATAGAAAGGTTAAATGACCTGTTCGGCGCTTATATTGGACGATGTTGATAAACAGTGCCGTTCTCATAGCAGCAGCATAATTCCAATCACAACTCGCTTGCCGTTAAAAAGAAGGCTTACTCATGGCAGGAAATCGTTTTCGGAGCCAACTGTTCTTTCAAGCTTTACTGT
>Ga0210407_10002806_pt1 | contig 14617 bp, 10 predicted proteins | sample IncBWC27MmetaG_FD_150860 | JGI IMG/M metagenome (GOLD analysis project Ga0210407, IMG submission 150860) | Forest soil microbial communities from Barre Woods Harvard Forest LTER site, Petersham, Massachusetts, United States - Inc-BW-C-27-M | ecosystem: Environmental > Terrestrial > Soil >...
ATCGCCTATGGCCGATCGAAGACGGCGAATATCCTTTTCGCTGTTGCTTTCGACCAACGGCACCGTAAACGCGGCGTGCGTGCTGCCGCTGTGCATCCCGGAGTCATACACACCGAACTGGCTCGCTATGTCGACCCGGTCCGCATTCAAAGCATGATTGATCAGATGACCAAGCAGCTTGCCGCCGAGGGCAAGACGCCCTTTCAGTGGAAGACCATTCCTCAGGGAGCCGCATCTTCGGTATGGGCCGGTGTTGTCGCTCCCGCTGACGAAATCGGCGGCCGCTATTGCGAAAACTGCCATGTCGGGCAGTTGGTCGCGGAGGACGTAACCATCAGCGGTGTCAGCGAAGGCGTGCGGGCCTATGCGCTCGACCCGAACACGGCGGAGGCCCTCTGGAAGAAAAGTGAACAGCTCGTTGGAGAGTCGTTTAACAATTCGGTGTTGCGCTAAGTTTGATTCGAAGGAGCAATTTATGAACGTATTTGTTACGGGAGCAACGAGCTTCCTTGGTTCGGCGATCGTGCGCGAATTACTTTCAGCGGGCCATCAAGTGCTGGGACTTGCCCGGTCAGATGCGGGCGCGAAATTTCTGTCGGCGCCGGCGTCAAGGTGCATCGAGGGGATCTGGCGGATCTCGAGAGCCTGCGTAGTGGAGCGGAGCTGTCGGATGGCGTGATTCACCTGGCGTTTAACCACGACTTCTCAAACTCGCGGCGAACTGTGAGACCGACAGGCGCGCCATCGAGGCCCTCGGCGCTGTGCTCGCGGGTTCCGACCGGCCGATGCTCGTTACCGGCGGGCTCGCGCTCCTGGCGCCGGGCCGCACTGCGACCGAAGAAGATGCGCCTGTTCCTCCCTCGAACTCCTAGCCGCGCGCTTCGGAAGTGACGGCCATGTCGCTGGTTTCGCAAGGCGTCCGCGCTACGGTGGTGCGCCTTCCGCAAGTCCACGACCGAGTCAGACAAGGCTTCGTCACCTGCCTGATCAATATAGCTCGGGCGCTGACGTTCCGGCTTCCAGCGCGCAAACGCAGGAACGGCTGGGATGGAAGCCAACCGGACCCGGCCTCATCTCCGATCTCTAGAACATGCGCTACTTCCCAGCTTGAAAGCTACCGGAAACTATCCAAACGGGATTGTACGAAGTCTGGTGGTAGCGTGGCAGCGCACCGCTGGCGAAGCGCATTTGCGGTAATTGCCCAGGAACATGTGCATGTGGGCAGCGATATCCCCGAAATTCGCGCCTACAGAATCTGCTATTTGCGGGCAACGGAGAGGAAAGGCTTTTGGGCAACTCCCCGCCGCAAGTCAGCAGTGGCTTCCAATAGCTTGCTGCCGAGTTCAATCGTTGGCGAATGGCCAGCGCGAAGAGGTCCAAGAGGAGAGGTGTGGTGCGCAAAAGATCCATCCGCCGGTCAATCAGCTCAATGTAACATTATTCGCACTCTGGTCGGCTGGCTGTCGAAATAGCAATTCGCCAGAGACATGTCTTTCTCTTGCCCTTTTCCAATTTCTAATTTCTATTTTCTAGCTGGCAGGCAGCGCTAGCTTGGCGGGCGCAGGCAAACGAGGCAGGAACTTGCCGGAGGCGAGGACTTCGACGGCGCGCAGGCGGGCGAATACTAGGTGAGCAGCGAGTGGCCGTCGCCACCACGTGGCATCGACTTTCCGTCGTATGCATTTCTGAAGCGGACTCGGACTAGCCAGAAAATCAGCAAAATCAGCGGAAGTATGGTGAGAATCAAATACAAGCTTGTGCTGAATAAAGCCGGAGGTAGATGTTGTCCGAGCCGCACTGCCGAAAGCAACCTCAGAGGACGGTTTGAGGGTCCCAGAAAAAAAGACCCTGCTGCGATGAACAGCCCAAAGCACATGCGCCAGAGATGCCGCGCGATGCGCTTTGCTCCAAAAACACCCCCGCGCACCAGCATGCGAACGTCCCCAGCGGCTGCCAGCAGCATCACCGAACCCATGAAAAAGGTCATTCCGACCGGAACTCCGTCTTGTGAGCTCGCTCCGCTACGCACGACATTAATACCATTCATCCAGGTGAGGATACCGAGCGCCAAAGGAATCAGGAACACAACCCAATCAAATCGGCTCGTTTCCCCGTCCCTGCGCCTGGCGGCCAACCATGCCGTTCCGATCAGGTAAACGGTTAGAATCCCGCCGCCGATGTTATTTGGCTCATGCCTCGTGATGGCAAGGTACACCGCGAAGACGCCCATGGTGAGCATGGCTGCGACAAAGACCCTTCCCGCCAGCATATGGCGGGGCGAACCCTTGCGGAAAGTCATTGCAGCGGTCCCGGAGAGCAACCCCAAGGTCCCAGCGCAAATATGAACAATCAGTGTGGGCGAATAGGACATTAGCCCTTCCTGGAGATATGTACGTGGACCGGTGCCCCGGTGTTTCACCCGTTCCCTATTTCTAACTGCTGGAAGGTGCATTTAAAGTGGGGGCACGAACGCATGTGCTCGAACACTCGTGGGTTCACACTACTGGTACAATTCCGCCGTTGCGAGGGGAGTTCCGCTCCCGTCAACTCCAAACTGGTAGGGGCGGTGGGGATCGAAGCGGCATCCCCTCACTTCTAAGTCTCATCGACGGAAGGCGTTACCGGCCGAACTCCGATCCAATTGTTAGAAATGTTAGAAAGCGACTTGCCTGAGCATTTCTTCGGAACCGACGCTGGAAATCTGCCGGTAAATTGAGTTTCTTCGGACGAGTAACCGGAGAGGGGCTTCTTGCTTAACATTTCCCTAAGTTTCGGACTGCGTTCGATTCCCATCGCCCGCTCCAGAACTCTCGATGATTCGATTGCCCTCACGCGGCTAAGTTGCTGTAATCTAACTCGAAAGTGGTCGGTCTTGGACGCCAGGTGCGTGAACCCTTCAGCCTAATTTACTGATAATGTTAGCTTGACTTCATGCTGCACGCTCACCGAGCCCGTGGTAAATGTCGCCGTGACCACCAGGGAATAAGTCCCGGTCAGTGTGCCTCCATTGTGAACAACCGGCGTGCTGTTCCCGCCTCCGCAGGAGGTAGACATCAGACCCAGCAGCAGGGTCGCCGTCATTGCCAGCGTAGCGTCACGCGTTAGTCTCTGCGGCCAGCGAACGATGATTGCTGCGCAGCCCAATGCCGCGATCAGTGGCAGCAGCCAAACCTGTAGATGCATGCTCCTGAACTTACCGAGAGGCACAGGGACTCGACGCAGCGAGATCAGACTGGGGGCAGTAGTAGTCACCGTGACGGTGGCGGACGCAGAGCTCGACCCGTTAAGGGTGACTGATGGCGGCGAGAGCGAGCATGCCGCCTCCGACGGGGCGCCGCTGCATGCAAAGCTCACGACCCCGCTGAGGCCGCCACTTGGCGCGATGCTCAAATTGTACGTGGCTGTACCTCCTGCCGGCACGGTGGCGCTTAGGGAAGAACCAACGGCAGGCGCGATGGAAAAGTCTGTGCCGGTTCCAGAAAGAGCCACGCTATGTGGGCTGCCCGGGACGTTATCGGTGATGGTCAGCGTGCCGTTCCGGAGGCCTGCCACAGTCGGTAAAAACGTTATTTGGATGGAGCAACTTGCGGCAGGCGCAATCGTGTTTGCACACTGGTTCGTCTGAGCAAAATCTCCACTCATTGCAAAGCTGCTGATCATCAATGGCGAATCGCCAGGGTTGCTCAAGTTAATCGTCTGCGCGACGCTCGTGGTCGTAACTAATTGACTGGGAAAGGTCAAACTCGAAGGTGACAGACTAAGGGCCGGACCCGTACCGGTTCCAGTTAGAGGAACTGTCTGAGGGGTGTTGACGGCACTATCGATGAGGGCAACGGTTCCGTTACGGCTTCCCGCTGCAGTGGGTGCAAACGCGACCTGGATGCCGCAGTTCATCCCAATCGCAAGAGCAAGACCACAGTCGTTCGTCTCCGCGAAATCGCCCATTGCGGCGATGCTGTCGATTTTCAAAGGTGCCGCGCCGGGATTGCTCAATTGCACCGGTTGCGGGGCGCTTTTGACTCCGACGGTCTGGATTGCAAACGAAAGTCTCCCAGGAAACAAAGCCGCTACTGAAGAATTAAGTAGAACCGCCAGCGAATTCCCAGCCCCGCCGCTGAAGTTCCCAACCGCTAGATCGAGAGCGCCCGCTGCTCTAAAGTCGGCTGCGGCGAGGCCGAACGATGAACCTCCAGCCGAATATTCGTAGTCGAGAATTGTCGGGAACGTTCCATCTCCCTTTCCCAACAGCAGGCTAACGGTGTTATCGAAGTTGTTGGCGACCGCTAAATCGGGGTTACCGTCGCCATTGAAATCGCCTGCTACCAACCCGGTTAAAGTCAGATGCCCCGGATGATAGAGCGCTTGATTCTGGAAAGTTCCGTCACCGTTGCCAAGCAGAACAGAAACGCTGCTGTCGCTGTCGTTAGCGACCGCCAGATCGAGTTTGCCGTCGTGATTAAGATCCGCAGCGACAATTGAAATAGGCCCTTGTTGGCCTAAAGTGTAATCCACGTGGGCCTGGAAAGTCCCATTGCCGTTTCCAAGGAGAATAGACACAGTTCCCGAGAATCCGCCCGCAGCAACGGCCAAATCAAGCTTCCCATCTCCATTGAAGTCGCCAACGGCAACCCCTTGTGGGTTCTGCGCTGTCGCAAAATTAGCGGGAGACTGAAACGTTCCGTCACCCTTGCCAAGGAGAACCGAAATAGTTCCTGGAGAATTCCCGTTTGCGACTACTAAATCGATCTTTCCGTCGCCGTTGAAATCGCCGACCGCCACCGAAACAGGATAGCCATTCACCGCATAGGAAACAGGTGCTTGGAAGGTCCCGTCGATGTTGGCTATGAGTATGGAAACAGATCCGCCAGTCGTCGGGCAAGGTGGGAAGATGATCAAGCAGCTTTCGTCCGCCACAACCAGGTCATCCCTCTTATCACCGTTCAAGTCAGCTGCTATCACCGCGCGTGGAGACGCACCTGCCGGGTAGGATCCCGCAGGCAGAAAGGAGCCATCTCCCTTCCCGAGGAATACTGAGACAGTATTGTCCACCCTGTTAGCAACAGCGAGGTCCAGCTTTCCATCTCCGTTGAAATCACCGGCCGTTACCGACATGGGAACCGAGCCGGCGGTATAGTCCGTTGATGTCGAAAATGTTCCGTCACCCTTGCCAATCAGCACGACAACAGAGTTCGCTGCCGTTGCCATGACCAAGTCAGTCTTGCCGTCGCCGTTCACGTCTGCTGAGGCAACCGAGAAGGGTTGTGCGCCGGTGTGGTAGTCGACGGAAGGCTGAAACGTGCCGTCACCCTTTCCCAGCAGGATGGATACGGTGGGAACGGGAGGTCCCCCGCCGAACCCGTTCGCTACGGCAAGATCTAACTTCCCATCTCCGTTGAAATCATCCGCGGTCAGCCATCCTGCGTCAGGGCCACCGATGGCGTAATCCACGTGAGACTGAAAGGTCCCGTCGCCGTTGCCTAAGAGAATGGACACCTTGCCGCCGCCGCAGTTTGCCAGGTCCAGGTTTCCGTCACCGCTGAAGTCGCGCGTAATTAAAAATGTGGATACAAAGTTACTGATGCCAGAGCCGTAGTTGACCGGCGCCTGAAAGGTTCCGTCACCGTTTCCCAGCAAGATAGAAACGGCCGATAAACCGGTGTTGCCTACAGCGAGGTCGAGCTTGCCGTCTCTATTGAAGTCACCTGCGGCGATGGAGAATGTTGCACCGTCCATCGGATACTCAATGGCAGGAGCAAAGGTCCCGTCGCCATTGCCCAGCAAAATCGAGACCGAGTTGTTTGCACTGGTAGTGACAAAGGTTGTGTTTACCGTCGCAATGTCGAGCTTCCGATCACCGTTGAAATCGCCGACGATCACCCGATGCGGCGGATTCCGAGTCGGAAGCACAGCACCGGACTGAAAAGTGCCGTCACCATTCCCGAGCAGGATCGATACGGTGAGGTCTGAAGAGTTAGCTATGGCGAGGTCCAGGTTCCCATCGCCATTAAAATCGCCCGCGACCACCGAGACCGGGGATTTCCCAGTGGCGAAGTCCCTCCTGGAGGCGAAGGTGCCATCAGCGTTGCCCAGGAGAATGGATACCGTGTTGTCGGCCGAATTGACCACGGCCAAGTCTGGTTTCCCATCCCCATTGAAGTCGGCCACGATTGCTGATTCGGGACCAGTGCCTGTGGGGAAATCTGCCCTCCCGAAAATATATGTTTGGCCCGACGCGGTGGATGCGAGCGAAATCAGCAGCGCAGCCAAACCGCACGCTACTTGAAGAACCAGCTTGATCAGCGTTCGAGATCGGCTGGGTTCCGTGCTGGAATCCTCGTTTCGCAGATACATCAGCCGGGTACCTCCATCTGGAGTTCCATATAAGCAGTCGGGGTCCCGGTCTTAGAAATTACGCGCATTGTACACGCATTTTTGACTTTGCCACGCAGAATCTCCGGGTCGCTTGCAACGTGGGTTTCCAGCCAACTGGCAAGCTCATCGCTATTGAATTTTCCCGGTAGTGGTCACCGAGATGGGAGCAGTTCCCGCTGCGAACTGTGAACCCGTGACGGGAGCCAGGCTGCCGGTATTGAGATCGATGGTATAGGCAGAGACTCCACCGCCCTGATTCGCCACGTAGACGAATTTGCCAGAAGGGTCCGCCGTTATCGAAAACGGAACCGATCCTGTGACGAAGGGCGGTCCCGAAATTTGGGACAAGGTTCCAGACGTCGAATCGATAACGAACCCCAATCCATCCGTTACATAGGCGTATTCCCCTGTGGGCTCCACGGTTATAGAAGTGCCAACACCCGAAATTGGAACCGTCGCACCGATCTGTGTCAACGCCCCAGACACTGGATTGATCGAGAACTGAAATGTGATGTCCGTGGTTTGGTTCGATACGTATACGAAGCGGCCTGAGGGATCCACGACGATGCAACTGGGTTCTGGACCGGCAGGGTAGGGCGAACCTGGAATCGGTGTGAGCGACCCAGTTGCCATGTCCATCGCGTACGCCGAGACTCCGCCTCCGCCACCTTGATTCGCCACGTAGACAAATCTTCCTGTTGGATCGATTGCTGTAGATACTGGTTCATACACTGCAGGAAACGGCGAACCCGCAATCTGCTTCAGACTGCCGCTGGATGGATCGATGCTATAGACAAAAACCTGGAAGGAACTATAGTTCGGCACGTAGAGAAAACGCCCCGATGGATCCACGGCTGGCGTGCCGAGTTGGGATCCTGCAAGCACTGCAAACGGTGAGCCTGTGACCGCAGTCAGCGAACCACTCTTCTCGTCGATGAGATAAGCCGACACTGTTCCGCTGACTCCATTCGTGACAAACGCAAATCTTCCATTTGCGTCCGTCGTTACACCAAATGGTCCCTTGTCCGATGGAAATGGCGAACCGGACACCGGAGTCAGACTCCCGCTCTTAGGATCAATCGTGAATGCCGACACGTCATTCGAGACGTCATTCGCGACATAGGCGAACTTGGGTGTATACGTGACCGCGGTGGTGCTCCTACTCACGGAGATGGACGCGGCTTGTCCACGCGTGCGCACCTCGCCAAGAGAGGCCAAAGCACCCGTGCTCGGATCGATTGCATACTCGGAGATGCTCTCCGAAGTCGTGCCAAGGTTGACCACGTATGCGAATTTTCCAGATGGGTCTACCTTCACCGAATCCGGATTGGAGCCTGCCGCAAACGGGGATCCAGGAACAGGGGTTAGAGCGCCAGTGGAGCCGGTGGTGTAGGCAGACACATTGTTGCTGGCGCTATTCGTGACATAGACGAATTTGCTCGAGGGATCCACATTCAGGGAATTTGGCGTTGACCCTGCGGCAAACGGCGAGCCAGCAACGGGCGTTAGAGCGCCGCTACCGGGGTCGATGGCGAAAGCAGAAACGCTGTTTGATTGGCTGTTGGCTACATAGGCGAACTTACCGGAAGGATCCACCTCCAACGAGAAAGGAAGCATACCGGCACCGAACGGCGAGCCAGAAATCGCGGTCAGCGCTCCGGTCGCAGGGTCGATGCTGTACGCAGAAACGTTGCTGGAGGAAGCGTTGGTGACGTAGGCAAATCTCCCGGATGGATCCACGGTCACCGAGACGGGCTGGGTCCCGGCCGCAAACGGCGAGCCTGCAATAGCCGTGAGAGCGCCCGTGGCTAGATCGATTGCGAATCCGGAGACGTTGCCGCCCTGATTCGCCGTATAGACGAATACGCCTGAGGGGTCCACGGCCACCGAATTCGGGCCAAGTCCCGCCATGAACGGCGACCTGGGCACCTCCGTCAGACCGCCCGAGGCAGGATCCATGCTGAAGGCGGAGACAGCGTTTGCCGCACTATCTGCGGTATACACAAACTTGCCTGATGGGCTCACTGCCACAGAGAAAGGGTTGCCGCTCGCCAGTGCATAACCATTGTGCCGTAGTTGCCCGCTCGTTCCATTCACCGTGTAAACGGAGATTGTATTGTCTACAACATTTGCCGCATACGCGAAGCGTGGAACCGCCGACGTTTGCCCAATCGCCACGATCAGGATTGTGGACCCGCTGATGGAGCCAGAGGTCGCGGTGATTAGGACCCTGCCAATGCTTAAGCTGATCGCCAAACCGGAGATGTTGATCGTTGCCACCGTCGTGTTCGACGAACTCCAGGCGACCGACGCTGTGAGATCCTGTTTGCTACCATCGTTAAATGTGCCGGCGGCGGTAAATTGTTGGTTCGTTCCTGTTGTAATCGATGGATTTCCTGGAGCCACCTGCAGCGAAATTAAGGTCTTCTGGACGATCGTGAAAGTCAACGCACCGGACGTGCCACCCCCGGGACCAGGAGTGGAAATGGAAACCTGTGCCGTGCCGGCAGTGGCGATGTCCGCAGCCGTGATAGCCGCTTGCAAACTGGTACTGGAGACGAAGGTGGTTGTACGGGCGCTCCCGTTCCACTCAACGGTAGAGGGCGATATGAAGTTTGCCCCGGTAACCGTCAGCGTGAAACCCTGGCTGCCTGCAATGGTCGAACTCGGGTTCAGCGAGCCCATTGCCAGTGACGGAGTTGGATTGGTTGGAGGCGGGGGCGGGCTGCTATAACCGCCGCCACCACACCCAACAAGGCATCCCAAAGCGACTATGCACAACGTCACTCCGACGGCCCGACACGCCCAAAGCGGTAGCCCCAATCGCGTGAAGACTCGCTCCACCACCGGTCTGGAGGATACTGTCTCGATGTTCATCACACCTCCTCTCAGGTGTCGGCATGGTGGCCAGCTCCTAGGGGTTGCGCAAGCGACAAGAGACGTCAATACCCCGGTGACGCTCTTTGTCGCCTTTCCCCCGGTTCGCGATCGTGGCGAGCATCGAGATCACCGCATCCTTGAAGATCCCGCAGGAATCGAATTACGGTTCAGTGTGCGATAGCCGAAGCCGGCGCGTTTGTAGGCAGCGCGGAATTTTCGATGTCAAGCGCGGCCAAGCGACCTGTAGGCGACCTGTACTCAGCCTTGACTAAGAGACTTGCTTTTGTACCGGCACTGCGATAGGTAAGAGTAAACGGAAAGAGCGGGCCGTGCCATGATGCTAGTCAAGTTCGCATTCGCCTTGCTGACGTTGTTTCCGATATCGTCCGCTGCTCCCGCAGAAAAAACTGAGCTTTCTGTAGTGGCGGGCGACACTTCCCACTCCGTGCGGATTAACGGTCCAAAAAATCTGACCGAACTCGGCAAAGGCAAGTACAACAAATGGGTGGGCTGTAGCTATTCTATACAATGGGGCGACGGTTCCGGATCGCCAGCGGGTCCCATCGGTGCTGATTGTGGACCAGGGTTGTCGCACACATATAAGGACGCGGGCACTTATCGAATCGTCGCGAAAACTTTTCATCCTGCGCCTAATGACAGCCATATAGATGACTGGGTCGGTGAAGCCGGGTTCGTCGTGAAATAAATTACATTATTATAGGAAGGCTAGTTGTGGTCTGACAGGCGGCCCATTTATGGTAAACGCCGAGGCGTTACCCAACCTGCATCCGGTTACAACAACCATAATCCCGGGCGCGAACCTTCCCCAGCGAGGCCGCGCTAGATGCGCTGAACTTGATGCTCATCGGCGCGTCTCTGAACAGTCCTTCGCCGTGGGCTTTGATCAGGCGAGTGATAGTGGTCAGAACTTCGGAACTTCGTTGGTCGTCGTCGCAGTGAAATAAGAACAGTTTGGGCGGCGTGAGCTACACTCGCTGTCGGTCGAATCGGCGATTGGATTTGGCGGGCGGCTGCAACGCTTTGATTCCACGGGACTTTGCAGTTCGGTGGCCGTTCGATCCCCACCGTCCCTGCCAACCTTCTTTCATTTCAACACGTTAGGTGAGGACGCCTGTTCCAATCGAACACTCGTTCATTCAATTGACCGCTGCGCGATCCGCTCGCCATGAATTACTTCCCTCTGGGAATACACGTTCCTATTCGCTGCCGTTAAGTTACTTTATACATAACTACCATTGGCGGTTTCAACGAGTAGAATCCCGGCGTACTTCAATGATGATAGGGGGCCTACAAGGTGGAGCTGCGGCGGATGAGGTCTTCTTGAAACGGGCCCAAAACTGAGGTCGCGGCCAGCTCGTACGAGAAGGAAGGGCTTAAAGGCTACAGCGCAATTTCCTTCAAGGCATTTGAACCAGCCTTACCTTCCGTCCTCACCATGCCCACGCGTACGCCTCGACGCGTGGGTCAGCTCCTGCGCTCAGCACGCCGGTCTTCGCATCGATGATGATGGCAGCGCTGGACGCAAGGGACCAAGGTGGCGCGACACGCAACTTGTGACCGCGTGCGATCAGTTCCTTTTGCGTCGCTTCAGGAATGCGCTCTTCCACCGCCATGGCGCCCGGAAGCATGGTGTGCGGAAACGGCGAAGATGGGAAGCTGCTAGTGGACCACCGTGGAGCTTCGATGGCTTGCTGGACGTTCATGCCGAAATCAATCACGTTGACCAATGTCTGCATGGTGACCATCACCTGGTCGTCGCCGCCAGGACTTCCGGTAATCATGAACGGCTGGCCGTCCTTCATCACTAGCGTGCTCTGTAACGTGCTCCGGGGGCGCTTTCCGGGTTCGAGCGCGTTGGCCTCACCGCGAACTAACGAGTAATAGTCGCCACGACAGTTGAAGATGATTCCTGTGTTTCCCATTACGACTCCCGTTCCGAAGACGCTGTGAAGGCTGGGCTCGAAACTGACCATGTTGTGGTCCTTGTCGACGATTGCGATGTAGCTTGTGTCGCCGTCGAAGTCCGCGTCACCGTCGAGAACGACGTGCCAGGGGCGCTCCGTAGCGCCAGCGGCAAATTTTTCGGGTGAACCGGGGCGGAGCTCCAACGAAGCTTTTGCCGGATCGACGAGCTTTCTGCGTTCCCGCGCGTAGTCCTTCGACAGCAATCCGTCGTAGGGAATCTTTATGAAGTCCATGTCGCCGAGAAATTTCTCGCGATCGGCCATGGCCAGTTTCATGACCTCGACATTGGTGGAGATGAAGTCGGCGCTATTATGGCCGAGCGCTTTCAGATCGTACCCCTCAAGCAGGTTTAGAGCGATGAGCTCGGTCGGTCCTTGGCTGGCGGAAGGATTCTTATAAACCTGATAGCCCCGGTAGTCGGTGGAGACCGGAGTTTCCACTTTCGCGGTGTACTCCGCAAAGTCCTCGTAGCGGAACAGGCCGCCGTTGGCTTCTGAGAAGGCCGCCATCTCGCGCGCAATGTCGCTTGTGTAGAAGCGATCGCGGGCCGCTTTCAGCGCCTCGTGCCGCCCTTTTGCCTGGTTCGCCCTTTCCGCTTCGACCAGCTTTTTCAGGGTGCGGGCGAGATCAGGATTCTTGAAGATCTCACCGGCCTTCGGCGCCTCACCATTCGGCTTATAAATTTTGATGGTCGAAGGGTACTTGAGTATCTTTTGGGTGCTGGCAATCATGCGGGCGCGAGCTTCACTCAGGGGAAATCCGTTTTCCGCAAGGTCAATGGCCGACCGGAGCACCTGCTCGAAGCTCATTGTTCCCCAGCGGTCTAGCAGGATGTACCACGCGTCCACCACGCCCGGAAGTCCCCCCGACAGTAGCCCATCGCTGACCGGGATCTTGCCGCCGCTGTTCTTCTCGTACCACTCGATGGTCGCCAGCTTTGGAGCGCGCGGCTCCGCGTTGATGGAAAGCACTTTTTTTTCACGCGCATCGTAGACGAGGACAACGGCGTCACTGCCGACACCATTGAGCGCAAAGTCGGTCACCGCGAGTGCCGCTTGGCCGCCAACGACTGCATCGAACGCGTTGCCTCCCGCCTCCAAGATGCGCCTGGCCGCCTCTGTCGCTTCCGCCTTCATGGATGACACCGCTGCCTGTCGACCTCGGATGACCGGGCGCATGGTGCGGGGTAAAGAGGGGTATGGGCCTTGGGCGATGCCATTGGCGGCAAAGCCCAAGCAGGCAATCAACATGCATGTAACAAGCGTTCTCTTCGACACTGTCATCATTGCCTCCCCGCATTGAAAGCGCTTAGGCCGACGAAAGACCACTTGGTTCCTCTTTATTCGTGCATCGTGCATTCTACACCGTCAAAGAAACCTTCGTTTTACGAGATGCATGTTGGTCGAACCGCGCCGACGACCGGTCTGGCCTATAAATCCTGCGGGAAGTCGGAAGCTCAATTTGGTGCGTGCCGCCGAATAGCGGGCGGATCACGGGCATTGTCGCCGATGGTGTATAAAAAAGACTATGCCCAATCGCAGAAATGCTGCCTGGCGAGCCCAAGCGTCTTGGACATCGCTCACTTCAAGGCTCAAACACGAACGGACCGCGGACGAGTAGCCGATTCGCGTTTGGTTCCAGCCGCTGACTGGCTTCACAGAACGACTCTCGACTGAAACCGCTTCCGTGGACAGTTAGAATATTAAATTGGCCTGGGATGTCAGGAAGCGGAGACATGAAACAGCAGGCCCTTGAAGAGTTTCGCGAGTATTTCGACCCGTTCAAAGCCTCGAAACCGACCCTACCGCGACCGCTGCTAAGGTCCCGATTGAGTTTGCCACCAGCGACCGTGTTGGCCAGCAGTCGGAATTGTCCAAGGACTTGGTCAAACGTGTGCTTGGTGTTGATTGGGCCTGGATTTCTGATCAGGCGAGCCTCAGGGACTTCCATGGCGACGAAACAAACGAAATTCTAACTGACAAAATTCTTAAAACTTACGGTGTGGATGTTTCCAACATTTCGGGCCGGAGCATAGCTGATATGCGCGACAGAATCAGGAAAAGCAGAGCCACCGAGTCAAAAAATCAACGACTTGCAGCAATCTCGACGAGGTTCTACGAAATTCCACCAGGCTGCGATGACCAAAGAACATTGAGACGCCCGGATCGCAATTTCATCGAAACTCGCAGGTTCGCCGACGGCCACAAAGTGAGCAGAGAAGGGTGTGATGAAGTTTGGAATTCGCAAACGCATCCGAATTGTAAGGGATACGATCTATTCGAGATCGGGCGGAGTCACCTTGGCAATCCAGGAGTCGTAGTCGGAAGTGAAGCCCGCTTTTTGCTGCAGGGTATGAACTTGGCGCTCCACCTCCGCCATCTGGTCGTCGGAAAGCTGTGGGATCACTTCAATCTGCTTCCCAATCCCGTCCATGGCACTCGCGACTTGCTGTTCAGCACTGCCGGCTCCAGCGCCATTTCCATCGTCGCCCTTCATGCAGTCCAGCACGCGCTTGGTCACTTTCTGGCTGTGCACCAGCGACACTCGGATATTCCCCTGTCCGGTGACGACGTTTCCGACCCCGAATACGCGGTCCATCGCGGTGTACCGCGGCACATCCTTGCCAGCGAATGTGTAGTATTCACCATTCATGTTGATCCCAGAAAGTTTCTCCGGCACCGAGCCGATCGAAGAAACGACCAGCGGCGCGCGGAGTTCGTGTTCCGAACCGGGGATCGGTTCCGCCTTGCGGCCCTCGATTTTCGTTTCAACCACCTTCAGCCCTGCGAGCCGTCCATCTTGCACGATGATCCCTGTCGTCAGCCGGCGATCCTGGAAGCGAAACAGGTATTTTTCGCGCGCCAGGCGCAGCATTTTCTGCCGAACCTGTTCCGTTTTGGCGATCTGCTCGGACGTCGCGTTGTCGGGTGGTTGCGCCAGCGGCATGTCCTGTTCGCGGCGGCGATAAATTAAGAGGCAACCCTTTACGCCCAACTCTTCCGGCTTGATGCCGTGCGCTTTGCATACCTCCGGAATACCCTTTTCCAACTCATGCATGCTGGTCTGGATGCCGCGAGCCCGTAAAGCACGTTCGTAGTTTTCGAGCTGGAGCACCTTGACCACGTCAATGGACGCCAGCCCGCCGCCCATCACCACGGCTTCGTCGGGCGTTTCATAGCGCGGTCCGAGATAGTCCTTTTCGTTCTTGTGGTTGTACCAGTAGACAAAGGGGTTTTGGTAAACCAGTCCTTTGCCGACGTACTGCTCGGCTTCCGGCACGCCCAATTCTCGGTCGCGCCACGCGCCATTGGCGAGAATCACCGCCGAAAAGCCCCACTCGAAAAGCTGGGGGAGATTAAAATCTCGGCCTAGTTTGGTA
>Ga0210407_10002810_pt1 | contig 14602 bp, 13 predicted proteins | sample IncBWC27MmetaG_FD_150860 | JGI IMG/M metagenome (GOLD analysis project Ga0210407, IMG submission 150860) | Forest soil microbial communities from Barre Woods Harvard Forest LTER site, Petersham, Massachusetts, United States - Inc-BW-C-27-M | ecosystem: Environmental > Terrestrial > Soil >...
TATGAGGCTTCTGATGAGTCAGCTTGTCAGGTCCGTGCACGGCCTCGGAATTTTTCTGAAGGGCCAACAGAGTAAGTCTCGACGTTAGATGGCCAGTAAACGGCTAGACTCGAGGCAAAGCGTTTAGGGAATGTGACGATTCGAGCTTCGCTTTCTTGCCTATCTCCGGCGGTTGCCTGGTAAACGCGCGTCCCGATGAGGGTATGAGCTAGCCGCGCGGCCGTGGCCGCCCACTCTTAACAACGATCTCGAGAGATCTTCTGGGCCACAGCCCCAAACACTAACCGACAGGTTTCTAGCGCGTCCGAGAATATTCTTCTTGCGATGGAACACTGTGCTTTGTAAAATAAAGTACTTTCTTCCTGAGGCCCGGCTGTGGGTGTTTTCGACCTGCTTTTCATCCTCGCGTCTCTCATCTCTCTAGTGACGATGGCGGCTGCCGCGGTCTTCGCCGTTCGAGGGCGGCTACCAAGAGCGCTCAAGATCCTCCGGCTCTACGGCATCTGCGCCGCCGGCTATTTCGCCATGGCCGTGGCCATCGCATTTTTGAAGCCCCAGCGGGTGATCAGCATTGGCGATCCATGGTGCTTTGACGACTGGTGTCTGACGGTTGAAAAAGTGGACCGCACAGCTGGCCTTTCGCAGGTTTCTTACTACGTTGAACTGCGCATCTTCAGCCGCGCCCGACGCGTCACGCAACGCGCCAATGGAGCGTGGATCTATCTGATTGACGACCGGGGTCGCCGCTATTCTCCCGACCCCGCTCCATCCGCCGTGCCGCTGGACGCATTGCTCCCCCCGCTGGAGTCCGCCACTACCCGGCGTGTCTTTCATGTCCCGCCGGACGCTCATGCACTTGGGCTCATCACCGGCCATGGAGGGCCGTATTGCGGGCCTATGGACATGCTCATTATCGGCAGCGGCGGTTGTTTGTTTCACAAGCCGACCGTGATCCGGATTCAGTGAGAAGGTCAGCTCGCCGCGCTTGCCTGATAACACGGGAAACGTCCATGTGGATTTCTAGTTCCCGATTATCGGGACTTACCCGGATCTTCTTGCGGGAATTTGTTTCGGCGGGAAAAACTGCTTAGGGTTAAGAGCATCGGGGGGTATCATCGGCCACCCACGGAGGACATGTCATGACCCACACGATCTTCGCTCTCCTCTACGGTTGCGCGTTCCTGGCCCTTCGCACCGCCGCGCAAACCAACTCCGCAACTTGGACGACTCCATCCGCTGATCAGGTAAATACCATCTATCCAGAGATTGAGTCGCTCTATCTCGATCTGCATCGCACTCCGGAACTCGCCATGCATGAACAGCAGACCGCTCGAAAGCTTGCCGAGCGCATGAAAGCATTGGGATATGAAGTGACCACCGGCGTCGGCGGCACTGGTGTTGTCGCCGTGCTGCGTAACGGGCCGGGTCGCACCGTACTCCTCCGCACCGACATGGACGCCCTTCCGATCGAAGAAGCGACAGGTCTCCCCTACGCAAGTCACGTTGTCGTAAAAAGCGATTCCGGAACGTCCATACCCGTGATGCATGCGTGCGGTCATGATATCCACATGTCGAGTTGGATGGGCACCGCCAAACTGATGGCCACAAACCGGGATCGCTGGCATGGCACCATAGTTCTCATCGGCCAGCCCGCGGAAGAAACCGGCGAAGGCGCTCCCGCCATGATTAAAGATGGCCTGTTTACACGTTTTCCCAGGCCTGATTTCGCCCTGGCCATTCACGACAGCGCCATCCTGCCCGTCGGACAGGTGGGCTTCACTCCCGGCTACGCACTGGCGGCTGCCGACTCGGTGGACATTATTATCTACGGAATCGGCGGCCACGGAGGGCGGCCTCAGAGCACGATTGATCCGGTGGTGATTGCCGCCAAAACGATCCTCGCTCTGCAGACCGTTGTGTCGCGCGAGAACAATCCGTTCGATCCTGTCGTCATCACTGTCGGCACCATACACGGTGGCACTAAGAACAGCATTATTCCCGACGAGGTCAAACTGCAACTGACCGTTCGCACCTACAAACCCGAAGTGGAGAAGCGTGTTCTAGCATCCATCGAACGTGTGGCCAAAGGAGAGGCGATGGCTGCTGGCGCTCCCAAGGACCCTCTCGTGAAGACCGCTCATGCCGCCAATGCCACCTTCAACGATCCAGAACTGACCAAACGCCTCGTCACTGCATTACGCGGGGTCTTAGGCCCGGCCAATGTCCTTGAGATTGAACCGACCATGGTCTTTGAAGACTTCGCGGAGTTCAATCTTGCGGGGATACCATCCGCCGATTTCTGGGTTGGCGCAGTTGATCCTCAGAAATTCACCGCCGCCCAAAAGTCCGGGACGCCCCTGCCGCAATTGCATACGGCCGCGTGGGCCCCGGACTATGCGCCTACACTCAAAACCGCAATCACGGTCGAAACCACGGAACTACTGGAATTGCTGGCCCACTAGCTTTCAGTGACTCGTTGCTTAGGCGAAGCTATTCGAGCGTCTTGGCGTCGAAACTAGCGAGCGCATCGTCCTCTACGCTGTAACTGACCTCGATTGGGTTGCAGCAAACTTCACAGTCTTCGACGTAGCTTTGACGGCGAACCGACAGGTCGAGAACCATCGAAATCTCTTCCCCGCAATACGGGCAAGTAAAGGAGTGTTCCACCGGGACAGTATGGTACAGCAGGTCCTTGTGGCGCTCTCCCGAAAAGGCAGGTTCCGATTTTCGGGCTGTTGCGCGGCGCCATCGTCACGGCCCCGATCAGGAGTTGACCAAGAGGTTGCGCAACGATACGAAGGCAACATTTTCTTGGCCTTTGATTCCTAGAGTGAGACTGGAAGGGCCTTTAGACCTCGCAGAATGAAGTTCGGCACCCAGTCGGGCTTCCGTGCGGTTAATCGCATCCGAGGAAACTGTTGGACCATACGCAGAATCGCCACCTGTCCCTCTAGCCGCGCAAGTTGATTTCCAATGCAAAAATGTCCGCCTGCTCCAAAAGCGAGATGGGCATTATTCAGCCTCGCCAGATTCAAATGGTCCGGGTCCTTGAATTGTTGCGGGTCGCGATTCGCGGCTCCCAGCATGAACACGACTATCTCTCCTTCACGAAGCCGCACACCGCAGAATTCAAGCTCCTCTTTCACAATGCGAGACGAGTATTGGACGGGGCTCTCATATCGAAGTAATTCCTCGACGGCCGTTCGGATCATCTCCGGGTGGTCGCGCAACTTGGCCAGCTCCGCGGGGTGCTGCAGCAGAGCATGCACCCCGTTGCCAATCAAATTTCGGGTTGTCTCGTGCCCTCCGAAAAGCAACATTACGCATTGTGCGTAGAGTTCTTCCTCCGTCAGGACCTCTCCGTCCTCCTCGATTGCGAGGAGAAGGCTGATGAGATCGTTGCTTTTTTGTCCTCGCCGCCGAGCCACAACATCGCGAAAATACGCGGTAAGGGCAAGTACGGCCTGCTGTGCACACAGACTCTGTTCTACAGTCCGACGCGGATTCCCGAAGAAAGTCGCGATTGCGGTTGACCATTGAACTAGTTGGTCTTGCATTGTGCTTGGGATGCCAAGCATTTCCGCAATCACACGAACTGGCAGAGGGTGCGCGATTTCATGCATGAGTTCCGCTTCGGAAGCATGACGCAGCGGTTCAAGCATCCGATCAACAATGGCCTCAATTTGCGGGCGCAACGATTCCATAACCGTTGGTGAAAAACCCTTGTTCATCAGTTTGCGAAGGCGGGAGTGCTCTGGCGGGTCGATCAAGAGCATCCACAAGCCGAGCATGCGCACAAGCTCTGAAAACTCCGCCCGTCTTTCCACGGGAAGTGCAAGCAGGAGCGCCCCATTTTTCTTGTTAGAAAGCCGGGTGTCTTTAAGGAATGAAGCACAGTCAGCGTAATGGAAAACCGCCCAAACTCCGGCGCCATAGTCCAAATAATGAATGCGGCCCTCCCCAAGAAAACGCTGATATGTGGGATAGGGGTCCTGTAAGAGTCCTTCCGTGAAGAGGGTTTTCTTGACTGGGGCCGATTGCGTCGAGGACATGCGAGCCTCCATGAATGACTTGGCCGATGACCGATCTAAGTATAGGAGTCGCGGGGAAGTGGTTGCCAGACAAATACAACCCGGTCCCTAGCTCGACGCAGAACCAATTCTGTTTGCTCCGCGATAGAATGGGGATCCATCAGGACACGGTGATCGCAACGACTATCAACCCACATGGGAATTGAGATGAAAACGTGCCAAAAATGATTGTCGTGATCGGTGGCGGGAATATAAGGTCGAAAGGAACCGCTCCAATTGATCGAGAGATTATCCGACTGGCGAACAGGAAGAACCCGAAGCTTCTTTTTATCCCAACCGCGAGTTCCGATTCCGAAAGCTATTGGAAACATGTCCGGGAGTATTTTGGCACTTTCCTAAAATGCAAAACCGACGTTCTATTCCTCATCAAAGAGCAGCTTTCACAAGAACAGATCAGAAAGAAAATCTTATCGGCAGATATAATCTACGTCGGAGGCGGAAATACCCTACTCATGATGCGCCTTTGGCGGCGCATGGGCGTGGACAAACTTCTGAAATCCGCCTACGAGAAGGGAACTGTGCTGTCCGGCATTAGCGCTGGTTCGATTTGCTGGTTTGACTCTGGACATTCCGATTCGATGTCTTTTTATAATCCCCGAAAATGGAAGTACATAAACGTAAGAGGTCTAGGGTTCATAAAGGGGATTCACTGCCCACACTACAACGGTATGACCCGAGGAATCCCTCGAAGAAAACACTTCCGGGATATGATTCGAAAGACCGGGGGCATGGGAATTGCAGTTGAGAACAACTGCGCCATAGAGTTCATAGACGGCCGCTTTTATAAGGTTCTCAGCTCCAAAGATTACTCACGGGCCTACACAGTGTATAAGAGCGGCGGAGAAGTCGTTTCGAGACAAATACGCCAGGAGAAACAACTCGCACCCGTCGAGTCCCTTAGGCATCGATCCCGGCGTGTTAGTACGGCACGTTGATGCCCGCCCGGGCCCTTTAGGCTTGACGAAATAGCGATGAACGTCATGCTTCGAGCGGCGTGCGATGCGGATTTCGCTTTCACGCGCAGACTGTAGTTCGAAACCCCGCGGATCATCGAACGATTGTTCGGCTGCGTGAGGAGAAAAACTTTGCTCAGTTCTTCGTAAGCGTCCGGTGAATACCGCTAAGCGAGACGCCGCTGATTTGCTGATTTTCGTTGTGGCCAGCTGTCCCCTTTGTGGCGAAACATCAGCCGTTCGTCCGAAGCTCGACGAGGCGTGGGTTCTGTCACCGGGTAAAGATTCACGGCTCGCCTGCTTCGCAGACCTCCGCGTGGACGACGTTCAACCCCAAAATCTTCGTGAGCATCCTCTAGAGCAGTTCATCGACGGCTTCTACTGCGATCGGTGCAATAAGGGCTTAAAAGTTCAGCAAGAGTCCAGCAAAAAACTGCCATCCTTCCAGCACTGAGTCGCGGCGCACACTTGCCACGCTTGAAACCGCGCAGGCTACGGCGACTTCAAGAGAGTGCGGAAAAGCAATGCTCCCTTGCTGGAAAACACGAGAACGCTGCTGTCGCCGTAATCCGCCACCGCGATCCTGCTCTTAGAGATCAAGGCCAAGCCATAAGGTGCTTTTAGTGAATCAGAAGCAAATGGAGTGGCGCTTGGGTTTTTGGACTTTGTATCCACTGTGAAGATTGCCCTGCGCCCCGGATCGGCGATGTACAGCCGTCGGCTTTCCGGATCAAATGTGACGGCCGTCGGGGCGCTGAGTTCGCCTGCAAGCACTTTTGCCGCTTTGGTTGTTATCGAGTACTGGTAGACTCTGCCGCGCGCCACGTCAGCCACGTAAATCTCTTTGCGAGCTTCATCGAAGGCCAGTGGACCGAGCCTTGTTGCATCCGCAATCCGCGTCACGTAAGTGCTTTCGCTTCCCGATGCATCCAACTGGTAGATCTCGCTGGAATCCGACGTGGCCACGTATGCGGAATGTGTAGCCTTGCCAAAGTCGATTCCCGAACAAACATTTTGCAAGCTCCAGGATTTTAGCTGCTTGCCATCGAGGGAGTACATCAGCACGACTCCTTGGCCTGCCTGAGCTCCCGCAATCAGCAGCAGATCCCGCCCACCGGAGGAGGCGTAGGTCATATCCGCAGCAATGAACTCGGGAGATAGCGAGATTCGGCCACGTTCCTCGAGGCCGTCATCGGTCACCCGAAATTCATGCACGACCGAGGAAGCGTCCAGAACATACAGCTCAGACCCGGATCCGTTGCTGTCCATCATCACCGGCCGTTCGTGCCTTTCCTGGGCCTCGAGCGTCCCGGCTTGGAAGATGACAACCAACGCAATCAGGAAAAGAAACAGAGGGGTTGCCTTCGCCATGTCCCTCCGCAAATTTGGGAGCAAATCTCTCATGACGTCTTGGGGAACATTTGCTTGATCCAGGATGTTACCGCCGAGCCTCCACTCACTAGCATTGCCAGAATGAAGGCCGGGAACAGTTGCCGCGGATCGATATCCAGGCCCAGCAGCACCAGTTTCGAGTTGCCATAGGCCATCAACATGATCCCGACAAATTCGGCAACCAGTCCGAGCACAAGTGCCGTTAAGATCGCGTGTAGGGCGGTTTCGTTTGCTGTCCCGAGTTTGCCTGTAAGCAAGTATCTTGCCGTTAGGCCCAGCGCAATCCCGCCGCAAAGCGCCAGAGACAGCCCAAAGAGGCCGGGCCCAAAGCGAATGTTCGCCGGAATGGCTTGTTTCTTTTCGGCTCCTCCGGGAACCGTGTGGTACGTAAGGATCACAGAAAGCGTATCGTGCGGCATGTCCGTCTTGATCAACAGCGCTCCATGCAGCAGGGCAGGCAGCGAATTGGCCGCAACCACGATGGGCAAGTGCCCGCTCGCTCCTGGACTAAGTACAAGAGGGGTTTTCTCGCTCACCGTCGAGGAAATTCGGGTCCAGCATTGCGGGCAATCTTCGTTTACCGCCACGTCCGTCACGCGGACCGGCAATGACTCTGTAACATTTCGAAGCGGAATCCGGATTTGTGTCGAGCCTGAAACGCTGACGTAGGCCGGTTCAGTTTGCTTCTCAGTCAGCAGTAAATCCGTCCTCGCAGAGTTGTAAACGGGGATGCGAATCCACCCCCCGTAGTTGCCTGCGAGTGTCTTCACATGAAACGAAACCCTCGCTGGAACATCCCGGAAAGATCCCGTAGGATTTCCCGTGATCTGGAACTTGAAGGCTCTTTTTGTGTCCGTTCTCGTATCAAGAACGTAGCAGGTGAACGTGAAGGCATTGAACCGGACTTGCTGGATGCTCTCGATATCCACCCAAAGTCGGAAAACTCCATCTTCCGTTTGGCCCAATATATAGCGTTGCTCGGAGAAATCGGAGCGGTTCTCCCATCCGAGCGGCAGCGCCGAAAAGGTCACCATTCCGTCCTGCCTGACATTCACGGAATCCAGAGTCAGTTGCGGATTACCCGCCTGAGGAAATGCGAAAGGCGGCACAAGGATGGAAACCATGAGGAGGCAGGAAAAGCGCAGCGCGCCAATCCCGCGCAACCTCCTTGAAGCCGACCCTGGACATGCTGATAGATTCATAAGCCTGCCTTACACCCGCATTCGGCTGCTGCTCAACATGGCTGAATTTTGAAATCTTCCCTATTCCGAAACAAGCCCATGCTTGACCTCCACCCAACTACCCCGGCGATTCCGCCTCGCGATTCACCCCACCATCGCTAAACTGCTTCAGATCGGCCCGCAAAGCTTCACCAAACAAATCATCTCCCACTGACAAATCAACGTATTTACCAACCATCTCCGGAGGAGGCACGAGAATTCCAAACGTGTGAGGCAGTGCGAAGCTGTTCTTTGCCTTTATATGAAACTCCTTGCCAGGTGGCATGTGGAGTGGAGCGCCATGAACGACCAATCTTTTCTTTTGGCCGTCGGCGCAGATCAACTCAACCTCATACGGGTTGGTCATCAGAAATTGTCTGCGAAACTCAGCGACCTTGCTGTATCTCAACCCGCTCCTTGTTGACAGGACCGAAGAGAATGTTCGCTTTTGCAGTTCTTCCGCTGAATAACCCGAAAGACGCCGAAATGACGGATTCGAGCCCACAATGTACGTCCCTTCATTCAAATGCATGAACGGCACTGGGCTGATGGACATCACCCTCTCAAGATTCTCAACAAATTTCAGCGCCAGCACCCGCGCCTGATGCGTGTAGTACAAAGAAAGGCCCAGCAACACGAGGCAAAATGCAAACCCGACCCCATACCCCAGCAACGACCATTGCGGGGCATCAACGTCAATCAGATATACGAGGAAATCCTGCCTGTTTTCCTCCGTCCTGCCAACGGGAACCGTGAAGTGTAGCGGTCGATTGGTTATGCCGGCAATGTCGATGTCCAGATACTTTAACGCCCATGCGAGCCAGCGTCTCCACAGCGCTGGTTTGTAACTCCCGTCATCCTCCAATCGGAATACTCCCCCGGTCATTTCATCAAGGTTCCCCGTACGGCCCAGTTTTCTCACGCTGGCGTTGACTATGTTCACGCTCTCATTGTAGTTTTGATCGCCGGAGCGCCTCTCGCAGTTTTCCACGTCGCCTTTGGCGTTGACGGTGCAGGAGACGTAAGCCGGTTCTGCCAACTGAAAAGGTCGCAGCCGGTGCTTCAGCCTTTCCACCGCGTTATCAAACCGAAAATCCATGCAGACGACTGCGTCGCTGACGGCGTCGGATCGTACGGCCCGGCAGACCGTGAAGATTACACCCTTGCCCACAAGGTCCAGATAGGGATACGTGACGTGGAATCCCTTGGTCGGACCTTCTTTGGATCTCAGCTCCACGGTAGTCCAGAAATAGGGCCGCTCGGCAAAATAGACGCGTGTTGGCGACCGCCGTGTCGTGGAGTGCATCGCTCCCATTACTCCGGCGAACACTCCGGTCCGGGTGATGAAGTACGCCTGTAAAGGTTGGTTCCACGCGCCAAATCTCTCCTTGGTCAACTCATCGAGATATGCGCCAAGTTGAAAGCTTGCGGCGATGTCCGTCTTTAGCTGAGGAGCACGATCCAGGATTTCACCCAGCATATTTTGTGATATTCCACCGCCGCTGCCGGAACTTGTCGGAAGAAGTACGGCTGGCACAAACAGGAAAATGTTCGCAGAGGATTGTTGTTCAGCCGCTTCTGCGTGACTCGCGGAAGTATTTTCCAGGTACTGCCTGCGCAGCAACAAAGGACCCGTAGGCCCTGCATCGGGGCTCGCTAGTCGAAGGTGCCGCGCTAAGGAAGCGCCGTTCGCCGGCCCCACCTTTGCCAGCTTGTGGTCTATGCCGTCTAGAATCTCCTGCGCGTGCTCCGTCAGTTGCTCGTTTAAGGCAGGCTTTTCAAATCCCGAGAGAACCAGTGATTCCAATGTGCCGAATTGCTGGGCTATAGGTTCGCTCTCATGTCCCATCGCCTGGGCAGAGAAAGACAGAATCGTTTCCACTTGGGAGACCCACATATATACGCACGCGATCGCACCGGTGAGCGCCAATGCGGCGGCGAGATGACCGTGATGGGACAGAAGCGCTTCGACGTATTTACCGATCTTTGCCCAGATCCACGTTAGGATTTCGAGAAGGTATTCCATGGTGGCCACCTCGCACTAACTGCGTCGGCCCATCGGTGCTGCCCATTGGAAAATTTTGCTGCAAGGATATCACGGACCACTCCTGTTATAAGTAGTGCTTTTGGCGCTGATAGCGTTTCAATTCGACGACCGCAGCAACGGAGTAACCGCATTTCCTGCCTGTGATTCCTACCGTATCGCCGCCACAATAATTGGAAAGGCGGCATTCGATGCGGTCTGGAGTGTTCTGCCCCGGAAATCATAGGAAGACACGAATGAGGTTGCCATCAACATCGGCGGCCATAAACTCGCGTAGCTTCCACGGTTTGTCCTCGCGTTCGGAAACGATATTCGCGTGCGCCGCCTTTCACTGTGCGACGAGTTCGTCTACCTCAGCCTTGCTATCGAGATTCAGCCAGAAAAGGCCGATGAGCAGCACGACCACGACGTCGCCAACGCTTCCTAGGTGCCCGAGGAGCTGCGCGCCGAAGGCCGCCTTGTAGAAGTCCATCGCAGCATGTCCGCCACTGACGGCCAACATGGGAGAGATTTGAGTCATCATGGCGTCCCGCCAAGCGTCAATGATGTTGGCAGGCACTCGAGAATCTTTGGAAGATAAGAGACAGGGGTGCTGGACGATGGTCTTCAAAGCACAAGCGACGGCCCTTACTCGGGGACTTCAGCACCATTGGGTCGATGCGGGGAAAGGGCCGTGAAGTGACCGGGTCTGAGGTAGACTGTAGCGCTTCGGGAGGACTCGGATGGGTGCTCAGGCCCCGATCGCGCAACTCCAGCCGGCATGGCAGATGCCGTGCGGGAACCTCATCACGCGTATCGCCTTTCGGTTTTGCTTCATATACCTCGGATTGTTCTGCCTTTCCACGCAGATTCTCGGCGGCCTATTTCCCATCACCAAGGACGGTATTCCAGACTTAGGCACCCTCTGGCCGATGCGCCAGATCGTTTTTTGGACCGCCGCCCATATCTTCCATATCACACAGCCGCTGGTTTATAAGGACAGCGGTAGCGGTGACAAGACTTTCGACTGGGTTTCCTCATTCTGCATGATGGTCATTGCCGCGCTGGCAACCGGTATTTGGTCGGTTCTCTACCGCAGACGCGGAAACTATGTGACGCTGTACAAATGGTTTCGGCTCTTCATTCGTTTTGCGCTTGCCTCGGAAATGATTCTCTACGGCATGGCTAAAGTCATTCCATTGCAAATGCCGTTCCCCTCTCTCACCCGATTACTCGAACCATTCGGAAGCTTCTCCATGATGGGGGTTCTCTGGTCCTCCATCGGTTCCTCTCCGGCGTATGAAGTCTTCAGCGGCTGCGCAGAAACGTTAGGTGGGCTCCTGCTGATCTTTCCTCGGACGACCAAGCTCGGCGCGTTGGTTTGCCTCGCGGACCTGACGCAGGTCTTAATGCTCAATATGACGTACGACGTTCCGGTAAAACTCTTCTCCTTCCATTTGCTCCTGATGGCGATGTTCCTGCTGGCGCCGGAGCTCAGTCGACTTGCTGACTTCTTCTTCAGGAATCGCCAGGTGGGACCCTCCAAGGAAACGCAACTGTTCGGCACAAGCCGTGCGAACCGCATTGCGCTGGCCGTGCAGATTATCCTGGGCATCTGGTTGGTAGGAATTAATGCCTATAGCAGTTGGGACGGCTGGCACACCTACGGCGGCGGACGCCCTAAATCACCGCTCTATGGCATCTGGAATGTGGACCAACTTTCTATCGATGGTCAGGTCCGCTCGCCGCTGCTCAACGACTATGATCGCTGGCGCCGGGCTATCTTTGACCTGCCCAACAGGATGGCGTTTCAACGCATGGACGATTCCTACGCGCGATTTGGCGCAGAGATCAACGGAAATACGCTCGCACTCAGCAAGGAGGATGACAAGAACTGGAAAGCCAACTTTTATTGCCGGCGCGTGACGCAGGATCAAGTGACCATGGATGGCAACATGGACGGTCACAAGATTCATATGCAGCTGCAACTCGTTGACCTCAACAAGTTCTTGCTTGTCAGTCGCGGGTTTCACTGGATTCAGGAATATCCATTCAACCACTGAGCGGGGCGAGACGCCCTTTGGGAGCGTGCGGAAGCATCTCCAGCCCGCGAAGGGCCTACCGTTGTGCGGGAAAAAACCTATGCCAAGGGCCACGGATATCGTGTGAGGAGCGGCATCGAGAGAAATCGTTTCACTGTGATCCACGATGATCCTTAAGGTGTGCGTAATCGGCGCCGGTCCGAATGGACTGGCAGCGGCCATCGTTCTGGCACAGGCGGGGCTGCAGGTGGACGTGCTGGAGGCCGAGTCGACGCCGGGCGGGGCTGCGCGCACGCTCGAGTTAACTTTGCCGGGCTTTCGCCATGACTTCGGAGCAGCAGTCTATCCGCTCGGCGCAGGGTCGCCCTTCTTCTCGTCGCTCCCGTTGGCCGACCATGGCTTAGAGTGGATTCACTCGCCCGCCGCTTTGGCGCATCCTTTTGATGATGGCACAGTGGTCGCGTTGGAACGTGACCTGGGTGAAGCCAGAGATTCACTTGGGACCGACGGACTGGCATGGGACAAGCTCATGCGTCCGTTCGTCGAGCGCTGGACGGAATTTGCTCCGGAGATACTGCGTCCCGTCTCCTTGGTCCCCAGACATCCTTGGTTGATGGCCCACTTTGGAATAGTCGCGCTACAGACGGCCAAAGCTGTCGCTGGCCGGTTTCGTAACCAGGGGACCAGGGCGCTATTCGCGGGCTTGGCCGCCCACTCTTTCCTCAGCCTAGACGAACCGTTGAGTGCGGCGTTCGCCATGCTAATGGCCGTGCCGGCACATGCAGTAGGCTGGCCGATTCCTCGCGGCGGCGCGCAGACTCTCACAAACGCACTGTGCCGGTTTCTTTCAACCTTCGGCAGCAAGGTGCAAACTACATCGCCGGTCCGGAGTTTGGCGGCACTAGAGAACTATAAGCTGCTTTTCTGTGACCTGACTCCGCACCAGCTGGTCAAGATTGGCGGCGAAAGATTATCCGAGAACTACAAACGTCGATTGGGAAGATACCGCTACGGCGCGGGCGTCTTTAAAGTGGATTACGCTTTGAACGCGCCGATTCCGTGGAAATCTCCTGGTTGCCTGCGAGCAGCGACGGTCCATCTGGGCGGAAGCTTTGAGGAGATTGCTGCCTCGGAAAAGGCAGTGCGAATCGGACATCACGCCGAACGCCCGTTCGTTCTGCTGGCCCAGCCTAGTCTTTTCGATAGTTCGCGCGCTCCAGCGGACAAGCACACGGCTTGGGCTTATTGCCATGTGCCCAATGGGTCGAAGGTGAACATGCTTGAGCGACTGGAGAATCAGATTGAGCGATTCGCTCCAGGTTTCCGCGACTGCGTTTTAGCGCGACGTGTCTTTTCTCCCGAGGGCCTGGAAGGCATGGACGCCAACCTCGTAGGAGGGGATATCGGAGGTGGGGCGCTGGATATGCGCCAGTTTCTGTTTCGCCCGACTTGGCGACATTACGCCACGTCGGCGCGCGATATTTACATTTGCTCCGCGTCCACTCCACCAGGCGGGGGAGTGCACGGTATGTGCGGCTATCATGCGGCGAAGATGGCGTTGTCGAGATGGAAAGGCGATTAGTCTGGGCGCAATAGCAGAATCAACACCTCAAACCGCGGCTATTTGTGCGATGGATGCTGAGCGGGCACGTGCGACAAATATTGTGGCGGCAGGAATTCAATGGTGACGTCCTGTTGAGCTTGGACGGGCCTGTTGTTCACGAGAGTGGGCTTGTAACGCCACAGGCGAATGGCGCTCATTGCGGCAGGAAGAAGAGAGATCGAGCCGCTCACGAGCTTTACATCCAGCACCTGGCCGAGCGTTCCGATAGTGGTGCGCACCCTTACGGTTTCTGACGATCCAGATCGATCCCCCGGCCTTGGGTAACGTGGCCAAATGAAGGAGACGAGTTCACCAGCTTGCAGTCGAGCGGGTTCATGAGTCGCTGCAGATCCGGGTTCAGGAACAATAAAAACAGAAAGTTGCGAGCTCATCGCGAACGAAGAGGAAGCGGCGATCGGATTTTCCGGCAAAGTCAGCTTGAACGGTTTGCTGCCATCGCCGGGACCCCTGACAAGGACAGCGGAAGGCGGTGACGACCGGTGCAGCGCTACGGCCGTCGCGGGCATTACCCCGCGTGGGGCGGGATTTCTCGGTGCGCCACGAATCGGGCCGGCAGCCTTGGATGAAGGTGCAGGATTGCGACTCGCGCGATACGGCGCGTTTCGCGCGAGTGGCCCGGTCGAGCCATTGCGCTCAGTACTGGCTTCGGGCTTAGATTCTATCGTCGGAGATGAATTTGAATCTGTGGAGGGCACTTTCGCGAACGATTCAGAGTCCCCGGTGCTTTTCTCGGGCTTTTTTTCAGAAGGCGTCGCTTCATCGAGTTTATTGACACCCGGGGAGTTATCGGAATCAATGAGGGATCGGTTCGTTACTGCTGAAGATGGTCCGGACCGCGATTCTTCCGTCTCCGGCGCTGGAGGATTCACTCGAGACCTACGGAAGATATCGGCTGCCAGTGGAGTGGAAGTTCGCGAAGTCGTTTCGTCTGGGCGGATACGCAGTGCCGGTGACGTGGCATCAACAGCCAGTATTGATTTCTGGGCGTCTCGGAGGTGTTTTCCCAGCGGTTCGCGTCCTACTGTGAGCCCAACGGCGAGACTGATCACCGCAAACAAAAACGCGAATCCCTTGACCTGAAACCCGGATATTTTAAGAACATAAAAGTGCGACGGCGAATGCTCGATGCAATCCGCTGACGACTCGACGTTGTCCCTTCGAGCTTGCGGTACAAAACCGGCGACTGGAGTGCGGCGGCGCACTTTTTCCTGGCGATCTTTGCCAAGCGATAGAGGGCTCACATCCAGAATCTTGGGC
>Ga0210407_10002811_pt1 | contig 14600 bp, 11 predicted proteins | sample IncBWC27MmetaG_FD_150860 | JGI IMG/M metagenome (GOLD analysis project Ga0210407, IMG submission 150860) | Forest soil microbial communities from Barre Woods Harvard Forest LTER site, Petersham, Massachusetts, United States - Inc-BW-C-27-M | ecosystem: Environmental > Terrestrial > Soil >...
GTGGTTCCCGTTCCTGCCTGCGACCACCGGCTCCCAGGCGGGATATTTCTCGCGTTGCAGGACCATCTCCTCATGGAGGGTCTGCATGGATGCGAAGAATGATTGCATGCCAGTTTGCTGGACACCAGCCCGGTCAATGTGCACGCACACATCTCTCACCATCTGCTCCAGCTGGCGCAGACGTTCCGCGGACACAAAAGACATTTCCGCTTCAACGCAGCACTTGGAACGTTTGGCCTTCAGCAATTCAGCGGTGCTCCAGGCAGTCAAACGCACTTTATCCAAGTCTACGCGAAATTCAGCCAGGGCCTGGAGTTCGATCTCTGTCTCCGACTTGAGCAGTTCATCCAGCTGGCGCAATTCGGCGGACATGCGTTTCAGCCTTGCGGAGACACTTTCGGGCGACGAAACCATAGCTTGCTTACCTCCTGCTACCTCCCCAAGAATATTAGGAATTCCTCAAACTGCGCTGAGGACTTTTGTCACAAATCGGCGGGCGTGTTTTGGCCGTTGGCAACGGTTGCTCGCACTAACTCAGTTGAGTGGTGACTGCTGATCAGGCCAGCTGCCGGCCTTGTAACTCTTGACGCGCTTGCGCTTCAATGCGCTCTTGAAGGGTGTTCAGGGACTGGACCAGTGACCGTATGTCAGTGCTATCGGCCGGGACAGGTTTGTGCTCAAACTCATCGCACAAGGCACGCACCATTTGTTGAATCCGGCGTACGCGTTCTCCGGCCAGGAAAGTAAGCACCGCATCGGAATTTCTTCCCACGCGCCGTGCATTGAGCAATTCGCTGACCGTCCAGGCGGTCAAACGTGCAGTGTCCAGTTCATAGCGAAACTCATTGAGCGTGGACGGATCCACGGTGGTCTCGGCTTTGAGCAAGTCGTCCAGTTTTCGCAATTCGCCCGAAACGCGATTCAGCCGGGCTGAGATGTCCTTCGGGGCCTTCTTCGTGGCGATAGTCTTCTTCGTGGCGGTAGTTCTCACTTCGTGTGTCCTCACGCGGGTTACGTTTTACCGTTACGTTCTAGTGTAGGGGCGATTTCTCTATAAATCCCAGATTTCTTTAGTAACCAACCTGTAATTTAACGGCCTCCCGGTGGCCCGGGAATGCTGATGTCCACATTGGTTACTTTCCCGAACGTTGCCAGGTCGCGGTCAAAGTCTTTTTTGTTGCCCACCACCAGAATAGCGAACCTCTCGGGATGGACGTATTTTCGGGCTACGCGCTCCACGTCGGCGGCCGTCACCTTTTCAATTCCGGAGCGGTAGCGTTCCAGAAAATCCGCGGGATACCCGTAGAACTCATAGGACATGCGCTCGGCCAGCACTTTGTCTTTTGAGTCAAACGAAAAAATGAACGAGTTGAGGATCGCGTCTTTCGCCGTCTTCAATTCGCTTTCGGCAACCTGGCCATGGACCAGCCCGGCGACCTGCTGCTGCAGGGCGTCCAGCGCGGCGCCGGTGCTTCCGCTTTTCGTGCCCATGGCAATGCGCAGGACGCCGGGATGATCGTAAGCGCTGCCTACGCTGCCAAAAACGCTGTACGCCAGCCCCATTTTGGTGCGCAGATTCAGGACCAGACGCGAGGACGTTCCGCCACTGAACAGCTCGTTCATCACCTGGACCGCATAGTAATCCGGATTGCGCCGCTCAATGCCCAGGTCGACCATGTTGATTTCGCTCTGGTCCACATCGTCTTTTTCGACAAAGTAGATCCCGGCCGCCGGCCCGCTGAAGTTGATGTCCGGCCGGGTCACAAGTGTTCCGGCAGGCATACTGCCAAAGGCATCGCGCAGCTTGCGCTCCATGGCCGCGGAATTAAAATCGCCGGCCACGCCCATGACCATGTTATTGGGCGCGACGGTACGTTGATGCCATTGCACCAGGTCATCGCGGGTGACGGCGGCGATGGTCGCGTATTCCGCCGTGCGCGCGTAGGGATTGTTTGCTCCAGAGGCCAGCTTGATGGACTCGCGTTGGGCGATGGCGCTGGTATCGTCATTGCGGCGGGCAATGGCGCTCGAGATCTGGTGTTTGGCCAGGTCAATTTTGTCCTGGCGAAATTCAGGATTTTCGAGCAGATCGAGCACCACGGCGAAGACTGGATCAAAATCTCCCTTGAGCGACGACCACGAAAGGGAAGTGGCATCCACGCCGGCCCCGGTCTCAACATGGGCGGCGCGTGTCTCCAGAAAATCATCCAGCTCGTCGCCGGTCTTCGATTTGGTGCCGCCGACCCGCCACGACTCGGCATAGACGGCGCTCAGCCCGGTCTTCTCCGCGGGCTCGTCGCGCTTGCCCCCGCGAATGCGGATGGTCCCGTCAATCATGGGCAACTCGTGGTCTTCCTGAAGAAAGATGACCATGCCGTTCGGTAGGGCCACGCGCCGCGGCTCTTGCGGATGAAACGGACGCAGTGGCGGCACTGGAATCTGTTTCCATGAATTGGCGACACCAGAATTGGAACCCCCAGACCGTCCGGCAGAGGGTTTCGGCGTTTGCGCCGCAACTGAGAAAACGAAGAAGATCGAAAGGACAACCGCAATCAGGGTCCGCTGTATGGGCTTCATTGTTATTTCTCTCCCTTATCTGAAGCCGCCTGCGCCGAAGGCGCCGTTTCAATCATGGCTACGGTGCGATTGTCGATGGAGAAAGTCTTGTTGGCCACGCGACGGATGTCGGCCTTGGTGACCTTGTCAATCCGGTCAATCTGGCGGAAGAGTTCGCGCCAGTCGCCGTAAAGCGCCTGCGCCTGGCCGAGTTGCACCGCCAGGCCGGGGTTGTCGGCCAAGCCGCGTATCAGATCGGCCTTGGCGCGGGTCTTGACGGACTGCAGCTCGTCGTCCGTCACGTCTTTTGTCTTCAGCTTTTCGATTTCCTCGTGGATCGGCCCTTTCATGTCGTCGGCGGTGTGCCCGGCGCCAGGCAGCGCAAAGAAATAAAACAGGTTGGGATATTTGCCGCCGGGAAAACTGCCGCCTTCCGCGGCGATGGCGATCTGCTTGTCGCGCACCAGAGAGCGGTAGAGCCGCGACGTGCGACCCTTGGAGACCAGGTCGGACAGCACGTCATACACCGCATCGTCGGGATCGTGGAACGCGGGCCGGTGGTAGCCCTCCACGTAGAACGGCTGGCTCTTATCATGCAGGACCACCTCGCGCAGCGATCCCTGGGGCGGCTCCTGTGTATGCAAAGGCTCGGGAGCAGGAGCGGCGGGAAGGCGTCCAAAATATTTTTCGAAGATGGGCAAAGCTTCCGCGGCCCGCACGTCGCCCACAACGGTGACGACCATGTTGGCGGGTACGTAATACTTGTGAAAAAAGTTGATGGCATCGGTCGCCGAAAAAGCTTTCAGGTCGCTAGGCCACCCGATCGTCGGCCGGCCGTAAGGATGGGCAATGAACGCCGCGCCCAGGAATTGCTCGATCAGGCGGCCCTGGGGCGAACTCTCCGTCCGCATGCGGCGCTCTTCATAGACCACGTCGCGCTCTTTGTAAAACTCCCGCATAACAGGGTGGAGAAAGCGTTCCGACTCCAGGTACGCCCACAGCTCCAGACGGTTTTCAGGAAACGAGCAGAAGTACTCCGTGTTGTCGGAATTGGTGGCGGCATTCAATCCCACGCCGCCCGCACTCTCGATGATCTCGCTGTATTGCTCCGGGATGACGTACTTTTCGGCTTCTTGAACGGCGTCCTTCCAGGCTTTTTCCAGCTCTTCGACTTTCCGGGGGTCGGGCCCGGTTTCCTTGAGGCGTTCGGTCAAATAGGCGGCGTATGCTTTCTCGACCGCGGCCAGCGCCGTTTTTTCCGCGGCGTAGTTGGTGGTGCCGATCTTGTCGGTCCCTTTGAACGCCATGTGTTCAAACATGTGCGCCAGACCGGTGCTGCCGGTAACTTCCTGCGCCGATCCGGCGTTCACGTCGGTGTAGAAGGAAAACACCGGCGCTTCCGGACGTTCCATGATCACAATGGTCAGGCCGTTCGCCAGTTTCTTGACGGTGATCTTCTTCTCGAATGACGCAACGTCCTGCGCGCCGGCGGCGAGTGAAAATAAAACTACAAAAAGGGCAGAGGAAAGAAATTTTAAGCGACTGGTTTTCATATCTCCATTCTCACGACTGGGTTCGGTGAGAGCACTTCAAGCATAGCAGGCCGGAAGGCTGTTGGTTTTCCGATGACGGCGATGACCGGGGTCCCCGACACGCGCGGTTTTCGCGTGTTGGGGTGGGATGACCGGGGTCCCCGACACGCGCGGTTTTCGCGTGTTGGGGTGGGATGACGGCGATGAACCCATCACGGCGATCTTCCTGCCGCTCCCCTGCTAACAGGGAAAAAAACAGGGGAGAACGCGAGCGTTTGGATACTCCAGACATGCAAAACCTCGATTCCACGGGCCTTTCGTGAACCTTTTTCCCGGACGGAGTCAATTCGTAACAGGGAGCGAACAGGGGAAGAACAGGGGAGGAACAGGGGGGAATCGCCACTGGGAAAACCATACCACTGATGACACTGATAGCGCTGATGTTGTTGATCGGTCAGAATCAGCGTCATCAGTGTTGTCAGTGGTAAGGTTCTATGGTTTTCCGATGACGGCGATGACGGCGATGAACCGATCACGGCGATTTCCTCCCCACCCAGGCTCCGACCAAGCCCCACGCAAGCGCCGGAAGCTAGGTTTTCGGCTTCGTCCATAGCTCCTCTTCCTTTCTATTAAGTAACTATGAAGCGGCAATTTTGCCGGTCTACCTCTTGAGCTTCTCGTTTTCTGCTGAAAACAAAGGGGTTAGGCCAATTCGACGCCTGGGTGGAACTAGCCCCGAAACCTGGGCTTCGGATCCAAGCGCGCCGAAATTTGCCTTTCGCTTCATTTTTGCCGCTGTGTGGTACCACGAAATGAGGGGTGTTGTCAAGAACAAAATTTGTCATGTGTCGTTAGCACGTGAAATGTCCGCTTTTGGCGGACGCGTAAGACCTGCACAACTTCCAGTTCTTGTCCCTCAAAAGACTTCGCAACTGCTGATAAATCACCTTCGCGAGCCCCGTGCTTCCTTCACAATGTTCACCATACGCTTAGCGGTGACAATTTCTCCGCATTTCATTTTTTGGGTGAACGTCCCGTCTGTCCCCGTCGATCCTCCGTCGATCCTCGTCTGTCCCCGTCGATCCTATAGCCCGAGGGCCTTGCGTAGAAGCACCTTCGTGGCTTCGAAGTCTCGGATGAAGCCTTCATCCCGGAACAGCGATACCGCTACGGCACTGCCGAGTATCTGGCCAGCATACACATCGCTGCGGAAGTGAACGCCAGCTATGAGTCGGCTGCGGCAAAAGTCTTCTACGCGTTTGAAAATCTCGGCCCGCTTTTCAGGCACCATTTGGGCCAATACGATGCCAACAACCGTTGCAAAGGCGGCATGGCCGGACGGATACGAAAACGAATCATCCGCTTTCATCTGCTTCAGTGGGTTAAGACCATTATGGGGTAGCTTGTAGGGGCGGGTTCGACGGAATTTGTTCTTGGCAACGGTGTTCACTGCTTCAACCGATCGCCCCAGGCGCGCGAAGAAGTCAGTGCATTGTGGGCAACTCTGCAGTTGGCTTGTTGGCAAGCCAATTCCCGGATCGTCCAGAAACCGGGCAAGCGTTTTTTCATGATCGGCCTGTGCATGAGTCGCGAGCTCGGGGGTGCGCGATCGTTGCCAGTCCCGTAGTTCATCCAGCTCCGCTTTGGTCTCTGCACATTTGTCACAAGGCGGAGGCAGTAATAGGGCCGAGATGGGCAGGTCTGCGATGCCGGTCCAACCCACGTCTTGTACAGAGGCGGGCAATACAGCGAGTACAAGAAAACTGACAATGACTCCGATGATTCTTGTTCGAGCGATAATGGACATACCTGATCCCTTTCTGTTTAAGAATGCGGGTGACCGACGACCTTAATCGCGGTTCGTGGTCGCGGCCCGCTTTCTTACCTACTTGACCAATACGGTCGACGATATTTTCCGCTGGAGTCCTTGGCAGCCGACCAAAGTCGGTGGACGCAGGTGGAGTAAGAATGGCGACAAATGCGTATGAGTAAGTCGGCATCCCTTCCAATGCATGAGAGAGCGACAAAGGCATCCTCGCTACAACGGGCACTTTCTCGCGTGGAGCCAGTTCGAGCCGCAACCCGTCCTGTCGGAACTCTGCGGTTAGCGTCCCCTTGGCGCAAAACCCATCTGGAAGGTGACCATCACGCTGCGGCCAGGAAGCAGCTGCAACTGATCGCTACCGCTTTGGACGTAGGGCACAGCAGCGGTTGGGCCCACACCAGGCGCAAGCCCGACCACATCGTGGAAGTTAAACAGGTTATTGACACTCAACTTGATCTTCGACCCATTGAAATGCGAGTTTATGGGCAAGTTGAAGTTAAGGAACAGGTTGTTCATCCAGAAAGAGTTCAGCTGAGTGGTTTGGTGGACGGCGCCGTTGTCCACCCAACGCGGGCCAATGTCTTTGTTGAAGAAGCCGACGTCCCAGTGCTTATCCTGGTAGGTTACGCCAGCGCCGACCGTATAGTTCGGCGTGGCAGCCACCCATTGCGTCGGGGTAGCGGCAACTTTTGTTCCATTGGCCAGCGTTTGGCCTGCGCTAGCCTCAAATTTGGCCTGACCGGCTGTGCCATTAAAATTGAAGCTCAGCCCATGACCGGCATAGAGGTTGCCCTCGGCCTCAAAGCCCATCGTGTTCGACGGCGGGGTGGCGAAGTAGAACGAATCGCCGAAATTGGGGTTGGTCGGGTCCGTAATTTTGAAGCCTGCATAGGGGTTGTCGTAATGGATGTGGTAAAAGTCCGCGTCAACGGTCAGGTGCTGGATTTTGAGCACCGTACCGCCCTGGAAGGTGGTGGCCACGGTCGGCTTGGGAGTAACCGCCACCTGCGCGCCGGTCACGTCAAATACGGAACTGGGAGGAATTTCATTGCCTTGGGCAAACTGGGCATAGGCCGACCAGATACTGGTGATGCGGTAGTTGGCCGCCACTGAGGGCAGGATGTTGTTGTAGTACGCGCTGTGCTTCGTGGAGAATCCCGCGCAACCCGCGATGGTTTTTGCAGTGCATCCCAAAGGCCCAATGGTCTTGCCGCCGTCCGCGAGTTGGGTCAGGTCCATGGTGAAGAGGGAGCTCTTCGCCCCCGCGGTGATCGTCCACCTGGGAATGGCCACGAGTTGGTACTCGACGTAAGGCTGAACCGAGTTAGTACTGAAATTCTCGTGGAACCGAAGGTCCTTGAGGAGAGGGGAGTCCACCCAAGTGCGGGGGTCGGTATTCTGCTGAAAACGCTTCGTGGTGGAGTACTCGTACCAAGCGCCAAAGCGGAGGACACCATACTTCGATGCCTGGCTCAAGGTTGTGATTTCACCAATACGACCATACTGGTTCAGCTTGTCGACCGCGCTGTTAGCGCTCAAAGCCACCTCGTGCAACGAGTCCTGACTCTGGTCCTTCTGCAAGTGCTGGTGGTTCGAGTAGGAGTAGGTATAGGGTTTGGTCTCGAGCTTCCAGCCGTTGCCGAACTCGTGGCCGAACGTGATGATTTCGAAGTTGGTCGGGACGTGGTACGCGTAATTCTTGAAGTACATCGAGTTGAACGTGCCGTCGCGATTGAACTGGTTGCCGTCCATGATGTAGTTCAGACCGTGATCGGCAATCTGCTGCCGGGTCGGATCGCTATCCGGGGTGTTGCTGTCCACGATCACCACGGTGCCGATCAGGGTGAGATACGTCTTCTCGGAAAATTGGTAGTTGAACTTCGCTGTTCCGGCGGTGCGCTGCTGGTCGTTGAAAGACTGATAGCCCTCGGAGCGGTTGTGGTGGCCCTCAAACCAGAAGTTGGCCTTATTGCCGAGGAAACGGCCGGAGTTGAACTCACCCAGGATCTGGCTGGTGTCGAAGGATCCATAGGATTCGGAGAGCATGTAGGTCGGGGCATCGCCCATCTTGGGTGAGAACATGTGAACGGAGCCGGCAAAGTTCGTGGGACCGATGTCCGAGGCCGTGCCGGGGCTACGATCAAAGTCCACATAGCTGATGGCGGGCGCTGGTACGTAGGCCCATGAGTGATGGGTCGGGTCGTTCGAGTCCTCGAAGGGCACGCCGTCCCAAGTAAAGGTGAAGGCCCCATCGGCAAATCCGCGGAACCAATTCTTAGACTGGCCGTTGCCGATGCCGTTGGTGGCGTAGGTGACAACGCCCGGAGCCGCTTGCAGGATGTCGGCAAAATCGGTTGTCGGCGCGGTGTATTTGCGGATGTATTGGCTGGTGATCTCGCTGCGAGGCGACTCCATGTCGAGCAGACCTTTGACCGGTGAGAGCTCCGACGCTATAGAAGTATCGGTATCCGCCTCAACCATCACTTCCTCGGATACGGAAGCAAGTTTCAACGAGAGCGAAATCTCGGCTGTGTTTCCCGCAGCCACCATGATGTCGCCTCGCTCCAAAGTGGCAAAGCCTGCCGCCGAAGCCTGGACCGAATACGTGCCGGGCGTCAACCCGGATATCACGAACCGACCTTCTGCATTGGTGACGGTGGCGTGGCGGTCCTGCACGGCGCCATGGACGGCAATCGCCGCCCCTTGCACCACCCGGCCAGTTTGATCGACGACGGTGCCCCGAATGAGGCCCGTGGAACTCTCCCGAGATGCCGTCGAGCTGCCCTGGGCTTGGAGCCGGTTGGAAAAAGAGACCAACAATAGACAAACAGAAAGGTACACCACAAACCCGTAACTTTTGTGCATCCTCGTTCCCCCACAGACCTAGTATTGAATGGGAAGGTTATCCACCCATTATGAATGGCGCATTAAGCAGAAATGAAAACTCAGTGAAATAGTGCAACCGCAACTGTGGAAAAGAAAAAGGGGGCAGCCTGAACTGCGGCATTATTTATTCTGAGAAGAGCGTAGAGGTCTGGATGCCGTGAATACAGCAGGTGGTTACTGAAAGACTATCCATATGGATAATCGCGCACTTCAGGCTGTCCCCTTTTTCCCTTTTTCCTCGGCGTTCCGTGTAAATGTTGAAATCGTAATAGCGTCGCTGCCAGACCGGCTTGTTACCTGTCCCCAAAAAAGGTAAGGTGAGCGGATGTTGTTTTCCCGAATTGTGCGTGTCGGAGCAATGATTGCTGCGTTGGCGGTGGCGGGGTGGTTGTTGCCGCAGAGCCAGCCTCCCTCGAAGCAGTACGTGGTGCTGCTGAAGCGCGGGCCGCAGTGGGTGGCGGGCAAGCCGGGCAGGGAGCAGGCGCTGGAGAATCACGGGCGGTACTTGCAGGAGCAGATGACGAAGGGCGCGCTGCAGTTGGCTGGACCGTTTCTGGACGATTCAGGCGGACTGGTCCTGTACAACGCGAGAGACGAGGCGGAGGCGCGGGCGATCGCCGAACACGATCCCGGGGTGGTGGACGGGACCCTGGCGGTGGAGTCGATCCGGCCGTTTCTTCTGGCCTTCGACGCCGCGAGCGGGAAGAGTCCGTTCAGCGCGGCGAAGTGACTGGCGGCGATGGGGAACGTTCCGTCTCTCTTGAGAATCCGCTATAAGTTCCAGGGCAAGAGGGAGTTTTCCCTCGGTTCGCTCACGCCGGCGCGCCGTCCACTCGGACTCAATCTCTACTCGTTCACCACAACCAGTCGCGTAATGGCGAAAGCTGCTCCATTCCCAGTCTTCCTCCTCATACTCTGCTGGCTCGCGCGAGGCCGCAGCGTGGCAGGTCCCTCACCCTGCTCGCTTCCGCTCCGCAGGGATTCGGGATGGGGTCATGTGGGGTTTTGACCTATCACGAGTTTGAACTCGGATTGTGAAACGAGAGTTGGAGCAATACATGGAGAGGCTGCTCAAACGTCCACCCCCCACGAGACACCATCCCGAACGCCGCGGGGTTGGCGGCGGAGGGACCTGCTCCGCTGCCGCTCTGCGTGAGCCAAACAGGACCGCTCGCACGTCACACAAGTCCGGGACTGAAGCGCAAGCTACCGCGAGGGTAATCCTCATACTCTGCTGGCTCACGCGAAGCCGCAGCGGGGCAGGTCCCTCACCCTGCTCGCTTCCGCTCCGCAGGGATTCGGGATGGGGTCATGTGGGGTTTTGACCTATCACGAGTTTGAACTCGGGCTGTGAAACGAGCGCTGGAGCAATACCTGAGCAAAAAAGGGACAGACTGGCTGTCTCCCTTTCCCCCTTTCCCCGTTCCTTTTGTCCGTTGCGTGAGATCGCCTGAGTGTCTCTCGTGTAGGCATTTCGTCAGGCGCAGATGAGTTTCCTCGACTTGGATCCGGGAGCTATTTGATCGGCCGCCCACCGTCGCTGAGGAGATCAGCAAATCCGTTAGGGGTTTGCTGCCAGTCAGTGCTGGTCGTCAGCTTGGATGCTGAGTTTGAGAAAAAACCCGCTCCAATCTGCGCTTACTCGCGCTGTTCAGGGGAAAGCTTACTTGGCAGGCGAACAGGCGCTCTGCTGCTCCGCAGGACAGCTGGCTTTTTGGAGTTCACAACCGCGTTTGTCGTCATGAAGCTTCTTTTGCACGAACTCCGCATAGGCGCATTGATTCACGCGTTGCTGCTCGGGGTTCGTTTCCAGAAGGAGCGCCTTTTGATACCACTGATCCGCCAGCGCGGTTCGTCCGGCGAAATCGTACTCCCTGGCCAAGTCCCAGTTATCAATGGGGTCCTGCGGGGCCAGCGCTACCGCTCGTTCCAGATAGCGAACAGCCAGTTCGTCCTCTTTCAGCATTGCGTGCGCAGCTCCCATGTTTCCCAACACCTCGTGGGAATTGGGATAGTAGCGGTCCAGAACTTCAAGCAGCGCAAGGGCCGCATGAAAATGCTTGTCGTTAAAAAGCGCTTCCACATAACTAAGCCACGGTTGAGCGCCTTCTTTTCCCTTGTAGATGGCGCAGGATTGGTCCAGCGCTTTCGTCATATCGTCAAAACGGAAGGACTCTTCCAGCAAGTGCAGCCGGCCCTGATGAATGGAAAGGTCCTGTGGTGCGAGCTGAAGGGCAGCGTTCAAATGTTTGAGCGCGCTTGCCTGCGCCTGCGGCGTAGGCGCGCCGGTTATCGTTCCTCCTCCCGCATCATTTCCTTGCACCAGGGTGTCCCCTTTGTCGGCGCATAAAACGACATTCGCCAGACACTTGTGCGCTTCGGCCTTTCGCGCATTGTCCGTGGAATCCAGCCATGCGGCGCACAGTGCCTGCGCTTCTTTGTACTTGCATGTTTGCAGAAGCTTGTGCCACCGGGCTGAATCGGACAGACCGGCGCTCTGTGCCACGCATATTCCCGCCGCGTAAAACACAATCACTGCGAACGCGCAGGCACGCGCAGCGCCTTTCATAAATACAATCTTGCACATCACGTCACCTCTTCCAGTCCTCTGTGGGCCCGCCCTCCGGGATGGTTTTCGGAACAACCACCCTGCTATGAGCAATTCTCCTGCCGCTGCAAGTCTAGTCTCACGCGCATCCCAGTTCGAATTGATGTGTCATGAAAGACTCGGAGCGTGTCACGATGGCGACCCAGGGCTGGTCGCCCACTCAAACCTGGTCTTGACTTGAGTAGGGAAGTTCTATGGCCGGAGGGAGTTTTCCTTCGGCTCGCTCACGCCGGCGCGCCGTCCACTTGGACTCAATCTCTACTCGTCCAACACAACCAGTCGCGTAATGGCGGGAGCCACCACAGAACCTAACCACAGAGGGCACAAAGGTTCACAAAGGAACACCGGGGAAAAAGGGGACATCCGGGAACAAATTCTGCGTTACGGCCGTCAAATCCTGTTAAGGGAGCGTGGATGGTGTCTGTGTTCTGGCAAGCAGTCGTATACTTGCTTGTGGCTTGGCCTGCCGTCGCTCAGTCGCAAGCATTCGCAAGGATCACTATAAAGCCTGCTCGCCCAGCCGACCCGCGCAACGCCCGGGTGCAAGTGCTGCCTGACGGTGACTTACTTGCCAGTGCGGTGCCTGTGGGTATGCTTTTGAGTTACGCTTACGACGTACCGGTCAACCCTTCACCGCGCCTTTCCGGTCTTCCCGACTGGGCGGGTGAGAAATACGATATCGAAGCCAAAGCGCCTGCCAACGCCGTCCCTCCCAGTCCTCAAGACAGCGGCGGGCGGAGCCGAATTCAGCAAACGATTCGCGGATTGCTCGCCGATCGTTTCAGACTCGTGATGCGGGTTGAGAATAAAACAATGTCAGTTTATGTTCTCACCGTAGCCGGCGGAGGTCCGAAGCTCCAGAAGTCAGCCATCGCCGAGAAGGACTGCACCTTCGATATCTTCGGCGGCGCCGCCCCGGACGCTTGCCACAACTTTGTTGGCGGCTTCGGCCATCCCCTGAATGCAAAAGCGATAGATATGGACGACCTTGTCCATTACATTGCGAACTGGACGGATTTGCCAGTCGTGAACCGCACGGCGCTCAGCGGGCTGTTCACCGTAAACACGGAAGGTTGGTTCCCCATGCGCCTGCCCCCTCCGCCACCGAACTACACCCCGCCGGTAAACCATTTCGCCGGTCTCCCCACAATCTTCACGGTTCTAGGCAAACTCGGTCTGGAACTAAAGCGGCAAAATGACATCTTGCCGGTATATACCGTGGAGCGCATCGAGCGCCCGGCCGCCAACTGACGATCACGTTTTTACCACGCGCCCGTTTTCGGCAATATTTCCGAGTGGGAGCCGCAACCAAAGAACCTAACCACAGAGGACACAAAGGTTCACAGTAGGAAAACCGGGGCAGCTAATTGCTAACCGCCGGTCGTCTCCGCAATTTCGGAATCGATAAACGAATCCATCCCGGCCAACTTGAAGTGCCCGCGATTGTCGGGCAGGCGGAATTTGCGGATAATCCCCGTCATCTCCTCTGCCGATTCTCGCCTGATCTGCTTCACGCTGTCATCGTCGAAGGGCTGCAGGAGGTGTCCCATGAGTTCGAGGAACGTCGCATAACTGATGATTCCGACTTCGGTTTCCGCCTTTGATTTGAACAAGCGTTTTTTCCGACGCACGATAAACACCCAGTCCACGACTGGAACAAGGCAGTACGCGCCTTCCGAGCACACAAACGCCAGCTCCAGCTTGCGGGCGTTTTTATGTTGCACCGGGACAATCTTCGGCACAAAGGTGTCCTCGGCTGCAACCCGTTGTTCCATGTGTTTCTTGTCTGACATGTATTTCCACATGCGCAATGACTTTGCCCTGGGCATGTGTTCCGCGTGAGCGGCTTTTTCTTGCAACAACGCCAACGCCGCCCGCCGATTGTGATCGAGCCAGGAGTTTAGAAGTGGCTTGGCATCCACGCCATAGCGGGCGCCCTGCGCGTCTTCTCCCGCCTGCGGATCATAGATTCCCAAACTGAAATCCTGAACTAGCCGCGCTACAACCGGCATGGCTTCATACCCAAAGAATCCTGCCCGGTTATAGTTCAGGTTGAACGATAGACCGGTGTCGTTGCAGCCCGCGGGCACCCGAGAATCTTCAGAATCGTCGGGTGGCGCCGCATCATACCCGATGCTAAAGTAAACCCCCGTATCGGGATTCTGATACCAGAGTTGGTTGTTTTGTCGCTCGAAGTATTCAATCTTCTCCGCCCACTTCGCGACGGCTTCAAAATCAATCCGCTTAGGCTCCTGCCAACAAAAGAAGAGATCGAAGCTCATGAGCTGATCTTAACCAAGACGATCCAGTGCCGAACAGGGGAAAAGGGAGAAAAGGGAACGGCCTGAACTGCGGCATTATTTATTCTGAGAAGAGCGTAGAAGTCTGGATGCCGTGAGTACAGCAGGTGGTTACTGAAAGACTAGCCATATGGATAATCCCGCACTTCAGCAGGCTGTCGGAGATAGAATTTCTTCGTTCACAAAAGCTTCTCTCCGACAGGCTCTCAGGCTTCCAGTTTTTCCCACTGCAATCTCCATACCGCGATTACCTCCACCCCCACGAGACACCATCCCGAACGCCGCGGGGTTGGCGGCGGAGGGACCTGCTCCGCTGCCGCTCTGCGTGAGCCAAGCAGGACCGCTCCCACGTCACACAAGTCCGGGAGTGCTACACTGTCCAGTTTGTGAAGAGCTACTGGTGTTACATCATGTCGAACAAATCGCGACGGCTCTACATCGGCTTTACGGATAACATCGTGAGCCGCACTGTAGAACACAAGGAAAAGCTCTTCCCGAACAGCTTTACCGCACAGTACGTTTTTGACATGCTGGTGTATTACGAAAAGCACACCAGCGTCATACAGGCCAGGATGCGAGAAAAGGAAATCAAGGGCTGGCGTCGCGAAAAGAAGCTGAAGATAATTTTGTCCCAGAACCCCGACTGGGCCGACTTGAGCCTGGAGTGGCAAGAGAATCCAGGATGGAACCTTGTCCCGGAAGCTCAATATAGACTGAAGCGCAAGCTACCGCGAGCGTAATCCTCATAGTCTCCTGGCTCGCGCGAGGCCGCAGCGGGGCAGGTCCCTCACCCTGCTCGCTTCCGCTCCGCAGGGATTCGGGATGGGGTCATGTGGGGTTTTGACCTATCACGAGTTTGAACTCGGGCTGTGAAACGAGCGCTGGAGCAATAC
>Ga0210407_10002813_pt1 | contig 14597 bp, 10 predicted proteins | sample IncBWC27MmetaG_FD_150860 | JGI IMG/M metagenome (GOLD analysis project Ga0210407, IMG submission 150860) | Forest soil microbial communities from Barre Woods Harvard Forest LTER site, Petersham, Massachusetts, United States - Inc-BW-C-27-M | ecosystem: Environmental > Terrestrial > Soil >...
GTTGGGCGACCGCAATACGCCCGACGACGTAGCCCGAATCGAAAATCTCGAGGAACTCGTTCGCGCCCTCGCCGAGGGTATAGAAAATGGAGAATCGTTTACCGACTTTTTAGACGCCGCCGCGTTGGTCAGCGACGCGGATTCCTTTGAAGGCAAACCCGGTGTCACGTTGATCACCTTGCACAGCACCAAGGGCCTGGAATTCGACCACGTGTTCCTGACCGGGATGGAAGAAGGCATCTCTCCACATAGTCGCGCGCTGAATGAGGAAAAGGGCATCGAGGAAGAGCGGCGGCTCGTGTACGTCGGAATGACGCGCGCGCGCAAATCGCTGACCCTCACGCGCGCCGTGTATCGCCGTGTCTTTGGCAACGAGCAACAGCTCCGGGCTTCGCTGCCGTCGCGATTCCTTGCCGAAATTCCCAGCGAATTGGTGGAGACAGTGCGCGGCTCCATGGCGGAGATCGGGCAAACGCGGCGCTATGAGCCCGACCCCGAATACTCCTACTCGTCGGAGGAATTCCTCCGCCGCGTGCGAGGTCAGTCTGTTCCGCCGTCCGCGCAGCGCAGGTCCACCGGATCGAGCGCGTTCGCGCGGCCCGCCGCAAGACGCGGGGCCGACGCGAACCCGCTTCTGGGTCAAAAGGTTCGCCACCCAAACTACGGTGTCGGCACGATCGTCGGCGTTGAGGGCGACGATGAGGACCGGCGTCTCTCCGTCAGTTTCCCCGGGCGGGGCACGAAGAAATTCGTCGAGCGCTACGCTCAACTGGAACAGATGTGACGCCGAGGCAACCGGTGTTGCGCCGCTACGTCTCTCAAGGTACATTGAGGCGCGTAATCCTATCTAGCACGGCGCGTCCAGCAGTCCGGCCTTAGCTCACGACGGATGCGATCGGAGAGTACGAGTGGCGTCACCCCTCTTCCGCTGCAAGGGCATCGACCAACTGTTGTCGGATTCCGAGAACGCCAAAGTTCGATTGAAGAAATCGTTGGGCTGGCTGAGCCTCACTTCTCTCGGAATCGGCGCGGTGATCGGCTCGGGAATTTTCACCATCGTTGGCACAGCGATCGCCGGTCAAAAGCTCCAGGTTAAATCGATTCTTAACGCGCCCTTGCTGGAGTACTTGATCTACCATTCCGCTTCCTTCGGGCGTCCCGGGGCCGGACCATCCATCGCACTCTCCTTTGTGCTAGTGGCGATCGTGTGCGGCTTCGCTTCCGTCTGCTACGCCGAGCTGGCCGCCATGATCCCCATCGCCGGCAGCGCGTACACGTACACCTATGCCACTATGGGCGAGCTCATCGCATGGATCATCGGCTGGGACCTTATTCTCGAATACGCGGTCAGCAACATGGCCGTCAGTGTGGGGTTCTCCGCCCATATCGTTGCTTTGCTGGATTGGTTCGGCATCCATCCGAGCCTGCGCTGGATTACCCCCGCCTATCTTCCGGGCGGCCTCTCCGATTTGCAGGGAACCATGCTTTATTCCCCAGGCTGGCACCTGGGCTTCAATTGGCCGGCGTTCATCATCGTGATGTTGCTGACGGTGATCCTCGTCCGGGGAATCCGTGAGTCCGCGGAAACCAACAATGTGATGGTGCTGCTCAAAATCATCGCTATCCTCGTGTTCATCAGCTTCGCATCGCGCTTCATTCACCCTGCTAACTGGCATCCGTTCGCTCCCAACGGGTGGCCGGGAATTCTCACCGGCGGCTCGATCGTCTTTTTCACCTATATTGGCTTCGATTCCGTTTCCACGGCCGCCGAGGAATGCAAGAATCCGCAGCGCGACGTTCCCATCGGCATCATCGCCACCCTGGCTATCTGCACGATTCTCTATATTGGCGTGGTCGTGGTTTTGACCGGACTGGTGCCGTGGCAAACGCTGGTGGACGATGCCGCTCCCGTGGTCAATACGCTGAAGAAGCTTCATTTCACCGGCGTTCGCCTCATCGTATTGATCGGCGCCCTCATGGGCATGATTTCTTCGCTGCTCGTCTTCCAGCTTGGGCAGGCGCGCGTGTGGTTCGCCATGTCCCGCGACGGCTTGCTGCCCCGCATTTTTAGCCGCGTGCACCCGCGCTTCTGCACGCCGGATTTCTCCACGTGGATGGCGGGCTTTGTCGTGGGCATTCCGGCCGGCCTGCTCGACATCGGGACCCTCGCCGACCTTTCCAACATTGGCACGCTTTTCGCCTTCGCTCTTGTCGCCGGGGGAGTGTTGGTCCTTCGTTATCGCGAGCCCAATCGTCCGCGCGCCTTCCGCGCTCCCGGCGGCCCGCTTGCTCCAATCGTCACCATCGTTACCTGCCTGCTCCTGATGGCGGGGCTGCCTATCACGAACTGGATCCGATTCTTCGTGTGGATGGCAATCGGACTCGTGATTTACTACAACTTTGGACGGAGGCGCAGCACGCTGCGCGCCGCCAATCCGGCTTAGAACATTTTGAAATGGGGCGCATGTTCCTCAATCCATTCCGAAAGTGCCTCAACGCGTGCCTTGCGATCACAATGAGTCTCGCGTTGCTGCCAACCGGCGCTGGCGCTTGGGGCGGCAACGGCCATCGGGTGGTCGTCAATCAAGCCATCGACACGCTGCCCGCCGACCTGCGCGCGTACTTCGAGAACAATCGCTCCTTCCTTCTGCGGCACGTCACCGATCCGCTGGACGCCGAAGGGAAGAATCCCGCCCAGCGGCATAACCACTTCATCCGCCTAGACAAGTACGGGCGCTTCCCTTTTGATGCTTTGCCCCGCAGCTATAAAGAGGCGGTGGGCAAATTCGGCAAATCCAAAATTGACTCCACCGGCCTGCTGCCTTGGGAGATTGGCGTCTATAGCGCGAAGCTCACCGAAGCCATGAAGCTCGGCCATTGGGAAGAAGCCAGGCTCGACGCTGCCATGCTCGCCTTTTACGTCGCGGAAGCGCACGACCCGTTCAACTGCACGGAAAATTTCGACGGTCACCTGACCAACCAAACCGGGATCAATGAGCGATTTGGAACCACTCTTATCGATCGCTTCTCTTCCTTTTTCCCGATGCGTCCGAACGACGCCGCTTTCATCAATGATCCGACGGAGCACGGTTTTGACGCCTGCCTCAACGCGCATAGCTGGCTCGAGATCATCCAGCTTGCGGATCGCAACGCGCGTCTGGAGAGCAAGTCCTACAATGACGAATACTTCGACCGCTTCTACAATCTCTCGGCGGGCACGCTGATTCGCCAATTGTCGGATGCCGCCACGGATGTCGGCTCTTACTGGCTCACCGCATGGACCAATGCCGGCAAGCCTGCCTTGCCGCACTAGTGCTGCCGGTGCCCACCATGCTCCCCGAAAGCGTCGCCTCACTTCCGAAAGCGGAGTTGCACCTGCACCTGGAAGGCTCCATCCAGCCCGGCACAGTCTGCGCGCTGACCGCGCGGCACGGCGCCGCGATCACCGAACAGGGCGTGCGCCGCCGCTACGCCTATCAGAATTTTGCGGAGTTTCTGGAGGCTTTCAAGTGGGTTACCTCTTTGTTGCGCGACCCGCAGGACTACGCGCTCATCACCCGCGATCTCGCGGAGCAGCTCCTCTCGCAGCGCATACGGTATGCCGAGGTGACCATCTCGATTGGCGTGATGCTGCTGCGCAAACAATTCCCGGAGAGCAACTTCGAGGCCATGCTGGCCGCCGCCGAGCCGTTCGAGAGTCGCGGGCTGCGCATGAACTGGATTTTCGATGCGGTTCGTCAATTTGGCGCCGAAGCAGCGAGCCGCGTTGTGGAAGCAGCGAAGCAGTGCGCATCGAAATCCATCGTCGCCTTTGGCATTGGCGGGGATGAGTTGAGCGTGCCCACAAGTGAGTTGCGACCGGTATACGACCAAGCCGCGGCTGTAGGTCTGCACCGGCTCATCCACGCGGGCGAGATTGGCGGCCCAGAAAAAATTCGAGAGGCTGTCGAGCTCCTCGGAGCCGAAAGGATCGGTCACGGCATCGCCGCGATCAACGATCCGGCACTCATGGATCTTCTCGCGGATCGCCGCATTCCGCTGGAGATTTGCCCGCAGAGCAATATCCGCACCGGGGCCCTCGCGCGGCAGCTGCGTCGCGCAGCCGCGGGAATCGAGGATCATCCGCTCGCCAAGCTGTTTCGCCACGGTATTCCCATCGTGCTGTCCACGGATGATCCGGCAATGTTTCACACCACGCTGCTCCAAGAGTATGAGCACGCCCACCAACTCGGCATGACGGAGAACGAACTTTCGCGCCTGGCGCAAATGAGCTTCGATTTCGCATTTGAGCGGCGCAACTCGCAGGCCGCGAGCTGAGATTTACGCGTTGAGAGCGAGCAACGAACGGGCGAGCTTGCGCTTTTGCGTGCGCGTTTTCAGCACCGTCGGCACGACCTCGACCTGCATTCCCAGTTTGCGAATGAACGCCGCCTGCGTTTTGTCGGCAGGATCGATCACAAACGTTCCAGTGAAATCGGCATAGAGTTTTGCGACGCCGAGCGCCGACGCCTCGTAGCCCAGCTCGGCGAGCATCTTGTCCGACGGTCCCTTCAGCGATTTGCCGCCGACAATCGGGCAAACGGCAATGACGTTTTTCTTGTGCGCGCGCAAGGCTTCGCGAATGCCGGGCACCGCCAGGATCGGGCCGATGCTGATAAGCGGGTTGCTCGGACAGATCACGATGCGCCCGGCGTCGCGAAGCGCTTCGAGTACGCCTCTTGCCGGCCGCGCAGTGTCGACGCCATCGAAGCGGATTCCGCGCACCACCGGCTGCGCGCGGCGCTTCACTAAATATTCCTGAAAGTGCAGCTCGCCTTCGGCCGTGTCAATCATTGTGGGCACCGGCTGGTCGCACATCGGCAAGATACGCGCCTTGACGCCCAGTGCGAGTCGAATCGATTCCGCCGCATCGCTCAGCGATCTGCCTTCCGCAAGCATTGCCGAGCGATGAATGTGGGTGGCGAGATCGCGATCGCCGAGATTGAACCAGTTTATGCGGCCGAAGGCGGCCAAACGTTTCAGCGCGTGAAATGTCTCTCCGCGGTAGCCCCACCCTTTGGACTCATCGACAACTCCCGCGAGCGTGTACGTGACGATGTCGAGGTCCGGCGAGATTTTCAGGCCATGCAGCGTGATGTCGTCACCCGTATTCACAATCACCGTCAGGTCGCGCGCGTCCATGACGTCGTGGAGGCCAAGCAGGAGTTTGGAAGCACCGACGCCGCCGGCCAGCGCGGCGATGGCGTTATTCTTTAGAGAGGACATGAGGATAGGCAGTCGTTACGCCGCAAAACCGTCGGCGCCGGCCAAACGATGCGCGCGTTCACGCACGCCCGCTGAAAGGAAGCTCCCCGCACGCATGAATTCCGGATACAGCGCGAGCCGCTCGCGCAACGTAAACCCGCGAGCCTCGGTTTCGGCGCGCAACTTTGCGATCTGGGGCCACGCTGCCTCGGGGTTGATGAAATCCTTGGTGACCGGCGAGACGCCGCCCCAGTCATTAATCCCCGCTTCGAGAAGCCGTGGAAAATCGGCGTAGCTGAGATTGGGCGGCGCCTGCAGGTTCATCTGCGGACCCAAAATCAACCGGGCCATGGCGATCGTGCGCAGCATATCCTCCATCGACGGCTCCGGATGGTGGGCCATGGGAATATCCGGTTTGGCGCGGAAATTCTGCACAATCACTTCCTGAATGTGACCGTATTTCTCGTGCAAGGCGCGGATCGCGAACAAGGAATCCACTCGCTCCTCGAAGGTTTCGCCAATTCCAATCAGGATCCCAGTCGTAAATGCCATCGAAAGTTTTCCCGCTTCCTCAACGGTACGCAAACGAAGCGCCGGAACTTTGTCGGGGGCTTTGCCGTGCACCAAACCATCTCGCATCAGGCGAACACTCACGTTTTCCAGCATTAAACCAACACTGGCATTCGATTCCTTGAGGCGCTGCAGCGCGGGGCGATCCATGACGCCAGGATTCGCATGCGGCAGCAAACCCGTGCGCTCCAACACCAGTTCGCACATCGCCGCGAGGTAATCCAAGGTACGTGCGAAGCCGTGCTTGCTCAGAAACTCGCGTGCTTCCGGGAAAATGCGCTCGGGCTGGTCGCCCAGACTGAACAGCGCCTCCTTGCATCCAGCGTCGCGCCCTTGCTCGGCTAGCGCGAGCACTTCTTCGGGCGTCATGAAGTGCGCGCCCGGCTGTCCTGGATCCTTGCGGAAGGTGCAGTATCCGCAGTAATCGCGACACAGAGTGGTCAGCGGAATGAAAACTTTTTTTGAAAAGGAAACGACAGTGCCCTTCCCCAGACCGCGGAGTCGGCTTGCGGCGGCAAGGAGATCGTCGAGCGGCGCTTCTTCCGCCAGTCGCAGAGCGCTCGCTCGATCAAGGAGGCCCTTTTCAAGCGATGCGGCCAGGAGGTCGGCCATGTGGGCGGTGCTTGCGGTGGACGCTGCCGGCGGCATCTTTAGTTGAAGTCCTTCAGCCATCCTCATCGGATGGCTTCAGGATGACATGGATGCGCAGCGATTTCTACGTGCAGCGAACCTGTATAGCCGCTAGCGAAAAAGGTCTTCCGCGGCAGGGCGGATCATGCAGGTCACACGCTCGTCCGCGGGGCGGTAACGATAGCCGCGGATCACCACCGCAGGAATTCCCTCCGACTTGCCCATCACCAGACCAGCGGCAGCCGCCAATTCATCAGCCACTGCGAGAATCGTAGCTTGCAGCGGTTTCGAGTGGCGGTCGCGCGTGCCACGTAGATCGCGCAGCACCGGAACGCCCACGGCGCCGATGGCTACGTTGGTGAGCCCGAGCCGCCAGGGACGCCCGAAGGTGTCGCTGATGATGACGGCAATGCGTCTCTTCGTGAGCTTGTGAATCTCGCCGGCAATCCGGCGGGCGGAAAGATCCGGATCGCGCGGAAGAAGGGTAACGACGTCTTCGCCAGGCACGTTGGAGTGGTCCACACCGGCGTTGGCGCAAACGAAACCGTGGTGCGTTTCCACGATGAGCACCGGATCGTCGCGGACGATGCGCCGCGATTCCTGGAGGATCACCTCCACCAGGCGCGGATCCTTGTGGCGGGCGGCGGCCAACTGCGACGCTCGCGCAGAGGGCTGAACGGAAGCCAACCGCACGACGCGGCCCTCGGCCTTGGAAACAACTTTTTGCGCAATAACCAGGATATCTCCGTTGTGGAAAACGATCCTCGCGTTGCGCGCCGCCCCGACAATTAGCTGCGCTAAGTCGTCGCCTTCGCGGATCTCCGGCAGACCCGCAATCGATATCAGCTCGATAGGATCTCTCGGCCGCCGTTTAGCGCCCGGAGCGTTTGTGTTTTTCGGCGTCATGACGCGAACAGAGTCTATGCGAAGCACTCGATTATTGCATCGGTTGGCGAGATGCCACGATCACGAGACGGCGGGAGGACTTAACTACTCGAAAAGCAAAACGGGCGGAGCCTGCCCTGCGGCAGATGCCCCGCCCGATCCTATAGTTAGAAGACAGGCTATGACTTTGGAGGCTTGTCCTTTTCCTTGTCCTTTTCCTTGGGTTTGTCCTGTTGTTTCGGCTTCTCTTGCTGCTGACGCGGAGCCGGCTGTTGACGCTCTGCCTGGGGCGGTCGTTGCTGTTGCTGCTGTACCTGCGGCTGTTGGCGCGGAGGCGGCTGCTGACGCTCTGCCTGAGGCGCGCCCTGCTGTTGCTGCTGCTGCGGCTGTTGACGCGGAGGCGGCTGCTGACGCTCCTGCTGCTGATTTGCAGGCCGATCGTTGGCCGGCTGGCGATTCGGTTGCACATTGGGCAGAGGCGTATTAGAGCGGTCGTTTGCGGGTGCGCGGTTAGGCTGAACGTTCGCCGGCGGCGTTTCCGGGCGATTGTTGTCGGGGCGCGCCGAAGCTGGGCGATCGTTCCGCTGATTGTTTGGCCGGTCGTTGTTGGCCGGAGCCGCGGCAGGTTGATTGTTCACCGGCGGACGATTTGGCTGCACGTTCCCCGGCCGCTCTGCGTTCGACGGAGGCGTATTCGTCCTATTGTTCTGTGGGGCATTCTGCGGAGCATTCACCGGAGCGTTGCCACCTTCGCGACCCGGGCGCACGTTGTTCTGCGGCTGACCTTGCCGGTTGCCCGCGTCGTTCTGCGGTTGCGCCGGCTGCGCATCGGGCCGGTTGTTGTCGGGGCGCGCTGAAGCTGGGCGATCGTTTCTCTGATTGTTTGGCCGGTCGTTGTTGGCCGCAGGCGCAGCAGGTTGATTATTCACCGCCGGACGGTTTGGCTGGACGTTTCCTGGCCGCTCTGCGGTCGGCGGAGGCGTATTCGTCCTATTGTTCTTTGGGGCATTCTGCGGAGCATTCACCGGAGCGTTGCCACCCTCGCGACCCGGTCGCATGTTGTTCTCGGGCTGCTGACCCCTTCGGTTGCCCGGTTGCGCCGGCCGCGCCGGAGGCGCCATCCTCACGGGTGCCGCAACGGTTTTCTGTTGAGGTTCGATTTGTCGCGCCTGGGAAATGGCCAGCGGCTGCCCGCCGTTTTGTCGAATAGCAATCTGCTGTCTTTCTACGGAGGCTGGTGGAGGCGGTGGCGCAGTCCTGGCCACTACGGCACGATCCACGATCCGTTCGGGTGGACGCGCCGACGCCGGCCGCCCTCCCCCAACAAACGCCTGCCGCTCAGGCGCCATTGCAGGAGTTCTGATGGCGACCTGCGCGTTGGCCATCTGTCTCTCATCAACCCTCACAACGTTCCGCGCCACTGGCTGTGAGGTAGTGAGAACCTGGGTGGAGGTCGCCGTGACGGCGCCTGGCACTCGCTGGTTCACATATCTCACATTTGTGACTGTCGTGTTGTTGTTGACGACGTTCGTGTTGTAGTAGTTGTTCACCACCGTCGTATTCACCGTGGTGTTCGATATGTTTACGTTGTTCACGTACGTGCGGCTCACGCGATAGGAAGGGACGTACACTTCGCGCGGACCTAGCGGGAACCAGCCCACGCTGCTCGCGCCGCCTACCGCCACGCCCACTGCAAAGTGCGGGCCACCGATCCACGCGACCAACGCCGGTGCGTAAACCGGCCGCACATAAGCCACGCCGACTACGGCTCTCGGCCGGCACGGCACCCAACCCCAGACGCCGCCCACGGCGATCCAACGGCCGTAGTGAAATGGCGCAAATCCCCAGGGTTCGTCATCCACCCAGGTATAGCCCCATGGCTGGATATAGACCCAGTGGCCATAGCGATACGGTGCCCATCCCGCTTCGGCAACGCGCGGAAACCACACCGTGCCGTACTCCGGAACATCGCGCCACCGGCCGTAGTCGTCCAGGTCTTCGTAACCGATCACGTCATCGGAGACGTAACGTCGTGCCGTCGAATGATCTTCACGCCGGTCGCGCTCTTCAGACCATCGTTCCAGGTCGTCGTCGTTGCCCAATCCCACGATATCGGCATAGAGCTGGTCCGTTCCGGTGAACGTGCCGGTCTCATTCGCATGCACGGAATAGGATTCGCCTCCGCCGGTCACTTGGCCCTCGCCGTCACGAACATTGACCACCGTGGTGTCACCGGCTTCGTTCACGCTGACTCGGTACACGCCTGGCCGCAAAATCGAGAAAGCCAGGTTGGGCGTGTCCACTTCAAAATTATCGTCGCGATCCAGGCGCTGTACGCGAATGCGCAGCGTGCCCTCGGTGACCTGCAGTTGTACGGTGTTATCGTTGAGATTCAAAAAAGAAAAGCCAGTGCTGGCGCCAAGGCGGATCGAAGCAGAGCCAATGTGCAGCTCTGCGCGTGAATCATGGTCAGCCCAAAGCTTGTCCCCCGTCGTCATGGGTCTGTTGACCACTGCTGTCACCCATTCGTCCGTACCGCCCGGCTCAAACGACACCGATCCGTCCACGTGGCTCAGCCGGGCGACTCGTGTCGGAGGATCGTCATCGTCTGCTGCGGCTCGCTGCGGAACGCACAACATTGCCGACAATGTGAACGCAAGAACGCTAATTAACTTCAGCAAATGTTTTCTCATATTCAGATTCTCTCCTGAACCTGACGCGGCGTGCTTTACCTCAACCGCGCTTCTTTCTGGTGGATTAGATCTGGGTACCTGGGTGCCGATGTTAAATTATGGACCGCATCGGGAACCTCGCTCTATCAGGCATTTCCCCGATGCCCAATCAGGAAACGCCCGACCTTCATCACTCCACAAAACACCTGTGCCGCCGAAGAGTTGTGAGGAGAGATCCTCCCGGAAATGCGGCAAAAAAAAAGCCCGCCCCAATTTGGGGCGGGCTTAGCTGAGCAAGTTTAGTGTCCATGAGAACCGCCTCCGTGTGAGCTTCCCCCACCGCCGCGAGATCCGCCGCCGCCGCCACCGCTGCTGTGCGAGCCCCCACCTCCGCCGCCGCTGCGTGAGCCGCCTCCGCCGCCGCTGCTGCGCGAGCCCCCACCTCCGCCGCCATAACTGCGGCTAGGCGCGGAGTATGTGCGGCTCGGTGCCGAGTACGAACGCGACGGTGCGGAGTAACTCCGGCTCGGCGCAGAGTAATTCTGGCTCGGCGGCGAGTAGGAGCGCGATGGCGCAGAGTACGAACGCGACGGTGGCTGGTACGAGCGATTGCCGTTCGAGTAGGAGGATGACGGCCGGTTGTTGTTGTAGTTTGGCGACGCCGCGCGCGAGCCAGCGCCGTTCGGCGTATTTCGGGAAGCGGAGCCCGCCCACGGTGGACGATCCGAATTGGTGACGCGAGCCGTCTGGCTTGCGCCATTCGACGGCCGATCCGCCGACCCGCTGTTGCCAAACCCCTGTGGTGCGCGACCACGGTCGGTGGCATTGCCTTGAGCCGCCCAATTGCGTGCACCGTTCGCGGGGCGATTGGCTGATGCGTTGGCATTCCCACTAACCGACGCGCGGCCATTGATGCCTGCGTTGGCAGACGGCGGACGATTGTTGGACAGCTCGCGCTGACGCTGCGACATCGCCGCGTTGTTGCTGCCTGCATTGCTGCGGCCGCCGAAAGCACTCGGACGATTCGCGGACGCGTTCGCGGAAGCATTGCCGCGGCCGCCGGCGGTCAAGCCCTGGGTGTTCATCGTGCGCACCGGAATGTGCGACGCCGCTGCTGCCGGAGCGGTGCGCGCCACCACCGAGCGGTTCGCCACCGACGATGGCGGCGTAGAGACGCGCCCACGAGCGTTCGCCGCTCCCGTATAGCTGCTGCGGGTCGGCGTGAAGTCTGCGCGGTTGCTGACTTGCGCGCCGCGCAGCGACGCTTGCGTCACCCGCATCGAGTTGCGATTGACAGCTTGGCCGTTCACAAAGGTGTTTCGAGAGGCTGCAGTGACGGCATTCGATTCATGCGCGTACCTATAGTTGAAATTGCGGTTGGCGCTGTTCAGGCCATTGACATTGTTGATCCGCGTGTTTGTAATGTTCACGTTGCGAAAATAAGCGTTGCTGGCGTGATACCAAGGATGGTACGGCTCACGGAATCCCAACGGGAACCATCCGATTCCACCGCCGAAGCCGCCACCAAAACCAAAGCCAAATCCGCCGCCGACAAAGCCGACGAACGCCGGTCCATAGAAGGGACGCGCAAAAACCGGTCCCGGGCACCAGCCCCACGCGCCGCCTACGAACGCCCAGCGTCCATAGTGATAAGGCGCAAAGCCCCAGGGTTCATAACCCACCCAGGTCCAGCCCCACGGGCCAACCCAGTTCCAGTATCCATAGCTATAAGGAGCCCAACCGACGGGTACCGAGTTGGGATACCAAACCGCGCCGTAGTCCGGCTCTTCTCGCCACGACCCGTTATCATCCAAATCCGAATAGCCCGGAACGTCACGCGACACGTATTTGGACGACGGGGAGCTCTCTTCCTTCAAGTCGCGGTCCGAGGCCCATCGATCCAAATCGTCCGGACCGGGAGCCCGCCCAACGTTATACTGGGGGTCATCGACACCCGTGAGTTCCGCTTGCTCGCCGGCATGCACCTCATACGTCTTGTCTCCGGCGGTGATTTCACCTTCTCCGCGAAGCACCGTGACGCGCGTGCCGTCGCCATTCTCGTTGACATCGACGCGAAACGCCCCCGCCTCTTTCACCGTAAATGCGAGGTTCGGTGTGTCCACTTCATACAAGTCGCCTTCGCGCATTTCGCGCACGCGGAAATTGATCGCGCCTTCCGCGATGCGTGCCTGGAGAATGTTTTCGTCCAAATTCAAGAAGGACAGCGCCGTCATGCTGCCGAGGTGCAGCGAAGCCTCTCCCGCCTGCAATTCCGCTCGCGAATTCTGATCCGTCCACAGCTTATCGCCAACCGTTACCGGACGGTTCATCGCCGCGGCAGCCCAGTCTTCGGTACCCGACGGCTGCAAGGACACGTTTCCATCCAAAGAGCTGATGCGCGCCACGCGGGACGGCGGATCGGCTTCATCCGCACGCGCCTTGGGCGCCACAAAAAGCAAAAGGCCGGCTAAACACGCGAGCAAGAACGCCCTGCTCTTTCCGGCAAAATTGGACTTCATCTTCATTTCCCCTGTCCTCGACTGCAACTCCTGAAACTCAGCCGATGGGAGTCCATTCTTCACATATCGCGGTTGGCCTTAATACTCCCATGCCGTTAAACCCGACCACTAGCATTAAGTTGCTAGGCCGATTCTCATTTTGGGACGCCGTCTGCGATTCGTCTAGAGGAAACTGGTACTATGGCTAACTGTCACAGAATCAGTAGGTTAGGAAAGAAAGCGTCCTTCCTAACCCTTAGGCGGGGTCGCTCTCAAGCAGATCCACAGTATGCGAGTTCCAAGCCGCATGGCCTGCCTAAGCGCTCTTCGCTCCCTGAAGCGCAGGCCGCTTCTCCGAGTCCAGCTGTTTGTTGGCACCATTCCCGCCAATCTGATAGCCCACCCCTCGCACGGTGCGAATCAGCGCGTGGTCATAGCCGGTATCCACTTTTCTGCGCAAGTAATTGATGTACACGTCCACCACATTGGTCATGGTATTAAAATTCAGTTTCCACACTTGCTCGACGATGGCCGTCCGCGTCACCGGCTGTCCCGCGTGCCGCATTAAATACTCCAGTAGAGCAAATTCCTTTGGGCTGAGCTCGATATCGTGCCCCGCGCGCTGCACCGTGTGATTCACGCGGTCCACTGCGAGATCCGCTATGGTCAGAACCGCGTTGGCTGGCCGGTTTCCCCGTCGCAATACCGCGCGTATCCGCGCAGCCAGCTCCGCAAACGCAAACGGCTTTGCAACATAGTCATCCGCCCCAGCGTCCAGCCCGCGCACTCGATCTTCCACCTGCGAAGATCCCGTTACTACCATCACCGGCAGGTCCGGCTTATGCGAGCGAATGTTTCGCAGGACATCCAGGCCGGCAGCCCCCGGCAGGTTTAGATCCAGAATCACCAGGTCGAACGCCTGGTCTGCGGCCAGGCGCTGCGCCTCGATCCCATCAGAAGCAAGCTGCACGGCAAACTGTTCCTGCACCAGTCGCTGACGCAAGAAGTCAGCGAGCGGCGCGTCATCTTCAGCGACAAGGATGCGCATCGGCACACTCGGACAGAAAAATTTGGAAGGGGGGATACGTGCAGTGTGGCGTCGGCAGTCTAGAGTGTCAAGGCAACATCTGACCCTGGTGGCGCAAACGCCACCATTCCAAGGCGCAGGTGCAGTCCCTCGCGCCTATCGGATTAGTCACGCCCAAATTGACTTCGCGCGCGTTCGTAGTATTGTTTTATAAAGCCCTCTCCCAAAACGGAGGTAGTTCATGAATCGTCGTTTCATTGCTGCATCTGTTTCTGCCCTCTGCCTGCTGTTGGCATTGACGGGATGTCAGAAAACCGCGGACCAGCAGCAAGCCGCCTCTGCGGACCCGAATTCCTCGTCAGCGACGCCTGACTCCGGCGCGAGTTCCAGCAAGCCGGAGAGAGAAGCTCCGCCTCGTCCCAGGCCGACTGTCGTTCCCGCAGACACAGTAATCGCGGTCGTGCTGGATGAGCCGGTTGGCTCCAAGATCAGCACACCAGGTCAGAACTTTTCCGCCACCGTGCGCGATGCCGTCGAGGTAGACGGCAGAGTTGCCATTCCCAAAGGCGCGCGCGCTACCGGCATCGTGAAGAATGCCAAGCCTGCCGGGCGCTTCAAGGGCGGAGCGTCCCTTGAGTTGACCCTTGCTAGCATCGAAGTACACGGCACGAATTACGACGTGCACACCACCGCCCCGACGGAAACCAGTAAGGGCAAAGGCAAGCGCACCGCAGCCATGGTCGGCGGTGGCGCCGGTGGCGGCGCACTGATCGGTGGACTCGCCGGCGGTGGCAAAGGCGCGCTGATCGGCGGACTGATTGGCGCGGCCGCAGGAACGGGCGGCGCGGGACTGACCGGCAATCGCGACATCACACTTCCCGCGGAGACTCCGATCACCTTCAAGTTGGTGGACCCGCTGGAGATCAAGCCGAGGCGGTAGACCGAGGGAAAAAGCTGGTCCCGGCAACAATCATTCGATTCTTACCGCCCTGCGTAACACACGTTGCGCAGGGCTTTTCCTTGCTGCGTGCCGAGTCTAGCCGTTGTGTTTAGACGAAGTTGCAGATCATT
>Ga0210407_10002814_pt1 | contig 14590 bp, 9 predicted proteins | sample IncBWC27MmetaG_FD_150860 | JGI IMG/M metagenome (GOLD analysis project Ga0210407, IMG submission 150860) | Forest soil microbial communities from Barre Woods Harvard Forest LTER site, Petersham, Massachusetts, United States - Inc-BW-C-27-M | ecosystem: Environmental > Terrestrial > Soil >...
TGGGCTCAGAAGCGGGCGTCGAGATCCTGAAGCGCGGTGGAAACGCCGTCGATGGCGCAGTAGCAGTGGGCTTTGCTCTGGCGGTCGTCGAGCCTGCGGCAGGGAACATCGGCGGCGGCGGCTTCATGCTCGTGCGTCTGGCCGATGGACGCACCAGCTTTTTCGACTATCGCGAAGTCGCCCCCGCCAAAGCCGCCCGAGACATGTACATCAAACCCGATGGCACTCTCGACAAAGAACTCTCTGTAATCGGCTACAAATCCGTCGCGGTACCTGGCACCGTCGCTGGTCTTGAGCTCGCCCTGAAAACTTACGGCAAGCTGAAGCGCGCCGACGTGCTGGCCCCAGCCATTCATCTTGCCGAAGACGGTTTCCCGATCAGCGAAAAACTCGCGCGGCAATTACAAGGAGAACGCCCTGAGTTGCAGCAGTTCACCATCAGCCGGCGCATCTTCTTGAACGATGGAAAAATGTTCCACGCGGGTGACACGCTCCGGCAGCCGGAACTGGCCGCCACTCTGAAGCGCATTGCGAAAAACGGCGCAGCCGAATTCTACCGTGGGGAGACGGCGAAGATGCTCGTCGACGACATGAACCGCATGGGCGGCCTCATCACGCTCGAGGATCTTGCGCAATACCAGCCCAAGGTTCGCCAGGCGTTAGAAGCCAATTACGAGTACGACGCCCACAAGTGGGCCGTCATCACCTCGCCCCCGCCGAGCTCCGGCGGCGTTGCTATCATTGAAGCGATGAATATGCTCCAGGACGTCCCGCTCAAAGGCTGGGACGACGCGCAAAGCATCCACATGGTGGTGGAAACCATGCGGCGAGTGTTTGCGGACCGCGCCGCGTATCTCGCGGACCCCGACTTCAGCAAAGTGCCTGTCGACGGCCTCACCAGCGATTGCTACGCCAAAGAACTGGCCGCTACGATTGACCCCCTGCGCGCCTCCTCCAGCAAAACGGTCAAGGCCGGCATGCCGCACATCTGCGGAGTTTCGGCTTCGAGCGAGGCAGCTCCGCAAACAATCAGCCTGAATGATGGGCCGCACACGACGCACTTTTCCGTCGTGGATGCAGCCGGCAACGCTGTCGCCAGCACCTACACGCTCAACAACAGCTACGGCTCGCACGCAACTACCACCGCTGGTTTTCTCCTAAACGACGAAATGGACGACTTCACAACGCAACCCGGCGTCCCCAACGCTCTGTTCGGCCTAATCCAGTCCGACGCAAACGCCATCGCTCCCGGCCATCGCCCGCTCAGCTCCATGACCCCGACAATTCTCCTGCGCGACGGCAAATTGAGCTTCGTAACTGGTTCGCCCGGCGGCCCGACGATTATTTCTGCAACGCTGCTCAGCGTTCTAAACTGGATGCGCCTGGGGCTGGACGCGCAGGCGGCCATCAACGCGCCGCGCTTTCATCACCAGTGGCTGCCCGATGTCATCCTGATGGAAAAGGATTTTCCCGCAAGCATGGAGTCTGCTCTGAATGCGCAGGGCTACCAAACGCGGCGGCGCGGCCACATCGGTCTGGTAAACGCCATCGGGATCGATCCGAACAAAGGCGAGCGCCTCGGCGCGGCCGACCCGCGAGACAACGGCGCGGCCGTAGGTTACTGAACGGTTTTTTTTACCGCCTTGTGGCGGGTACCTGGGGGCGGTCCGTAGTTGGGTGTTTGCTTTTCATCTCAGAGCGCAGTGCGCGGGTCTATGCGAAGAATCCTCTCCACTTATATGTTCGTGTCGCGAAGGTTGACCAACGAACTTCTCGGCCAGATCGCCGAAGCCGGTTTCGAGGCCATCGAGATTTTCGGCACACGCGGCCATTTCGATTACACCACCAAGCAAGAAGTGCAAGCCATGGCCAGCGCCCTCTCTCAGCACGGCCTTGCGCTTGCGTCGCTCCATGCCCCCACAAGTCGCGATCTGAGCGCAACGCGCGAAGGAGGCACACCCCTTTCCATCACCGAAGTGGAACGCGTGCGCCGCGTTGAAGCCATGGACGAGTTGAAACGCGTGATCGACGTCGCCGAGGATTTGCCCTATTCCCGGCTGATTCTACACATGGGTGGTCCGCGCGAAGCCGCTGACCCGCGTAAGCGCGATGCCGCCTTCAGTTCCCTCGAGCATCTGGTTTTGCATGCCCACCACCGCGGGGTAACCATCGCCGTGGAAAACACCACCAGCGAGATGGGCGATCCCGCTTATCTACGCACCTTCGTCGACGAAACGCGCTTGACGGGCCTGCGCTTCAATTTCGACATCGGCCACGCACACCTTGCCGAGGGTCCGGAAGCCGAGCGCGTTGAAAAAGCCTTTGCCCCGCTTCGCGAACTGGTCGTCTCCGCGCATATCCACGACAATCACGGCGAAAAAGACGAGCACCTACCGCCCTACAACGGCACCATCGATTGGGAATCCGCCGTCAAAACCATGAAACCCGCGCCCGAAAACGAGCTTGCCCTCACGCTCGAACTCAAGGAAAGGACCGGCCACGATACGCCGTCCACTGCCGAGCAACTCGCCGCCGCCAGCGCATCCCTCGAGCTCTTCGAACGAGAATGGGCCTAGTTGGGCAGATCTGAAGTTTGCATTTAGGACCGACGGAGGGGTACGGCGCGGACCTGCCGTTTACCTGCGGTTCGCTACGTCGGGGAAGTCCGCGTGATCCATCGCAAGAAGGACGTCAAGCGATTCCCGCTTCGCGAGAAAGACCAGCGTGCACTTCGGTCTTCATCGATCGCAATGCAGTGCACCTGCATTGCTTCTGGTTCACCCCGATTGATGGTTCCGCTGCTCTTCCTGTCAGCCATCGCCTGCTCCAAAAGCGCGAATATCGACCCGTACTTTTCAAGTTGGCATGATCCGCACGATGGCAACGGCTGAACCTCCTCGTCGACTTGCGGGGCTCGCGTCAATAGGAAGGCTTCTCTGCTAAACTAAATTTTTGAAAAATTCAGTGAAAAGCAGACCAATGACGATCATCACTATCGAGCAGGCGGGCAAGTACGACGGCCAAGAAGTAACCATTCGCGGTTGGCTGTACAACCTGCGGGAATCCGGGAAATTGATGTTTCCCATTTTTCGCGACGGCACAGGAATCATCCAAGGCGTCTGTGCGCTCAAAGAGAATCCCGAAGCCTTTGAGGCGCTGAAGGGACTGACACAGGAATCGAGTGTCATCGTCACCGGGAAAATACGCGCCGAGCAGCGTGCTCCTGGCGGATTCGAAATGGGGGTGGCCAAAGTCCACATCGTTCAAAAAGTTCCCGACGCAACGCCCTTTCCCATCCAGCTCAAAGAGCACGGCGTCGATTTTCTGCTCGATCAGCGCCACCTCTGGATTCGCACGCCGCGCCAGGCCGCCATTCTTCGTATACGCGCCGAAGCCATCCGCGCGGCGCGCGAATTCATGGACGGACAGGGCTACACGCTCGCCGACACTCCGATGTTCACGCCCGCAGCCTGCGAAGGCACGTCCACGCTTTTCGAAGTGAACTACATTGACGACCAAAAAGCGTATCTGACGCAAAGCGGGCAGCTCTATGCCGAGGCCATTGCCATGGCCTTGGGCAAGGTCTACACTTTCGGCCCCACCTTCCGCGCCGAAAAATCCAAGACCCGCCGCCACCTCACTGAATTCTGGATGCTCGAGCCTGAAGCCGCTTACGTTGAGTTCGACGAAGCCATGACGCTTGCCGAAAACCTAGTCACCGCGATCGTGCGAGGGGTCCTCAAGAACAAATCGCGCGAGCTCGAAACGCTTAAGCGCGACGTCACCAAGCTCGAAAACGTGAAAGCCCCGTTTCCACGCATCAGCTACGAAGACGCCGTCGGCGTGCTGCAAAAGGCCGGCAACCCGGCGAAATTCGGTGACGATTTCGGTGGGGACGAAGAAACTATCATTTCGAGTTCCTTCGATCGCCCGGTGCTGATCCACCACTACCCTTCTTCCATCAAAGCCTTTTACATGCAGCCCGACGCCGCGCGTCCCGAGCTGGCCCTGGCCTTCGACATGATTGCCCCGGAAGGCTATGGCGAGATCATCGGCGGCAGCCAGCGCATCCACGATTATGATTTGCTTTCCAAGCGGCTGCGCGAACATAACCTGCCCGAAGAGTCTTTCCAGTGGTATCTCGACCTGCGCCGCTACGGCAGCGTCCCCCACTCCGGCTTTGGCCTCGGCCTGGAGCGCACCGTCGCGTGGATTTGTGGAACCGAGCACATCCGGGAAGTCATTCCCTTCCCGCGCATGATTTACCGGGTTTATCCTTAGTGTGGGGTAGTTCGCGGTACCTGTACTATCGCATTCCTTAGTTGAACAGAAGATTGGGGCGCACTTGGCGTCTGGCCATCCGCGCGTTCGCAACTCGCGAGTCGTCCCTCGCCTTACGGAGAAGCCGCATGCATCAAAAAGTTCGCATCATTGGCGTACCAATGGACTTGGGCCAGAGCCGCCGCGGCGTGGACATGGGCCCTTCAGCTCTTCGCGGCGCCGGCCTGCAAGCCCGCATTAAACAGCTCTGCCAACAGGTCGAAGACATCGGCAATCTCAGCGTCAAACAGCCCGAAGAAATGACCGTAGGTGAAAAGCGCGCCAAATATCTTCAGGAAATCGCCGAGACCTGCCAGGACATCGCTGTCACCGTCGATAAATCTCTCGATGAAGGCTTTCTTCCGCTCGTTCTTGGCGGAGACCATTCCATCGCCGCAGGCGTAGCCGCGGGGGTTTCCGCGTTTTTCCGGAAAGACAAAAAGCAGATCGGCTACCTCTGGCTCGATGCCCACGGCGACATGAACACGCCCGAAACCTCACCGTCAGGCAATGTCCACGGCATGCCCCTCGCCGCCATCATGGGCTACGGGGCGACCGAACTGGTCGACCTGCTCGGCTTCAAGCCCAAAGCCGAGCCCGGCAACATTGTCATCGTCGGCGCGCGCGACCTCGACGCCCAGGAACGCAAAATCGTAAAGAAATCAGGCATCCACGTCTTCACCATGCGCGACATTGACGAACGCGGCATGCGCGAAGTTATGTCCGACGCCCTCAAATACTGCATGGACGACACCGCCGGCATGGCCGTCAGCCTGGACATGGACTTCGTCGACCCCAGCGACGCTCCCGGCGTTGGCACGCCCGTCCGCGGCGGCGTAACCTATCGCGAAGCCCATCTCGCCATGGAAATGATCGCTGACTCGGAAGCTATGGTCTCCCTGGAAATCGTCGAAATAAATCCCATCATCGACGAACACAACCGTACCGCGCTCCTTGGCGTCGAGCTAGTCCTCTCCGCTCTCGGCAAAAAAATCCTGTAATCAGCTTTTGTATTGGGTGACTCAGCTCATGCGCAGCGCCGACATCGGATCAATCCGCGAAGCCCGCCGCGCCGGCAAATACCCCGCCATCGCCGCCACGGCAGTAAGAATCACGAGCATCCCGACAAACGTCAGCGGGTCGCTCGACGTCACTCCAAACAAAAGCCCGTTCAACGTCCGCGCCAGCACCCACGAGGCCACCGCTCCCACAACCACCCCTATCCCCGCCAAACCGAGTGTCTCGAACAGAATATTTCTCGCGAGCCTCTTCGCAGACGCACCCAGCGCCATTCGAATCCCAATCTCCTGCGTCCGTTGGCTCACCGAATACGAAATCACCGCATAAATCCCCAGCGACGCCAGCACCAGCGCAAATCCCGCAAACCCGCCGAGCAACAGCACCACAAATCGCCGCGGCGACACCGCCCGGTCCACTAACGTCTGCAACCTCCGCAAATTCCCCGTTGGCAGATCGGGCTCGATCGGCCGCAGCGCTTCTCGAAGCTTCGACGCCAGTTCCGCCGTCGGCAGCGACGTCCGCACCACCATATCCACCGTCCCGTAATCCTGCGTCTGCCTCATCGGAATGTAGAACTCGTTGCCGGAACCCTCCTCCAGCGCCATGTGGTGAACATCGCCGACCACACCCACTACCGTGCGATCCACATCCTCGGCCACGATTTTTCCGATGGGATCCTCACCTGGCCACAAATTGCGTGCGCAGGTTTCGTTCAGAATAATCACCGGCAAGGCGCCCTTGGTGTCCCGCTCCGTGAAGTCGCGCCCGGCACGCAGCGGAACGCCCATCGCGCGAAAATACCCGTCGCTGATAATCCGTGGAAATCCAAAAGGATACGTCTCCGGCGTGTACTGCACGCCCTTCGCCGCAACGCCCCAGCTCCGGTTGTGCCCCAACGGCAGAGAATCCGATAGTCCCGCCGCCTCAATCCCACGCACATCCATCACGCGATGCAACGCTTCTGTGAAGTAGCTGTTCTTCTGTTCCTGCGTCTGGTACGACGCATTCGGGTCGATCCGCAAAGCCGCGGCCCGCTCCGGCCGGAATCCCACATTCACATCCAGCACGCGAAGAAAACTCCGCATCAGAAGTCCGGCTCCCACCAGCAACACGCAAGCCAACCCAATCTCCGAAACCACCAACGCGCCGCGAATCCACGCGTGCCCGCGGCCCTGGCTCGACCCGCGATTCGAATCCTTTAGCGTGTCGTGCAGTTTTAGATCTTGCACCTGGAGCGCCGGCACCAATCCAAAAAGCAATCCCGTCAGCAGTGCCGCCACCAACGTAAATCCCAGCACGCCGCCATCAATCCGTACATCACTCAGCAACGGGATGCTCACCGACGTCAGATGCGCCAACGCGCGCGTCCCCACAAACGCCAGCAACAATCCCAGCGCCGACCCGCAGCACGACAGCACCAGACTTTCCGTCAGCATCTGCCCGATCAACCGCGCGCGTCCCGCTCCCATCGCCGTGCGAATCGCAATTTCTTTTTTTCGCGTCACTCCGCGCGCCAGCAACAAATTCGAGAGGTTTGCGCACACAATCAGCATCACCACACCCACCGCGCAGGCCAGGACAACCAGGGTCGGCCGCAGCCGCCCGCTCACGTGCTCGGCCAATCCGGAGACTTTCGGCTCAAAGTCATTCCTTTCTTTATGCTCCTGCATCAGCAACTTCCCAAGCACGGCCGTTTCTGCACGTGCACTCTCGACGCGCACGCCCGGTTTGAGCCGTCCAATAATCGCAACCGTATTCCCCTGCCGGTTAATCTCCGGCGACAAGGGAAGCGGCTCGAACATATCCACCCGGCTCCCCGGCGTGAAAATCGTCGCAAAATCAAAGGCCGCCGGCAGCACCCCCACCACCGTTACCGGCCCGCCATCAAACGACAAAGCTCGCCCGACAATGCTCGGATCACCGGCAAATTTCCTCCTCCACAATCCGTCGCTCAGCATGGCCACTCGCGGCCCGTTCTGCTTCGACTCCTCCGCGCTGAACTGTCTCCCAATCTTCGGCTCCACGCCCAGCAGCGAAAAAAAATTCTGCGTCACCGGAACACTCGTCAACCTCTCCGGTTGGCCATCCCCAATCAGCTTCGCGTCTCCCAGACCATAAAATGCGTAGTAGGCGGCCAGCTCCACGAACGACTGGTTCCTCGCTCGGATATCCAGCAGGTAGTCTGTCTGCGAAGTCTTTCCAGACATATCGTTTGTATCGTCCTGGTGGTTCGCTATCCACACGAGCCTACCCGGATCGCGGAACGGCAGCGGCCGAATCAAAAGCGTATTCACCACGCTAAAAATCGTGCAGCTAGCTCCAACGCCAAGCCCCACAATCAAAATCGCAAAAGCCGCGAACCCAGCATCTCGCCAAAGCGTCCGAACCGCATACCGCACATCCCGCCGCAGATTCTCGAGAAACGGCGTTCCGGCACCCTCGTTTTGGGATGATCTTTCGATAGACACGAACCCTCCTGCCTAGTTCCTGCTTCCTGGTAGACGATAGAAATGCCGGAAGGTTCCGTGCGGGTTGTTAAATTTCTTTCCTTAATACCCACGGCCGAATACCGGCGGCCGAATCTCCATTGTCACTCCAGCACCCCACCCCCACTTCCCCCGCGACAACTCCTCATCTTTCCCCTATAACTAAGAACTGGCACCGAAAACCAAAAACCGGCGATGTCCATGATCCCTGATAGAAAACGATTGCGCATCGGCGTCCTCTTCGGCGGCCGCTCCGGCGAACACGAAGTCTCCCTGGCCTCCGCAGCCTCCGTAATTCGCGGCCTGGACCCCGACAAATATGAGATCCTGCCCATCGGCATCACCAAAGAAGGCCACTGGCTAATCGGCAGCGGCGCACAGAAAATGCTCCCGGAAGTTCTCCGCACCGGCCAGCGCGTCACGATGAGTGCCGATCCCACCGACGCCGCCCTGGTCCGCCTCGACGGCAGCGGCGGCGGCCAGCGCATCGACGTAGTCTTCCCGGTCATGCATGGCACTTTTGGGGAAGACGGCACCATCCAAGGCCTGCTGGACCTCGCCGGCCTCCCCTTCGTGGGCGCAGGCGTCCTCGGCTCGGCCATCGCCATGGATAAAGATGTCGCCAAAAAACTTCTGCAAGCCGCCAAAATTCCGGTAGTGCCCTGGGTCTGCATCCGCCGCGACGAGTGGGAACGCAACGAGAACATCATCACGCACCAAATCGAAAAGGAATTCCCGTATCCGCTGTTTGTGAAACCCGCAACGCTCGGCTCGAGCGTGGGCATGAGCAAAGTCCACTCGCGCCAGGAGCTGGCTCCCGCGCTAAATCTCGCCTCCGAATTCGCCATGAAAATTCTCGTCGAGCGCGCCGTCAACGCCCGCGAAATCGAAGTCTCCGTCCTCGGCAACCGCGATCCCCAAGCTTCCGTCCCCGGCGAAATCGTCCCCCACCGCGAGTTCTACGATTACGCCGCAAAATACCTCGAAGAAGGCACAAAACTCCTCATTCCCGCGGATCTGAAGCCCGCCCAAGTGAAAAAATTCCAACACCTCGCCGTTGTGGCGTTTCGCGCCCTGGAACTGAGCGGCATGGCCCGCGTCGATTTTTTCCTTGGAAAAGAAGGCGGAAAAACCTATCTCAACGAAGTGAACACCATCCCCGGCTTCACTTCCATCAGCATGTACCCCAAACTCTGGGAGGCCAGCGGCATCCCTTTCCCCCAACTGATCGACAAACTCATCGAGCTAGCCCTCGAACAACACGCCGAAAAAGCCCGCACCAAATACGCCATCGAGCTCCCCGCAGGCTCCGCCGGCGCCCTGGAAGGCTAGCTCACGGTTGGAGAGTTAGGCGAGGTAGGCAAGGGAATTCCCGAGTGGGAAGAAATTGCTATTCCTCGACCCCCAGAAACGCACTCATCGTAAGATTGCCGACAAGAACTCTTTGCCATTCCCCTCACCTTGCCTCGAGGGGTGGATTACTGGGCTTGTGGATGTTTCCGCGGACGCCAGCCAAACTTTACTTGACCGCCGGAATGAGGAGCCCCGATACGTCGGTTGGATTTCGAATAGTCAATCAGCAAACTGCCTTAGGCGTTCACACGTGCGGGTAAGTCCCGATAAACTGCCCCTCATCCCAACCACCATTTACTCGCGTCCCAATTTTATGTAAGGTTTTAGCGTTGCTCAAATACGCAGGGATTTTCTCGAGTCGTTTCACTTTCGATTCCGACGCTCGCAGGGCAGGAGACCACTGAATGTCACTTCTCGAACCGCCTGCCGATACTCACAAAAAATCTCGGGCCATGATCTTTACGATGACGGCGGCCTTCATCATCGCCGTCATCGCTGTGTGGTTCTGGCTTCGTTTTTATCCCGAGAAAAAAGCCGCAGAGCAATTCTTCAACGCCGTCGTAGCCGGAGACATGAACACCGCCTACCAGCTTTGGAAACCCCGCCCCGGCTCGAGCTACAAACTCCAGGACTTCATCGCCGACTGGGGCCCCGCGGGCTACTACGGCCCGGTAAAAAGCTACAGCATCCTGAAAGCCAAATCTCCGAACGGCGCAACCACCAGCGTCGAGGTCCGCGTAGCCATCAGCCCCTTCTCCCCCCTGCCCACTGCCAACAGCGACCCCGAAAAAAGCCAAAAGACAAAGGTAGTTAACGTGTGGGTCGACACAAACGACAAATCCTTCAGCTTCCCGCCGTAGAAGTCCCCCGGTTCCTGCGGCAACTCACCCATTTGCGTCGCCACTCTCGGCATACGCCACGGGATTGTCCGCGTGCCTCTGCACGTCAAGCCATTTAAGAATGTAACCGCAGCTCTGTGGCTCTAGGGCGTCATCCATTGTTTCTTTTTCCTCGAGCCACGCACACTCTCAACGCCGAATATCTTCCAAAGCGTGCTCCAACTCCTGCGGGCCAACGCTAGCCGTCCCCAATTTCCCAACCACCACACCTGCAGCTGTATTCGCCAGCACTGCCGCGTCCGGCAAAGACGCCCCGGCCGCCACGGCCAGCGACAGCACGCTCAAAACCGTATCCCCAGCGCCCGTAAGATCAAACACCTGCCGCCCCGTAGCCCCGCGCTCCACGCCGCTCTGCCCCACTCGCGCATAAGTCACTTCAAGGCCGGTCGCCGGAATCTGCAAATGCCGCGGCGAGGACTCCTCGAAAACGCTCATGCCCTTCTCACCCCGCGTGATTACCACTGCGCTGCACCCGAAGTGCGCCAGCAACGCCCGCCCCGCCTCTTCCACCAACTTTTCATCCCCCAGCGACCGCGTAACAAAAAATCCCGCCTCCTTCGCGTTGCAAACAATCGCCCGCGCCCCGCGATACGCATACAAGCGCGAAGTCTTGGGCTTCACAAAAACAGGCACCTTCAATTGATGCGCCGCGCTCAACACGCGGTCGGCAAAATCATCCGTAATCAACCCCTTGTCGTAGTCGGAAAGCACCAACGCATCCAAACTCTTCAATGCGTTAAACAGAACACCAAGCAGCTTCTTTTCCGTCTCGGGACGCAGTTCCTCGCGCCGTTCCTGATCAACGCGGACAACATGGTGATGTTTTGCGATAATCCGCGTCTTGACGGTAGTCACTCGCTTGGGATCAGGAACCACTCCCTTTTCGATAATGCCCCCCGCGCGCAAGCATTTTTGGAGAGCCCGCCCAGCCTCGTCCGTACCGATCGCGCCAAACGTCTCGACATGCGCCCCCAGCGCCGCCAAATTCGCCGCCACATTCCCCGCCCCGCCCAGACCCCCGCCCCCTGAACCAAAATCCACGACCGGCACCGCCGCCTCCGGAGAGAGCCGCGTAGCCGTCCCCCACAAATACCTATCCAGCATCAAGTCGCCAAGCACACCCATGCGCTTCTCCCGCAATTTCGGGATCAAGCGCTTCAAACGCGCAATGAATTCAGATGTATTTGTCGGCATGCGCAAGCCTGTATTCCTGTGCACCAATGTTCAATATTTGCCGCCGACTATTCCGCAGCGATCTTCGCTTCTTCCGGCAGCATGACCGGAATGTCATCCCGCACCGGATAAACCCGCCGGCAGGTCTCACACTTCAAGCCCAGGTTGTCCGGCGTAAGTTTGACAGGCGTCTTGCAGATCGGACAAACCAAAATCTGCAGCAACTCTTGCGGAATTCCCATGCGCCTCTCCATTCCCATCCTCAATCTGTTCCGCGCGAACGGTCACTGTATCAAAGCGCCTGCAACACGAGCAACCCGCCTCTTCGCCGCATTCCAAGCCAACCGCGATAAACCCTCGCCTCGCCCGGCTGCGCCCGTGGTCATCCCGAGCGCAGCGAGGGATGTGCTTTGCACCTCTGCAATTTCGCTTCTGATCTCCGGTGAACTCTGTGCCTCTGCCTGGCACTCTAGAGTTCCCCTATTCCTTCACATCCTGACCCGACCAGCCACCGGCGCGAATTGCCGATCTCGAAACTCCCGCCAAGGCCACCATGGCCAGCAACAGCACCACGGGGTCGATGGGATGCCGGTAGCGCAGATCCGCATGTGTCACATAATATAAACACGGAAAAACCAGCGGAAACACAGCCAGCGGCCAAACGACCTTCCCGGCCGGTTCTGCTTGCTCCTCTGTTCCGTTCTTCTCGGCGCCGCCTCGGCCTTCTGTGCGTCTCTGCGCTATCTTCTTCCGTCCTCCACGCAACACCATCACCCCAAACAAAGCGCCCATCGCCGTCAAGAAACTGGACAATAAAATCATGCGAATCAAGTTTCGATCCGTCTCCCGGAAATTCTTTACCGGCGATTCCGTCCCTATCCAAAACGCCACAACCTTCCGCCCCGTCAGCCGCAATTCCAAACCCGGATGCGACTCGATAAAAGAAGTGGCCGACTGCCATTTCCCCGACATATAAGCCGTCTCGCCAAGCTGCGCATAGTTCCTGGCCTCTTGCGTCCTGGTAATGGACTTCCTGCCGTTCCGGGCGTGCTCGTCAAAAATGTCGTTGTTCCCAAGCCACAACTCAAACGGGAAATTCGACCGCAGCGGAATCAATCGATGAAAAGCAACGTAGTTGCGAATCGTCCACGGCGCGCAACACAGAGCCGCAACGACCACCGCCAGCGCCGCCCGTTTCCGGCGCAAGCGGCGTTCCCCGCGTCCACGAAGCACGAGCCAGCCCAACAAAAACGGCAGCAAAGTCCCAAACGCCGGATTGGTCATCAACGCCAAGCCCCACAACAATCCATACACACCCCAGTCCAGCCAACGTTCCGAAGCCGTGAGCTCCAAAGTCGCCCACAAAATCAACGCCGCCAAAAGCGCCGACAGCGACGTATCCCAAATCCATTCAAACGGCATCATCACCGCACTCGGAAAAACCACCCAAAGCCACGCCGCCCCCGCCGCCACTCCTAAACCGCCGAGCCGTTTTCCAGCGAAGAAAATTGGAACGCAAACTGCCGCCGAAAAAAGAATGTTTAGAAAAACCGCCGCAAAAAAAGCCCGCGCCGTGAAGGTTCCGAACAGCTTAAAGAGCGCGGCCACCAACAATGGATAAACCGGAGCAAGCCAAGCCGTAGGCCCGGTCTCCGTTCGAAACACGTTGCTGAATCCCTTGCCCTGGGCGAGCGCATAGGCAATGTTCCCGGTCTCCTGCTGAAACGGAACAATCCCCAGCACGCCCGGTGAAATCTTGCGCGCCTGGTCCCAAGCAAAGGCCACGCGCACACCCATGGCCACCATCACGATAAGCGCCAGAGAGGTCGCCGCCTTTCGAATCGTTCGTATCACGCCGTTCGAACCATCATTTTGATTCCACCTCAACAATCCGTTGGTGCTGCTCCGTCTTTGCCGTACCGCTCGAATCACTTTTTGGCAGCGTCCGAATTGCCTTTTTTTGCGCGCGACAAATGTACTGGCTGCCACAAACTGTGACAAGCGCGCGCAACAATTTCACGCTACAATAGGAAGGTTATGCTGACAGTCAATAATATATCGATGCGCTTCGGACCGCGGGTCCTGTTCGAAGACGTCACCTGCACCTTCATGGCCGGGCGCCGCTACGCCGTCACCGGCCCGAATGGCGCCGGCAAATCCACATTCATGAAAATCCTGACCGCCGAAATCGAGCCCACCAAAGGCTCGGTCACACGCCCCAAAAAAATGGGCGTCCTGCGCCAGGACCAGTTCGCTTTCGATCAATTTCGCGTGATCGACACGGTCATCATGGGAAACGCGTCGCTATGGAAGGCCCTCGAGGAGCGCGACGCTCTCTACGCCAGGCCCCATGAAGAACTGACCGACGCGGACGGCATGCGCCTCGGGGAACTCGAAGGAATTGTCGGCGAAGAAGGCGGCTACACCGCCGAGGCCGACGCCGGAACGCTGCTCGACGGCCTGGGCATCGAAAGCGCGCTGCACGAGCGCAAAATGGGCGAATTGCAAGGCGGCCAAAAAGTTCGCGTGCTGCTCGCGCAAGCGCTTTTTGGCACTCCCACGGCGCTGCTGCTCGACGAGCCTACCAACAACCTGGACCTCGATTCCGTTCACTGGCTGCAAAGATATCTGGCCGACTACGAAGGCGTGCTCATCGTGATTTCGCACGACCGCCATTTTCTGAACAGCGTCTGCACGCACACAGCGGACATCGACTATGAAACGATCATCATGTACGTCGGCGGATACGACGACATGGTCGTTGCGAAAACGCAGATTCGTTCGCGCATCGAAACGGAAAACGCGAATCGCGAAAAGAAAATTGCGCAGCTAAACGAATTCATCGCGCGGTTTTCTGCCGGCACGCGTTCCGCGCAAGCCACTTCGCGAAAGAAAGAAGTCGAGCGGCTGCAGACCACCGAACTGGCGCGATCAAACATTCAGCGGCCTTACATCAAGTGGGACATGAAGCGCAATTCGGGACGGCATCCCCTGGAAATCCGCAGCGTCGAAAAATCCTACGGCGACTTGAAAGTGATTCCGCGTTTTTCCGCGACCGTGACGCGCGGAGAAAAAATCGCGCTGATGGGTCGCAACGGAGCCGGAAAAACCACGCTGCTGAAATCGCTGGTTCTTAATGCGCCCGGCTTCATCGAAGACGACGACCGCCAATTTAAAATCAATGGCGGCGAAGTGAAGTGGGGCCACGAAGTGGCCGTCGGGTACTTCGCGCAGGACCATGGCGAATCCATCACCAAGGGAATGACGGCCATCGAATGGCTCTGGCAGTTCGATCCCGCCGCGTCGCAGCAGGAATTGCGCGGGTTGATGGGCCAGATG
>Ga0210407_10002815_pt1 | contig 14583 bp, 6 predicted proteins | sample IncBWC27MmetaG_FD_150860 | JGI IMG/M metagenome (GOLD analysis project Ga0210407, IMG submission 150860) | Forest soil microbial communities from Barre Woods Harvard Forest LTER site, Petersham, Massachusetts, United States - Inc-BW-C-27-M | ecosystem: Environmental > Terrestrial > Soil >...
CGGGGAGAGTTCGGGTGTGGTCTTCAGGGAGATCCTCGATTCGTCACCAACGCCGGCGGTCCGATTGAATCCCGATCTGCCGGTAGAACTCGACCGAATCATCAACCGTGCACTGGAGAAGGATCGGGACCTGCGCTATCAGCATGCATCGGATATTCGGGCGGAGCTGGAGCGCCTGAAGCGCGATACCGAATCAAATCGAGCACTGCCGCGATCCAGCGCCCAAGTCTCGACAATTCGGAAAGGCGCCAGCGTCCGCAGGAAAGTACTTTACGCATCTCTGTTGATCGTTGTGCTGGTTGCTTTGAGCTTGGGAGTACGGTGGCTGCAACGGCGGATTTCTCCGCCAGGCCCGCTCAAAGAGACTCAGCTGACACACAACTCCGCTGACAAGGTGGTTGCCCACGCCGCACTATCAGCGGACGGCCGGTACCTCGCTTTCGACGACAGCGATGGACTGCACATTAACACCGTGGCGACGGGAGAAGAACACGATGTTTCTATCCCGGAGGAAATCATGACGACGCTCAGGGGCGTCAGTTGGTTTCCGGGCGAGGACAAACTCTTGTTGCAAACTGCGTCTGAAAAGGAAGGGTCCACTCTTTGGGTGTTATCTACGTTTGGAGGTGCGCCAAGGAAACTGCAGGCGCAATGCGGCCATGGGCGAGTCTCGCCAGATGGTTCTTTGATCGCCTTCGCAAGATCCGGAGCGGTTTGGGTTATGCGCGCGGACGGCGATAACCCGAGAAAAATAATGACGCTGGACTCAGGGTACGTCTTTTCGCTGGCGTGGTCTCCGACCGGCCGAAGAATCGCTGTCGCCATTGAAGAACAAAACGCGACTGGAGCGAGTATCAAGTCCGTCACTCCCGACGGCGGCAAGCCAGTACTTGCCTTCAGGAGCTCATTTATGACTGATCAGGCAGGAATTTTGTGGGCCAGAGATGGACGCCTGATATTTTCGCGCACCGATGCGGCTGCCGGTTCGACCAGCTTCAACTTGTGGTATCTCGCGGTTGATCCAGATACGGGCGCTCCTAAAGGCGAAGCCTCGCAAATAACCCATTGGGACCGGGTTTGGCCGTTTCCCGGTGGCGTTAGCCAGGATGGTAAGTACCTCCTGATTAAGAAGACTCATGTATGGGACGACATATTCATCGGCAAACTGAGTGAACATGGTATGGGCCTGCAGCCAGTGACTCGCTTTACCAGTAACGACAGCGGCAATCGAGTTGGCGGTTGGACCCGCGACGGCGCGTTGCTGTTCAGTTCCGATCGAGGTGGAGGCAGATTGCAAGTCTACCGGCAACAAATAGGTCAACGTACTCCAGAGACCCTCACTTCCAGCCCCGACAGTGCAAATGGAAGTGAACTCGCGCCGGGAGGCGGATGGATTCTTTACTGGGCAACAAACTTCGCAGCCTCGAGCCAATCATTGATGCGCGTCCCGGTCGCGGGGGGACCGTCCGAGAAGATTCTGGACCTTCCTTCGGCTGCCGTCGGCGATTTCCACTGTCCCGTTGCAGGCAATTTCTGCGTTCTTTCTCGTTTCGAGAAGGGCCAGCTCATCTTCTACTCCCTGGACGCTTTGAATGGACAAGGAAAAGAACTTGCCCGGACGGAAATCGCCGACGCGGGAATGTGGCTGAGTTGGGCTTTGACACCGGATGGCCGCAAACTCGCAGTTACCGGTGCGAATGACTGGGGAACATCACAGACCAGCGGGAACAACGTCCGGGTCATCGACCTGCAAACCGGCACGCAACGGGATATAACGGCTCCGAGCTTCATTCTCGGCGGCATCTCATGGTCCAGAGACGCAACTGTACTTTACGGTGCCGCACAAACTGGCCACAACTTCTATCTTCTCAGTCTGGACTTGTCGGGGAAATCACGAATGCTTCTCACCCGTCCGTTTGGGCAGACTATCTATGACCCTCGCGTTTCCCCCGATGGTCTCTCGCTCGCGTACAGCCAACAGTTCACCGAATCGAACGCCTATATGCTTGAAAATTTCTAATTTGTGCGCGGACGGGGGAAAATGTGGGGCAAAATGTGTCCCCGCATTCCATCAAGGTGCGTAGTGAGTGAAGACAAGGTCGGTCGCCTTGGCCTTCTCGTGGCAGGGGAAGCAGCTTTTCATAAACGCTGGGTCGCCGGGTTTGCCGTCGGCGAAGTGACCGAACCCCCAGCCGCCGGTTGCGGCGTATTTTGTCGAGTCCTTGATCATGAACTGAATGTTCGTGGGGGGCCCGGGAACGAAAGATTGGGCTTGGCCAAAGACTTTGTTGTTTTCATCGGAGGGGACGTGACGGTAATGCAAGGCAGCAATGATCGTGCCGTCCGGGTACGGAAGCTTTCCTTCCCGGAAGGCGTTGAACGCTACATCGTTGCCCAGGACGGCACCTAAACTGTTGAGGTTGCCTGCTTCATGGGCCGAGGAGATCCACTTCCATTCGCGGTACCCGTGAGGAATTTCGGTAACGAACGGGGCGGATTCCCCATCTGCGTGTCCTCGTGCAGGGGCAATAAGGGCGACAAGGCCGGCTATGGTTGCAACTGCAACCCAGAAGATTGGGAACTGTTTCATAAGGGCCCCTCCGCCTACATGCTCAGGTAGACTGAAATCAACAGTCCTAAAAAAGCCTGCCCGGCAGATCAAACACGAGAATTTGCTGGGGTATTCTAGGCTACTTCTTCGATGCTTGTCGAACAGGTCGCGTGACCGCATTCGCAAGCGATCTCTACCTCATCTGATCCGGCGTCGCTGCAAGGTTCACTACAGTATTTCTTGCCACTTTCCACGACACAGGTGCAGGGAACGTGGGCACAGGTGTTTTGCTCAGGCGTTGTCATACGTTTTGCTCCATTCACCGGGGATTAAAAGAACGCTCGCCATTATAGCGCCGCAGAACGTTAGAAAGTAGCGATCCCTGAACATTGGAAGATGATTAACCGTGGTTAACTGCCGTAGCGCTTAAAACCAAATGAGCGTTACCGGCATTTTGCAAGGGTTGAGATGAGGGGCACCATATTCACTGAAGTAGCCGCTTCTCCAACGGCCGCATCGACCCGTTTGACGCAAAAAAGCGGCGGAGTCGTAATTTCGATCTCCGCCGCGGTTACCGGTCAACAACAATTTCCTACGGTTTCGCGCTGTCGCCGAACATATCTTCAGCCTGAGTGCCGGTCCGCGAATCCGTCCAGGACAGGCGGAACGTGCCGGTAGAATCAGGGGAACTGCCTTGGTAGTCGCCGTCCTGGTTGCCGTCACTTTGTTGGACGGATTGAGCGGTAGTGACTCGCTTATTCTTCTGCCAAGTCTTTCCACCGTCGGTTGAAATGGTCACGAAGCGATCAGTCTTCGAGCTGCTCGGATCGCGGCGTGTGTCATAAAACGAGACCGCCACGATTCCCTTGCTTGAAACAGAAATTGAATCATGGAAGTGATAGGCATTGTTGGTGTCGTCGTTGACCGTGGTCGGTTTCGACCAGGTCACACCGCCGTCGTCGGAATGGGTCACTTTGATAATGGTGTTGCTGCCCTTGGGATTCTGATCGGTGTAGCTGACATACAGCCGGCCGGCGTGAGCAGCTCCTGCGGGAGCTACTTTTGAAAACGGGAATGGAACGATGCCGCGGATGTCTTGCGGAGGAATCGAGACGAAGAAGGAGCTGGTGTTGAGGACGTAAGTCGCAGCGACATGCGCCGTTCCCCAGGTGGCGCCGCCATCGATCGATTTGGCGGTCCAGATCTTGCCACCGCTGTAATCTTCCCAGGTGGCGTAAACCTCGCCCTTGGGGCCGGTTGCGACATTCACGCCGATGGTCGGAGTGCCTTGAGTCGAGATCTGCGGACTAAGCTTCCAATTGTGGATACCATCACGCGAATACAAAACGTAGGGAGCGTTGTTATTGCCATTGTTGTCGTAGCCGACGTATACGCTGCCCTTGAATTTGCTGGTGGAGTTGTCGACGGTGACCATGTCACGGTCGGGATTTTGCCCTCCGGTCGGCAACACAATCTCCGTCCATTTCGACTGCCCCTTCTTTTTGTAGGAGATCACCTGATCGCCGAAGCATTCGTAGGAGAAGAACGCAGTGCCCTGAGAGTTGAACGCGTCCCAAGTGTCATAGCAGCCGGAGCCGTGGGCAACGCGCTCCTTGTTATTGAAGGTTTTGCCTCCGTCGGTGGATTCGTACAGCGAGGCGACAAACGGATTGCCACCCAGATCGTTTACGCTGTAGATCACGTGTTTCGGATTGGTCGGGTCCACCGCCACGCTGGTTTCGCTCTGCGGGCCGGACTCATTGGTGATGTTGACGTTCGGTCCGGTTACGATCGGAGGCCAGAACGTGGCATCAAAAGAACCTGGTGAACTTGGGGTAGGAATTGTATTGTTCGGACCGGCTTGCATGCGTTGCGCGGCGGCAGTTGGTACCGCGGCGCCGACGGCGAGCAATCCGAGGAAGAGTGCGCAGGCAACAACGAGCGGTCGAGTGACTGGCTTCATCTTGAAATTCTCCTAGTGAAATGATTTCTGGCGACGCATCGAGCGAAGCGTCTCGCGACCGAGGGAGATCGAGGCAAGAAACTTCAAGCTGACCAGATCAGGTTGCACAACTTTATAAAGGCAGGAGGCGGGAGTCAAGCTGCAAAGTTTTGCACCAGACTGATCGGCTGTGCGCAGGTTTCCCCTGCTCAACAGTTGAGATGCGAGGCTATCTTCTTCCGTGCGCCAAGCTGCCTAACGTTTCGGGCTGCATCGTGATCACATCCGGGCCAGTGATCTGGCCTGCGATGATGGCCTTGTTCGGAACGGTCTCGTAAGCATAGCCCGTCAGGGTGGCGCTCACATCGTCGTATTGCCGATGGTGCCCGAGGGTGACACTGAGTCTGGCCCAGCCGTAGTGAACCTTGTCGTGAATGACGAACTTCAGTCCCAAATATCGATTCCTGACACCTTTACCTTTGCCGGCCCACGGGCCTAAGTCGGAATACTGGCTGGTGCCGACATCCCGTTTGAAAAGCTCCTCTGCCATAAATGGGTGACGAACGGGGAATTTGCTTTTTGGTCCGATTTGGACGCCTGCGGGCAAAGCGAATGCGGCAGAAAAAAAATAGCTGCTGCGACTGGAACGTCCCCCGGCGACCGCGTTGTTGTTGCGATATCCGGACGCGTCGAGCCCTACCTTAAAGTACGCTGTGCCCGCGTAATATGTCGCACGCAGTAGAAAATCCTTGATGCCGTCGTGGTTGAGATCAATGTACAGGGGAAAGTCCGCGTGCGTCACTTGATGGGTTTCCGTATAGACAACTTTCGCCTCGGAGGCCCTAGCCAGCGCCAGCACACTCACTCCGGCTGCGCTTGCCGCCAGCGCATACGTATTGAGTTGCCGGTTAAGGGAATCGGAAATTTTGAATGTCTTACGGGGCTGGGGAGCGGTGGACATAAGTCTTCCTCCGAAGGGGTCTCATTATCCGTCGGGCTGCATCACCGGTCAACGCTCAAATGTCGAAATCAGAGAGGCCGTGCCAGCGATTTGCGCGCGCCACCATCCCCGAGAAAAACTTCCGAGCATTTAACGGAAAATTCACCGCATGGTCACAGAGCCGTCACAGGTTGTCTGTAAAGATTAGCGCTGGCAAAACTAACCCCTCTCACATTTCAACCCTGACGTCACGCGGCCGCTTCGGTTGCGTGATGGAAAAAATCCTAAGGAGGAGAACGGTACATGTCCAGAAAAACGTCCCCAAAAGCGTTTCGAAAGATGTTTCGAGATAAATCGCGAAATAAATCTCGGATCAACCGTATGCGTCCGCTCGCCGGCCTGCTGGCGGCGGGGCTGAGCCTTCCGGGGCTGGCCGCGGCGCAGTCTAAAGAGTTCCCGACATACTTCACCGGCCCGCAGCCGAACGGCTCGTGGGTGGTCAGCGATGGCCAGATCATCACGCCAGCCGGCGTGCAAGTCAGCCTCGGCAACCAGGTCCGCGCGAAGGCCATCGCGCTGAACCCCAATACCAAGACTCACACCGCGGCCGTCCTCACCCTGGGCGCGGCGGAGGCGGTCGAAGTGTTCGACACCAACACCGGCGTTGTCCTACAGAACTACATCACGTTCGGAACGGATTCGAGCGGCAGCTATAGCGGCATCGCGTATTCGGCGGACGGCAAACATCTGGTGTTCAGCCAGGACAGCAGCAATGTGACCGTCGCCAACGTTTCTGAAGAGGGATTGCTGGAAGACGACGCACAGATCAGCGTGCCGCCGAACAATTCCTACATCACCTGCTTCAAGAACAGCCCTCCGGGATCTTATGGCGTACCCTGCGGCACGTTCTATAGTCCGAGCACTTCTTATCCCGGCGGCCTCGCGCTCTCAACCGATGGCAAGAGCGCTTACGCCCTGCTGAACCAGAACGATACGCTCGCCCAGATCGACCTGACCTCGAATACGCAGGGTCAGCAGATTCGCGTCGGCAACGCACCGCACAGCATCCTGATCGACAGCACGGGCACGACCGCCTACGTCAGCAACGAGGGTGGCCGGGCCGCAACGGAGTCGGACTTCCAGATCTGGTCCGCCGGCACTGAAATCGTCGCCGACCCGGTGGTTGGCGCCGCGGTCACCGGTACCGTTTCTGTGGTTGATCTGCCCTCGATGACGGTCACCACTAACATCTCGACGGATCTGCACCCGACCGGGATGGCGTTCTACGGAAAGTACCTGTTGGTCGCCAATACCTATAGCGACAGCATCTCGGTGATCGACACGACCACCAACGAAGTGGCGTGGACGATCGACCTTGGGCTGCCGATCGGAGTGCCCGGCGCAGGCCAGCCGGCCTATGGGGCCGCGCCGAACTCGATCGCAGTCGACGCCAACAAAGGCGTCGCCTACGTCGCACTATACAACGCCAACGCGGTCGGGGTGGTCAACCTCACCAAGGGGGTGAAGAATCCCGTCATGGGCATGATCCCGGTAGCCTATGCGCCGGGCTCGGTCGTGCTGGACCAGGCGAATAATGCGCTCCTCGTTGCCAACGATAAGGGCATCGGCACGCGCTATTCGTTCGAGTGTGACTACGGCGTGTGCGACTACAACACCCACCAGGACAACGGCACCGTCAATATTGTCACCGTGCCGGACAGCGAGAAGTTGAAGGCGATGTCGAAAAAGGTTTTCGAGAACAACCACTGGGATCTGACGGAAAATATCAAGTCCGCCGGAGGTGGCAACCCGAAAACCCCGCCGGTCGCAATCCCGGCCAAGATCGGCGATCCGTCGCTGATCAAGCACGTGTTCCTGATCATCCGTGAAAACCGCACCTATGATCAGATCCTGGGCGACGTGGCCGCCGGCAATGGCGACCCCAAGTTGGCAGTGTTCGGCGGCAAGGACACACCGAACGTGCACAAACTGGTGAGGCGCTTCCCTCTCTTCGACAATTTCTACGACCCGAGCCGCCAGTCGGCTGACGGTCACCAGTGGATCACCGAGGGCATGGCGCCCTACGCCGACGATGTACAGTCACCTGACTGGGTCCGCAGTTATCCAGGCGGGAACGCCGGCGATGCACTCGCCTATCAAAGCAAGGGCTTCCTGTTCTCGGAAGCGGCGGCCGCCGGTCTGTCGTTGAAGCTCTACGGCGAATACGTCGAGAACGATACCTTCAAACGGCCGAACGGATCGACCAAAGAGCCGACCTGGAGCCAGTTTTACGCCGACGCGAAGCGCTTCGAGCACGGAAAAGAGAACACGCTGTACTTTCAGAACACGGTCCAGGCAGAGTCCTCTCTCCCGGCTGTGTCTAACCACCTCATCAAGAACTTCCCGCAGTTCGATCTGAACATTCCCGACCAGTTCCGCGTCGATCTGTGGGTGCAGGACTTCAATAATGACGTCAAGGCCGGTACAGTGCCCACGTTGAGCATCCTGTGGGTAATGTGCGACCACACCGGCGGCCCGCCGACCGTGGACGCCGAACAAGCCGATAACGACTTGGCGGTTGGGCGCATTATCGACTACATCAGCCACAGCAGCGTGTGGTCCACGTCGGCGATCTTCATGGAGGAAGACGACGCGCAGAACGGCGTCGACCACATCGACGGTCATCGCAGCCCAGGTTACATCGTCAGCCCATATGCCGTGCAGAACGGACCCACCCAACACTACTACTACACGCAGGTCAACATGACGCGGACGATCGAGCAAATCCTCGGTCTGACGCCCATGAACCAGTTCGACCTCGTGGCGTCGCCGATGAGAACGGCTTTCGTCAAGGGCACACCGCCAAAGGCCAATTTCCAGCCGTGGACGCACGTACCGAACCAGGTCCCGCTGAACCAGGGTGTTGGAGAGAACGAAGCCAACACAAAGGGCAGCGCTCCGGTCAAGGCCCTGAGGGCGGCTTGGCTCGAAAAGAAGGAGGAGATCTTCGCCGGCAAGCTGACCAAGCCCGACGCCGAAGACCCGGACACCGTCAACCATCTGAACTGGTACGAGGCCACCGGGTTTAAGCGGCCTTATCCCGGCGAGAGCACGGTTCGCCCCCCGAGCGAATTCAACAACCCGGCACCCGCTGGGGACGACGACGGGGACGAATAAAACACGCTCCGACTGCAACGGCCCTCTCCTCGATTACCGGGAGAGGGCTTTTTTGTGGACAGAGGGGCGACGCAGCCATTGCAGCTTTGCATACTCGGCGTTGGCCTGCTTGAAGATAGGAATGTCGGTGTTAGTACACCGGCATAGCGCGTTTTTGTTTGCTCGCAGCGCTCTGCTGTCGCGCTGGCCGATCGCAAGCCTGACCACCGCTAATTTTTTGCGCCCTGCAAAAGTCCTGAAAATACTTTGGGGACTTTTTGAGGGACCCTCCTTCAAAATAGGCAGTACTCAATCGCTTCTGAAAGTGCGATAAGGCATGTATTTTCAGAATCAATCGCAATTGTCGGTAGTTGTTAGTTTTGCCGTCCGTACAACTTAGCCCGCCCGATTCGGGCACAGACACGTCCCTTTGAACTGACGGATTGCGGCAGAAGCCACAACGGCAGGCCAGAGCCTGCTAATAATATTCTATGTGTGCTGGTACACTCGCTTGATCCGAACAGAAACCAGCCCGCGTAGAGATCCCAATGAAGCCCATTCGTACGTTTAAGGTTCGCCCCTCGTTGCCGCCATCCTTACTGCCGCTCTTAGGAATTGCATACAACCTGCGCTGGAGTTGGGACCATGGCGCCGTCGAAGTATTTCGGAGGCTGGACCACGATCTTTGGGAAACGTCCGGTCGCAATCCCGTTCTTCTCCTGGGGAGCGTGGATCAAGCCGCGCTGGAAGCGGCAGCATCCGATGATTCTTTTCTGGCACATATGCGAGGAGTTGCCGATTCGCTGGGCCTTTATGTTTCCGGTGAGGGCAGCTGGTACAAGCGAGAGCACGGCAAAGACGAGCTACTGGCGGCGTATTTTTCCGCCGAGTTTGGCATTACTGAGTGTTTGTCGATCTTCGCCGGAGGACTGGGAATACTCGCGGGGGATCACCTCAAGGCGGCCAGCGATTTGGGATTGCCGTTGGTGGGGGTGGGATTGCTATACCAGCAAGGCTACTTCCGGCAATTCCTCAACGGCGCGGGCTGGCAGCAGGAAGCCTACGACGACAATGATTTCCATACCTTGCCGATCCGGCTGCTGCCGGAAGTAAGGGTTCAAGTCGACTTTCCCCATGGGCCCGTGGCCGCGCAAGTGTGGTCGGTGAATGTCGGGCGATTAAAGCTCTTTCTGCTGGATACAAATATTGCGCAGAACAATGCCGAAGATCGGAAGATCACCTACCAGCTGTACGGAGGGGATCTGGAAATGCGGCTCAAACAAGAGATTCTTCTCGGCATTGGAGGCTATCGAACTCTCGAGGCGATCGGGCTCGATCCGACGGTTTATCACATGAACGAAGGGCACTCCGCTTTCCTCGGCCTGGAACGCGTAGTTCGGCTCATGGAAACGCGAAAGCTGTCATTTCAGGAAGCAAAAGTGCTTGCCTCGGCGAGTCTGATGTTCACGACCCACACACCGGTCGCGGCGGGCCATGATTATTTTTCCGCGGAGCTGATTGAACGTTATTTCAAAACATACATTCAGCGCCTTGGGATCAGTTCTTCGGAGTTTCTGGGCCTGGGGCGCCAGAGCCAGGCAAACGATCAGGAGGATTTCTGCATGACCGTGCTGGCGCTGCGTCTGGCCTGCTTCAGCAACGGGGTAAGCAAGCTCCACGGGGAAGTCTCGAGGCGGATGTGGAACAACCTTTGGCAAGGGGTTCCCGAGGCAGAGGTTCCCATCCGGCATGTGACCAACGGAGTTCACTTTCGGAGCTGGGTCTCGTTCGAAATGAATCAGCTCTATGACCGTTATCTGGGGCCGAAGTGGCGAGAAGAACCCGCGGACACGGCGCTATGGGGACGCGCCCAATCCATTCCGGCGGCAGAGTTGTGGAGAACCCATGAACGTCGCAGAGAGCGGCTGGTCGCGCACACGCGTCAACGGCTGCGAGCACAGCTTTTGAGCCGAGGCGCTGCCAAGGCGGCTATCGATGAAGCGGACGAAGTGCTCAACCCAGATGCTCTCACCATTGGTTTTGCGCGCCGCTTTGCATCCTACAAGCGCGCCAATCTCCTGATTCGCAATCCCGAGCGACTGGCCCGCATTTTGAACAACCCGGAGCGTCCGGTGCAGATTATCTACGCCGGCAAAGCTCATCCCCACGACGACACCGGCAAGCAGTTGATACAGGCCATCATCGAGCTGGCGAAGCGCCCGGAGTTCCGCAGAAAGATCGTTTTTCTGGAGAACTACGATGTCGCGACAGCGCGATACATGGTTCAGGGCAGCGACGTTTGGTTGAATACGCCGGTCCGGCCATTTGAGGCTAGCGGAACCAGCGGGATGAAAGCCCAGGCCAACGGCGTCCTCAACCTCAGCACGCTCGACGGATGGTGGGATGAGGCATGGGAACTCGGCATCCGGCACAACGCCGAAATTGGTTGGGCGATTGGGAGGGGCGAAACCTACAGCGACTCGTCGCGTCAGGACGACGTGGAAGCCGAGGCGTTGTATGGCCTGCTTGAGGGTGAAATTGTGCCCGCCTTTTATGAACGCCGCGCCGACGGCTTACCCCGGAATTGGATTTCCAGGATGAAGGCGTCGATTGCAGTACTGTGTCCCGAGTTCAACATGCATCGCATGATCAAGCAATACACCAATGAATACTATCTGGTAGCTCACAACCGTTATCGCGACTTGAGCGCGGAAGGTGGCTCCAAGGCGAAAGCGTTTACGGAATGGCTTTACAGGGTCGAGGCTGCGTGGCCTCGTCTGCGCGTCGATTCGGTGGAGGGCAGCGTTCCCGAGGTCGACTTAGGGGGACAAGTCAAACTCTCAGCCCGCGTATTCCTGGATTCGCTCACGCCCGAGGACATTGCGGTCGAGAGCATGATGGGGCGAGTCAACGCGGAGGGTGAATTGACGGATCTTGCCGCGACTCCGATGCAGGCTTGCGAGCAATGCTCCCCCGGCAGCTACCTCTTCCAGTGTGCAATTCAGCCCAAGGCCCGGAGTGGCCTGTACGGTTACGCCATACGAGTTTTGCCGAGACATCCCGCCGCGCTGAGCCCGTTTTTGCCAGGCCTGATTCTGTGGGCGGGAAATTGCCCTTCCTAACGCCGCTGATCTGCAGCGACGCTAGAAAGAGAGTTCGCGCCGACGTTAGGGGCAAGCAAATGCGATGAGCAGATCTTCCGCTCCCAGTACGAAGGCACACCGATGCGGCGTCGGATGCAGCGAGTAAAGCAAAACCATCGTCAGCCAGCAGTGCGGCGTGTCCAGTTTTTTCCGTCGTCGGCTGCGTGGCCAGGTCCCCGAAGGATACAACTCCATGAGTTGCAGGTTCGAATCCTACCTGAGGAGCCGATTCTTTTCGTTAGTTAGCACGTTTCTGCTTCGCTGATGCTCGCCACTGTCGCGCTCAGGCAAGGTCGTAGCGATCGAGGTTCATTACCTTGCTCCACGCAGCCGCGAAGTCCTGCACAAACGCCTGCTTGGAGTCATCGCACGCATAAACTTCTGCGATTGCCCGGAGCTGAGAGTTTGAACCGAAGAGGAGATCGACGCGCGTGCCGGTCCACTTAATTTTGTCCGTGGCCCGATCGCGTCCCTCAAACACGCCTTCGGTAGAAGAGGGCTGCCACTTGGTTTTCATGTCGAGCAGGTTGACAAAGAAATCATTGGTCAGAGTTTCGGGCCGGTTGGTGAAGACGCCGTGTTTGGCTTGCCCGACGTTGGCATTCAAGGCACGCATGCCGCCGACGAGAACCGTCATCTCGGGGGCAGTCAGTGTCAGCAACTGCGCCCGATCCACCAGCAACTCTTCAGCCGACAGGACCTGTCCGCTTCGGAGATAGTTGCGGAACCCGTCAGCGATCGGCTCCATTACGGCGAACGAGTGCACGTCGGTCTGCTCCTGCGAAGCATCCGTGCGTCCCGGCGAGAAAGGAATCTTCACGTCGTGCCCAGCCTTCTTCGCAGCTTCCTCAATCGCCGCATCGCCGCCCAGAACGATCAGGTCCGCCAGCGAGACATTTTTTCCCTTGCTGCCATTGGTCTGAGCGCTATTGAACTCCTTTTGGATCGCTTCCAACTTTGGCAGAACCTTGGCTAATTCAGCCGGATGGTTCACTTCCCAATCCTTTTGCGGCGCAAGGCGGAGGCGCGCTCCGTTGGCCCCACCGCGCTTGTCGGAGCCGCGGAATGACGCTGCCGATGCCCAGGCAGTCGTGACCAGTTGCGAGATCGATAGTCCAGATGCGAGGATCTTTGCCTTGAGAGCAGCAATGTCCTTCTCCCCGATTAATTTATGATCCACGGCGGGAACCGGGTCTTGCCAAAGCTGGGTCTCCTTGGGAACGAGCGGGCCAAGGTAGCGCGAGATCGGCCCCATGTCGCGGTGCGTCAGCTTGAACCACGCCCGCGCAAACGCGTCTGCGAACTGGTCTGGATGCTCGTAGAAGCGCCGTGAGATTTTTTCGTAAGCAGGATCGAACCGCAAGGAGAGGTCGGTAGTCAGCATGGATGGCGCGTGACGCTTTGAAGGATCGTGCGCATCCGGTGCTTTCCCGTTGCCCGCGCCATTTTTCGGCGTCCACTGATGCGCGCCGGCCGGACTCTTCGTCAACTCCCATTCGTAGCTGAACAGGTTCGAGAAAAAATTGTTGCTCCACTTCGTGGGGGTGGTGGTCCAAATGACTTCCAGGCCGCTGCCGATAGCGTCGCCGCCTTTGCCGGTCTTGAACTTGCTGTTCCAGCCGAGGCCTTGCTCCTCGATTCCGGCCGATTCCGGCTCTGCGCCCACCAGTTTCGTATCGCCAGCGCCGTGGGTTTTGCCGAAGGTGTGACCGCCGGCAATGAGCGCAACCGTCTCTTCGTCATTCATGGCCATGCGGGCGAAGGTTTCTCGGATATCGCGCGCAGCGGCAATCGGATCGGGCTTGCCATTCGGCCCTTCCGGATTCACATAGATCAGACCCATTTGCACGGCAGCGAGCGGCTTCTGAAGATCGCGGTCGCCGCTGTAGCGCTCGTCCGCGAGCCACTTGCCTTCAGGTCCCCAGAAAATATCCTCTTCGGGCTCCCAAACGTCAGCGCGGCCGCCGCCAAAGCCGAAGGTCTTGAATCCCATCGAGTCGAGGGCGACGTTGCCGGCGAGAATCATGAGGTCGGCCCAGGAGATTTTGCGTCCATACTTCTGCTTGATCGGCCATAGCAGCCGGCGCGCCTTGTCGAGGTTGACGTTGTCCGGCCAACTATTGAGCGGCGCGAAGCGCTGCTGACCGGCTCCGGCCCCACCGCGGCCATCGCCAATACGGTACGTGCCCGCACTGTGCCAGGCCATACGAATAAAGAGTGGCCCATAGTGGCCAAAGTCGGCCGGCCACCAATCCTGCGAGTCGGTCATCAAGGTATGCAGGTCCTTGATCACGGCCTTCAGGTCGAGGCTCTTGAATTCCTCCGCGTAATTGAACTTCTTGTCCATCGGATCGGACAGGGGAGAGTGCTGGTGAAGAATTTTCAGGTTCAGCTGATTCGGCCACCAGTCGGCATTCACCGTGGCTCCAGCTGCGGTGTGTGTAAATGGGCATTTTGCTTCGGTTGACATGATTGCTCCTTATTCTTTTAAGAGAACTTTGATGAACTACCAACTCATCTAGATTTCCCATTCGCGCAATCGCTGAGCCTTATCGAGACGTCGGCCTATGCGGCGTTTGCTTAGTCATGGTGGAAATAGAAGAGGTTCCCGTCCAGATCCTCTACGGTGAATTGCCGTAATCCCCAAGGCTTTTTTTCCAAAGGATCCACTATGTTCGCACCTGACGACTTCAGTTCCTGGTACGACGCATCGATATCTTCGGCGAACACCCAGTGAACGGCAGGTTCGAACGGCGGCTTCCTCTTCCGAAAGAATATCGGCCCCATATCACCATGTGACACAGCCCCAATTTCTTTGCCTGGGTAAAGCCATGCGATTTCAAAGCCGAGT
>Ga0210407_10002817_pt1 | contig 14579 bp, 11 predicted proteins | sample IncBWC27MmetaG_FD_150860 | JGI IMG/M metagenome (GOLD analysis project Ga0210407, IMG submission 150860) | Forest soil microbial communities from Barre Woods Harvard Forest LTER site, Petersham, Massachusetts, United States - Inc-BW-C-27-M | ecosystem: Environmental > Terrestrial > Soil >...
CATCGCACGCAGCGGCCCTGGCAGGGGCAACTGGAAGCGACTGCCCTTTTGCCATCACGGGCGTACGATCCTGGTTGCTATCTGTGCCCGGGGAACGAGCGTGCAGGCGGGACGCGCAACCCCAAGTATCAAACTACTTTTCTATTTACCAACGACTTTGCGGCACTCAGACCCGAGGTTCAACCCGCGAAACACGATGAGTCCGGACGGGGTTTGCTGCTTGCGGAATCGGAGGCCGGAATCTGCAAGGTTGTGTGTTTTTCGCCCCGCCACGATCTGACCCTGGCACGCATGACGGTCCCTGACATCGAGAACGTGGTGAACCTGTGGGCGGAACAGTACATTGAGCTGGGCTCGCTGCCTAACATCAACCACGTGCAGATCTTTGAGAATCGCGGCGAGATCATGGGATGCAGCAATCCGCATCCGCACGGTCAAATCTGGGCCAACCAGACCATTCCCAATGAACCTCGCAAAGAACAGGAATCGCAGAAGGCGTACCTGGAGAAACACAACTCCTGCCTGCTGTGTGACTATCTGCAACTAGAAACGCAGATCGGGACGCGCATGGTTGTCGAGAATGCTCATTTCGCTGCCCTGGTGCCATTCTGGGCGGTGTGGCCCTTCGAGGTGCTGCTGGTTGCCAAGCGCCACCTCCGTGACTTGGCAGCCGTTGACCCCGCGGTACGTACCGGACTGGCTGATATCTTCAAACAACTTACGACGCGCTACGACAATCTCTTCGAGGTTTCGTTTCCCTATTCGATGGGCTTCCATCAAGCTCCAACCGACGGCGAAGCGCATCTGGAATGGCATCTCCATGCGCACTTTTATCCCCCGCTATTGCGCTCAGCCACGGTCCGAAAGTTCATGGTCGGATACGAAATGCTCGCCAGCCCACAGCGCGACATCACCCCCGAAGCAGCTTCCGCGAACCTCAGGAACCTGAGCGGGATACACTACGCCGAGCGCATCCCGCGCTAGCGACGGCATGGCATCAGGAACGACGACAGTGGGCAGCGGCGGCAGATCATCGAGTTCACGCACTGGCAATTTCAATAGGCGGACGCTCATACAAGGAGAATGCCCACGCTTGCTTTGGTGAGAGGTTCACCTCGTCTCCGTTGTCCTCCGGGAAGGATTTCTGTCGAGCAGCTTATCCAGATGTGCCTCAAGCCCGTCTGCGCTGACGCTGACGCCACGACAGGCCTTCGTGAAGCACCAGTAACGGCTGTAGCGTTTGGATCGGCCTTTCACCCATCTTCCGGGTCAATGCGCCGAATGACAACTTGAGCGTGGTCCCCAGACTAGAACGTGAGGCTCCAGAGCTATCCATAGTTGAACGGTATCGAGCGTTATCGCAGGGTTATGACCTTTGCGCCTAGATAGCGGCACTTGGCGAGGGAAGCCGCTTGCGCTAAGCTTAGTGCGACTTTTGCACACGAGGAGGAAACCCGATGAGTCAAGAAGCCCCGGTCCAAACCGGTTTGGCGTGTTCCCAATGCGGACGGGCGGTCGCGCAGTCTGACTTGGTGCGTATCGCCGGAAGCTGGGTGTGCGCCGATTGCAAGCCGGCATTTCTGAGCCGGGTGATGGCGAGCGGCGCTGCTGGGGCATCGCCACTGGCCTGGCGTTATGGCGGATTTTGGATCCGCTTCGGGGCGCGCTTCATTGACGGCCTTATTTTCACGGTTCCCGTCCTGATCTTCGCCGCTGTGTTCATACCAAATCTGATCCGCGCGGGGAGACAAGCAGGCAATCCGGCCAGCGCACCCAACCCGGCGTTAGCACCCTTTGCCTTTATCACACTCTTTCTGGTTTTTTTGCTCGCGGGAGCTTGCTACGAGATTCTGATGCTGAAGTATCGCAGTGCAACTCTCGGGAAGATGGCCTGCGGGCTAAGGGTCATCCGATCCGACGGCCGCACTTTGGGTTGGGGCGTATGCTTTGGGCGCTTCTTCATGTGGAATGTTGTTACCAGCGGCATTCCCTACTTAAACACCGTCCTTATGCTGGTTAGCGCGATCATGTTGGGGGTGGACGACGAGAAGCGAGCCTTGCATGACCGGGTGTGTGACACCAGGGTGATATATAAACTGAGCGTAGCGTGAACCTTAGTATCAGTCCCCTTACTGCAACGCGAGGATACACAATGAGCCAGGAAGCTCCAGTCGAAACAGTCTTTTCGTGTTCCCAATGCGGACGGACGTTCGCGCACTCGAATTTGGTCCAGATCGCCGGAAACTGGGTGTGCGCCGAGTGCAAGCCGGCGTTTCTGAGCCGAGTAATGGCGAGCGGTGTTGCAGTAACTTCTAAATGGCATTACGCCGGGTTTTGGATTCGCGTCGTCGCACGGTTGATTGATGGGCTTACTCTGGGGATCGCCCAAGCTTTTATAGCGTTGCTTTTTTTTGGTACTTTCGGAGCGCAGTTCTTGCCCAAAGTGATGGGATCCGCGAATGTCGGCCTTCGACTGAGCTTCTACGTTCTCTCCTATGCGATTGCTATTGTGTACGAGACGGTGTTCCTGCGTTATCAAGGAGCGACGCTTGGGAAAATGGCATTAGGGCTCAAGGTGGTTCGAAGCGATGGAGAGTCGCTCGGATGGGGCATCTCTGTTGGGCGATATTTCATGTATATCGTCAGCGGCATCATCCTGTTCATCGGGTACATCATGGCCGGGTTTGATAACGAGAAGCGGGCGTTGCACGATCGGGTTTGTGACACGCGGGTAATCTACAAACGGAGCTTGGCGTGAACCTTAGCATCAATCCCTTCAATGCCGGCTCGGGCCCCCCGGGGTCTTCCGCAAGCCATGACCCGGCGCCGGGGCCTATTAGATCTGGGACAGTAACCTGTCCTCACTGTTCAGCGGACATACCGGCTGATTCAGAATGGCAAAGTTGTCCCTACTGCCAGAAGTGGCTGCAGATCCGCGTCTGGCCGATTGTTCGCCAGAATACCAATGCAGCGTCCGCGCTTTCGGACCAAGCGACCTGCTTTTTTCATCCGGACAAGGCGTTTCAGGCTTGTTGCCAAAGGTGCGGCCGATTCGTGTGCGCGCTCTGTGATTTGCAGTTGGGAGCAGAGCACGTTTGCCCTACATGCTTCGAGCGTGGGCGCGGCGATTCCGGTGCGGAGGCTGGCAAAGCGGAATGGCGATATCGCGATGTGCTCTATGATTCCATCGCGGTGACAGTCGGGTGGGGTTGGATTCTCTTTTGGCCCACAATTGTAGCCGCGATCCCGGCTGTGATCGTCTTGCACGTGAAGTATCGGAAAGCGCCGCGGTCGTACTTGATTCCGCGGTCTGGGTGGCGTTTCTGGAGCGCGTATGTGGGGCTCGCCTGGCTCCCGCTGTTGTTAGCCAGTTCGTTTTTCGTACGTTGGATGGCGGGGAGGCACTGATTGAAAAGTGCATTCCGAAAAATATCGCGTGTTGGCAGCTTAACTGGCGGCACGAAGTGGTATTTAAGCGAGGACTGTTTGCTTGCAGCGAAGCGCACGATGTACGCGGTCGAGTACCGGCGGTTCTATTTGCGTGATTTGGAATACATTATGGTTTGGCCCAGCCGTTTGTGGCTGTGGTGCCCGGTTATCTCCGCGGTGCTGCTTGCAGCTCTCGGAGTCTCCCTCTGGCAGTGGGTAAATTCCACCGCTGGCGCGATTTTGTCCATCGTGGCTATCGCGTGGGCGGGGTGGGAACTAGCGCTTGGGCCGACGGCCAGGTCCAGCATTCGCACCACGGGAGCAACCGTTGACTTGCCGCTGGTGAGGCGAACGCGCCGAGCACGGAAGGTCCTTGCCAAAATTGATGCGGCGGTGCGCGCCACTCGCGGCGTCATTGAGCAACCGACCGCTCCCGCAAGCATTACCTCTGCGGCGGAGCCCCATGTTCAAACGATGTCCGAAGCATCCGCGACCGCTTCCATCGCGGCCGCAACACCGACGAATGGCTCCTGAGAGACCAGCCGCAGCCCTCTACAGACCCTCCGCGACGAGCTTGCGCCATGCTCGCTGCTTATTTCATCCGCTGCGGGAAGCGGCGGCAAGGTGCCCACACTGCGGAGGAACCTTCTGCCGCGAATGTGTAACGGACGAGGAGGGAAAGCTCGCCTGCCCACCGTGTTTGCGTCGGTTAGCGCGTCCGCCCGCGCCGAAGGCATCTCTGGCACGTTTGTTGCGAGAAGTCCTTGCCGGACTCACCGCTTTTGCCTGTCTGGCAGCGCTTTTCTTTGGTTTGCTGCGTTGGCGAATGAATACACCGGAACAGCATCTGAACCTCGGCCGCATTGTCGAGGACCAACTACCCAGGCAAAGCCATGAGTGAAGTTGCGCTGGCTCCATACTCTTCGCAACGTGCATACCAGGCGCCTGCGCGCGCTCGTCGAAACCGGCTCAGCCCGCTGGAAGCACTGGAACGCGGACTTGCGCTGTTTCGGTCAACATTCGGGCGGGAGGCGTGGCGCTATTACACCGGCACCGCGCCGCTCGTCCTTTGTTTCATTCCGATGTGGGTGGTCAACGGGCAGATTCAGATATCAGATGGAGCGCTGCTGACAGAGGCGGCGCTGCTTGCCGGCGCGTACCTGCTGCGCGTGTGGCTGGTCGGCAGCTACATGCAACATGTTCGCGAGCGGGCGTTTGCCACGCCGGCATCGAAACCTGCAGGGGCGGCCGCACAAGCGGCGGTTATGGGTCGTCTGCTTGCGTGGAAAATCATGCTGAGTGCCGGCGCGTTGACCACATTGCCGACCGTCGCCGGCGCGACATGGTTGTACAGCGCGTGCCAATTCGCCAGCCTCGAAACGCAGGAGGATGGCGCCGAGAGGCATTCGTTTACCGGCTGCCTGGCACTCGCGAGTCAATGGTTCGGCGGTGGCTTGCTCCTCTTCCTGATGCTCTTTCCTCTCTGGATCGCGGTGTGGCTGAATGGTCTGATCCTGGCGATGGTACTCCCGCAGCTACTGCACTCTATTTTTGGGGTGAACACCCTCCTATCGACACAAATGGGGATCTACGCGCTGGCCCAAAGTTCCGCGTTTTGGCTGTCGTTATTCGCGGGCGCATGGTTGGCGTTTGATCCGATCGTCAAATGTACGTTCGTTATTGTTTATCAGCATTTGCGGTCGAGGTGCGAAGGAGACGACCTGCGTGGGTTACTGGCGAGCCTGCCGCGCGAACAGCAAAAGAAGGCGCAGATGATTACATCCAACGCGACTGGCGGCAGAGTGGTGACCGGTGCGTTGTTGGTGCTGGCTGCGATTCTGGCTGGAGTTTCCCTGACGGCGACCGCGTGCGCAGCGCAGATACCGCCGCCTCGAAGCACAACGGAAATGTCAGGCAATACCGCTCGCGAAGCACGGATTCAAAAATTGCGCCAAGCCCTGGATCAAGAGTCAGAGCGCGCGATTTATCGCTGGCACGATGCCGAGCATCCGAGTCCGCCTACCTGGTTTGACAAGCTGCTGGTCAAGATCGGGCACAGTATCGAGCACGCCTGGAATACGTTGTGGAATTTTCTTCGCAAACTGTGGCCCCGCGGCTGGAGCTTGTCGCTCGGAAACGAAAAGCGCGGCGACTGGCAACTCAAGGACCTTCGATTATGGCTAACGCTAATCGCGATTTTGACTCTCGCGGCGGCAGGGGTACTCTTTTGGTTGCGGCAACGAAGGGAGACGACATCGCTTTCCATCCCGCTGGCAATCGCGCCGTTACCCGATCTGAGCGACAGTGCGGCGGCGAGTGAGCGCTCCGAGGATGAATGGTTCGCGCTGGCAAGCCGGTTGGAAGGGGAAGGCGAACTGCGCTTCGCCTTGCGCGCGGCGTACTTCGGTTTGCTTGCGGGATTGGCGCAGCGCGAATGGCTGACGATTCGCCGCGATCGCACGAATCGCGAATATCTCAATGAGTTTACGCGCCGGTGGCGTCGGCGTCCGCAGGCGGCGATCGAGGCGCGGACGGAAATTCCTGAGAAACTACGCGGCAGCCTGCGGCAGTTCGATCGCGTTTGGTACGGGTCTCATGTGGTGACGCCAGAGACGGCCACCATGTATCGCCAAAATCAGCGGGAGTTCCTCACCCATGTTTGACAACCGGTCGGGCGAAGGGATGGTGCTTAATTGGCGAGGTCCGCTGCTGGCCGCCGGGGTTTTTGCGGCTCTATTCGCGACTCTGCTGCTCATGGCGCGTCAGAACCAGTCGAATACGAGCGACATGGGATCCAGCTTACGCGAGGACCCGTACGGCACCAGTCTGTTATTCGATTCCTATGGGCGCGCTGGGTATCAAGTGAAGCGCAGCCAGGATGAAGACTCCCTGTCCGACGAGAACGCGTTGAGCACAACAGCATTCTTTATCGGTGGCCACTCCTTTGAGTGGAGAGTGGAAAGCGGAAATCTTCCGAGCGGGGAGAAGTTTGGCAGACGAGTGGAAGATTTTCTTGCGCGCGGTGGGCGCGTCGTGCTGGTCGCTCCCGCTTGGAAACTAAAGTCCGAGTCTCAAGATTGGGAGGTCGAAAACACGTGGGACCAAACTCCACATGAGTCCGAACCAACTTGGATCTCTCCCGATCCCGGCGCGATGCCGGCGGGCAGCGAGAAGATGTATCTCGCCGCCGACGCACCATGGCTCAAGACAGACGCGGCATGGACCGTCCTTTATTCGGGGTCCGTGGACGCCAAAGCAGGGGCTGACTCATCTGTGCGTGTCTACATGGCAATGCGGAGGGTCGGAAATGGCGAACTTATCGCCGCAAGCCAACAATCGTTCTTGTTGAACGAAGCCATCAAGACGCATCCAAATCCGGCGCTGCTGGAGTTTCTCGCGAGCGGGCGGCGGGTGGTTTGGGTGGATGAAACGTTGCATGGACTGCACCAGGATCAGGGAGTACTTTGGCTGGTGCAAAGGTACCGGCTGCAGGCCGCGCTGCTACTTTTCTGGGCGACTTTGCTGGCCCTGCTTTGGAGTATGAGCGGCGATTTAGTGCGACGCCCGACCGACGATCGAGACGCACATATCATGCGTCATAGCGAAGGCGCTGGAGTGGCCGCACGACGCCTGCTCCAGCGCAGCATTGCAACAGAACAGGTAGTGGGGGAGTGCTGGGAAGAGTTCCGCCGCCGCGCGCCGCAGGATGCGCAGGCTATTTCTGCAGATCCACAGAGCGGCCCGCGGCTGCGCGCGGCGCTGGCGCAGCCTCCTCTAACGGGCTACAGACAGTTGAGCCAGTTGGTCGCGGAGCGACGCGTATCCGCTAAAGGTCTGGCTCGCGCCAAGCCTGATGCGCCTGACAGTTCGACATCTTCACCGAAGAAGGGTTCCGAGGAGGCACAGTTCGCATGAACGAGAAACCTTTAATGGGTTCGGACGCGCAGGCAGAGTCTGCAGCGGCGGAGACGGCATCGCCGGCAGCGTTCGCGATGATCACGAGCGGCGTGCGCCGCGTTCGAGAAGCGCTGAGCCGCGTGATTGTCGGCCAAAACCAAGCCATCGATCTCGCGCTCGTAACGCTGCTCGCTGGCGGACACGCGCTCATCGAAGGCGTTCCCGGCGTGGGGAAGACGCTGCTGGTGAAGGCGCTGGCGCGGGCGGTTGCTGGCGAATTTCAGCGGATTCAATTCACACCGGACTTGATGCCCGCCGATATCACCGGCACGAGCATTTTCGACCTGAAGACGCAAGAATTCCGGCTGGTGCGCGGGCCGATTTTCACGAATTTCCTGCTGGCGGACGAAATCAACCGCGCCCCCGCCAAAACACAATCGGCCCTGCTGGAAGCCATGCAAGAGCGACAGGTGACAATTGATCGGGCAACTTGCGTGCTGCCGCAGGTCTTCGTTGTCTTCGCAACGCAGAACCCGATCGAGCATCAGGGAACGTATCCCCTTCCGGAGGCCCAGAAGGACCGCTTTCTCGTAAAAATCCGCATGGGCTATCCGGTGGCGGAAGAAGAGAACGAACTGGCGCGGATGGTAGCGGAGGGTGAAGCGCCGGAGCGCCGGTTGGCGGAAGACCTACGCGCACCCGTATTGCAACCGGGCGAACTCGAGCAATTGCGGGCAGCGACGGAGCGTGTGCGCGTCAGCGAGGCGGTAAGCAGCTACATTGTCAATCTGGTTCGGCAAACACGGCAGCACGCGGCAGTTTGGGTTGGTGCCGGGCCGCGGGCGACGCTCGCGCTAATATCGGCATCGCGGGCGCTCGCGGCGCTCGAGGAGCGCGATTTCGTGCTGCCTGAGGACGTAAAGACGTTGGCTGCACCCGTGCTGGAACATCGCATCCTGTTGCGACCAGACTTCGAAATGGAAGGCGTCGAGATTCGCGAGGTAATCAACGCGGTGCTGGAGGCAGTGGAAGTGCCGCGGTAAGCCGCATACGTATCAAGCGCGGCAAGGATGGCATCGAAGTGGGAGAAGTTATAACGGCTGGAGATAGGAAGCAAGCCGGCGTTGATGGGCGGGGCGCGGCTATCGGTACCGAGATCGAAGCTACGGTCGCGCCGACACATTGTGACCCGCTTGTAAGCAACAAGTTTGCGCGGCGGGTCGCGCTTCGCCCGGTGGGAACGCGGTTCAGTCCAGATGTCTCGCTCGCGTGGGTGATAGGATTCCTGGCCCTCGGGGCGTGCATTGCGCCATGGCCCAGGCACGGATGGCTGTGGTTCGAACTGATCGGCACGGCGGTGATGCTGCTGGTGTGTTGTGATGCGATCTCTCTGTGGCTCACCCGCCAGGAAGGTGCGCCAGTCCTGCTGTCCCCAGAAAAAGGCCTTCGGGGGCGCGAAGGGCAGACCATCCAGGTTCCGCTCGCACTCACTGGCTCGGGGCGAAGCCCGTGCCACGAAGTCCGCGTGGGAATCATGCCGGCAATACAAGAGAGCGAAGCCGCGATTCGAGTGAAAAGAGAGCCTCAGCGGCTGAAGCTTGAGCAGTCGAATTCGGCCGAAGGACGATCAACTCCGGCAAATACCGTGCATATCCAACTCTGGCCATGGATGCCGGAGATCACTTTGCTTCGGCGCGGGCTGTGGCCTGGGCCGCGCGTTGGAATCGAGCGACGGTCGCGTCTCCGAATCTGGCGCTTGCGGCAATGGTTTGATTTGCCGGAGCCTTTGCGAATCGAGGCGGATTTGCGATCCGGGCGACGGGAGATTCTACGCAGCCCCGTTTACCGCCTGCTCGTAGCCTCTCAACAGACGCCGTGGACTGGGCACGGGCGCGATTTCGAGCGCTTGCGGGAATACCAGCCTGGCGATAACTACTCAGAGATCGCGTGGAAGTCGACTGCGCGTCGCGCCGCTCCGGTCACACGACTTTTTCAGTGGGAGCAGAAACAGGAAGTATATTTCGTAGTGGACCAATCGCGGGCGTCCGCGCTTGCGCTCGATCCAACCGCAGCTCCCGAGAGTGATGTCTCACAAAGGCGCGCACCGCGACGGTTGCTGGATCTCGCTGTGGAGACGGCGCTGGTGGGCGCGACCGTCGCGCTTGAACTCGGCGATGAGTTTGGGCTGGTCACCTACGCGGATGAGCCGAAGTCCTGGTTACGCGCGGGAAGCGGTCAATCCCAGTTTCATCAATTCCGCGAGCGGCTGTTGAATATTGAGCCTTTGCCGACGACTGCGGATTACGAAGCGCTGCTTGGCGAAATTCGGGTACGGCTGCGGCGGCGCGCCTACCTGCTATTGCTGGCGGATTTGGCAGAGCGCTCGGTTTCCGACTCCTTGCGCCGCGGAGTTGGCCTGGTCCGTTCGTCACATGCCCTTTTAGTGACGAGTATCTTGCCGACTCACGCACGGCAGGCATTTTCGCCCGGGGAGGAGTTGCACAGCGAACAGGATGTGTATGCGGCGCTCGCGGGTGAAAAAGAAAACCAGCGCCTCGGCGCCTTGGCGCGTCAAATGCGCCAATTGAACGTGCAGCTTCGGTATGTTCCTGCGGAGATGTTTCTGCGAACAGCGGTTGAAGGATATCTGGAAAGTAAACGGGAGCAGCGGCTGTGATTTTGAATCTCGAACGGTTTCAGGCACAGGCGCGGCCGCGTTGGAAAAATCTAGAATCACTGCTACGCGCGCTCGAAAGCCGACCGGACCGCCGGTTGAATCCAGCGGAAGCGCAACAACTGCAAGAGCTTTACGCCCAGGCTGCCGCGGATTTGAATCGGGTCACACACGGCGCATTGGCGCCCGAGCTAAGACAGTACCTCGAGCGACTGGTGGCAAGAGCTTATGCGGAGCTATATTACGCACCGCCGACGCGCTCCGAAATCTGGCAGCCGCGCCGCTGGTTAAGGATTCTCAGAGCGTTCCCGGAATCGTTTCGACGGCAATTCCGTTATTTTGCACTGGCCGTGCTGGTCACGGTTTTGGGTTGTGCGCTGGGCGGACTTGCGGTGCGCTACGATCCCGCCTCCGTGGACGTGCTGCTTCCGGCTGATTACCTGCGCAATCCGGGCCAGCGCGTGCATGAAGAGGAGCGAGGACTGGGTCAGCACCTGAACTCCACACAGACCGAAGCAGCATTCTCGGCGCAACTGATCAGGCACAACATCGAGGTAGCGCTGCTTGCGGCGGCACTCGGCGTAACGTTTGGCATCGGGACGGCACTTCTGCTCTTCGAAAATGGCATACTGCTCGGGGCCGTAGCGGTTCACTACACGCAGCGGGGCTTCGGACTGTTCTTGACGGCGTGGCTGTTGCCACATGGCGTGTTTGAGATTCCATCGATCTTAATCGCCGGGCAAGCGGGGTTTTACCTGGCGCGCTTGCTGCTGCATCGTCGCGAGGATCGCAATGTTCGTCAATCGATGCGCGAATGGTTGGTGCTCGTCGCCGGGTTGGCGATGATGCTGGTGTGGGCCGGAATCATGGAAGCTTTTTTTTCGCAGTATCATGCGCCCGTTCTGCCGTACGGATTTAAGGTTGCGGTTGCCGCGGCAGAACTCGTGCTGCTGACGCTCTATCTACTACTGATCGGACGAAGAGAGGTCGGCGCGGAAGCGCGCTCCAGCATTCCTTCGGAGAAAAGATGACAGATACTCAGTCAACCCGCGCCTCGACAGCGGTCGAACTGACCGTTGCGACGCCGGAAGGTGTGCTCTTTCGATTGCCCTTGGCCGGTCCCGCGTCCCGCCTTTATGCCATGTTGCTCGATATCGCGATCGTGTTGGGGACAGTGAACGGAATAGGGCTGCTAGTTTACTGGATTTTCGCGAAAGCACCGGGGTTTGGAGTCATGGTGATCACGCTCGCGGAATTCGCAATTGGGTTTGCCTATGGCGCATTGCTGGAAGGTTTTTGGAACGGGCAGACGATTGGCAAACGCCTATTCCATTTGCGCGTGATTGACCAGGCCGGACTTCCGCTAAGGATCGAACAGGCGTGGGTACGGAATCTGATGCGCGTCTTTGATGCGCTGCCGTTCGCCTATCTGATTGGAGGAATTTCCGTACTGAGCAGTCCTCTAATGCAACGCTTCGGCGACCGAGTGGCCGGGACGCTCGTCGTCCGCCAAACGCCTCTGGCCGTGCCGGGGGAAGAAGCTTGGACGCGGCAGAAGTACAACTCCTTCACGGAGTATCCCACAATCGCGGTGCATCTTCGCCGAGCAGCAACGCCGGAACTGGCCAGCCTGATTCAAGATGCGCTGCGCCGTCGCAACGAACTAGCGCCATACGCTCGGAGGGAAATCTATCGCGAGCTGGCTAAGTATTTGCAGAGCGAAATCTCTCCATTTCCCGACGAACTGGTTGAGAGGCTTAGCGACGAACAGTATTTGATCAATGCGTCTGGCATTCTGTTTGGAAATCAACGCCCCTCGCGGGTTCAGGGCTGACACTCGCTGCTAATGGCTGAATTGGTTCTGTTCCTTCACTCAGGATCTTCAGATAACGTGAGTATCCGAAGATGCGGGCGCGACGCTTTCCGGCACTGCCCGCGTGAGAGAACGATTCAAGGCTCGGCCTGAACAGGTGACGATTACTCGCGCCGTATGCCGGTTAAGCGACAGCGAGATAGATGTACCGCAGAATGAAAAGAGCGGTGAGAATCCAGATCAGCGCAGTAATCTCGCGAAATTTGCCAATAGCGATTTTTACGACCGTATAAGAGATCAGCCCCAAGCTGATACCGGTCGCGATGCTAAAGGTCAACGGAGTGGCCAGCATGGTGATGAAGGAAGGAACCGCCTCGCTGAACTCGCTCCATTTGATGTGCGAAATGGATTGCGTCATGAGCGCGCCTACCAGGATCAGCGCGGGCGCCGTAGCATAGGCTGGAATCGCGGTGGCCAGAGGCGAGCAGAAAGTCGCCAGCAAGAAGAGAGCGGCGACGGCAACATTGCTCAGGCCGGTGCGCGCTCCGGCCGCGACGCCGGCCACGCTTTCGATATAGCTGGTGACCGTGGACGTGCCGGTCAACGAGCCGAACAGTGTACCCACGGCATCGGCCACGAGGGCCCGGCCCACACGGGGAATCTTGCCGTTTTTGATGAAACCGCCCTGCTCGCACACGCCCACCAGTGTGCCCACATTGTCGAAAAGATCGACAAACAAGAATGCGAACAAGATTTCGAGAAAGCCAAGATGGATGGCCCCTCGAAAGTCTAACTTCAGAAAAGTAGAAGAGGGATGCGGAAGAGACAGAATCGCAGAAGGCCAATGCGACAAGCCGCGCAGAATTCCCAGCAACGTAGTGCCGAAGACGCCGATCAGAATTCCGCCGTTAACCTTCCGCCCCATAAGGATGAGAGTCAAGACCAGGCCGAAGCAAGCCGTTTGCACCTCCTTGTCGGAGAAGTTGCCCAGGCCGACGAAGGTTGCGGGATTCGCGACCACGAGCTTGGCGTTACGCAGTCCGACGAAGGCAATGAACATTCCGATACCGGTAGCCGTGGAGTGTTTAAGGCAGTCGGGCATACCGTTGACGATTTGTTCGCGCACCCGCGTCACCGTCAGGAGCAGGAACGCTACACCCGAAAAGAAAACCACGGCCAGTGCCGTCTGCCACGGAACATGCATGTTGAGGCAAACGGCATAAGTGAAATAGGCATTCAGCGACATCCCCGGAGCTAGGGCAATGGGATAGTTGGCGTAGAGGCCCATCACGAGCGTGGCAGCGGCGGCCGAGATGCACGTCGCAAATACAACGCCATCCGCCGGCATACCCGCTTGCGCCAGAATCTGTGGGTTTACGACGATGATGTAGGCCATGGTTACAAATGTCGTGAGGCCGCCCAGCATTTCCTGCTTAATAGTGGTTTTGTTTTCGGCGAGTTTGAAGTAACGATCGATCAATTGTCTTCCTTGACCGGCAAGTGCTTCCGACGCCTGCCCGGAACGCGCGGCCGAACTGCAAACTTCCAATCTCCGTTCAATAACGGATCTTGCCTGGATGTTGCTCCCACGCCCGAAATGCCGCCAACGCTTCCTCGCGCATCATCTGGATCATGGGAATCTCGCGCTCGGCGTGCGGTTGGGTGATTTCTGCGTAGATCGCGGAATCATCAAAGCCGATTTTCGCAGCGTCCGCTGCGAGATTGCCAAAGTACACTCGGTCAATCCGAGCCCAGTAGACTGCACCCAGGCACATTGGGCAGGGTTCGCAGGAGGTATAGAGGTCACAGCCCCGGAGTTCGAAAGCGCGAAGTTTCTGGCACGCCTGGCGGATGGCCAGCACTTCAGCGTGCGCCGTAGGATCATTCATCGCCGTAACTTGATTCGCGCCCTCCGCTACGATGATGCCTGCCTTGACGATGACGGTGCCGAACGGGCCGCCGCGTCCGGAGCTTACATTCTCGAGCGAGAGTTGAATGGCGCGAGCCATGAAAGCTTTGTCCATGTGGCTTGGTTCCGTCATCGCGTAATCGTCAAGGGTGCGTGGACCCCAACTACCCGCGGATCTGCGCGCAAATCGCTCGACATGGACTCTTCGCAGCCGATGTTAAGGCCGATGTTTAAGGCAGCAAGTATAAGCGGAGCTAAGAAATACGCAAAGCATTTCTGGGACGAGGCTCGTCCGTTTCACGCACGCTGAAAAGTTGAAAAAGGCGGGCCGGCACGATAGGCTCGGGCATGGACGGGCAGGCTTTCGTTTCTCGGCGCATCGCGACCCCGGATGGAATTCGTCCGGGAGCGATCATCGTGCGAAATGACGTGCGCGAGGGAACAATCAGCGGCATCGTTCATGCCGATGAACTCCCTGCTGACACCGAGGTGCACGACGTCGGCGAATCTACGATTCTCCCGGGACTTGTCGATTCTCATGTCCACATCAATGATCCCGGGCGAGCCGAGTGGGAAGGATTTGAGACGGCGACACGCGCGGCGGCGGCTGGCGGCTACACGACGCTGGTGGACATGCCGCTCAACTGTCTGCCGCCGACTGCTACCGTCGCCGCGCTTGCTGCCAAGCGCAAAGCCGCCGCCGGACGATGCTGGGTGGATTGGCTGGCTTGGGGCGGCGTGGTCAGCGACAATCAGCAGGAGATTGAAGCGCTCGGGCGAGCGGGCGTGCCCGGGTTCAAGTGCTTTCTGATCCATCCCGGAATCGATGGGTTCACCATGGTCACCGAGGCGGAGCT
>Ga0210407_10002818_pt1 | contig 14578 bp, 11 predicted proteins | sample IncBWC27MmetaG_FD_150860 | JGI IMG/M metagenome (GOLD analysis project Ga0210407, IMG submission 150860) | Forest soil microbial communities from Barre Woods Harvard Forest LTER site, Petersham, Massachusetts, United States - Inc-BW-C-27-M | ecosystem: Environmental > Terrestrial > Soil >...
GCGGCCTTGACATTCTCTGCCGGCATTGCGGGAGCAGGTGGCGCGGCCGTGTCGAGCGGGACCGGGTCGTTGTCCGCCATTTCCGGGTTCGGCCCGATCGAGAAATTCGGTGTGTGCTCCAGGTAACGCAGCGACGGCACCGCCCGAAAGGCCGAACGCTTCATGTCGGCTCCGCCGAATTGAATGGCAAGCTCGTTCGGCGGGCCGTAGGCGGCGTGAGGGCTATGGCACGAGGCGCATGATAGCTGCCCCGAGCTGGACAATGACGGGTCAAAGAACATCTTGCGCCCGAGCTGCGCGACCGCCGAAAGCTCGGCTGTCGCGCTGTCGCCGCTTTCGATCGAGCTCGCCGGCGCGACGGGGTCGGCGATGGCGATCGGCATCGCGAGCAAGTTGGACATCAGGACGAAGGTGGGCAAGGCGAGATTGAATTTCGAGAACCGTTTCACCAGTCAAACCGTGCGATCAAGGAGCGGCAGTTTGTGAGCGCCAAATTGTGAATGGGGCGGACGAAAGAATCCGTCCGCCCCATTCGCTCAGGCGCGAGGCTTGCGCGTCAGGTCTTCGGCGTGCCGAGATTCGGATCGAGGATCAGCTTCGCGTTCGGCTTCTGATTGAAGTCGAACATGTTGTTGATCGTGCCGGCGATCGCATCGAACGAACCCTGGTTGATGCGCTGGCCGTTCAGCCAGTTGTCTTCAATGAAGCGCAGGATCGAAGACTGGTCGGTCAAGGTATGATCGACGAAGTTCGGCTTGGCATATGGCGAGATGACCAGGAGCGGCTGGCGCGGACCGTAGCCGCAACGGCCTTGCACCGGCTGACCGTTGATGCCGGGCATGGACGTGGAGAGTGCGCCGGGCGTTCCGGGCAGCGGGGTGCACTTCTGCGAGCCCGTGAAGGAGTCCTGGGCGCTGCTCGACGGGTTGATGACCATTTGAACATGGTCGTACCAGCCGTCGGAGTCATCATAGGCGAGGATCACGGCGGTGCTGCTCCATTCCGGGCTCTTTTGCAGCAGGTTGATCATATTGACGACGAACACCTGCTCGTCGAGCGGATCGGAGTTGCTGGGATGCGCGTCCTGGATCGCCGGAGCCTTGAGGAAGCTGACCGACGGCAGGTTGCCGGCCTGAACCGCCGCAACGAAATCGGAGGTGTCATATTGATGGTTGGCGCCGCCATCGAAGGACGTGCCGATCGAGGCAACCGACGTCGGACGAGTATGGCCGGGATTCCGGGTCGAAGGATAGTACTGGAACGCCGCATGATGCGGAACGTAGTCCTTCGTGTTGCTCCCGACGGTCGCGGACGTCGAGCTGCGATTGCAACCGGTCGTGCCGTTGACATTGATCGCAGTGATGTCGAAGCCGCCCTCGAACCAGCCCCACGAAATATTCTTGGCATTCAAGAGGTCGCCGATGTTCTTGCCGGTCATCTCGGTGGTCGGGCTCGTGGTCGTCGAGCACACATCGCTGTGAGGATCGCTGTCGCCGAACATCGTGAAGCCGCCCTGGCCGTCGGCGACAATGTTGTTGGCAGTGCTGGTGGGATTGGACCCGTTGCTGGCCGCGAAGCCCACCGCGCCGTTGGTCTGACCCGAGATCAGATTGACCGCGCCGGGCGAGGAGGGGCCGAAGGTCGAGCTGTAGGAATTGTCGCTCATCGCAAAATGCTGCGCGTAGTTCCACATCGCCGTGACGGTGTTGCCGTCATAGTAGCCCATCACCAGGCCCTTGGTGTTGAAGACGCCGGTGCCGCCGGTGCCAGCCGCGCCGGTGTTCTTCGGGAACAGGTCCATCTTGCCGCCGTCGAACGCGGCCTGCTCGGGACCGTAGGAGTGATTCTGGCTTGACGTATGGGCTTGCGAGCGATCGAGCCGGAACGGGTTGGCCGCGCCGGTGCCGTTGGCTGCATTGAGGTTCGGATTGTTGGTCAGCAAATCCGCGGTGAGCCCGTTGACGCTTGGCGTATTCGGCGCGGCGCTGAAAGCAGGTTCCCCTGGTGGGTTGGTCGCGTTGGGATAGGTGCCAAAATAATGATCGAAGGATTCGTTCTCCCCGAAGATGACGACGAGGTGTTTGATCGGGGTGGTGGTCGGAAGCGCATCTTGCGGCGATGCCGCGAATGCCGGCAGTTGGCTGTTTACGGCAAGCATCATCGACAAGCATAGGGCGGTGGTCGCCCTGCTAACGTTGCGTAGCATGAGATTCTCTTGTTATGGCGAAACGAAACGCCTCTGTCCCGAAAGACAGAAGCGGCCTTTGTCAGGCCGCAGCGTTGTAGGTATTGCCGGTGACACAGAAATGACGTGCCAAAGTCGGATTCTTATCGCTTCTGTAAAGCGGTTGCATTGAATGAATAGTGCAATGCCAGAGGCGCGCGGCGCCATCATCTATTCGCCGATGAGGACTCGCGCAGGTTGCGAAAGTCAATTGGCGCTCAACGCATCATACGTCGATTGTGGTGCTGCTCGGTGGAACGGAGAAGGCTCTAGCCGGGATGCGCGTCAATGTGAGCCAGCATCAGCTCGCTGACGCGATCGGGCGCCTGATCGGCGGCGAAGTGGCCGACGCCCGGCAACACCTCGAAGCGGTAGGGCGCGGCGACGAAGTCGCGCGTACCCTCGGCGGCGACGCGGCCGACGGTGTCGTCGGCATCGCCCCAGATGTAGAGCGTCGGCACATGGATCGGGCCGAGCGGAGAGCGGATCGCGCCGCGTGCGCGATACCAGGCGAGTGCCGCTTCCATCGCGTCCTTGTTGCCGAGCACGGCAAGGTGGTCGGCGATCGCGGATGCCGGCACACCGTTCGCGGCCCACCGATCGCGCAGCCATTTGGCGTCGTCGGCGAGCACGATGTCGGCCGCATCCGGCTCGAGAAAGGCCTTGTGATGCCGCGAGCGGTGTGCCTGCTCGCCGTCTTCCATCTTCAGCGCGCGGTTGAATGCGTTCGGATGCGGCCGCGACAGGACCGTCAACGAAGCAATCCGCTCCGGATAGCGATCGGCAAGCGCCCAGGCGATGCTGCCGCCCCAGTCGTGGCCGGCGAGATGAAAGCGCGCCGCGCCATAGCCTGAGCTGGCGACGATTGCCATCGCATCGTCCATCAGCCGGTCGATATGATAATGCGAGACGTCGCGCGGGTCGGGCCGCGCGTCCTTCGAATAGCCGCGCTGGCTCGGCGCGATCGCGCGATAGCCCATGTCGGCAAGCGCAGTCGCCTGCGCACGCCAGCAGTTCATCGATTCCGCAAAGCCGTGCAACAGCAGCACCAGCGGCGCGCCAGGCTCGCCCGCGACGAGAGCGTCGAAGGTGAGGGCGGGGGCGATGGTAATCCGGGTGAGTGAGGGCATGGGGCAAGTCCTTTAGAGAGCAAGTCCTTTGGAGAAGTCCTCCAGATATGATCGCGCGAGCGTTGTGTGTCCATGGCGCCCGGCAGGATCGAATGCATTACGAATGTAATGGAATATCGGTTTGGTGAAATAGAGCTGAAATTCCGCGTGGGCAGTATGGCGTGCCGGGCAGCATAGACCGGAACCGGGGCGTTATTGAACAGCGGAGACTGCCCGATGAGTGAGGAAATCACAGCGGAGAAAATGTCCGATCGCTCCACGAGTGACATGCTCCCGACGCTCACGCTGGCGGAACTGGAAGCAGATGCTCACGGCGCTTTTCGCCGGTACCGCAGGGAGCACCCCGTCGTGCGGCACGAGAGCGGCGCATATTTTGTCCTGCGCTTCGCCGATGTCGATCGGTTGAGCAGAGATCCGCGTATTGGCCCGAGCGGAACGGCCTTTCCCAAGATGCTGGGCCTCAACGACGGAACCATATTCGACGCCTTCCTCTATGGGATGCTGACGTCCGATGGCGACGTGCATCGACGGCGTCGCGCGCCGTTTTCCAGACTATTTGCGGCCCGCGCGATCAACGAGATGCGTCCGGGCATTCGGCGCACGGCCGAAGACATTATCGATGGCTGGTACGGCGACGGCGATGTGGATTTCGTCGATGGCTTCGCGGCCAAAATGCCCGCGCGCCTGATCGCCGACCTCTTGGGACTTCCACGAGAGGACATCCCGCAATTCACGCTGCTGGTCTATGAGGTGACGAAAATCCTCAGTTTTGGGCGGACGCCGGACGAGATTGTGGGTGTCGGAGTGTTTGCGCAGAGGTTGCGCGATTATGTCGACAAGGCCCTCGACGAACGTCGCCGCAGCCCGCGGGGGGATTTCTTGTCCGCGTTCCTCGCCGCCGCGACTGAAGCCGGCGAAATGTCGCCGCAGGAGATGCTTTATCAGATCTTCCAGCTCATCATCGCCGGCACGGATACCACGCGGGTCGCGCTCGTCATGCTGGTCGCTCTTCTGCTTCAGCATGGTGAGCAATGGGCGCAGGTGTGTCGTGATTCCGCCCTGGTCCCCGGCGCCGTCGCCGAATCGATGCGCTTCGAACCGAGCGTTGGCTCCGTCTCGAGGGTCAGCCGCGAGGACATCGACGTGGAGGGAGCGATCATCCCGGCCGGCAAATATGTCACGTTATCGACCATGTCGGCCATGCGCGACGAGAAGGCCTATGACCGCCCCGACACGTTCGACATCCACCGCACCGGTCTGCCGCGGCTGCACCCGATCTTCGGCTATGGCGCGCATCGATGTCTCGGCGAGGCACTGGCGCGGGCCGAATTGGAGGAGAGCCTCAGCGCCATCACGGCCCGCATACCGCAACTGCAACTTGATGTGCCGCCGGCGGTCAGGGGTCATTTCGGTGTCCGCCGTGCCGATGCGATGCGGGTCTCCTGGAAGCCGTGAAATCGATCCTGCGCGGCTGAAATGAACCCGCCATCGTCGAACTGTACGGCGCGGAACTGACCGTTTCAGTTATTTCCGGTTGGAATCGCGCTCACGCAGGCGTTTCCGCGGGAACCCGCTTTCCAATTGACACGGCAAATCGCTTTGTCAGTATCCGCGGCCTGGGGAAGCGATCTCCTCATGAGGCGACATGCCCAAGAATCGCGTCCGGTTTTCCAACAAGGACGCAGCATGTCTGCCGTTTACGCCGCATTTCCGGCCCCTGAGCAGGGCCTGATCCGCAAACCGAGGCGGCCTCGTGATCCCCGCACGAGGCGCCGGAACGCGGCGATATCTCCACTATCTATCCTGCCATCGATGATCTTCACGGGCGCGGCGCTTTGGGTGCGCGGAGTATTTTTGCCTGCACGCATCGCCGCTGCTGTTTCGACGCGCATCACCGCGCCATGAGGTTCGGCGCGGCCGCTTTGTTATTCGGGGGCTGCTTCAACGAATGGAGAGCTGGATGACTGTGAACACCGAGAGACGGAATCTCATCACCGGCGTCGGCGCGGCCGCCGCATCGACGGTCGTTCTGGCCGGGACGCAAGCGCTGGCCCAGGCCAATCAGGAGAAAGCCAATCACGAGAAAGGAGGCAAAGCGATGCCTTATCAAGTCAAGCCGATGTCGTTCGATCCGAAGTCCATCACCGGCATCTCCGAAAAAGTGCTCGTCAGCCATTACGAGAACAACTACGTCGGCGCGGTGAAGCGCCTCAACGCGATCGGCACGCAACTGGCCGAGCTCGACTTCGCCAAGGCGCCGAACTTCGTCATCAACGGATTGAAGCGAGAGGAGCTGATCGCCGCAAACTCGATGATCCTGCACGAAATCTATTTCGACGGGCTCGGCGGTGGCGGCAAGCCAAACGGCGCGCTGGCGGACGCCATCGCGCATGATTTCGGCAGCACGGAACGCTGGCGCACGGAGTTCGCGGCGATGGGCAAGGCGGAGGGCGGCGGATCGGGCTGGGTGATCCTTGCTTATTCGCCGCGCGACAAGCGCCTCGTCAACCAATGGGCCGCCGACCATACGACCACCCTTGCCGGCGGCCGCCCCGTCCTAGTGCTCGATATGTACGAGCACGCCTATCACATGGACTTTGGCGCCGCAGCGGCACGTTACGTCGATGTCTACATGGAGGCCATTCGCTGGGACAACGCATCCAGACTATTCGAGCAATACAGCCGGGAGGCGTAGAACGCGCAGACGGAATCGCAGGGCAAATCGCGGTGAAGGCCGCGGTCAAATCATGACATTGCCGTGACGGCGCCCGGGCCTGCTTCGAACTGTCGTCGCGCGATGTCTGGCCTCATGGTATGAGGGCAGGTCGCTTTCGCCGTCGAGGTCCCGTGCTTTCGCAACAGCATATCTCTCCGCAGACGCCGATCGGGGCAACGCTCCAGGCCGATGGCGCCACCTTCAAGGTCTGGGCGCCGCGCGCCACGGCCGTCTACCTCAACGGCATGTTCGCCTCGCGGACTTACGATCGACCAAGCGACGAGTGCCTGCTCTCGAAGGACGAACGCGGCCACTGGACCGGCTATCAGATGGGCGCGCGGGACGGCGACCGCTACCGGTTCTGGGTCGAGGGCGAGGGATCGCGCGGCTTCAAGCGCGATCCCTGTGCGCGTGAGCTTGAGAACAAAGGCTTCCCGAATTGCTTCAGCATTCTGCGCGCCAGCGAAGGCTTTCCCTGGCACGATCAGGATTTTGTCACGCCCGATTTTTCCGACATGATCATCTATCAACTGCATGTCGGGACCTACGCCGTCCGGAAGCCCGGCGTCGCGTCGACCTTTCTCGATGTCGCGTTCAAAATTCCCTATCTCGCGGAGCTGGGCATCAACGTGCTGCAGCCGCTGCCGATCGACGAGCAGGAAGCAAACCCGAACATGGGTTATGGCGGCGCGGACTTGTTCTCGCCGGACTTTCCCTATATCGCGATCGAGAATCTGCCGGCCTATTTGACTGCGATCAACGAGCTCTACGCCGCGAAGGGAAGGCCGGGGATTGCACTCACCGACATCCGGTCGGGGCCGTCGCAGCTCAAACTGCTGGTTGATCTCTGCCACCTCTATGGCATCGCGGTGATGCTGGACGTGGTCTACAATCACGCGGGCGGCTTTTCGGTCGACGGGCAGCAGCTCGACGACAATTGCCTGTACTTCATGGACCGCGTGCGCAATCGCGGCAACAACAATAACGACAGCCTGTACTTCACCGATCAGGACCGCGGCACCGGCGGGCTCGCCTTTGCGCTATGGAACGATGACGTCTCGCAATTCCTGATCGCAAATGCACGCTATTATCTGGAGGAATTTCACGTCGACGGCTTTCGCTACGACGAGATCAGCACGCTGATCTCGACCGGGCAGGGCAGTGGATGGAAATTCTGCCGCGCGCTGACGTCGAATCTCAGGGATTTTCGCAATCGCATCTTGCAGAACGCCGAGTTCTGGCCGGGGCGCTTCAACGACATTCCCGCCTCCAGCCTTCCGGTGTTCGAGCCGGCGTCCGCGGGCGGCATGGGTTTCGACGTCGTGCAGCACGATTATCTCCGGACCGTGCTGCGGGGCGCCGTAGGTGCTGCCTCCTGTGGCGCGGCCGCCCGCGTCTCCATGGCGAGCATCGTTGCCGCGCTCTATCCGCCGACCTTCGATCACGCCTGGCGCGCTGTAACCTGTATCGAGAACCATGATCTCGTGCTGACAGGCCGCGAGCCGCGGATTCCCACGCTCGCCGATTTCTCCAACCCCCGCTCCTGGTATGCGCGAAGCCGCAGCCGGGTCGCGACCGCCATTCTGCTGACGGCGCCCGGCATGCCCCAGCTCTTCATGGGGCAGGAGTTCCTCGAGGATAAGCCTTGGGACGCCAACCCGAACGGAGCCGGCCTCCTGTTCTGGGATGGGCTCGGCGGCGCCGACAGCAGCATGCGGGATCATTTGCGCTTCACGCGCGATCTCATTCAGCTGCGGCGCGATCTGCCGGCGCTGCGCAGCGACAATGTTCACGCGTTCTACTGCTCGGACGCCGACCGCATCCTGGCCTATCACCGCTGGCGCGAGGGCAGCGGCGACGACGTCATTGTCGTGGTCTGCTTCGCGGAGACGACGTTCGATCACTACCAAATCGGATTTCCCTTCGCCGGCCGTTGGACCGAGCGCTTCAACAGCGATGTCTACGACCACTGGGTCAATCCCTGGGTGGCCGGCAATGGCGGGAGCATTTCAGCGACGGACAAATCCATGCACGGCTTCGCCGCGTCCGCTGCGGTCGTCATTCCTGCGAACAGCGTCGTGGTGTTTGCGAGGGGATAAAGCTGGCTAGAGCATGCAACATGCGCACGCCCATCACAAACGACAATTCAGAGAATCGATGGTCAAAGCCAACCGCAGAGTCCGCGCTGGTTGTCTTGATTCCCGAAGCGGACAATCTTCTGAGAGCTTTCCGCGACCGATACGATCCGGCTGCCGCCGCCGGCATGCCGGCGCACGTCACGATCCTGTATCCATTCAAATCTCCGGTCGAGCTTCTCCCGGCAATCACGGACGAATTGCGGACTCTTGGAATAAGCAACAAGGCATTCGGTTACTCGTTCTCCGAACTCAGGAGATTTCCCGGCGTCCTCTATCTGGCGCCCGATGATTCCGAACGGTTTCGCAACCTGACCTTCTCAGTCTGGAAATCCTTCCCCGAGACTCCGCCCTATGGAGGCAAGCACACCGACATCATCCCGCATCTGACGGTTGCTCAAATTGACGACGCGGAGAGGCTCGATGATGTCGAGAAGGAAGTCGAGGCGGAGATCAGAGAGAAGCTGCCGCTTCGTGGCATGGCATCCGAGCTTGCTCTGATGGACAATGAATCTGGCCATTGGCGCGTTCGCATCAAGTTTCGATTTAGCGCCGACTAGAGCGCCGGCGCCGTTATTGCTCGCGGAACCTGCTTTCCGGTTGACAGAGAAAATGCCTTTGGCAGTATCCGCCTCATGGGGAAGCGATCTCCCCACGAGGCGACATGCCCAAGAATCGCGTCCGGTTTTGTCAAGGACGCAGCATGTCTACTGTTCACGGCATTTCTTCCTGCAGACAGGACCATGCGATTGGCGCGCTGGGGTGCGCGGCCGCGATTGATCGCGGTTCTCCGCCGGAAGATCAATGGAAGGCGCCGGAGATCGTCACCAACGGGGACGGCTTCAAGACGAACATCACCTTGCTGTATCTCGCGCGCGCGGCGCGGGGGCTGGGCGACGGTTTCGCCGTCATCATTGTGCCGGCCTATCTGGCCGCGCTCGGCTTTACGCCTTTCGAGATCGGCATTGTCGCGACCTCGGCGCTGCTCGGCACCGCGGTTCTGACGCTCGCTGTCGGTTCTCTGGCGGCGCGGTTCGACTTGCGCAATCTGCTGCTGATCAGCGCATTTGCCATGATCGCGACGGGCGTGGCGTTTGCGAATGTCGAGTATTTTCCACTCGTCGTCATCGTCGCCTTTCTCGGAACCACCAATCCCTCCTCGGGCGACATCGGCGTCTTCGTGCCGCTTGAGCACGCCATGCTGGCGAAGGATGCAGCCGATCGGCGCCGCACCCAGGTCTTCGCGCGCTATAGCCTGATCGGCGGATTATCATCCGCGGCGGGCGCGCTGATCGCAACCGTCCCGGACCAGCTTGCTGCGCTCGGCGTCGGCAAGACGAGCGGACTGCAATTGATGTTCTATGTCTATGCCGCGCTTGGCCTGCTGGGGGCGGCGTTGTACCGGCTGCTGCCTCACATTCGGAGCGGAAATACGCAGGAACGTAAGGCTTCGGCGCTTGGTCCGTCCCGCGGCATCGTCTATCGGCTTGCCGCGCTGTTCAGCCTGGATGCGTTTGCCGGCGGCTTTGCCGTTCAGTCCCTTGTTGCGCTCTGGTTGTTCGAGCGTTTCAACCTCTCTTTGACCGTGACGAGCGTGTTTTTCTTCTGGTCGAACACGCTTGCCGCCTTTTCCTATCCCATTGCCGCGCGGCTCGCGAAGCGCTTCGGGCTCGTCAACACGATGGTCTTCACGCACATTCCGTCGAGCATCTGCCTGATCCTGGCGGCGCTTCTGCCCAATCTGGCCGCTGTACTGGTGCTGCTCCTTATCCGCGCCGCGCTCTCGCAGATGGATGTGCCCACCCGTACATCCTACGTGATGGCCGTCGTCACGCCCGCCGAGCGGCCGGCAGCCGCCAGCGTGACAGCGGTGCCGCGCAGTCTTGCATCATCGATCAGTCCGACGCTTGCCGGTGCTCTGCTCTCGACAGCATTCTCCGGCTTGCCGCTCGTCATCTGCGGCGGCCTGAAGATCGTCTACGACATCGCCTTGCTGGCTTCGTTCCGGCACATGAAGCCGCCGGAGGAACGTGATGCAAAAGCTGAAGCGGCACGCACGCGCGCACGGCGGCGCACCGATGGGGGCGACCGATGATGGCCGACATCTGCGCTCGCGACGCAATTCCCGCGCAGGCTCTGCGCGTTGCGAATCTCACCAAGCGTTATGGTCACGAGCTTGCCATCTCGGACGTCACGTTCTCGCTTGTTCCAGGCGAAGTGCTGGGCATCGTCGGCCCGAACGGCGCGGGAAAGACAACGTTGCTGGAAACACTTGCAGGCCTGCTTGCCGCGGATTCGGGAGCCGTGTTCTGGCGAGGCAAACAGTTGCCGCCGCAATGCAGGAGAGATGCGTTGTTCTATCTGCCCGACGGGGTCAAACCTTACCAGGATCGCTTCGCGGCCGAGGTCGTGTCTTTCTTCGGGAGCGTCTACAACCGCTCCGCGGCAGAGATCGCGGCAAGGATCGCCGCCGTCGGGCTGGCTCCTGTTCTTGGCAAGCGCGTGCGAGCCTTATCGAAAGGCTATAACCGCCGGCTGCTGATCGCGATCGGTCTTCTGACGCCGCAGGACGTGCTGCTCATGGACGAGCCGTTCGATGGCTTCGATCTTCGGCAGACCCGCCACATCGTTGAAGTGATCCGCAATGAGGCGGCCAAAGGGCGCTCGTTCATGCTCGCCATTCACCAACTGGCCGACGCCGAGCGGGTTTGCGATCGTTTCATCCTTCTTGCCGGAGGGCAGGTGCGGGCGATCGGTACGCTCGACGAGCTGCGAGCGCAAACCAGTCGGCGGGGCGCATCATTGGAGGAGCTCTTTCTTGCGCTTACCTAGGGCACACCGCCTATGCGCGCCCTCGCTGCGTCCGCTGCTTGCCAAGGAGCTAGCGGAGATTGTCAGCGGCCGGGCACTGTGGACCATGTTGCTGCTGGCCTGTCCGCTGGTCGGGTTTAGTTTCGTCCAGGCCGTAGCTCTGTATAGCGAAGCCAGTGCGGCGGCGCTGCAATCGCCGGTGCTGGCGACAAGCCTGTCGCCGCTCGACGGGATTCTGGTTCCGACATTCGGCGCGTTTTATCTCGCGGTCACGCTGCTGTTTCCTTTCGTGGCGATCCGCGCGCTTGGCCAGGAGAAGGAAACCGGCGCGCTGCGCCTCTTGGTCCAATTGCCCTATCGAAGTTCCACGCTCATTATCGCAAAGCTCGCTGCGGTGCTTGCCGCTTGGGCCCTGGTCAGCATTCCCGCGCTTTCAACGCTTGCGATCTGGGCCGTTCTGGGCGGGCATCTCGCACTATCCGAGACCCTGAATCTCCTGTTAGGCCATCTGCTCTATGGTCTCCTGGTTGGCGCGATTGCACTGCTCGCGGCGACGATCTCAGACAATTCCGCGACCGCCGCCATCATCGCGCTTGCCGTGACCATCGGATCGTGGGTGCTGGATTTCACGTTCGCAGGCCGCTCCGGTCTATCGGCCTGGTTTGCGCAATTGTCGCTCACCCAGACACTGCGCAGCTTCGAGCAAGGCCTGTTTTCCGCCGGGCTTGTGCTGGGCATCATGGCCGTGGTCTGCGGCCTCGCCGCAGTCGCGAGCGTATGGCTGCCGCCCGGTATCGTGCCGCGGATCAAGCTTGTCCGCTCAGCGCTATGCGTGCTCGTGACAGTCGTCGCTATCGTCATCGCGTCGCAGATCAGGGAGGCGGTGGACGTGACGGAAGATCAGCGAAACTCGTTCCTTCCTGCCGATCAGCGCTTGCTTGCGACACTCAGGCTTCCGCTGGCCGTGACGGTGAACCTCGCGCCGGAAGATCCACGCTATGTCGACCTGCAGCGCAACGTGCTCGCAAAGCTGGAGCGCGCGATGCCGAACGTTTCAGTCGTCTTCGCGGGCGGCCGGCGGGATGTCGCGCGCAAATCACCGGACGATGCGTACGGAACGATCGAATATGTCTACGGCAACCGGTCCGATGTCAGCCGCTCGACCAGTCCGCGCGAGATCTTGCCGCTCTTGTATGCGCTGGCAAGCACGCAGCCGCCGGCATCCGCGGCGGGAGCGGAATATCCCGGCTATCCCCTGGTCGCGAGCGCGGAGGCGACTTGGCTCTGGTTTCTCGGCGGGCTGCCGGTGCTCATTGTGCTCGGCTGGTCCTGGACCCGTCGTCCGCCGCGAATTCCCGCCTCGTTTGTTGAAGGAGGTCCACCATGACAGGAAGCAAGAGTTTTGGAGCAATGATTACGGTCGCGACGGGTCTTCTCGCGGTCGTCCTTCCGGCCCTCGCTGCGCAGTTGACAATCGATCTCGCCGACGAAACCGTCGGTGCCGAGCCGAAATTGCTGGTGCCCGTCGTCGGCTTCTGGCGGATCGAGAACGACAAGGGGAGGAAGGTGCTCGCGGTCGACGGGCGGCAGTGGAAGGAGGGCCAATCGTCGGCGGGAATAGCAGACAAGGCGCGCGCGCTCTATGGCGAGCGATACGCCGAGTTTCTCGATCGGGTTCAGGTCTACGCCTATTTCCCCTATGTGGTCGCTCCCAAGGTTGAGAATTTCACGGAGGGCGAGATCACCGTTCGCTTTGAGGGATTGTCAGGGCGCATCGATCAAGGCGCCGGCATCCTGTTCAATCTCAAGCCGAACGGCGATTACCTCACGATTCGCGCCAACTGCCTGGAGAACAATCTCGTGCTCTGGAAGTTCGAGAACGGCAAGCGTTCCTCGGTCAAATGGGTGCGAAACACGCCGACCGCGACTGGTCAGTGGCACGACCTGAAGGTTGGGATCAACGGCACCAAGGTCGAGGGCTATCTCGATGGCAAGCTCTATCTGGAGCACACGCTCGCGCAGCCGGTCTCCGGCCGCATCGGTCTGTGGTCGAAGGCCGACAGCCACATGTACTTCTCCGACTACACGGTGATGACGTCCAACTGACCGGACGACACGCGACGGCCGATGAGCGCGGACCGCGTGGCTCTGCCGTTCGGACGGGAACCCATCATCGGCATGTGTGCCAGCGCAACGAGGGGATAGTCATCATGAAAGTGGTTGGGATCGGTGCTGCAATCCTTATCGCAATCTCGCCTGTCGCAGTGGCTCAGCAAGGCGGATATCCCGCAAGTCCCTCACACGGGGTGTAGGCGCGCCGAAGCCGGACGGCAGTGTTCGCTACGGCAACGAGCCGGCCAGGGATGCGACATTGAGTCCGGATGCGGTTGGCCGCAACGGCCGCAACACGCTCGATGGACGCGGCGTTGACGATCCCCCGGACCCGGCCAACAACGCCAGCGGTAAAACGCCGGACCGCGCGGGAAACGCTGACAAGCGTTAGCTGAGGGATCGGGCACAGGCCTTGATGACCAATGACGCCTCTGTTATCCGAGGCGACACATGGTGCGGGCGGTGCGCAAACGACTACAAACCATTGCATTGTTAACATTGGCACATTTTGGCTACGAGCGTGCTGGTGTATCCCAGTTTGTATCTCAGTTCGTATCACACTCTCGGCTACATCCTTTCGCCCTAGCTGTAAACCTTCAGGACGCCCTAGATGCATCGGCGAAAGTGGTCCGCGCTCGAACCGGTCGAGCTTGCCGTGAACACTCGTTGGCTGGACAACGGGGCGATGGGCAAGCCGCTGCGTGGGTGCGAAAGCGTCCATTACCGAAAACGATTCCCGTGTCGTCGTTAAGCGGGAATCGCCTCGTCAATAATATTTGGCTGCATGTGGAGGCCACCGCGCGCGTCGTCGAGCAGGGAACTCGGTGAAGCTGCGAGTGAGGTGGGCCCAATCCGTCGCCCGCAGGTCCTCCTCCGTCACGCTATTAAACACGAGCAACGCATCCTCAAGCGCAGGGAGTGAGGAAACCTCGTCGCGGCGCCCGAGATCAATCAAGCAGTAGGCAAGTCGCGCGGTGATCTCGAGATCGCCAGGCGCCGTAGCATGCGCCTCGCGCAGGAGCGGCTCAGCCTCGGTGTTGCGGTCCGCCATCCAAAATGCGGCAGCCCTCATCATCAGAAAGCGCGGACGCCGACGTCAAGGCTTGCTCGCTCCGGTTTATTGCGCTTTCGTCGGTTTCTCCACCGATTGAGCAAAGCCTGGCGGGGCGGCAAGCGCAGCTCTCAACGCAGCAGCAACAGATAGGCGTCGGGATCGGCTGGTCGCCGACCTACATCCACGGAAATCGGGCGTTTCTGGCGTACAGCGGTCGTGGCTGTCGGTAATGCCTAATTACCAAAGCCAGAAGCGCTGTGGCCTTCATGCTTGCCCTCGTATTGGTGTCGCGGCGGACGGCAAGAGCGCGGGCTTGCCGCATCGAGGGTCGGAAGTGGTCCCACACTCCCGAAAGGTCGTTATTCACAATCGCCGCCATAACTCCAACGCGAAAAA
>Ga0210407_10002821_pt1 | contig 14554 bp, 6 predicted proteins | sample IncBWC27MmetaG_FD_150860 | JGI IMG/M metagenome (GOLD analysis project Ga0210407, IMG submission 150860) | Forest soil microbial communities from Barre Woods Harvard Forest LTER site, Petersham, Massachusetts, United States - Inc-BW-C-27-M | ecosystem: Environmental > Terrestrial > Soil >...
ACCGGCGCCGCTGGACGCGGCTTCGGTATGAACGGATGCTTTCCAATTACCCCACGTGCCACTCGAAATTACCCATTGGCTCGTGCTTTCGTCGTCGCTCCCCGTGTTAACTCGGCTCCAGTGATCCCGATTTGCTACGGTATCACTGAGCGCGGCCATGACATCATGAACGGACTGCTTAGTTTCAACCGACCACTCACTGTGCCAAAACTGACGGGAAGTGTCGTACCGCAGCGGCCGGGCATGCAGTTGGAACCTCAGTTGCACGAATGTATTCAACATGGGCATATCTCCAAGCTGTGCCCGAACGAACTGGCCGCTGGGGTCCCAGTTGTATTCTGTGTTTACGGCCACGAACTGTGACTCCCCTCTCCCAAACACTCGATCGATAATGTGCAGCGCGCCATCGATGCCGGACGATAGCCCGGCCGTGGTAATAATCTTACCGTTATCCACGAACCGTTGGTCTGCCACGACTTTTGTTCGTGGCGCCGCTGTCTTCAGCAGATCAATGAATCCTGCTGTTGTGGTCGCGGTTTGCCCATCGAGGAGTCCAGCTTGCGCCAATATAAATGCGCCATTGCACACGGACATTACATAGTGTGCATCCCTGGCTTCTTCCTGCACCCAACGAAGCGCCTTCGCGTTGGCCATTTGGCTTCCGACGCCCGGCCCACCCACACGGCTGCTGCCACCTCCCGGCACGACCAGTATTTCCGCCCTGGGAGAATTCTCGAAGGTATAGCCCGGGTTGACGCTCATACCCCCCGATGTCGTGATGGGATCCAGTTTCTCCGAGACTGTGAATACATCGAATTCCGAATCGAGGATTTCCCATGGCCCCGCGTAATCGATGATCTGTACGCCGTCGAAGATCAATATGGCGGCGTGCTTTCTAGAACTGGGCGGCTTAGCGAGGCTTTGAGGGGCAGTTTGCGCCCACGGGCAGGGGAGTGTCGCTAGCAGAAGGAAGGCTAAGGTCATGTTTTGCAGTGACTTGCTCATGATAGACACCTCTGTCCCGTCAGCTTTCTACGTCTCATTAGACGCCATAAGGGACTTTTGTGCGCCACCACTCTCGTCGTGAGTTTCCTGCAAGAGCGCGTTTGGCTGATTTTTCGATCAGGGGATGAAGGATTTGCAATTTTCAGAACTCCCTTCAAGCGGCTAGCGATAGACCAAACTGGTATACGCGCGCGGTGCGATCCGGTCCCAGGAATCGAACTGGCTGGGCAAGCTCTGAACAAGAATGCAGTCGCCTTGATGCCCAAAAACCAGTGGAGGTTGGTACAACTCAGTGATTGCGGGCGACTTCCTGGTGCAAAATCTGGAGACGCGAATTCATATGTTTTTGGGCGGGTCTCCGCTATTCCAAATACAAACAACACGTCACTCGTGCCGCTAGAACGCGGGAAGTCTCCCCTGTAAGGGGCGCGTAGTGTCCCATGCAGATTGGCGGGTATCATGCCAACCAACTGAGTTCTGGCCTTACTCGGTCGGATCTGTTGGGGTAGTTCAATGAGAAGAAAATACAACGGTGGAGGTACCAGCAGAGGCTCCGCTCATCAACGCGGAGAATGGCGACGTCTCTGAAACCATGAACCAAAAGCAGATTTCCGAGGTCCCGAACCCCGGCAACGATCTCACTTGTATCGCACAGACCGCCCCTGGCGTCGTAATGAACACCGACATGAATGGGTCGGGCAACTTACGGGCCTGTGGTCTCCTTCGCCCAGGGAAGGAACCACTTTCGCTTGCCACATTAGTGGAACACCGACTTCGCCATCATGAAGAACACGAAGATTCCACGCTGGGAAAATGCGGAGCTGGGAATCGGTTTTCAGTTCTTCAACTTTTTCAATCATCCGAATTTCGGATTTCCGGACAATTTTCTTGACCAAACGCTGGGGCAAATCTTTTCCTTGGAACAGCCACCCACTAGCCTGGTGGGCGGCGGAGGCGGAAGCAACGTATCACCGAGGATGATTCAACTGAAGGCTCAGCTACGGTTCTCAAGAACCTGGCAGCTTTCAGAAGTTTTCCATCATCCAGATGTTGCTGCTCACATTCCACCCTCGAATCGCAATGTGCCGCCCGTCAGGGGAAGGCAGAGCAGAAATGCCCAGGCTCCCTTCCTGCTCCCACAAAGTTCTGGTTTTCCCGAGCAAATCCACGTAGAGAAGCGCGAACCCATGGGAAGTGGGCTGCGACACAAACAGGCCTTGGCCATCCGGTGCCCAATCCAGGAACGTAGAGGTTTTTATGCTCTCCACATTGATTGTGAGTGGCGGCTGGCCAGCCAAGGAAAGAATAGAAATTTTCCCGGTCAAACTTTCGAGAACCGCGATGCGGGTGGCATCTGGCGACAGGTCCCAGGCGTATTCAGAATCCTGCGTGTCTAACCCTTGGATTTCGTGTCCGCGCCCCTTCAGTGGGTCGAATTCAGTGAAGATGAGAGGGGTATCAAAGGACGACCGCTCCGCAATCACGCACAAGGATGCCGCCGACTTCGCGCAACGTACTCCATAATTGACGCCAGCCAGCACGAATTGAGGCGGACCCCCTGCTGCAGGAATGCGCATGATCTGCCCTGGCCGAGAACTAATTGGATCAGTGCCGTAAAGGACCCAAAGTCCATCGGGACTGAGGGGCGCACGATCAGAAATGGTCGCTGCGCCTGTGAGGATCGGTTTCGCAGAATCTCCATCCAGACGCTGTTCCAGCATCTCCATCTGACCGTTGAACCGTGAATTAAGAATCACAGCCTTGCTGTCCGGGGTCCAAGCGGAAGGAACGCTCCAACTCTCCCCTGAAGTAAGGCGCCGCGGGGGAGAGATACGCTTCCCGTTCTCCAGAACATCGGCGACATAAACGCTGGCGTGGCCTGCCCATTGCTCATAAGCGACGCGCTTCCCATCCGCGCTGGCGGACAGGTTGTCGACGCAAGTGCCAGCCCAGTTGGTCAGTCGCCTGGGCTCTTCACGCGGAAATCCTGTGTGCTCGTCAACTGGCACTTCCCAAAGATTGCAAGTATCGCCGTTTGGGGATAGGTCTTTAAGTGCATAAACAATTCGCCCATCCGGCAACCACACGATGTCCCTGACACGGCCCCCTGTCGCAGGAAGGATGGTCGTTAGCGCGCCCCCCGTCAGGTCGCGACTTTCGATGGCGCCCTTCGGATTTCTTATGTAAGCGATTCGTCGGGACGAAGGCGACCAACAATAATAACCTGTCCAACCGGGTGGGCCAGTCTCGAATACTTCCCGAGCGCCCTCCCCGTTCGGTCCCATTACCCGGAAGTTCCACCCCCCAGTGGAAAATCCAATCAGAGAGCCGTCAGGGGAGATGGACTCCGCCCCAGCGTCTTCACGGAATTTTCGGGGAGGACCGCCCAGGACGGAGACGGTCCAGATGGCGGCCGCGTAGCCACTCTCGCGTTCTGGAGGTGGATTCTGATTCACAAGAAATCTCGTGCCGTCAGGAAACCAGTGGAAGTCCTGCCAGTCGTTTCGCTCTTTCTGGAAGACTTCGGGCTGCGGAACTGTCTGCGATTCACCGGTTTCGATAAGCATGCGGTGAATTCCATTGAGATCTGCATACGCCAAATAGCGGCCGTCTGGAGAAATAGCGCCGTACCGCACGGGGTTTTCGCTGGAACTAAATGTCAGCTGACGCTGTTTCACGTCCAAGGGTGAATGCGCGGTCCGCTTCGTGAAACGGAGCGCAAAGACAATAGCTGACACAAGAGCCAGGCTCACACCAAGGAGCAACACCCAATTCGCGCGCGAGCCGTTTGCGGGCGAAACTGACGGTTCCGGAGTGACGGATTCAGTCGGGGAAATCGTGGCAGGGAGCGGGGCTGCGGTCGTAGTTGCTGGATTCGCGATCACATTGACGTCAGCCACAAAGCGATAACCGCGCTTGTGCATCGTTTCGATGTATTCTCTGCTCTCGTCATACTCCGCCAACGACTTTCTCAGCACGAAAATGTTCTTTGTGAGGTTTCCTTCTTCAACAAAGGTATCCGGCCACACCTTCTTCATCAGTTCGTCTTTATCAACGAGCTGACCCGCGTTCTCGACCAGAACGACCAAGGTTTCCGCGGCCTTCGGGGACAGCGAAACTGGCTGGCCATCTTTCAGCAGAAGGCGCGCGAAAGTATCTAAGCTGAACGGTCCAAAAACGTATAAGTGCTTCGTTTTCTGATTCATGGGGCCGTCAAGAATTTAGCAATATTTTTTCAACGAATCCGGAATGACAGAAGGACCTCCGCCACCGCACTCTCGCCGTTGCTAGGTGTCCAGGCACCCCGAGGATTCGTCCCGGGGCGGATTGTAATGCAGCTATTTGCCTTGGGCAATAAGAGGAGCAGCCATGAAAAGACTACTGAGTTCCATGATCTGCGCAGTTCTGCCGACGTTTGCAGCGTTGGCGACTGTAGCGCTGGCCATTCCCATTCCGGTGGCCGCGCAAGCGCACCATCACTACCAGCTCATCGACGTGGGAACGTTTGGAGGTCCTGCAGCCGGCTTGTTCGACTCCCAGCGCCAATTTACCCGCAATGGAACCCTCGCCAGCTGGGCGGACACATCTGTGCCCGACCCCTATGCCCCCAATTGCTTCAATCCGGACTGCGTGATCCAGCATGCATTTCAATGGAAGGACGGTGTTCTGTCCGATTTGGGCGCGCTTCCAGGTGTCAACAACAGCCAGGCGGAGGCCACGAATGAACATGGTTTGATTGTGGGACAATCGGAAAACGGTCTCATCGATCCGTTTCTAAACGTGGCCGCGACGGATGCCGTCGCTTGGGCTCACGGAAAAATACAAAATTTGGGTACGCTCGGCGGATACCAGGGCGTCGCGTTCGACGTCAATAATGCCGGGCGGGCGACTGGCGTGGCTACGAACAATATTCCGGATCCATACTCCCTTCTACCTTTCCTAAACGGAACCCCAGGCGGAACGCAATCGCGTGCCTTCTTGTGGGAGGGAGGAACAATGCATGACCTGGGGACATTGGGTGGCCCGGACGCGTTTGGCCAATTCATCAACGCACACGGTCAGGTGGCCGGCTTTTCCTATACAAGTTCGACTCCGGGCCCCTTCGGCGTCCCTCCCATTGACCCGTTCCTTTGGGACAAAACGACCGGGATGCGCGATCTCGGCAATTTCGGCGGCAACTTCTGCAATCCCTACCGGCTCAACGACAGAGGCGAATTCGTCGGCAGCATGAATCTCACCGGAGATCAAACGGCCCACCCATTTCTGTGGAATGGAGAAAAGATGATCGACTTGGGAACTCTTCCCGGAGATTTTGGGCAGGCCGATTGGGTGAACGAAAAGGGAGACGTCGTCGGAGTTTCCTTCTACGCCGACGGAGAAGCGCGGGCTGTTTTGTGGCCACACGAAGATTTGAAGATTCAGGATCTCGGGGCGCTGCCCGGCGACAACTGCAGCATCGCGTGGGCCATGAACGAGAAGGGGCAAATCGTCGGCTTTTCCTCTGCACAGGAGACTGGGACCGCCGGCGGCTCCTGCTTCGACGGAGTCTCAACAATCACAGCCATCCGTGCAGCTCTCTGGGAAGACGGAAGGGTTGTTGATCTGAACGATTTAATCCCTCCCAATACCGGCGTGCTCCTGGTCATCGCCAAGCAAATCAACGGACGGGGCGAAATCGCAGTTGTCGGAGACCCACCCGATGTGGCTCTCAATAACGATAATAACGAGGCTCACGGGCATGACTTTGTGCTTATTCCCTGCGACGAGAATCACCCGAACATCGAGGGCTGCGACTACAGCCTCGTTAGTGCCAGCGCCACCGCAGCGACCACTGTTTCGGCGCCTAGCGCGCAAGATCCGTCCACTGGGAATACAGCTCTGCCGAACTGGACTCGCCTCCTAATGATGCAGTCACGTCGTTGGCCCTCGACGCCATGGTCTCGCCGCCTCGGCGCTCAACCACCGAAGTAGTTTCGATCAACTGATCTTTGTTTGCTTTACGCTCGAGTTTGCGCATGAGCGGGTATAAAGTGGATTGTGAACCGTGATTTTCACTTTATCCCTCTGTACAGTGAACGGCAGTCTCGGAGTGAGCTAAGGAACTGTGACGCTCACCTGAGTCGCATGCTGGATTGCGCCCGAGGTGGCTGTAACCGTGACGGTGTAATTCAGTAGTGGTGGCGGAGGTGGAGGGTTGATCCCCCCTCCGCATCCGGCTTGCAAAGCGACAAAAGCGAGGAAAAGGCTGCACAGCAGCCACAGGCTGCGTCCTCCATTCCTCGACTTGCCACCGGCTAGAGCCAGGCCGATTAGAGCAAGTGAGAATGGAAGAAAAACAGCATAGAGAGGCCGCGAAAGCTGGGCTTCACCCGAGGGTATAAGCTCTGCCGACTGTGTTGGTGCCGTGACCGTGAGTGTCGACTTGGGGGAGTTTGCGCCAGGCGGAATAGAATTCGGAGATAGGGTACAAGTTGCCGTTGGTGTCGATCCGCTGACTGTACAGGCGAGTTGAATAGCGTTCCCAAAGGACCCATTCTGTGAAGCAATGGTGATGACGTCGGTAACTTGTCCTCCGCGCTGCACCGTCAAGCTCGCTGATGCCGGGCTTAACGAGAAGTCAGGCGGAGTGGCGGCAATTGTGGTGATACTCGCCTGAGCGGACTTGGTCGGATCAGTGGCGCTTGTAGCGGTGATTGTCACCAGCAGACCCGCGCCTCCAGTGGGGCTTGTGTACGTGGCAGAGGTTGAAGAAGTCTGGGTCAAAGTTCCACTACATGCTGGTCCAAAAGTACAAGAGGATTGCTTGGAGAACGAAACGCCCTGATTACTCGGGTCATTCATCACCGCCGCTGTGAAGACTTGGCTCCCACCCTCCGTGACATTGGCGCTCACAGGTGAAATGGTGACACTGATCGGTGGATCAGTGGTGGTGGCTCCTTGTATCACGGTCACATTGCCGCTGATGACGTTTGCCACGTAAATGTTGCCGGTGAGCGGATCAACCGCGACCGCGGCCGGTGTGTCCGTTTTCGCGTTGGGATCGGTGATCGTGGTCGTGGAGTTAGTGGCTCCGTCGATGAGGGTTACGCCGCCGTTGCCGCGCAGCGTAGAACTGTTGCCGTTTGTCGCCCAAATCTGATTGCTTCCGGAATCCACGGCCACGTCAAGCGGCGCAAGAGCGTTGGGATCAGTGACGGTCGTTATGGAATTCGTGGCGCCGTCAATCACGGTTACGTTGCCGTGGTTGGCTCCCGGATAGTTGCCCTCATTGGCGACATAGATTTTGTTGGTTCTTGTGTTCACGGCCAAGGCAACCGGAGTAATTGCATTGGGATCGCTGACCGTCGTGGTGGAGTTGGTAGCGCCATCGATCACTGTGACGTTGCCTACGTTATTGCTGAGTCGGATTATTCCGTTATTGGCAACGTAGATTTGGTTGGTCACTGTATTCACCGCGACAGCAACCGGACCAAGCGTGCTCGTACTGGTAACCGGAACGGAAGTCGTGGAATTCGTGGCACCGTCAATCACGGTAATGTTGCCGCTGTTTGCGTTTGCCACGTAAATCTTGTTGGTCACTGAATTCACGGCCACAGCAACTGGAAAAGCGGCATTGGGATCAGTGACGGTGGTGGTGGAGTTTCTGTCGCCATCAATTACGGTCACATTGTGGCTGGAGTTGGTCACATAGACCTGGTTCGTCAGCGGATTCACCGCGACGGCCGACGGGAACGTTGCGTTGGGGTCAGTGACTGTGGTCGTGGAGTTGGTGGCTCCGTCAATCACGGTGACGTTGCCCCTGATGTTCATCAACGCGTTGCCGCGGTTCGCTACGTAAATTTTGTTCGTCACCGGATTCACCGCGACGGCAACAGGCGTTAGTCCGACGGGCACCGTGGTCGTGGAGTTCGTGCTGCCATCAATCACGGTGACGTTTTTGCTGGTGGAGTTCGCCACATAGATCTTATTGGTCGCTTGATTGACGGCTACAGCAACCGGACTCGTGCCCGCCGGGATCGTAGCTGTCACCGTTTGCGCCTTGACTGGCGCCTGTGGGGCGAGCAGCAGCAGACCTGCGGCAAGCCTGAAAATCCCGACAACCGATGCGCAATTCCTTGATGTCATAATCAAGCTCTCATTTCATCCGCGCGAGCTTTTCTGCAGCCGACGCGCCTTGCTTTTCTCCGCTGAATCAACTCTCGCAAACCAGAGACCGATGGTTAATACGCTGCGCAAGAGAGTTTCCGTGGCGGGCTTACGGCGCCCGCAGGAAGCCGTGATTCACACCGTTCGCGTCAGTGTAGTTTCCTGAGATCCCTGCGGCTGGGTTGTTGCTAAAGGGGAAGGTGCCTTGGCCCGAGCCCGTGCCCGCGCCTGGAGCGTCGAACGTCGTGAAGGTGCCGTCGGCAGACCGCACGAATCCGTGCGACAGACCGTTCGTGTCTATGTAGTTTGCGGTGATGACCGCCGCTGGGTTGATGTTCCCGCAGAGGGTACCCTGGTAGGGGGCTGTGCCCGCGCCGGGAGCATCGAACGTCGTAATGGTGCCATCGGGAGTGCGTAGGAGGCCGTGAGATATGTTGTCCGCATCAAGGTCGCAACCTGTGGTCGCTCCCGCCGGGTTGATGCTTCCGAACAAAGTGCCCTGGCCGGCGCCTGTGCCCGCACCCGGAGCGTCGGACGTTGTGATGGCGCCGTCGGGAGTACGCAAGAGGCCGTGAGCTACATTGCTCGCGTCAGTGTAGTATCCCGCGATGACCCCCGCCTGGTTGAGGCCTGAGAAGAATGCGGTTTGCGTACCCTGAAAGGACCCATTGCCCGCGCCGGGAACATCAAACGTTGTAAAGGTGCCGTCAGCAGTGCGCAGGAAGCCGTGAGTTACATTGCTCGCGTCCCGGTAGTATCCCGCGATTGCGCCCGCCGGGCCGATGTTCACGGCGAAGGTGCCCTGGTTCAAGTCGCCTATGGCAACGCCGCCAGGGCCGCTGGCAGCGCCTGCGTCTGGAGCATCGAACGTCGTGATGCTGCCGTTAGGAGTTCGCAGGAAACCATGATTCACATTGTTCGCGTCAGCGTAGTATCCCGCGATTGCTCCCGCCAGGTTGAGGCCGACGGCTAAGGTGCCCTGGAATGGGCCGGCGCCCGCCCCCGGAGCATCGAACGTCGTGATGCTGCCACTTTTAACGCGCAAGAAGCCGTGGTACGCATAGTTCGCGTCAACGTAGATTCCGGCAATTGCCCCGTGCGGGTTGATGCCGAGGCCGAAAGTACCCTGGCCAGCGGCTGTGCCCGCGCCCGGGGCGTCGAACGTGGTGAAGGTAGGCCCCTGAGCGCCTGTGGAAGTGCCAAGCACCAGCGTGCACAGGGCAAGGCAAATGGCGAGCGCTCCTTTTCGTCGAGTTGCTGAACAGAATTGGGCGAAAGCGAGTCGGTTGGTCATAACTGGTTCCTCTTCTTGGCAACGCATGGTCAGGGTGAACATCGGGCGTGACGATGTCATTCTCTGGCCGCGTTTCTGCCTTCACTGGTTAACGCGACGTTTCTGATGAGAACCGGACATCCGGTACGCAAAATTGCCCGAAGCATGTGAAAACCGGCGTAGAATTCTTTCAATTGTCTGGTGGGTACAGGAGACTAAGGTGGAGCCCTCACCTGCAGATGTAACGTCCTTGCTCAACAAACTGGCGGATGGCGACCAGGAGGCTGCTGCCCGGCTTGTCCCACTTGTCTATGAGGAGCTGCGGCGATTAGCAGTTCGTCGCCTCCGTCACGAGCGTCCCAACCATACCCTGCAAGCAACCGCCCTGGTGCATGAAGCGTATGTGAAACTTGCGGCGCAGCGAGATGCAAAATGGCAGAATCGCGCACAGTTTTTCGGCGTGGCTTCACAAGCAATGCGCCGAATTCTGGTCGATTACGCACGCGGACAACAAAGAATTCGGCGGGGAGGCAAGCAGCAAAAAGTGTCGTTGGATGACGTCTTGCTGGTTTCACCGGATCGAAGCGAAGAGGTGCTGGCCTTGCATGAATCTCTATCACGGCTGGAGAAGCTTGATGGCCGTCAAGCTCGAATCGTCGAATTGCGTTATTTCGGTGGATTAAAAGTTGAGGAAATTGCCGAAATCGTTGGCATCTCGACGAAGACCGTGATGCGTGAATTGAATGTTGCGAAAGCCTGGCTCTATGGGGACCTGAAAGAACGCAGTGCGGAAGCCGAACCGCGGACAAGGGGTGAGGGACCTGGCTAGGCTGCCTCGACTATATCCTCCAAGCCTGACCCCTCACGCACAGAACTCTTGTCCCTTTTTTCGCATAAACGTCGCGTTAACTATTAGGAGAGCGTGTTTTCCAGCGGACGCCATGCAGATGACTCCAGACAACTGGAACACGGCAAAAGAACTGTTCGAGGCCGCTCTGGAGTTGGACTCTTCGCAGCGTTCGGCGTTTCTGGCCGAAAACTGTCGCGAGGAGGGTGTACGACTGCAAGTCGAGAGGCTGCTTAACGACTACCAAGAGGCTGGCAGCTTTCTAGACGTTCCGGCATCAAACGCCCTTGAGCAGATTCAGAGAGAAGACGCATCCATCTTGCACTCGCAATCGGGGAAGTTTCCTGTCACAGCAAGCGCGGAAGCAGAAAATCCTATGGTCGGGCGCCAGCTCGGAGCTTACAGGCTGATGAGGCGTGTGGGACAAGGCGGCATGGCAGCTGTTTTTCTGGCAGCGCGGGCCGATGACGAATACCACAAGCAGGTGGCGGTCAAACTGGTGCAACCGGGATTGGACAGCCGTGACCTCTTGGACCGCTTTCGTACGGAACGCCAAACTCTGGCCGGTCTGGACCATCCCAACATTGTGAAGCTGCTCGATGGCGGTAGCACGCCCGATGGGTTGCCCTTCCTGGTAATGGATTATGTGGATGGCAAACCGATCGATGAGTATTGTGACCAGCACAAACTCTCGGTTGACGAACGCCTGCATTTGTTCGGCAAAGTGTGTGATGCCGTACAGTATGCCCACCAGAACCTGGTGATTCATCGTGACCTGAAGCCGAGCAACATTCTGGTCGTTGGCGACGGTACGCCGAGGCTGCTCGATTTTGGAATTGCAAAGGTCCTGAGTCCAGAGCACTCCGCCCAGGGGTTGCAGCTTACGCAAACGGGCACACGGTGTATGACGCCCGCGTATGCCAGCCCGGAGCAAATGCGCGCCAAGCAGGTCACGCCCTCGACGGATATTTACTCGCTTGGCGTGGTGCTATATGAGCTGTTGACTGGCCATCGACCCTACCGGCTGACGGGGCATACTCCGGCTGAAATCGAGCGCGCGATTTGTGAGCAGGAGCCGGAGAACCCGAGCACGGCCGTAAGCCGAGTGGAAAATGAAACTTCTTCCGATGGCAGGCCTATTACCAGGACTCCCGAGTTGGTAAGCCTGGTCCGCGAAGGTCAACCAGACAAACTACGTCGCCGGTTGCGAGGAGATCTGGACAACATTGTTCTAAAGGCATTGCAAAAGGATCCGCAGCGTCGGTATGAATCAGTGGCAGATTTTTCGGAGGACATTGGCCGTCACCTGCAGCATCTGCCGGTAAGGGCGCGCCCGAGCACATTCGCTTACCGTGCTTTGAAGTTCGTCCAAAGGCACAAGGCTGAGGTCAGTGCGGCCTTCGTGATCCTCGTTGTAATCGCCGCCGCAGGCGCTTTTGCCTTCAATCCTCTCGGGTCCCGCGCACGCCTGGCGATGGGCAGTCCCCACCCGAGAATCCAATCGTTGGCCGTTCTTCCGCTCGCGAATCTTTCTGGCGATCCTGCTCAAGAGTACTTCTCCGATGGGATGACAGACGCTCTGATTACCGATCTCGCGCAGATAGGATCACTGAAGGTGATTTCGCGCACCTCTACCTTGCAGTACAAGCAAACCAAGAAGACTCTGCCGGAAATCGCTCGTGAACTAAACGTGGATGGCATTGTCGAAGGAACAGTGCAACGCGCTGGCAATCACGTGCGGATCACCGCGCAGCTTATCCACGGTCCTTCGGATAGGCACGTCTGGGCCAACAGTTACGAACGGGATGTGCGCGACGTGCTGGCCATCGAACGGGACGTTACACAAGAAATCGCCCGTCAAATCCAGGCGCAGGTTACGACGCAGTACGCGGCGTCACTCCAGCAGTCTCGACCGGTGAATCCAAAGGCCCTGGAGGCCTACCTTCAAGGCAATTACCACTTGAATCGCCAAGGCAGGGGCGAGGGTGACGAAGAAAAGAGGAAAGCCGCGGAGTACTTCCAGCAAGCCATTGATGCCGACCCCATTTTCGCCCCCGCTTACAATGGGTTAGCCAATGCCCATTTCAATCTCCTATGGCCTTCAAGCGAGGATGCAAAGATCGTAAGAACGGCGGCGGAGCGGGCCGTGGAACTCGACCCCACCTTCTCTGACGCACGAGTAACCTTGGGCCACTTGAGATTATGCTCCTGGGATTTCCGGACGGCCGAAGACGAATTACGGAGAGCCGTCGCGCTCAACCCTAACAATGCCAGCGGCCACGAGATTTTAGGCGACTTTCTCAACGACATCGGACGCCTCGACGAAGGTTTGAGGGAGAGTCAAATTGCCCAAGAACTCGACCCGAACCAAGACCATCTGATGTTCGCTCTGGATTCCCGGCGCGAGTACGACCGTTCCATCGCGTGGATTCTGATGATGCTTAAGGGTGACCCGGATAACGGCTATTTCCACCACAACCTCTTTCGCAGCTATGTGGAAAAAGGAATGTACAAAGAGGCTATCGAAGAACTCGAAAAGACGCTTAGCCTTTTTGGACTTCAAGAAAGCGCTGCCCGCATCCATCAGGCCTTCGTCAATTCGGGCTATCGCGGTGCGATGCAGCAATATGCCGAGGAGTTGGAGCAGCTCGCCGCGATGAAGCAAGTGTTTATTCCGATTAATTTAGCCGAGGTCTATGCGGCCTTGGAGAACAAGGACCGCGCCTTTTATTGGTTGGAACAAGCGTACACACATCACGACATCGTGGCCGTAGCCAACGGTCTTGGCCTGGAGATGATCAATGTGGATCCCATGATGGACCCCCTCCGCTCTGACCCGAGATTCAAGGACCTGGTCCGGCGCATAGATCTGTTGCCTTAAACGGGAGCCACATGAGTGATGCGGCTGAAAAATTCGCGCATTTTTTTGCCTTCATCCTCGTGACATGGCTCGCGCTCTTGAGCATTACCCACCCGCTATTCGCTCAGACCACGATCGGCACAGGCAGTATTGTAGGCACCGTGAGCGACCCCTCCGGCGCAGTCATCAGCGGAGTCGATGTTACGATTACTAACCTCTCCACCGGACAAATCATTCGTCTGACCACGAATTCAGCCGGCGCATTCAACTCGGGTGCGCTGATTCCGGGCGACTATAAAGCGCGAATTGCGGCCGCTGGCTTTCGTTCGGCGGAAGTGCCAACAACGGTACTCCTGGGCAACACCGCGACGGTGAACGTGAGCTTGCAGCTCGGGAACGAGAGGCAGGCAGTCAAAGTGCAAAGCTCCGCGCTGCGGGTGAACACCGAGCAGGCGTCCGTGCAAGGGGTGCTAAATGCAGAGCAGATCGAAAACCTTCCAGTCAATGGCCGAAACTTCCTGGACCTGGCACAGTTGGAGCCGGGCATTCAGATCCAGGACGGAGCGAACTTCGGAATCGGTAAGGACGGTTACTCGTCGATCTCCATTGGCGGACGATTCGGCCGGACCGCTCGCATTGAGGTGGATGGTCTCGACGTGTCGGATGAAATATTCGGTTCGACAACGATAAATTTTCCTGCGAGCGGCATCCAGGAATTCCAGCTCAGTCAGTCGAGCATGGATCTTTCCACAGAGCTGACTACCTCCGGCGCGGTGAATGTGGCTACACGGTCAGGCACAAACGAAATTCATGGCGAGGCCTTCGGTTTTTTCCGCGATAGCTCGCTGGCTGCGGCATTGCCCGCGCCTTCCGGGCTGTCGGAGCCCTTTCAACGTTCCCAGTACGGCGGGCGGCTGGGCGGGCCAATTATCAAGAACAGATTCTTCTACTTCCTCGACGGAGAGCGCACGCAGCAGCATTTGCAGGCGCCGGTAATCGTGGCCCCCCCCTTCCAACAATACTCCGGCAGCTTTAGTTCGCCTTACCACGAGAACAACCTCATGGCGAAAGTGGATTATCAGCTTGCCCATTCAGCTCATGCGTTCTATCGCTTCAACTATTTTGAGAACTTATTTACCGCAAACGGAGGATTGGGCTTTTCGGTATACGACGGCAAGAATGTCACGAGGACACACGTAGGCGGGCTCGACTTCAATAGTGGGAGTTTCACCCATAGCATCCGATTCGGATATTTGAAAACGGAGCGCAACATCGTTGATGGAACCAGAGGCAGCGGTCTGCCCCTGGCCGACTTCCCATTGGAAATACAGATGGGCAACACGGGATTGCTGACTGGGCCCAGTTACAATGCGCCGACGACGATACTTCAGAGCGACCTCCAAACCAAGTATGACGGCAGCAA
>Ga0210407_10002824_pt1 | contig 14541 bp, 12 predicted proteins | sample IncBWC27MmetaG_FD_150860 | JGI IMG/M metagenome (GOLD analysis project Ga0210407, IMG submission 150860) | Forest soil microbial communities from Barre Woods Harvard Forest LTER site, Petersham, Massachusetts, United States - Inc-BW-C-27-M | ecosystem: Environmental > Terrestrial > Soil >...
CAGCGGCTTGTCGGTTGTTAATCCATCCCAGATCGCTCACAATTCAGTTCCCGCACTGCCTCACATCGAGGCGATCACCGCCGATAACAATACGGCAAATCTCTCTGTTCCCGTTCGCATCGCTCCATCTCCGAGGCGAATCACATTTGAGTACACGGGGCTGAGCCTCGCGGCGCCTGGGCGGATTCGCTTTCGATATTTTCTCGAGGACTTCGACAATAACTGGAGCCAGCCGGTTGTAGCGCGAGAAGCTGTTTACACGAACCTTGGGCCCGGCTCCTATCGATTCCGGCTAGTCGCCAGCAACAGTGAGGGGCAGTGGAACGGGCCAGAAACTAAGATCGCTTTGAACGTCGCCCCGGCGTACTACCAGACCACGTGGTTCCGGTTGTCGCTAGTGGCGGCGTTTTTGGCGGTGCTTTGGGGGCTTTATCAACTGCGATTGCGCCAACTGGCGCGCGAATTCAACGTGCGACTGGAAGAGCGAGTGAGCGAGCGAACCCGCATCGCGCGGGAATTGCACGATACGATGCTGCAAAGTTTTCAGGGATTGCTGCTGCGGTTTCAGGCGACCGCTTACATGCTGCCTGACCGTCCCGAGGAAGCGCGGAAAACGCTGGAGAGCGCCATTGATCAGGCAGCGGCAGCGGTTACCGAAGGGCGGGATGCGGTTCAGGGACTGCGGTCATCGACGAAGGTGACCAACGATCTGGCCTACGCGATAACCACTCTCGGAACAGAACTTGCGGGCAGTGAATCGAATCCAAATGCTGCTGAGTTTCATGTGGAGGTAGAAGGCACGCCGCGTGACCTCCATGCTATATTGCGAGACGAAGTCTATCGGATAGCCGGCGAGGCGCTGCGCAATGCGTTCAAGCACGCGGAGGCCAAGCGGATCGAAGTGGAAATCCGGTACGACGAACGGCGGCTGCGCTTGCGGGTCCGGGATGATGGGAAGGGCATTGACGCGAAGCACCTGAATGAAGACGGACGCCCCGGACACTACGGGTTGCGTGGCATGCGCGAACGCGCCAAGCTGATGGGCGGCAAGCTGGCGGTGTGGAGTGAGGTGGATTCCGGCACGGAGGTTGAGCTGAGGATTCCCGCGTCGCGAGCTTATGAGACATCGCGCGTGCGACGGCGTTCGTGGCTGGCTGAGAAGTTTGGGAAAGATACGGAGATGAAGTCATGAGTGCCGATTCTTCCGGGAAGATCCGGATTTTGTCGGTGGACGATCATCCTGTCTTGCGCCAAGGAGTCGCTGCGCTGGTGGGTGGACAAGGGGACATGAGTGTAGTCGCCGAAGCGTCGAATGGGCGCGAGGCGATTCAGCAATTCCGCGCGCACCATCCGGACGTCACGCTGATGGACCTGCAGATGCCGGAAATGAACGGGCTCGATGCGATTATCGCGATACGCGGGGAATTTCCCGAGGCACGAATCATCGTGTTGACGACTTATGTGGGTGACGTGCAGGTGCTGCGGGCTCTCAAAGCCGGCGCTCGAGGTTACCTGCTAAAAAATAGCTTGCACAAGGAACTGCTGGAGACCATCCGTAGCGTGCATGCCGGGAAAAAGGCGCTTTCCACCGAGGCCTCCATGCAACTTGCCGAGCATTCCACCGATGAGGCCCTTACCCCGGCGGAAATACGTGTCCTGCGCCTGATTGCCGAAGGGAATGCCAACAAAGAGATTGCTGCCCAACTTTCGGTCAGCGAAGAAACCGTCAAGGGCCAGGTGCGGAACATCCTGTCCAAATTGGGCGCCAACGACCGAACCCATGCAGCCATGATCGGGCTGAAACGCGGAATCATCGAGTTCTAGTTCGCTCAAAAGAGGGATTTTGGGCGAACCTTTTGGGGGTTGCAGGCCTCGTTCGGAAACTTGTAACCTGGACCTCAATTGAGACGGCTTTATTCGACATTCGCCCATGGGTTGCCCGGTGCCGGTCTGCTGCTTATGCGCCTGGTCCTTGGGATTGCATTGATCGATCGTGGAGTCATGAGATTGTGGAGCAGCCCTTCGATCCTGCTGACTGTGCTGTCCGTGCTGACCATCGGTGCAGGACTACTCTTAATCGCAGGTTTATGGACGCCCATCGTGGGAACGCTGGTGGCCGTCATTGAAGTGTGGAAGATCTTCTTGATACCCGGAAATCTGTGGATCTATATCCTGCTGGGAACTCTCGGTGCCGCCCTGGCACTGCTTGGACCTGGTGGCTGGTCGGTGGATGCCCGCCTTTTTGGCTGGAAGCGCATCGACATTCGTGATCGAAAGAGTTAGCTTCATACCCCTTTCTAGTTAGTCCTCTTCTACTTCAAAAGGGTACTTCTCCTGGTCCGATCAGGGGTTGTCCACAGATGCGAATGCCTCCACAATGCGCGCAATCAGCAAAGGTGCAGCAAGGGTGCAAGTTTACTAGGTTAGGGGGAAAGTGATGGCAAGCTCGGCTGTAATCATGATGGACCCAAAGCAGTCTGAAGAAAGGCACCAGCACGAGGATGTTGCTCTGCGCGAAGAAGCGGATCAGGCATCAATGTTCGAGGAGATCGTCGGAACTTCTGCGGCGCTGCAAAGAGTATTGTCGCTCTTGTCCAAGGTCGCTCCCACGGACGCCAGTGTTCTGGTCACGGGCGAAACCGGGACAGGCAAGGAACTTGTCGCGCGGGCTATTCACGGGCGTTCTCATCGCTCTTCGCGCGCATTTGTGAGCGTGAACTGCGCTGCCATTCCCCGCGATTTGATCGCCTCCGAATTGTTTGGACATGAGAAAGGCTCTTTTACCGGAGCGCTGCAGCGGCGCCTGGGCCGGTTCGAAATGGCGGAGGGAGGCACGATCTTCCTCGATGAAGTTGGTGAGCTTCCCATGGAGACGCAGATCGCTTTGTTGCGTGTTCTGCAAGAGCGCGAATTTGAACGTGTCGGCGGAACTCGATCCATCCAAACAAATGTTCGAGTGGTTGCGGCCACGAACCGTGACTTGCGGGCAGCCATCGCTGCCGGCACCTTTCGTAGCGACCTGTTTTACCGGCTCAACGTTTTTCCGATTGAGATGCCTCCTTTGCGGGAACGACGGGAAGATATTCCCGTGCTAGCTGAGCACTTCATCGATCGTTGCGCAAAGAATGTAGGAAAGAATATAACGGGGATCAACAAGAAGAGTTTGGACTTGCTTCAGTCGTATCCCTGGCCGGGTAACATTCGCGAATTGCAGAACGTGATTGAGCGATCTGTCATTATGTGCGAAACCGAGAATTTCTCGCTGGACGAGACCTGGCTTCCTCAGCAGCCTGTTGCAAGCGAGTTCAATAGCCAGTCTGACTTCTCTCAAAAGCTGGCTGCCCGGGAAAAAGAGATGATTGAGTCCGCCTTGTGAGAAAGCGAAGGACGGGTGTTCGGACCATCCGGCGCGGGCCGCTATGCTCGGCATGCCACGGTCTACCGTGGAGTCGAAGATCCGGTCACTGAGGATCAACAAGGATCACTTCAAAAGTTGCGCTGGGATGCCCTGTGGCAGATCTTGGTTCGAATCGGTTTCAATGACACCGCTGAGAACGAACGGCGCAGCGTGAATCCGGAGCGATCACAGTCTGGATTTTGGGTCGGCTAACTTACCTTCCCTTTCCGCTTTGTTCAATGAGCTTGGCAACCAGTCCAGTCCATCCAGTCTGGTGACTCGCTCCGATGCCAGCTCCATTGTCGCCGTGGAAGTACTCGTGAAAATAGATGAGGTCGCGCCAGTGCGTATCGTTTTGAAATTTTTCTAGTCCGCCATATACGGGACGCTTTCCATCCGCCGAACGCAGGAAAATTCGCGTTAGCCTGCGCGAAATCTCTGCGGCCGCCTCCCAGAGAGACGCCTTGCGTCCAGAACCGGTTGGCAGCTCGACCGTGAGGCTGTCGCCGTAAAAGTGATGAAATTTCTGGAGTGCCTCGATCAGCAGAAAATTGATCGGAAACCACACGGGCCCGCGCCAGTTGGAGTTTCCTCCAAAGAGGCCAGTGCTGGACTCGGCGGGCTCATAGTCGACGCGATGTTCTGTTCCGTTTACATGCAAAACATAAGGATTGTCTTTGTGGAATCTCGAGATCGAACGGACCCCATAGGGCGAGAGAAACTCAGATTCGTCCAGCAGGTAGCGGAGCACGCGTTCGAGCTGGCCGCGGTTCACTAGCGAAAGCAGACCACGTCGTCCTTTCTCCGTTTGCGAGATTTCAATGTGCTTCCGCACATCGGCGTGGTTGTCGATAAACCACTGCATGCGGCGTTTGAAGCCAGGCAGCCGATCGACAATATCCTGTCCGAAAGTTTCAACCGCAAGAAGTGGAATCAGCCCTACCAGGGAGCGCACCTTCAGATAGTGGCGATCGCCGTTCGGCAGATGCAGAACGTCATAGTAAAAGCCGTCCTGATTGTCCCAGAGTTCAATGCCTTCCCCACGTGGGTCATTCATCGCACGAGCGATGTGGACAAAGTGCTCAAAGAACTTGCTCGCGACGTTTTCATAGGCCGGGTTTTCAATGGCAAGCTCCAGGGCGATGGCCAGCATATTCAGGCAGTACATGCCCATCCAACTCGTGCCGTCAGATTGCTCGAGGTATCCTCCTGTAGGCAAGGGAGCGGATCGGTCGAACACGCCAATGTTGTCTAACCCTAGAAAGCCGCCTTGGAAGATGTTCATTCCTTCCGCGTCTTTGCGGTTCACCCACCAGGTAAAGTTGAGCAGCAGTTTGTGAAAGGCGCTCTCTAGAAAAGCGCGATCAGCCGCGCCTCGCACGCGTTTCTCAATCTTATACACCCGCCACACTGCCCAGGCGTGCACAGGAGGATTCACGTCTCCGAAAGCCCATTCGTAGGCAGGAACTTGGCCGTTAGGATGCATATACCATTCGCGAAAGAGCAGAGTGAGCTGCTCCTTGGCGAAATCGGGATCGATCTGAGCCAGTGGGATGCAATGAAATGCTAGATCCCACGCGGCGTACCATGGATATTCCCACTTGTCGGGCATGGAGATGACGTCGGCGTTGTAGAGATAGACCCACTCGTGATTCCGGCCCTTTTTTCGACTCTCCGGGGGCGGTGGGCCGGCCGGATCGCCGTCAAGCCAGGTGCGCAAATCGTAGTGATAAAACTGTTTCGACCATAGCAACCCAGCGAACGCCTGGCGTTGGACGTTTTTCGCGTCGTCAGAAAGACCCTTAGGCGCGCGCTTAGCGTAAAACTCGTCGGCTTCTGTGCGGCGAAGGGCGAAGACAGAATCAAAACTGTGGCCGAGCAGCTCGGTCGTGGGAGCGGCTGCGGTGACGAGCCGAGGGGCAGACATGCGAGCGATTTTTGGCTCTAGATCGGTAAGGCGTAAGCGCAGTGTCGCTGTGGCACCAGGAGCAATTCGCAAACGGTAGAGTGCAGAAGCTTTCGTCCCGGTCTTGCCGGGATTGACGGCTTCGTGGTTTCCATGGACGACATATTCGTTGATGCCGTCCTTGACGTAAGGCGTGCGATTCTCCCCGCCAAACAACTTTCTAGCGTTCGTCTCATTCTCGGTGAAAAGGAGTTCAGGCTCTCCCTCGCAGAGGAGCCAGCGTTTTCCGTAGGTCTTGTGCTCGACCTCGATCACTCCTGATCCGGGAATGCCGTATTCCTTGGGAATGCTGAGTTGTTGGATCTCGCGCAAGGCGGGGCGATACTCGTCTCTGCCCCACGACCAAGTGTTGCGGAACCAAATGGTCGGAAGAATCGACAAGTCCGCTTCGGCCGGACCTCGGTTAGTTGCATTGATCCTGATGAGAATGTCTTCCGAGCTCGCCTTGACGTACTCCGTAAAGATGTCGAAATAACGGTTTTCGTCGAAGGCGCCTGTATCGAGCAACTCATACTCGAAATCGTGCCGATTCCTGCGGCGATTCTCCTCTACGAGTTTGCTGTACGGAAACTCCTTCTGTGGGTATTTGTACAGAGCCTTCATGTAGGAGTGCGTCGGAGTGGAATCCAGATAAAAGTAATACTCCTTCACGTCCTCGCCGTGATTGCCTTCATTGCCAGTGAGTCCAAATAGCCGTTCTTTGAGGATCGGATCATGGCCATTCCACATTGCCAACGCAAAGCATACAAGCTGATGCCGGTCGGAAATGCCCATGATTCCGTCTTCGCCCCAACGATAAGCGCGCGAGCGGGCATGGTCGTGGGGAAAGAACTCCCAAGCCGTGCCGTAAGGGCTGTAGTCTTCGCGGACAGTGCCCCATTGCCGCTCGGACAGATATGGTCCCCAGCGCTTCCAATGCACTTTACGTTCGCTTGATTCCTGGAGACGTTTTTCTTCAGAGTTCATGATTATTCATCGTCTTGTGTACTGTTTCAAAGTGCTCATGGCTCTGCAACCTCGAAACGTCCATTCTCTTATAAGAGTTCAGGTCCTGAGATCCACAAACCGCGTCTCAATCAACCGTTGAATGACGGCAAAAATGATCGCGGTCGAAACGCCGAACATTAGCATCCCGTCGGCCGCTTCCATCGGGCCCAGCAATTTCCACGATGGCGTCATAATCAGATCACCGTAACCAAGGGTCGTGTAGTTGACCGCAGAGTGGTAGTAAGCGGCTCCTAAATCTGGGAATTCTCCGCAGATTCTGAACAGCACCGCCCACAAGGCAATTTCCGTCAGGTGTGCCACGAGCGCGATGGACATCGTCAGCGCAACGATTGCAAGATCGCTCCAAAAGTGTGTGCCAGCGCGGCCTACTTGTCTTTCATGGCGAACGAACTTTACTGCTCCGTTCAAGGCCAGCGCGTGGATAATAATCGTGCATGCCACGACGCATGCGCCAACCAGCAACGGAATCAGGATTGCGATTCGATGAATTTGCGTCATCCTTCCGCTACACTCGAACGCCTTCTCGTGAACTTGTAGAATCACCAGCGTCTTATGCTTAGGACCCGTCCAGGTGCAAGAGGGCTGCCACCCGGCTGTGCCCCGGATGTCCTTTAACAGCATGGACTTAGAATTGGTCGATGGTTCCTAGTGCGTTGATGAAGCCGAAAGTTTGACATTTCTGTCAGTGCGGGCCTGGAGCGTCGGCTCACTCGGACATGACTCTCAGCGCCGCACCGGTTGCCTGATTCTGCCAAGGAGTAAAGGCGTGACAAAGCAGCAGAAGTCTCCTGCCGGGCAATTGCATGAGAAATTCAATCGCTGCAGTAGGGTTTGACGCCCGCGTCAACGGTATGACTTCATCGCTTTTGATAGCTGATTGAGCGGATCCGTGTTGTGTCAACAACTGGTTGAAAGTAAAGACTTTCCGAAGGAACTTCAAAAGTGAATAGGTGGCCCCTAGGATGCAAAACTCTGCTTTGCGGCGATCTCTATAAAGAGGAGTCATAACAGGAGTGCGATGGGGCGTTCGCACCCTGGTCAACCGCTACAGCAAGGCCGGCGTTCGCAACGTCTCTCACGATTTTTACGAAGGTGGGCGCAACGAAATGCTAAACGAGCTGAACCGTGGTAAGGTTCGCGCTAGTGTCCTGGCTTGGCTCTCTGCAGTGCTTGGGAATCAATCTCCTCACAAGAGCCGCTATGACCTCAATGGACAAGCCAGTTTTGAAGGAGCCGCAAATGCTACAAACGCTAATCGCAAAGCTAAAGCCGTATCTCGTCCCTACTCTCATCTTTCTGATGGCGGCAGGCATTCTGGTGGCCATCATCGGGAACTGGAACAGCTGGGCGAGCAAACGAGCCGAACAAGAAACTGATGATGCCTACGTGCGCGCCGACCTGACGCCGCTCAGCACAAAAGTCTCCGGCGTCGTCGTGAGGGTTCTCGTGGACGACTATCAGACTGTAAAAGCCGGCGAGCTCCTGGTCCAATTGCGGGACGATGACTTCCGTGCGCAAGTAGCACAGGCAGAAGCGGCCGTCGAGGCGGCGAAGGCGGCCATCGAGGACAATCGGCGTCAGAAAGATCTGCAAGACGCCAAGATCGACCGCGCAAAAACGGGAATCGATCTTGCCAAAGCACAGATTTCTGCGGCGCAGGCAGCGATCGAGGCCACCAAGGCCGACGTCGATCGAACTCTCGCGGAACGTGCTCGCCAGGAAGCGCTGATCGCCACGCAATCGGCCACCCAGCAGCATCTCGAACAAGCTGTCGCCGACGAGCAGCGATTCCGAGCCCTGGTATTAGCGCGCCAAGCCGATCTCGAACAAGCAAAAGCAAACCTGGCCAACAACCAAACCGCCGTCACAGCCGAAACGCGAGCCCGCGCTGTGCTCGATTCGCGCGATGCCCAACTCTTCGCCGATCTGCATGGAAAGCAGGCTTCCCTCGACGCCGCCAAAACCAATCTGGACTACACGCGAATCTATGCTCCGGAGAATGGCGTCGTCGGCGAGCGAAAGGTCCGCCCGGGACAACTGGTCAGCCCAGGAACCCAAGTGCTGTCGCTCGTTCAGACCAACGCGTGGGTGCAAGCAAACTATCGTGAGACCCAGGTGCGACACATGCATCCTGGCGCTCCAGCAGAAATTTCAGTGGATGCCTTTCCTGGCGTGCGGCTGAAAGGAAAGCTAGTTCAAGTTGCACCGGCCAGCGGTTCGCAATTTGCCTTACTGCCACCTGACAACGCCACCGGCAATTTCACAAAAATCGTGCAGCGCGTCCCCGTCAAGATTGTGTTCGATCCGGGACAGCCTATGGCTCAACGTCTGCGGCCCGGCCTGTCGGTAATTGCCAGGGTCCGCACGACTGCGGTTTCGGAATGATTCCGGAGCAATTCACTTGAGTGCTGCAACTGCCCAAAGCACCATACCCCCAGCGTCGCCCAAAGCGCCCGCTCAGCTCTCGACAAACCCGTATGTCGGAGTCCTCGGGGTCTTTCTGGGCGCGAGCATTGCGACCATGAACAGCCGGCTGCTCAGTGTTGGCCTTGCTGATTTGCGCGGCGCCCTCGGACTCAGTTTCGACCAAGCCTCGTGGCTGCCCACGGCGCTGAACATGGCCATGATGTTTAGTGGCGTTTTCTGCGTGTTCTTGAGCGTAATTTACGGTCCGCGCCGCATTCTCCTTTTCGCCGCTTCCGTCTTTACGATCACTGCCATTCTCCTGCCGTTTTCAGCTAATTTCTGGGCCATGTTGGCGTTGCAAGTGCTGGCCGGCTTGGCCTCCGGGACTTTTTATTCCCTCACCATGACCTTTGTTCTCACCTCGCTTCCGAAGCGCCTGATCATTTTCGGCATCGCCGCCTATGCCGCGGACATCATTTTCACGAGCAACTTCGCAGCCGCGCTGCAAGGCTGGTATGCCGATCATCTTTCCTGGCGCTGGATTTTTTGGCACGCCGCCCTGGTGACGCCCCTGATGATGCTTTGCGTGTATTTCGGCATTCCCCGCCGCAACCCGGTCTTGCCCGCTCCAAGTTGGCGCGGATTTGCTTATTTCAGCTTGAGCCTCGGCCTGCTTTATGGAGCTCTCGATCAAGGCGAGCGTCTGGACTGGTTCCATTCCCCCGTGATTATTGCCATGACGGCTGCTGGACTTTTTTTATTCGCAGCCACTTGTGTCAGAAGGATACTGCAGCCGAATCCGCTGGTAGATCTCTCCTTCCTGAATTCAAGGAACCTGGTCATCCTGGCCTTATCGATTTTCGTCTTCAAGTTCGTTCATCTGGGCACCATCATTCTTATCCCCGGTTTTCTAGGCAACATCCAAAGATATCGAGCTGTGGAAACCGGCCACGCTCTCGCTTGGATTGCCTTGCCCCAATTCGCCGTGGTGTGGCTGGTAGCTGCCGCTATTCTCTTCACCAACTCGCGGCTCATCCTGGCCGCGAGTCTGACCATAGTGGCGTTAGGCTCGCTGGTTTGTGCGCACCTCGATTCATCCTGGGCGGGAACCAGCTTCGAGATGCTGGAACTCATACTGGCCACCGGGCTCGCCGGTGCCTACGTCGGACTCGTAAGCAGCATCGTTCTCGTAGGGCTGGAAAAGGGCGCGCTGAAGAGCGCCGCCGCTGCCGCTACGCTCTCTGGATTTATGCATACCTTCCGGATCTTCGGCGGCCAAGTCGGCGTGTCCCTCATGAATCGCTTCCTCACCGTTCGGGAAGAGTTTCACTCCAACATGCTTGGCCTTCACGTCCAGGTTGGTAACTGGCTCACGGACGAACGCCTACGCATCATTAGCCTCGGCATGTTACCCGGCTCGTCAGGACCGGACGAAGCGCAAGCGCGCGCAGGCGCACTCTTGGGTCAACAAGTGCACGCACAGGCCTATACGCTGGCCATCGCCGACGGCTTTGTGCTCATCGCCGGCGTGGCGGCAGCCTTTCTGCTGATCATGTTGTTTATGCAACCGGTAAAACCCAGCTATCAAGACTTGAGGAAAATGCCATGACTCGCCGACAATTTCTCCGGATATTAGCAACCGCCGGAGTATTTCTCCTTTGCACTACTTCGGCGCTGGCCGACGAAGTTCGACACCTGAAGCTTTCGGAAGCGGTTCGCCTGGCAATCGGGCAGAACCGCGCCCTCAAGATCGCGCGCTTCAAAGTCCAGGAAAACGAACACAGAAAAGAGGGCGCCCGCTCAGACTATTTTCCAGTCATAACAAATCAATCCAACGCGCTGCATATTAGCGAACTGCAGAACATCGTGATTCCCGCCGGCGGTCTCGGCAACGCATCCGGCACACTCATTCCTTCAGGAAACATCAACTTGCAGCAGGGCAAGGAGACCCTTTTCTCGAGCGGCACGATGATCACCCAACCGTTGACGCAGCTGCTTCGCATCCATCAGGAGAATCGCGTCGCGGCCGCGGAAATCGCCACTTCGAAGGACGACTTGAAGAAAGCGGAGAATGAAATCGCATTGCAAGTGCACGCACTCTACTATGGCATTCTGGTCGCGCAGCTTCAGAAGAAAGCGGCAGAGCAGCAAACCTCCTTCTCTGCCGAAAATCTCAGTGAGAACGAAAATAAGGTACGCAACGGAAGCGCCCTCCAAGTCGCAGCGTTGCAAAGCCGGGCAGAACTCCTCCAGGGCCAGCAGTCAGTCCTCACCGCCGATCTCAAGATCCAGGACTACATGGTCGAGTTGAACGATCTGCTTGGCCTCCCCCTGGACACAAAATTGGATCTCGAGTCCGAGGTCGATACAAATTTTGAGACGCTTCCGAAAGCCGAGTACGTGAAAGAGGCCTGGGAGGAGAATCCCGAGGTCCGCGCAGCTGAAGAAGCAGTCGAGAAAGCACGCGCCGGCGTAGCTGCAGCAAAAACGGCGTACATTCCAGATATCACCGCATTTGCGCGCCACAGCTACCAGGACGGTGTGCCGTTCTTCGTCCGAAACTTTGGCACCGTGGGCATAAACCTGAACTACACGCTCTGGGACTTCGGCAAGCGCCGGGCTGCCGTGCGCGAGCGAGGGTCGCAGCTTGCCGAAGCCGAGCAAAACCTGGAGCGCCTGAAGGAAGAAGTCGCCGTAACGGTTGAGCGCAGCTACAACAAGCTTGAGCGAACCCGGAGCATGGTCAACGTTGCGACGCAGGTCGCGCAGCTCCGCCAGGAGGGCGAACGGCTCGCGACCAATCAAGTGGCCCAAGGGCTTGTCCTGATCTCGGATGTAAGACACGCCACCGCAGCAAACTACGAGGCCAAAGCAGAGCTGCTGCAGGCCAGACTCGGATATCTGCTGGCCTGGGCTGAGCTTGAGCGCACTATCGGCCGGGCTCCCGGATTGGCAGCACAATGACAACTCAATTCCAAACACGCTGAGTCAGTGAGGGGCTTCACCGCTGTGAAGCGTTAGGGACACACCGAGGAAATCGCAAGCTTGGCCGCCTACCTCGCGACACCGGATGCGAGCTATATCACTGGCGCCAGCCATAAAGTTGACGGCGGTACAACTGCATGAACTTGGGACGGTCGTGAGAACAGATTACCAAGAGTCGGTACTAGAAAGGGGCGAAACCCTGGAGAAATCGACGCTGGGTGACGTTGTAGGACTCACCATCGGATACCGACCCATTTTTGGGGCGGCGATGAGAATCTCATCGAGTAAGACCGGAATTCGCTGAACGATTACGTTTGCTGGCAAGTGGTTGGAAGTTGCTACCTCGGCTTCAGTGCGTGCAGCGCGGAAACAATGTGATCAGGAGGGTTAAGTCCCACGGCGTGAAGAACAGCTGGTCGACTTGAGTTTCAGCCGCTTGGGCCGCGCGCGCGATGAAGCCCAAGCGATGGCGCTTCACGAAATTGTGCAGGTGCTCGACGCAAATTCCGGTAAGATTCACGACCTCTTCATGAGTGAATATCTTTTGGCTAGCTCTTACGGTAATCACGGTTTTGTTTCTCCTTAAAGTGCAAACAGCCAGTACCTTACAAACATCCACGCGAGCGGCCCTGCCAAGCCAAGGCCAGCCGCCATCGCCAGAAGCACTTGAGTGCCGGATATATTTACCTTGCGGGTCATGTGCTTACCTCTGCCGGCAGAGTTAGTCCTGGCTCTGCATGAGCGGGAGTTGCGAGGTGAGTTGCACGTCGATCAGCATGCTGATGCGGCGGTCCAGCTGAAAGAAAGTCGCCGCTTTTTTCCCGGGCAGTACCTTCCGAAATATCGGCACATATTTCTGGCGAAGTTGCGCTGCGGCTATGTCCACGTCCAGCCAACGGCGAACGAGGCTGTCTGCCTGCTCATCGGTCTGCGTCCCGTACTCGTCGGAATACTCTTTTACGAGCGCGGCTCTGGTGTCGTTGATCTTTGTGAATTCCGTCGAATACTGCTCATATACCGGCCAGAACTTGGTCGCTTCGCTATCAGTGAGGGTCAGATTCGCGGCGATGACCTGCTTCTTGATGGAACGGATGTCTTTGAGCAACAGCGCGAATTGCTGGTTCGTAAACGCGTCGGCGCTGCCAGGGGCCGCGGCTGCCGGTTGCGAAGATGGATCTTGAGCGACCGCTCGTGGGCCTCCAAAGCCACTTACACCAGCAAATGCGAGCACAGCAAGTATGATTTTCTTCACAGTATTCCCTCTCCCTTTATGTCAAGCAGCGATTCCCGAGGCGCAACCTGCCGAAAACTCCGGGTGGCGGCGAGCCCGTAAGCAGTGTTGCAACCGAGTTTCCAACCGGAATGCTACGGGTGACTGCAAACCGTTGGATTTACAGGGGGTTGCGGGAACAGAGTGCCGGTGGAATGAGAGCCTGAGACCGCTCTGTCGGGCGCTTAGCGCTTTCGGCAGACGATTGACACTGCATTCGACAGCGCTGCCACAATTGGTACTTGCCGTCGTTCTTCATTTCAGTTCTTGCTCAGGGAGCGGCGCACAGATTCCGGGAATCGCGTGTCGAACACGCCGTCCCAGAAACGTGTGGTGATGCCGTATCCCTTGTCGATCCCTCGCGGGCTGTGGTGGTACAGATGATATTTTTTCATCCGCCGGAAGAGCGGAAACCTGGAATTGGAAAAATGCAGCGCGTAGTGCAGCCACTCTTCGCAGGCATAGCTTTGTACTGCGCCGGCGAGCACGACAGGCGCCGTATAAACGGGAAACAGAAAGCTGACGGGAGCTGCGACAAAAAACAGAGGCAAAATGTCTTTTAATCCGCCACTGATGTGACTTCCATCGAATGGACGCGCGTGGTGATCCCAATGGAGCGGGTCAAGCCGCTGATGCAGAAACTTTCGAATTAAGCCCTTGCCGGGAGGAAAACGGCCGTGCAACACATAGCGGTGGAAGAGGTACTCGACGAGAGTCCACGTCGCGCAGCCTGCCCAGAAAAAAGCTACCGCAATCCAGGGATGCTTCGTCGAAAACGCAATCGCCAACACCAGTATCGCGTATAGGGTGTAGAAGGCGCTCAGCGGGTACAGGCGACGGCGAGCGAGGGCGGCCTGCTGCCGCTTGTATGCCGCGAAAGGGACTTCCGCGGTCCTTTGCACATGCATTGAAATGAGTTCGGGTTCTGACATTGCCTTCGAAACCCTTCCTTGGATTTTTCGGATGCACTATTCAAAACTTCCGGTTACGCCCTGAAAACCATTCATTGCCTGCTTCCACAGCCATTTCATGACGCGGGCCGCGCTGTAGCAGTAAGCAACGTTGTACCCTAGCGTCGAGAAACAATTCGGCTCGCAGCCCTTTTTCATTTCCGCGAGCTGTTTGACGTCGAACTTCTGATTGGCGACCGTGCCCCAGTCGTAAGACGCGTTGTACATGGGGAAGCATGGAGCGAGGGTACCGTTGGTCCGGATGATCAGCCAGTTCTGCCCGGCGCGGCATCCCCAGTGTTCGCCGACGCCCCGCATGAAACCTTTCATGTTCTGCAACCGGGGAATCGAATCCACCATCTTCCAGCCTTGGCGTTGCTTGTCGATGAGCCAGTCGAGAAGGTCGTCCACGACTGGAAAATCTTCCTGCCGGATGTAGGTGTCATTTTCATGAAGATGCTTGAAGTGTCCCTGTTCCATCATCGGTGCCTCGTTGATGTGGAAGGTGATGGAGATTCCATTTTCGTGCGCGATGGTGGCGAGCTCTTTGACGTCGTCA